>Ga0307500_10000184_pt1 | contig 21323 bp, 31 predicted proteins | sample 14_S_MG_FD_201362 | JGI IMG/M metagenome (GOLD analysis project Ga0307500, IMG submission 201362) | Soil microbial communities from Populus trichocarpa stands in riparian zone in the Pacific Northwest, United States - 14_S | ecosystem: Environmental > Terrestrial > Soil > Riparian zone > Trees... | reverse complement strand
GCAGACAGCCGGCAGCGGCAGCGACGTAGGCGGCGCGGAGGGCAGGCAGCGAATAGCTGTCGAGAGGCCACCCCGATGGCCAGCGCAGCGGTGGCAGACCGTATTCGGCGGCGCGCTTCTCGCATTCGCGCTTCCCCCGCTCAATGCTCTCCTCGCGCATCGACCAGGGGATGCGCTCGTGTGCGCTGATGACGAAGGCCATCGAGATCGGCACCCAGCGCGGCATTCGCGGCAACACGCCATCAATCCGGGTTGCCGCGAGGTAGGCGAAGGGCGAGCTGAAATCGAAATAGAAGATCGGCTCGGCCCCTGCGCGGACGCTGTCGACCCTGACCTGGCTCATCCTCGCGAGTGTATGGCCGAAGCCTCGCTGCCGGCGGGCCTTCGTGCTGACGATGTCGCCTGCCTGGCGCTTGTGGCGCAGGCGTCGATCGTCGCGACGAAGGACACGCTCACGTCCGCCTTAGCGAGTTGGGTCAGTCCCCTGGTTGTTGGGTTTCGGCTAGGTTTCAAATGAAAAATTCGAGCAGAGTAATCGACTCGGCTCTAGAAACCACTAGAAACTAGGGAGGGGACATGTCTGCCCTATATCGCGTTTGCACGCGTCTGTTCGTGTGCGTTGTTGCTCTTGTCGCTTTCGGAACGCTCGCGCTCGCGCCGTCCGCCGGCGCCAAAGGCATCGGAAGCACCTACCTTGCGCTCGGCGATTCGCTTGCCTACGGCTACCACCAAGCCCAATTCCAAGAAGAACTGAAAGCCAAAGGCTTCGTCGAACCGAAAAATTTCAACGATGGCTACGTGGATGACTTCGGCGCGGCGCTGAAGCTGGTGAATCCCAAACTGCAGATCGTCAACGACGGCTGTCCGGGCGAGACCACCGAAACGATGATCGAAGGCTCCGGCGCGTTTGGGTCTGGATTCTGCGCCGGCGGTCCGACCGGGAGTCCCTTCCCGAAGGCGTTCCTGCACCATCCCTATTCCGGCACGCAGCTCGCAGACGCACTGGCGATCGCGAAAGAACCCGAGGTCGGCACGATCACGCTCGACATCGGCGCCAACGACATCCTGCAGTTCCTCGGCCACACCTGCGGCTTCCCGGCGACGTTTACCTGCAGTCAGGAACAGATCGAAGCCGAGATCGGGCACGTCACCGCGAACGTCGGTTACATCCTGGCTCAGCTTCGCGCGGCTGCACCGGAAGCGAAGATCATCTTCGTTTCGCAGTACAACCCCTATCCGACGGTGCTGAAACCGGAAGGCACGGGAGACGCGACGGTCGAAGCGCTCAACGGTGCGCTGAGGGGCGTGGCCGCGACCTATGGGGTCGGCTTCGCGAATACGACGAGGGTGATCAACTTCTCGGGCACCCATGGCGGCCCGGAAGCAGGGGACATCCCCACGGTCTGCGCCTTCACGGCCATGTGCCCGGGCGGCGCATTCAACCCCGCAAGCCCGAATGCCGACATTCACCCCACCAAGGCCGGCTATGCCGCGATGGCTGGGGTCGTCGGGATCACCTACCTGTCTCACTGAGACGTTCGAGTAGGGATTCGTTGGCATCCACCGCGCTCCGCAGCCAGGGTTGGCGGAGCGCGGTCCGCTTCCAGCGGCCTCCTGGCAAGATGGCCGCATGGAACGTGTGCTCGGTATCGGCGGATACTTCATGCGGGCCGCCGACCCGCCGGCCCTGAGCGCGTGGTATCGCGAATGCCTAGGCTTGGACGCCGATGAGAACGGCCTGTGGCGTCAAGGGGCCGGGCCGACGGTGTTCGCGACGTTCGAGTCCGAGAGTGAGTACTTCGGGTCCCGCGCCCAGCAAGCCATGCTCAACTTCCGGGTCCGCGACCTGAATGCGATGCTCGCGCAATTGCGCGCCAAAGGAGCGGACGTGGCCCAAGAAACGCAGGACATGGAGGGTGTCGGTCGATTCGGCTGGGTCACCGATCCCGAGGGCAATCGAATAGAGCTCTGGCAGCCCGCTTGAACCACAGCTCGGCGCCTAGGCGAGGAGGCGTTGCGTCGCAAGCTCCAGCACCTCGGCCCGGTTGCGGCCGGGGTGGTCGGCGGCGATGAAGTGATTGCCGATCCACAGGGAGAAGGCGAGCAGGCAACGGGCCTCGACCTCTTCCTCGTCGGCGCAGAAGGCGCTGAGCAGCGAGCGCATGTAGTCCATGCGGCGGTTGTCGACTCGGCGCAGCCGTGCGGCGACCGCCTCCTCGCGCCGGGACCAGTCGCGCACCGCGAGGTCGATCCGCAGCAGGTCATGGCCGCTCAGGCCATGGAGCTCACCCGAGGTGGCAAGCGCGAACAGTCGGCGAAGCTTTGCCCTGGCGTCGCCGCCCTCGGCCTCGACGCGCTCGATCACCTCGTCGACGCTGACCCGCTCCCATGCGTCGAGGGCCTCCTCGAGTAGGGCGCGCCGGTCGTCGAAGTGCCAGTAGAAGCCGCCCTTGCTGACACCGAGGGCGCGCGCCAGCGGCTCGATCCGGACGGCGTCCGGGCCGCCGTCCGCGAGTGCTCGCAAGCCCTCTTCGACCCAGGAAGCGCGCGGCGTGCGAGCAATGGCCATCGTCTATACGGTAGCGTATTGATATGAGTCTCCCTGCGCTCTTCGCAGGCCTTGCAGCTTAGGTTGCTGCCTATGCCCACGGCGTCCTCGGGCACCGCTGGCTCGTGGCGCAGCTGGGTTCCGTGGTGTTCCTGGTGTCTGCCGCAGGTGGAGCAGTCGGTCGCGCAGGCAGCCTGACAAGGCGGTCCCTGGTTCGATTGATTATCTGATCCAACAGCGGGTAGATGGCCTTCTCGGAGGCAGCAGTCGCGGCTGTTGGGGAGAAAGGAAGGTCATCGTGGCCCAGACGAAAACGAAATCCAAAGCTCGGCGATCTAGCTCCAGCTCGCGCGGACCCCAATCCTCGAAAGCAAGCCGGAAAGCGGCCTCGACGTCAAACGGCGCCGCCAGTTCGGTGAAAACCGGTGCGAAAAGCGTCGTGCCGCTTGCACGCAAGGCGAAGGTCCCACTACTCGCCTCGAGTGCGGCGCTCGTGGGCGTCGCCGGCGCGATCGCGGCCACTCACAGCGGCAAACGCCACAAGGTTCTGGGCGTCTCAATGCCCAAAGCCAATGGCATGAAGCCCGATGCGAAGAGGATCAGCGGCGCCGTCGTCGATGTCGCGAAGCGGGCGGATCAGTTCGGCCAGGGCGTCAGCCGGGTTGCGAGTTCGGTTCAGAGCGTTGGAGAAACGGCGAACGAGATGGCGAGGAAGGCCTAATCGCGCCGATCAGTACCACTTGTCGCGCGCGAACCCCCCGAAGGCGATCAGGCCGATCAGGGCCACGATCAACCCCGCCCAAAAGCTCCAGACGAACATCAGCACAATGCCGACGATGATGAGGATTCCACCCAACGAAATACCCATACGCCTTTCTCCTCTCTGGACTTGACAACACCTCGCCCACAGAGCGGCTACCCGACCCGGGGGCCGGCAAAACGGATCGGCCAACGGGAGCAGTCAGCGAAGGCGGGCCTGCAGGCTTGTTTTGCCGCGGCGGCTTGGGGTAGCCGACGAAGCGGCTGCCAGTCCGGACCCCGGCGGCTTTCATCGGGTTGAGTCCGGTTCCCGCTTGGGTGAGAAGACCAACCGCCGCTTGGCGGAGAGGCGTCCGGGCTGGCGGCGACCACTTCCGACCGATCGAAAGGAGCCTCCGATGTCAGACCGGCTACAGGACAAGAAGATCGCGATCCTCGTCGCCAACGAGGGGGTCGAGCAGGTGGAGCTGACCAGCCCGCGCGACGCGTTGCGCGATGCCGGGGCCGAAGTCACCCTGCTCGCTCCGGAGGAAGGCGATATCCAGGCCTTCAACCACCTCGATAAGGGCGACACCTTCAGCCCCGACATGACCGCCGGCGAGGCGGATCCCGACGAATACGACGGCTTGGTGCTGCCGGGCGGCGTCGCCAACCCCGACCAGCTGCGCACCGATACCGACGCGGTCCAGTTCGTTCGCGCCTTCTTCGAGGCCGGCAAGCCGGTTGGGGTGATCTGCCACGGGCCGTGGACCCTGATCAACGCGGACGTCGTCGACGGCCGCACGCTCACCTCGTGGCCCAGCCTGCAGGCCGACCTACGCAACGCCGGTGCCGAGTGGGTCGACGAGGAGGTCCACGTTGACCAGGGCTTGGTGAGCAGCCGCAGGCCCGACGACCTCGAGGCCTTCAACGCGAAGATCGTCGAGGAGTTCGCCGAGGGCGTGCACGAGGGTCAACGGGGGGCCACTTCCGCCAGCGCTTAGCTCGTTGCGCATCGGGGTATGGGCTAGCCGAAACCCAAGCGAAAGGAGCCGGCCCATGCCCCCTCGCGGAGTGAAAAAAGGAACCAAACGCGCTCGCCAGTACGAGCACATCAAGAAGAGCGAGAAGGAATCAGGTCGCTCGGAGAAACGCGCGGAGCAGATCGCGGCGCGTGCCGTCAACAAGGAAAAAGCGCGGTCGGGTGACTCGAGAAGCTCCTCCCGTAGCTCGACCAGGGGCCGTTCCGCCAGCAGCCGCGGTGGCAAGCGTTCGGGCAGCGGGCCCGGCGGCCGCACCCGCGAACAGCTCTACAACGACGCCAAGAAGCTCGGCATCGAAGGTCGCTCGAATATGAGCAAAGCGCAGCTTCAGCGCGCCGTGGCCGGCGCGGAAAGCTGAGAAGCTCAGCGAGGGTGCGCGGAGGCGCTCAGGTCTTGCGCTCGAGGTCGGCCACCTCTTCAGCCTTCTCGTCGGCTTTCTCCTGGGTGCGGGCGAGCTCCTCCTCCTTCTCGCCCTTGCGCTCCTCGCGCTTGCCCTGGCGACGTAGCGAAGCGTCGTCCGCGAGGTCGCCTGCCGCTTGCTTGGCCCTGCCAGTGATCTTGTCGAGAATTCCCATTTCCTGAGCCTTTCCTATCGGGTGTCGCCTTTCAGTACCCCGGGGACGTGGGGCTTGAACCACACGGCTATCCCTGTTTCTCCATCTCCCGTGCGACGTGGCGCAAGTCCTCCGCCTTGGCCGCGGTTGCGCCGAGCGCCAGGAGCGCGGTGGGGCGCACCGCGTGGAGCTCGGCTTCGAGCCACGGCTTGCAGGCCTCGACCTCGCCCGCGCGCGGGGTCTGGTGCAGGCGGCGCTTGCCGCGCGGTCGCCATTTGAAGTGCTTGACGGCGTTGGTCAGATAGACGTCGCTGCGGTCGATCCCCGCGCTGTTCAGCGCTTTGGCGAGCACCCCGCCCGCCGGGCCGACGAAGGGCTCACCCTCGACGTCCTCGCGATCGCCGGGTTGCTCGCCGACCAGGATCAACGTCCGTCTTCGCGGCCCAGCCCCGAACACGGTCTGGGTCGCATCCCTCCCCACAGCGGGCAGCCGCGGCAGTCGGCGGCCGCCTGGCGCAGGGTCCGCAGCGAGCGTCGAGGTCAACGCGACCTTCTACCGTGTCGAAGACTTCGGCGTATCGCTCGAGCCAACTGGCCGTCGGGATGAGGCCGCCGCGCCAGTCCTTGTAGCTCCAGCCCGAGCAGCCGATCCGCACCCGCTGCACTTACTGTCCGGCGTTAGCCCTGTATTCGCTTCGCCAGCATCCCCTTGCCCTGCTCGGCGCCCTTGCGGCTCGTCTCCTGAGCACGCCGGAAGAGGTCGGCCAGCTCGGAGTCGTCCTCGCGCTCGGCGTCCTCGATGTAGGTCTCGAGTCGCAGCACGTTGCTCAGGCATTGCTCGGTGAACCAGATGACGTTGTAGTCCTTGTCCTTGGTACCAGTGATCTGTGCGGTCTCTGCTGAGCCCATTTCTGTGCCTCCTGTCGCGTTGGGTGTCCCTCGGCGGTTACCCCGCGAGTAGGCGGGCAAACTGCTCAGCTGAACAGGAGGACTAAGAGCACGACCACCGCGAGCGGCGTGCCGATCAACGCGAGGCAGCGGAAGAACTTGGCGAAGCCGCCGCGGTAGCGAACGCTCTCCATCAGGGTCAGGCCGACGACGTGCGCCATGTTGACGAGGGCAATTCCGATCGCGATCAGGATCGCGGCGGCGGCACGCCCGCTCACGTCGCCGTTGTCGACCGCCACCGCAGCGGCGAGGATGGCGGCGAGGATGGTGCCGAAGACACCGGCGACCATGCCGGCGAAATCGGTGCGATGGAGGCCCGGCATGTAGCTGGAGCCGACCTCCTGGTCTGCGAGCGGGTCGCGGATTCCGGAGCCGGCGGTCTCGACCCTGACGACGTGCTCCTCGCCGTCCCCGTCGCCATGCAGGATGACCATCCGCAGCGGCGGATCGAGTCCGGCTTCGGCTCTTTCGAGCAGGCCGTCCTCGAACCAGCGGGCCTGCGCTCGCTCGTGCTCGAAGATCAGGACTTCGTCCGAGGGCGTTTTCAGCAGGGCGTCCTTAGCCGCCTGGATCGGGTCGGGGTCGCCCACCTCGCCGGCGGCCTCGATGCCGTTCGCCCGCAGCTCTTCGAGTACACGGCCGAGCCGAGCTTCCGCCTCATGCTTAGGCTCATCCATGTCGCCGAGCGTGTGCCGGAAGGCGTTTGCCTCGACCGCCGGGACCACAACCCGTAGGTCGACTCCGTCACCCCCGTTGCCGACGTTCCCTACCCGGATCTCGCGCAGCGACTCGGGCCCAAGCGGGTCGTCGGTGACTATCGCCAGCAGCCGGTAAGCCATTTCCCTCCTCGCTGTCACTCGTCTGCGGGGGTCGGTTCGTCGGCCTCGCCGTAGGCGGTCTCGCTTGGCTCCTCGGGGGCCGGCGGGACGTTGTCGGGGAAACGGTGTTGATCGCCATGACTGGCGATGTCCTCCAGGTCGCGCTCGGCGAGCTCGAAGCCCTCGGCCTCTCCCTCGCCTGCCTCGATCAACGGCTGCTCGGCCGGGTCCTCCGAGTCATGGTCGACCTTCCCACCGATCTCCGCCGCTTCGGCCGCAGCCGCTTCGGCCTCCTCCGTCGTGAGAGCCTCTTCCTCATTCGGTCCCATATAGGTCGCTTACCCCTGACGAGCGGCGGAAAAACGCGAAGAGCGGACCCCAAGGACCGGGGGACACCAAGTGGGTTACTGAGCCGGTTTGGTCACAGCAGTCCGCGCTTGGTCGCCGCTGCGACCGCGGCGGCGCGGGTCGGCAGGCCGAGCTTGGTGCGGACGTTGGCGACGTGGCGATGGACGGTGTGGGGGCTGAGCACGAGGCGCTCGGCGATCTCACGGTCGGAGAGACCGCTCGCGACGAGGGTCAGCACCTCGGTCTCGCGGCTGGTCAGATCCTGTCCCTCGGTGGGCGCCCGATCAGTTCTGGCTTCGGGCTCCATTGCGGTGGGGCCATCGATGCCGAGTGCGTTCAGCGCGGCACGCAGGACTGCGCCAGAGTCGCCGAACCAGGGGTAGTGGTCCGCTCCGTCGAGCGCTACGAAGCTTGCCCCGGGTAGCCCGGCAGCCAGCTCGCGTCCAAGCTCGAAGGGGATCGCCCGGTCCTCGCGCCGATGCAGGACGACCGCGGGCGTCGCCACATCGCCGAGGCGCGCAGCGACGTCGAACCTGTAGACGGCATCCAGCGAGCGCGCCGCTTGGTCGGCGCTCGCCGCCTCTCGTTGGTAGGCGACGAAGGCATCGCGGTCCCGTCCCTCGGCGCTCGGCATGAAGATGTCGGCCAGCACCCGCGATCCGAGGCCCCAGTGCTCGCGGACCAGATCGACCATCGCCCTGCGGGTGCGCGCAGCTGCGATCGACGCCCCCGAGGCGTAACCGCCGTAGATCGCCAATCTCGCCACCCGCTCGTGATGTGCGGCGGCGAATGCGACTCCGACCGGCGCGCCGGAGGAGGCGGCGAACAGGTCGACCGACGGCGCACCGAACGCCTCGACGACGGCGGCGAGCGCCGCCACTTCGCCTTCGACGGTCGCGGACGGGGCGCTGTCGCCGGTGGAGATGCCGGTACCCGGCGCGTCGTAGCGGATCACTGTGCGGTGTCGGCCGAGGGCTTCGACGAAGGCGCGGAACCGCGGATCGCGCCAGTTCAACTCGAGGTTGCTCGTCCACCAGCCGCAGAGCACCAGGGGCGGCCCGTCCCCACTGCGCGCCCACGCGATGCGGCGCCCTCCCTCCTCGGTGAAGCGGATCTCCTGCTCTTCCACAGGCCAAGCTTAGGGCCAGGCCAATGGCCCGAAGGGGCCATCGAAATTGGCCGGAATAGGCGAAGCGGAGACGGCGGCGCGGCGCTTGAATCGAGGGTGTGAATCGAGACCACGCCCCGAACCCACCCGTCGAGGTCGCCGAAAGTCGCTTCACCGCGGCGCTCTACGACCCCTTCGTGTGGCTCGGCGAGAAGCTCGGCATGGCAGCGCGCCGGCGGGACCTGCTGAAAGAGGCCCACGGCTCCGTGCTCGAGATCGGCGCCGGGACCGGCCTCAACCTTCGCCACTACCCGGCCGGACTGGAGGAGCTGGTTCTGGTCGAGCCCGGCGAGCCGATGGCCGACCGAGTCGACCTCTCGCGGGCTCCCGACGGCGTACCGGCCAGGCTGGTGCGCGCTCCCGCCGAGCACCTTCCGTTCGCCGAGGGAACCTTCGACACCGTCGTCTCGACCCTCGTCCTCTGCACCGTCTCCGACCCGGCCCGTGCGGTGTCGGAGGCGGCTCGGGTCCTGAAGCCGGGAGGTCGCCTGCTCTTCTGCGAGCACGTGGGGCGGAGTCGGGTTGGCGGCGTGCATTGCAGCGGCGCTCGGCGCGGCCCTGGGCTGCCTTCGCTGATGGCTGTCGCTGCGACCGCCCGACCCTGGCGACGATCGAATCGCAGATGCGGGTCGAGTCGGTGGAGCGCGGCAGCTGGCGCGGAATGCCGGCGATCGTAAAGCCGCTGGTCTGAGGCAGTGCGGTCGTCTGAGCGCGTCGGGTGAGGCTCGTCCTTCTCAGGCCGGCACGGCCGCAGCCCCGCTAGACCCTATGGCCCGCCCACCTGAGCGCCGGGGTTAGTCCGAACCCGGTGTGAAGGTCGGCACCCGCGCATGAGATGCGCGGGTTTGTCGCCGAGGAATGGCCTCGGCGAGGACCGCAATCATGGGGGTGCCGACATGGCGCAGGTTAGGACGTGGGTGGGTCTCGATGTTCACGCGGCGAAGGTCGTTGCTGCAATCGCCGATTCTGAGTCGGGCGAGTTGGCAGTGCAGCGAATGGGAGGAGCGACGGCGCAGGTGGCGGAGTTCTGTGCCGGGTTGGCGGCGCCGGTCCGCGTTGCCTATGAGGCGGGCCCGACCGGCTTCGGTCTTGCCCGCGAGCTGGCAGCAAGGGGCATCGACTGCACGGTCGCCGCTCCGGGCACCTGCTGATGATCGGCGGCCTTCATCCAGTTCGCGTGCCCACTCCTGCCGAGGAGGCGATGCGCGACCTGGTCAGAGCCCGCGAGGACGTCCGCGGCGACCTGATGCGGGCCCGCCACCGGGTCGCCAAGCTGCTGCTGCGCCACGACCTGCGCTTCGAGGGCACCTGCGCTGTCTGCGTGGCATCGACACCCTCTCCGCCCTCGGCCTCTGCGCGGAGGTCGGCGACTTCGACCGCTTCGCTCGCCCCGCCCAGCTGATGAGCTATCTCGGCCTGGTTCCCTCAGAGAGCTCAAGCGGGGAGAAGCGCCGGCAGGGCTCTATCACCAAGTCCGGCTCCCGCCATGCCCGTCGCCCCTGGTCGAGGCCGCTTGGCACTACCGCCGCTCGCCGCGCAAAGGCCGCGAGCTGCGCCGCCGCCAAGAGGGCCAACCCCAGGCGGTCTGCGCGATCTCATGGAAGGCCCAGCAGCGCCTGCACCGCAGCTGGGTCCGCCTGGACACTGAGCGGGGCAAGCGGCGGACCCTCTGCGCGGTCGCCGTCGCCCGTGAGCTCGCCGGCTTCTGCTGGGCGGTAGCGACGGTCGACTGAGGCCACCAACCACCAAGGGCCCGCTTCTCAGCGGGCCCTTGGTGGTTGGGGACTTGACAAATGGGCGGCCATATCAGCTATGCGGTCTAACCGGGCGGCGGGAACGGCTCGATGCCCGCGTGCCATGGGCCAGGCGGATAGATGTGGATGCCGCTCTCATCCATCTCCCCCTGCAGGCGACGGAACAGCTGCCCGGCGTTCTTCAGCGCGGCTTTCAGCTCTTCCTCGCTGCGCTCGCGCAGCCGCCAGAGGAACCAGAGCTGGCGGTCGTTGATCCCGAAGTCGACCTCGCCGGTCATCGTCGTCGTCCAGGCGAGGAAGCCGGGGCTGAACAGCTCGCGCACCTTGACCGGGTCGTACTCGCTCGGCACCGTGGCCTGGAAGCGCCGGTTGAACTCGATCGACTCGAACTCGACTTTGCGCGCGAAGCGCTTGGTCAGCACCTCCTCGCGCTCGATCGACTCGACGTTGAAAGCCGGTACGACCTTGGCCAGGTCCGGCATGTGCGCCTTGGCGAGCAGCGCTGTGGGCAGCAGCGCCTTGCCGAAAAAGCCGCCGACTTCCTTTTCATCGGCGTCGCATGAGGATCCCCAGAACCCCTCGACGAGCTGGCCGGTCAGCCGGTTGACGCCGCCGACGCAGAGCGCCACCGGCCCGTCCTTCGGGTTGATCCCTCCGATGGGCTCGTACTTCAGCTCGTGCCGCTCTCCATACTGCCGCACGGCGTCGGTCCATTCCTGTGCTTCCTGCTTCGCGCCCACGCGCCGATCCTATGGGGGTAGGATGCGCTTCATGGTCATCGCACTCATCGTGATCGTCGCGATCGTCGTCATCGCGGTCCTCTACTACATAAGCAAGCGCAACTCGATCATCGCCTCGCGCAATCGCGTCGACGAGTCCTGGAGCGGGATCGACGTCCAGCTCAAGCGCCGCCACGACCTCGTGCCCAACCTGGTCGAGACGGTCAAGGGCTATGCCGCGCACGAGAAACAGACCTTCGAGAAGGTGACCCAGGCGCGGGCGGACGCGATGTCGGCCGAAGGCGTCGGCGCGACGGCGAAAGCCGAGCAGGGCCTTACCGGTGCGCTGGCCGGCCTGCGCGCGGTCGCCGAGAACTACCCCGAACTGCGCGCGACCGAAAACTTCCAGCAGCTCAGCCGCAACCTCTCCGAGCTGGAGGACGAAATCCAGGCCTCGCGGCGGATCTACAACTCCAACGTGCAGTCCTACAACACGGCGATCGAACAGTTCCCCGGCTCGATCATCGCCAACCAGGGCGGCTTCACCGCCCGCGAGTTCTTCGAGATCGAAGACAAAGCCGATCGCGAGCCGGTCTCGGTCAGCTTCGGCGATTAGCCGATAGCTCTAATCTTCCTGTCATGAGTGCGACGACCGAGGCAACGCAGTGGATCTGCGAGAGCTGTGGCTTCATTTACGACCCGGCGGTGGGGGACCCCGACGGCGGCATTCCACCCGGAACCGCCTTCGTGGACATTCCCAGCGACTGGTTCTGCCCCGTCTGCGGCGCCAGGACCAGCGACTTCCGACCGCTCGAGCCGGGCGAGGCCTGACGGCCTGACGCCCGCTAGTCCTCGTCTGGCGGGCTGAAGCCGATCGGGTGCTTGGGCTTCGGTGGAGGAGCGGATAGCTCCTTCAGTGCCCGGAATAAGGCCACGAGATGCCTCTCGTGCTCCCCCAGCTTGCTCGAAGTCGCTTTTTCGAGATCGCCGATGCGCTTCTCGAGCTCCTTGTAGCCGACAGCGGCGCGGCGAATATCGATGAAGGCACGCATGATCTCGATGTTCACGGCGACAGCGTGCTTACTACGCAAGACGCTTGAAAGCATCGCAACGCCTTGCTCGGTGAAGGCAAGGGGTTGATAGCGGCGTCCGCCGTGCCCTTGACTTGAGGCGCCAAACTGGCGCCTCAAGTCAGCGAACTCCTCGGTCGTGAGCTGAAACATGAAGTCGGCGGGGAAGCGCTCGGCGTTACGGCGCACAGCCCGCGTCAAGGCTTTCGTCTCAACCCCGTAGAGCCTCGCGAGATCTTCGTCAATCATCACTTGGCGCTCGCGGATCACCAAGATCCTGGCCTGAATGGCACCAGCCGATATAGGGATGCCATCCGTGGCTTTACTCGTATTCGCAGACATAAAGCTCCAGAATGGCAAGCGGATCGGCGGCGGTCTGCCGGTCGATTGCCGCCTCACCCGACTCATCGAACCAAGGCGTAGCCTCCTCTGCGCAATCGGACGAAACGGGAAGCCCCGATCTGTTGAGCCGGCAGCAGGCCCATTGGGAACTCGATAAGGACGTCCTCGGCGTCCACCTCGTCAATCACCCAAAGCCGTCCAGCGCGACGAGCCAACTCGATCAACGCAACTGGGGTTCCCGAATCATCATCGGGATCCATGCGAATCGGCTTGTTGGGCGTTGCAGGACGACAATTCGGCAGGTGGGTAGCTCGCGGGGAAGCCTCCACAGTCATCTCCTCCTGTCTCAATTTGAAATGAATCAACGCAAGCTTCGTCTTCATGTCGGACGGATCCAGTGAATTTGCTATTCCGGAAATTCGGCATAAAGCCGCAATCCACAAGCAATTTCGGAGAAAAGGACCGATCTTCCACAGGTTGCTCCGAATCAACTGCGGCTTGTTCGGCTCTGAATCAACGTCTCGTTGGACCTGTATCCACAGGTCCCACTGAATCCACAGGCCATATCCACAGGCATCGCCGTTCGACGCGCCGCGCAGGGCTGATTCCATAGCAATCCAATGGCAGCGAGCACCCCAACCTCAACTCGATTCCGCCGCGCAGCAGAGACTGAGCGCGACCGCCTAATGCGGCGTCGGGCGAAGCTCGCCGCCCGATCCTCGACTCTCAAGGAAGAGCTCAGGACGCTCGAAGACCAGATGCACGAGCTCGACGACCGGATCGATTCCCTCCGGACCCTGATTGGCAACGCTGAGGCGCGACCTTCGCGGAAACAGAATTTGACGCCGGCTGGGGGAGGCCGCGAGCTGACCGGCAGCGCAATCCGGATAACCGCCGTACGCGTGCTGGCCGATTCGAGCCATGGAGACGCCATCCACTATCGGCAATGGTTCGATCTATTGCGCGATGAGGGATACGAGGTCGCCGGCAAGCGACCTGACGCCGTCTTCCTGAGCCAAGTCACCCGCTCTCCAGTCGTCAAAGCAACGACGAAGGCCGGGGTCTACCAACTCGATTTCGATGCACCAAAGCGATTGGGCAGGGACCTCGAGGCGCTTCAACAGAATCTGAGCCACCTCGCGGCTAGCCCTCCGTCCAGCGGTGAAGAGCTGGCAAGGAGGACCGGGCTCCAAGAAGAGATCGGCCTAGAGATACGCCGAACTCAAAAGGCGCTTACGGAGGCACTCGAAAGCCTTGGGAACGAGCCGGAAGAGCCTCCAGCACAGCTGGCCGCGTAGCTCACGCTAGGCTGCCAACGTGTATGACTACGACTGGATAGTCGTCGGATCCGGGTTCGGGGGCAGCGTCTCCGCCCTGCGCCTGGGCGAAAAGGGCTACGACGTCGCCGTGCTCGAGTGCGGCAAGCGCTTCGGCGACGACGACTTCCCCGAGTCGACCGGCGACAGCCGCCGCTACTTCTGGGCGCCCCGGGCGGGCATGAGGGGGATCTTCCGGCTCAGCATCTTCAAGGACATCGCGGTGGTCAGCGGCTGCGGCGTCGGCGGCGGCAGCCTCGGCTACGCCAACACCCTCTACGTCCCCCCCTCGCCGTTCTTCGAAGATCCCCAGTGGGGCGACATCGAGAGCTGGGAGGGGCGCCTCGCTCCCCACTACGAAACCGCCCAGCGGATGCTCGGCGTCGTCGTCCACGACCGCGACGACCCAGCCGACCAGCTCCTGCGCGAGCTCGGCGAGGAGCTGGGCGTCGCCGACACCTACCGCAAGACCCCGATCGGGGTCTACCTCGACAACCCGGGCCAGACCGTCCCCGACCCCTTCTTCGAAGGCGAGGGACCGGAGCGGACCGGCTGCATGCAGTGCGGTCGCTGCATGGTCGGCTGCCCGCACGGGGCCAAGAACACGCTGGTCAAGAACTACCTCTGGCTGGCCGAGCACCGCGGCGTCGAGATCCAGGCCGAGCGCACGGTCACCGACATCCAACCGCTCGGCGCCGCCGACGGCAGCGACGGCTACACGGTGACGAGCGAGCGCTCCGGGATGCTGCGCGGCCGCAAGCAGCGCACGCTGCGGGCGCGCGGGGTGATCGTCGCCGCCGGCCCTCTGGGCACCAACAAGCTCCTGCAGCGCTGCCGCCTCGGCGGCTCGCTGCCGAAGATCTCACCACGGCTCGGCGAGCTGGTCCGCACCAACAGCGAGAGCATCCTCGGGGTCAGGGTGCCGGCGGACTACCCCGCCGACCTCAGCCGCCGGGTGGCGATCACCTCGAGCATCTACCCCGACCCCCACACCCACATCGAGACCGTCACCTACGGAGAGGCGGGCGACTCGATGAGCCTGCTCAACACGCTGCTGACCGGCGACGGCACCCGCGTGACCAGACCGCTGAAGCTGCTCGCCCAGATCCTCCGCCACCCGCGCGACTTCGCCAAGATCATGCGGCCCAAGGGCAGCTCCAGCCGCACGATCATCCTGCTGGTCATGCAGACGCTCGACAACGCGATCGCCCTGCGGCCGCGGCTGAAGCGCAACGGCGAAGTGCGCCTGCAGACCGAACAGGACCCCGAGCGGCCCAACCCGACCTTCATCCCGGTCGCCAACGAGGCGGCGGAATGGCTGGCCGAGCGCACCGGCGGCGTCGCCACCAGCTCGGTCACCGAGGCGGCCTTCAACATCCCGACGACCGCCCATATCCTCGGCGGCGCGGTGATCGGGCATGGCCCCGAGGACGGCGTCGTGGACTCTCGCCAGCGCGTCTTCGGCTACGAGAACCTGATGGTCTGCGACGGCGCCGCCATTCCGGCCAATGTCGGCGTCAACCCGAGCCTGACGATCACCGCCCTGGCCGAGCACGCGATGAGCCACGTGCCGCCCAAAGAGGGGGCCGAGCCGCGCGACCTCCCCGAGGCCGCGCGACCGGCAGTCGCGGCCTAGCGCGAGCTATTCGGCGAAGCGCTCGGCGACGTAGTCCCAGTTGACGACGTTCCAGAACGCATCGATGTAGTCGGGGCGTTTGTTCTGGTACTTGAGGTAGTAGGCGTGCTCCCAGACGTCGCAGCCGAGCAGCGGGACGCTGCCGTCGGTGACCGGCGAGTCCTGGTTGGGGGTCGAGACGACGGCGAGGCCGGAGCTGTCCTTGACCAGCCAGGCCCAGCCGGAGCCGAAGCGGGCGATGCCGGCGTTTTTGAACTCTTCCTTGAAGGAGTCGAGGGAGCCGAAGGTCTCCTCGATCGCCGCAGCCAGGTCACCACCAGGGGCGCCGCCGCCGTTCGGGCTCAGCATCTGCCAGAAGAGCGAGTGGTTGAAGTGGCCGCCGGCGTTGTTGCGCACCGGGCCCTGCTTGTCCCCAGGCAGGCTCGAGAGATTGCGCAGCACGTCCTCGACCTCGCGGTCGGCCCACTCGGTCCCCTCCAGGGCGGCGTTCGCTTTGTCGACGTAGGCCTGGTGGTGCTTGTCGTGGTGGACCCGCATCGTCGCCTCGTCGATGTGCGGCTCGAGCGCGTCGTAGTCGTAGGGCAGGTCGGGAACCGTGAAAGCCATTGCTTCTCCTTGATCTCGATTTGGAAGTCCCCGGGAGCCTAACCAGATTGAACTTCTAGCCCGTCGGGTAAAGCCCGGGAGCGGAATGAGCGAATCCACTGCTCAGACCGAGACGATCGAGACGCGTATACCCGCGCGGCTCGATCGCCTACCGTGGTCGAAGTTCCACCGGCTGATCCTGATCGGCCTGGGCACGGTTGGATCCTCGACGGCCTGGTCGTGTCAAGCGCCTGCACCGGGATCAGTACGCTCCGGTCGATTAGCTGAACCGTCAAGTGGGTAGCCGGGTAACCTCGGCTCCGCACAAGGAAAACCGCAAGCCGCACGGCCCGTTTGAGGCTCCAGGGCGGTACCGGACCCGCATCCGGGGACCGTTGAGGCGTTGACGCCAATGGCAGCAGAGGGTCACAAGGGGCATAGAGAGAATTCAACCGACGCGCCGACCGGTGTGAGTGCATCGCTTGCGCGCGAAGACGAGCTGTGGCGGCACTTTTCCAAGGATCGTGACCCGGCGGTCCGCGACGAGCTCGTGCGGCGCAACATGGCTTTCGCGAAACGCCTCGCTCTGCGCTACCGCGGCGCCAGCGAGTCCTTCGACGACCTGCTCCAGGTCGCCAACCTCGGCCTGCTCAACGCCGTCGACCGCTTCGACCCCGAGCGCGGCATCCCCTTCACCGCCTTTGCCTCGCCCACCATCCTCGGTGAGCTCAAACGTCACTTCCGCGACCGCGTATGGACCGTGCGGGTGCCGCGCGGCCTGCACGACCGGATGGCCGAGGTCGACAAAGCAATCACCGAGCTGACCAAAGCGCTGCAGCGCTCGCCTTCGGTGGGAGAGATCGCCGAGCGGTTGGGGGTAGAGCAGACGGACGTGCTCGAGGTGATGGAGGCAAACCACAATCGCCGGCCGCTTTCGCTCGACCGGCCGGCTGGCTCGGAGGACTCGGAGGAAGCGCCGCCGTCCGAGTGGATCGGCGCCGAGGACGAGGCGTTCGAGCTGGTCGAGGGCAGGATCGCGCTCGACGCCGCGCTGCCCTACCTCGACGAGCGCGAGCGGCTGGTGCTCCGCCTGCGCTTCGCAGAGGACATGACCCAGTCGCAGATCGCCGAGCGCATCGGCAACTCGCAGATGCACGTCTCACGCATCCTGCGCCGCGCCCTGACCCGCATCAGAGAGCAGATCAAGGAGCAGCGGCAAAGCGAATGACCAGGTACTCGCCGCCGCCGGTTTCCTCGACGGTGAGTTCGTCGGCCAGCGCCTCCAGGGTCCCGCCCACGTCAGGGACCTGAAGGTCCTCGCGGATGCGGGCGGCGGCGCCCGCTTCCATCGGGCCGAGGCGCAGGTCGATGCCGCCGGCGCTCTCGTCGAGGTCCAGCCGCACGCGGCCGTCGGCGAACCGCTCGGGCGCCGCAGCCGAGATCGCATCGGTGACCAGGACCGCATCGGACACGCGGTCGACAGAGAGGTCGCGGCGCGCCGCAAGAGCGCCGACGACGCGGGCCAGCACGGGGCCGAGCAGCTCCGATCGATCGATCACCAGCTCGGTGCGGTCGGGGCGGCGCAGGGACTCCAGGTCGACAGGATCCCCTTTGCCGTCTGCCCCCCCACCATGCAACGGCACCCGCATGACGATCTCGGTGCCCTGGTTGAGGCCGCCGGAGATCGAGAAGCTGCTCGACAGGGCGGCGATCAGCGAGAGGCCGAGCCGCAGGCTGTCGCGATCGGAATCGGCCTGGGGGCGGATGCCGACCCCTTCGTCGCGCACGACGACGGTCAGTCCGTCGGTATCGGCATGCGCTTCGACCCCGAGCGGTCCCGGCTCGCCCCGGTACGCGTGCAGGACGACGTTCATGCAGGCCTCGGTGACAACCGTCTTCAGATCTGCCAGCCCGGGCTCGTCCATGCCGACCTCCTCGGCCAACCCGGCGAGCGCGTGGCGGATGACCGCGACATTCTCGGATTTTGCGGGCAGCATGATCTGCAACCCCTTGGGCCTTTCCTCGGGTGCCGAAGTGTCGAAGCCGGATCGCATCCTCGTCAGCGAGGGATGAGACCTCGCGGACACGAGCATAGTGTCGTGCTGCTTGAACTCCCCCGCTACCCTTGCGGTTCCAGCGACAAACCAGGCACGGCGAAGACCGCTGCGAGAGAGGCCGCCTGCGGTAGGATCGGCCCCGTGAATCCGGTTCCATTCGAGGTTCTGCGCGAAGAGCTCGACCCTGGCATCCGTGCCTTCACGGTGCGCGGGGAGCTCGACATGAATACCGCTCCCGAGCTGGAGAAAGGGCTCGAGGATGCCCTCGCCGAATCCGGCGCCTCGATCATGCTCGACCTCTCGGAATGTGAGTTCATCGACTCGACCGGGATCGCGCTGATCGTGCGGGCCTGGCAGCGGCTGAGCAACGGCGGGGGCGGCAAGCTCGTGCTCTGCTGCGACAACCATCAGGTCCGCCGCCTGCTCAAGATCACCGGCGTCGAATCTTCGATCTCCATGCACGACGAGCGCGAGACCGCGCTGGCCGAGCTGCGCGGCTGACCGCCGATGCATAGGGGCGCGGCACGCGGGTAGCCGTCGTCCATGCCGGCGCCGCGCAGGAAGATGCCTCGCGAGCTGTTCGAGACGCGCAGCCACAGCTGGCACGCGGTGGGGCTGGGGCGAAGAGCTCGAATCGACCTCGCCGCGCCGGGCGCTCGGCGGGCTTGCTGGCGCTGACCCTGATCGCCGGCACGATGCTCGTCTACTACAAGCAGGGAGACTGGCTCCCGGGCTACGGCGGCTGGGTCAAGGGCGGCACCGCCATGGTCCTCGTGATCGTCGGCTCGATCGCCGTCCATTGGCTCGTGCGAGCAACCTCGCCAAGGCTGTTCCGGCGCCTCGACCCGGCTACGGCGGGCACCCTCGGCTTCCTCATCCGCCTCTTCGCCATGTCGGTCGTCGTGATCCTCGCGCTGCGCGTGGCCGGAATCAGGGCAAGCACCCTGGCCCTGGGCGGCACGATCACCGCGGTCGTCCTCGGCCTCGCCGCCCAGCAATCGCTCGGCGGGATCTTCGCCGGCGTCGTCCTGCAGAGCACGCGGCCATTTCGGGTCGGCGAACGCGTGCGGCTGGTCGGCGGCTTTCTCGCCGGCTCGCTCGAAGGCACGGTCAGCTCGCTCGGCCTCTTCTACACCACCCTCGCCCAGGGCGCCGACCGCATTCAGGTCCCCAACAGCGTGATGATCAACCTCGCAGTGGTGCCGTTGCGAGAGCCCGAGAAGATCGACCTGCGGGCGCGCTTCTCGAGCGATGCGAGCCCGCAACTGCGCGCCGGCGGCGGCTCGCAGCTTGCCGAGGAAGTGCTGGAGGCGCTGCGCGGGACCTCGGCGGCAAGCGTCGGCAACGCCGGCAGGCAGGCGGCTTAGGAACCTAGATGGCGCCCTGCTCCCCAGCGGCGAAGCGCGCCACCGCCTGCTCGGGATCGGGGAACACCTCGCCGCGGGCGAAGAGGCCGTCGCGAACCTCCCAGATCCAGGCGACCGGCACGTCGCGGATCCCAAGCTCGCGGCTGCGCGCGTAGACGCGGCCGCGGACGAGCAGAACCGCCCCACGGGCCTCGACTTCGCTTGGTGTGATCTGCAGCTCTTCCCAGACCCCGGCGACGTCGGCCAAGTAGTCGCGCAGGCCCTCGGGGCCACGGTACGGGGCGTCGCGGCCGACGGCTTCAGCCGTGACGACGGGGAAGAACTCCATCCGCTCGTCGCACAGCGAGACGATGCCGGCCTCATCGCGACCGTTGAAGCAGTCGTAGAGGCGCCTCACCAGGGCAAGCGGAGACGTGGTCATCAGCCGGACCCCGACGGAGCGCCGCTGGATGCCGGCTGTTCGACCAGGATTTCCGCCTGCGGGGAGTGCGCGGTCGAGGCGCGAGCGATCGCCAGCACCGCGACGTCGTCTTCGAGCCGGCCCTGGGTGAAGGCGTGCAGCGAGCCCTCCAGCCGTTGCACCGCGAGCGCCGGGTTGGCGGCGCCGCTGAGGTGCGCCCGCAGGCGCACCTCGCCGAAGCGTCCTTCGGGTCCCTGCGCCTCGGTGATCCCGTCGGTCACGATGACGACCTGCTGGCCCAGCCCGACCTCTACTCGCGAGATCCTCCACTCGGCGTCGGGGAAGGCGCCGAGCACCGGATCGGCCTCCGCGAGCTCGCTGACGCCCTCTCCGTCGATCAGCAGTGGCGGTGGATGACCGGCGACGGCGAGGCGAAGCGGCTCGAGCGGATCCTCGCTGAGGGTCATCACGGCGAGACTGCATAGAGCCGAGTCGCCGCGGGCGAGCAGCGTGCGGTTGAGCGTGCGCAGAGCAACGAGCGGGTCGTCCACAATCACCGCGGCGGTGCGCAGGGTGTAGCGGACGACCGCGGTGACCGAGGCGGCGTAGGCGCCCCGCCCGGTGACGTCGCCGATCGCGAGCATCCAGCCGCCCGAGACGCGGAAGAGATCGTAGAAGTCGCCCCCGACTTCGTTCTCAGCCCCCGCCGGCCGGTACATCGCCGCGATCGACCAGCCGGGAATGTGCGGGAGCGGCGGCGGCAGGAGGCCGCGTTGCAGGGTCTCGGCAATCTCCGAGCGAGCCCGCTCGGCCCGCTCGAGATCGGCGAAGAGGCCCGAGTTGTCGAGGGCGAGGGCGACGCGGCCGGAGAGGATCCAGGCGAAGCGGGCGTCGTCACGCCGGTAGCGGCGCCCCGACCAGGCGACGGCGATCGTCAGGGCGCCGGTCACTTCGCCGCGCGCCTGCAGCGCGACGGTGATCGCCGAGCGCATGCCGAGGCTGCGCAGGAACCCCAAGTCCTGCTCGTCGTGGGCGAGGCCCCGCAGGTCGTCCTCGGACATGCGCTCGTAGAAGCGCGGCGTCATCGAGGAGTCGCTGTTGGCGACCATGCGCGGAGGAACCGAGGGGGTGCGCTGGGCGAGACCGCGTTCGAAGTCGGGATCGCCGCCGGGCGCGACGCGCACCGCGACCCGGCGCGGCACGCGGCCCTCGCCCCCGATCACGTCGATCATGCAGAAGTCAGCGATCTGAGGTACGAGGATCTCGCAGATCGCGTCGAAGGTCTCCTCCAGGGAGTCGGCGGAATCGGAGACGACGGCAATGTCGGCGAGGATCTGGAATCGTCGCCTGGCCTGGCGCTCGCGCCGCACGGTGATCCCGAGCACGGCAAACGCCAGCAAAGCGGCCAAAGCCGCCACGGCTATTGCGATCCAGTCGATTCTCGGCCTCCTAGATTCCCTGCGTCGGGGGTGAAAAGACCGTAGCTCTCACCAACTCAAATGTCCATACGCGGAGACTGCGGAGACGTCAGTCGACGGAGCGCCGATCGAGTCGGTTTTCGCCGTTTCGACGGCGGGTACCCGGGTTGCCATGATCGACACGAAGTCGATTCCCCGCCCCGGAGAGCGCTGGCTCAGTCGCCCGCCTTACCTGCTGATCGCCCATGTGCTGCGGATCGACGAGCGCTCCGCCCCGCCGGTGGTCAGCTACGAGCTGCAGGACGGCGAGGGCTTCTTGCTGGAAAGCGTCGAGCACGCGGTTCTCGACGAGGGCTGGTGGAAGAGCTTCCAGCCGATGGTCCGCCGCACCGGCTGAGCGGTCGGCCGCCCTCAGTAGCGCGGAGGGGGCTCACGCCTTTCTTCGGCGGCGATTTCGCGCCGCCGGCTGCGCTCGCTCCAGATCGCTTCCTGGA
>Ga0307500_10000183_pt1 | contig 21323 bp, 18 predicted proteins | sample 14_S_MG_FD_201362 | JGI IMG/M metagenome (GOLD analysis project Ga0307500, IMG submission 201362) | Soil microbial communities from Populus trichocarpa stands in riparian zone in the Pacific Northwest, United States - 14_S | ecosystem: Environmental > Terrestrial > Soil > Riparian zone > Trees... | reverse complement strand
GCTCAGACGATACCCTCTTGGGCATGTCCACGTGATGCGTTCGTCGCGGAAGCAGGGCACTGTCAAACGGTTCTTTAGTTAGCGATGCGTGTATTCATCAACCTTATGCGCAGAAATCGCTGTGCGGGGAGACGTCCACCCATTCCGGATACATTGCACCATTTGGGTGCTATTTTAGCCGATAGCCCGCGTGACAACCCACGCATTGAGCGGTTATTTCCGCGAGTCCCGCAAACACCGGCTTTAGATCTCCGGTAACACCGGCGTCCTGAGCGGTAGTTGCGAACCGGCTTGCAGCGCGGTGCATCGCAGTCCCGGCATCCTGCATCCCCTGCGGCATATATTTGGAAACATCCGCAGCGCCGTGCAGCCCCAGCGACGACATTCCAAGCCGTGTTTCCGCGATCTTGGCCGCAATGTCGGTATGACCCATGGCGAGATGGGATTGAATCTCCTGCAGGCTCTGGAGATGGTCGCGCATGTTGGCCAGCGTATGCTCGATCAACGGCGCAGGAAACTTGACGAATTGCCTTGTGTCCGGAGCGGCGGGGCCAGACGCATCGTGATGGTGCTGATGCTGGGCGACGGCGAACGTCGCGCTGCCGGCAGCTAGAACTGCGACAACCATGGCCACCAAAATGCGCATATGTCCTCCCGGAGGTCCCGAAATGAGCGGCAGCCTGGCTCTGGCCAGCCTTCGCCTCCGGCAAGGTGAGCGACGGCCAGACTGGGTACAGGCGCAAGCCGAAGATACCTCTTGCCACATGACAGACTTTCCAGACATGATAATTATCATGTCGCGATCCATCGAACCATTTTTGAAAGGCGTACGTGCCCGGCAGCGGCACATTGACGGTGGTCAATCCCTGTTCCATCGCGGGGACACCGTGAAGGAAATGCATTTCGTGCTGACTGGCTCCGTTCATTTGGTCCGGCACCAGAGCGATGGGTCCATTTTGATCCTGCAAAGGGCGGGTCCCGGATCGATTTTGGCCGAAGCGTCCCTTTACTCCCAGATCTATCATTGCGACGCCGTTGCATTCGGCGCGGCCGAGACCCGGGCATACGCGAAAGCAAGCTTCAAGAGGCTGCTCGCGAAGAACGCGGACTTCAGCGACGTTTGGGCCAGTTATCTCGCGCAGGAGCTACAAAGCGCGAGACTGCGCTCCGAGATTCTCTCGCTGAAGACGGTCGCGGCGAGGCTCGATGCATGGATCGCTTGGAACGGCGGCGGTTCTCCGGAGCGGGGCGAATGGAAGCTTGTCGCCAACGAAGTCGGGGTAAGTCCCGAGGCGCTCTATCGGGAAATCGCCAAACGCCGCCAGTGAAATCCTTAGCCAGACCCCGAACCTATCGGGAATCCAATCGGCTCGCATTGCCCTTTATCAATATTGCGAACGACGCCGAGAGCACGAGCAACGAGAAGAGCAGGCCGCTGAGATTTCTCAGAAAACTTGCTGCTGCCTCTACCTCAGTGCCAATCGTATATCCAAGCCAGAGATAAGCGAACGTCCAGAAGCTGCGTCCCACGAGGCTGAGCACGGCAAATCTAGTCGCCGAATATCGGCTGACGCCCGCGAGCAAGCTCACGACCGTGCTAAAAGTCGAGATCAGCGTTCGGCTAAGGAAGACGGTCGACGCGCCCCATCTGGAAAGCAGGCCGGCGAGGAACGTCTGTCGTATCAGGGAGAGACCGAGAAACGGGCCCCAATTTGCCAAGAGCGAAGGTCCGAACACGCGTCCGACAACATAGCCTCCAATGTCGCCGAGCAATGATGCGACGATCCCAATAGTGAAAGTCAGCGCCCAATCAAGCTTTCCCTGCGCCAGTAGGGACCCTGCGATCGTTACCGCGATGCCACTCGGCAATGGAAGTCCCAATGCGGCGAGCAACAGGGTCGTGCCGAAGGCCACGTATCCGTATGTCAAAATCAGCGACAAAATGCTGTCGTTCAAGGTCGCTAACCAACCCGACGAAGCCGGCGATTTCTGAATCGGAGCCGTATCAGCCACGGCACGCTGAACGCGCTGAGTGAATTCGATACGGGGAAGCGACGTGCGGTCGGCGATATCCTTGAGCGTGCTCTTCGGATCTGTATCCGGAGACAGTTGCAGACGACTCACGAGGGTGATGAAGGCTACGTCATAGCTCCCGGCCACGTAACCAATCGTCATCCAGGGGCGGATTCCGCTCGTGCTGGGAACTCCGGTCTGCGTGGCGGACTGGAGCAGACGATAGGTGCCGTATGTGCGAATGCCAAAGAAGGCTCCGGCGATTAAAGCAACGATGACAATTGCAGTCGCGGCCCAACCCACCTGCGAAGGCTGGCCTTCGGATGTGATTCGGCCTCGACCGCTGCCCACCTAGTTCTTGTCCTTCAGGTCGCCAGACCACAACGAGTCCGGATACAGCAGACGGCGCCGGCAAGGCGTCAACATATCACTTGCAATTGTTGTGCAGCTTCCATTTTTCAACGTGTCCGATCGCGATGGCGAAAGCCGGAACCTTGCAGCGATCCGCCTCTTCGTTGCCGACCAGCTGGCCTGTTGCTGCAGTCGCCACTTCCTGAGGCCGCGTCAAGCCAGACTTGCCGCCCACCATATTCGCGGCGGTGGCCATGACACCAAGAAAGCTCAGAACGACGACGATCTGAGCCAATCCGACTCTCTGGATCTCCTGCCTGACATGAACTTCACAAACCTCGCCGGGGCAGAGTTGCGCCTTTTCCCTGTTGAACAGATTGTAGATCGCACAACCAATGCAAATGCCAAAAGCGGTTTCGAAGAACAGGAGCAACAGGCAAATCGCGCAGACCAGCAGGTTGATCGGGCCCCGGACATTCTGGAAAACAACGAGATACAGCATGGTCGTCGCCAACACCAGACCGATCGCCCATGCAAACCTCTTTTGTGGTGCACCAACGTATTCGGGTTTCTGATTCCGGACCGCAAATCGTCCCAGAACTAGGCTAGGGGCGAACTTCGGATTGACGAGAACCCGAATGAAAAAATCAATGAAGAAGCCGATCACAATGATCTTGGTCGGAGAAAAGTCTCCGGTCAGCCATGCGTTCATGAACGCGATCGTGGCTATGAAAAACAGGATGCCAGCGCCGGCCCGCGCTTCTCGCTCGTTGAGGACGGGGACGGCATATTCGGGCAATTGTTCGCCGAATTGAAAAACCTTGCTCATGGGCGCTCCTGCAGCCGCGGTCTGCGGTGCGAATTTTCAGAGGAGCCCTTAAGCTAACGCGGGCAATAGCCACATGATCTCAATCATGTCTCTTGAATTGCTGATGTATTAAGGTGGAATTTGCTGCGATGGTCCAATTGCGCGCGCTGGGACTACTCGATGAGGAAAACTGGACCCTGGCTCTTTCCGCTTGAGCAAGATCAACGATCCACCCGATGAACATGAGCATTTGTTAATGTATGGACCGAACCAATGTGACGGCTCCGCACCAGTCGAGTGACGGTCTTTCCGATCTCTAGTCATTTTGGCGAACGCCATGGAGCACGTAACGGCGATTGATGTTTCAAATGCAACGGCCACGATCCCGACAGGGCTGACGAGCGCTGAGGCTCTCCGGCGGCAGGCCGAGTTCGGCCCGAACACCATGAGCGAAAAGGCGCCGCCGATATGGCGCGCCTTCCTCTCGAAATTCTGGGCGCCCATTCCGTGGATGCTCGAAGCCGCGATCATCCTCCAGATCGGACTCGGCCAGTACATCGAAGCCGCCGTGATCGCCGGCCTGCTCCTTTTCAACGCGACGCTGGGCTTCATTCAGGAAGGGCGGGCGAGCGCGGCCCTCGCGGCTCTCAAGAAGCGGCTCGCCCCGACCGCCCTGGTTTGCCGCGATGGGGAGTGGACCAGGCTTCCGGCGTCCGAGCTCGTGCCCGGCGATGCCATCAGGCTGTCGCTCGGCGCGCTGGTGCCCGCCGATTCGACCATCAGCTCAGGATCGGTGATGGTGGACCAGTCGATGCTGACCGGCGAATCCATTCCAGTCGACGCTGAAACGGGTAGCAAAATCTATGCGAGTTCCCTCGTGCGCCGGGGGCAATCGATTGCCGAGGTAACGGCAACTGGATCGAAAACCTATTTCGGTCGCACCGCCGAACTCGTAAGAATTGCTCAGTCGGGCAGCACCGAGCAGGGGGCTATCTTCGGAGCGACGCGGAATCTAGCGATCATCAACGGGGTGGTAGCGGTACTGATCATCGGGGCTGCCTATCTCATGACGCTTCCGTCTCCCGACCTCATCCGCCTTGCTCTCACCGCGCTCCTCGCCACGATCCCGGTGGCGCTGCCTGCAACGTTCACGTTGTCGGCCGCATTCGGCGCCCGGATCCTTGCTGGATATGGTGTTCTCCTCACCCGTCTCTCTGCCGCGCACGAGGCCGCCGCGATGGACGTCCTTTGCGTCGACAAGACCGGCACTTTGACGCGAAATGAGCTGGAAGTCGCCGACGTCGTCGCAATGCCCGGAATCGGACGAGAGCGTGTGCTGGCCCTTGCTGCATTGGCGAGTTCTGAGGCCGACCAGGACCCGATCGACGCGGCCGTCCGAGGAACCGCGGCCGCGTCACCAGGTGCCCGTGCACCGGAACGGCTTGTGCGTTTCATTCCCTTCGATCCCGCGACCAAGGTAGCGGAAGCCTTCGCCGTGGACGGCGACGGCAAAGAACTCCATATATCGAAGGGCGCGTTTGAGGTGATTGCCGGAGCGGCAGCGGTACCGGCCGATGCACGGATCCTGGTAGATAGTCTCGCCCAACGGGGCCACCGGGTTATCGCCGTTGCGGCTGGGGCGCCCAATTCGCTGCGCTTGGTAGGCCTGATCGCTCTCAGCGATCCGCCGCGCGAGGAATCGGCGAAACTTGTTGCCACGTTGCGCGATATGCGCGTCCGGACCATCATGGTGACAGGCGATTCCCCGATCACGGCTGCCGCCATCGCCCGTAAGGTTGGTGTCGATGGCGCCGTATGCCCCGCCGAGCAACTTTCCGACGACAAGAGCATTGATGAATACGACGTGTTCGCGCGGGTCGTTCCTGAGCAGAAGTACCAGTTGGTGAAGGCTCTGCAGCGCCGCGATCATGTCGTCGGTATGTGCGGCGACGGCGTCAACGATGCGCCGGCCCTGCGTCAGGCACAAATCGGGATAGCCGTTTCCTCCGCAACGGATGTCGCCAAAGCCGCAGCGGGCATGGTGTTGACGCAGCCCGGTCTCGAGGGCGTTGTGCTCGCCGTCCGCGAAGGCCGCATTGGATTCCAGCGGCTGCTTACCTACACGTTCAACATGCTGGTCAAGAAGATCGAAATCGTCCTCTTTCTGGCAATCGGACTTGGTATGACGGGCCACGGCGTCCTGACGCCGGCGCTCATGGTGCTGCTGTTCATGACCAATGACTTTCTGGCCATGTCGCTCACCACAGACCGCGCCAATCCTGGGCCGTCACCAAGCGTGTGGCGGATGCGCAATATCACCGCGGCCGCGATTGCCCTCGGAGTGTGCAAGCTCGGCTTCTCCACGGCGACGTTGGCAATCGGAAAGTTCCAACTTGGCTTCAGCCCGGGAGAGTTGCAGACGCTGGCGTTCATCGCGCTCGTGTTCGGAAGCCAGGCCCTCCTTTATGTGTTGCGCGAGCGGCGACGTATGTGGAGTTCAAGGCCCAGCAAATGGGTGCTGGCCGCGTCAGCAGCCGATATCGTCATTGTCTCGACGCTGGCATGGTCGGGGACTTTAATGGCACCGCTGGCGTGGCCCGTCATGGCGGCTGTATTCGCCGCTTCGATTGGCTTCGGGCTAATTCTCGACCAGATCAAGCTGCTGGCGATGGCGGCGTTCAAGGTCGAGTAGCCACGGGCAAAAGCCTATGCCGCTATCGCGCTCTCAGGTTGAGGCATATCAATGATGATGCGGCGCAAAAGCGCATCAACAATCGTCGAAAGTCGGTTCATCCAACGGTCTTCTATAGGAGGGTGGAATGCCAGATGTTGCTCAGCATCAGTGTACCCGATCATGGTGGATGCGGCCGCCGGTGTGGTTCATCGGCATAACCGCTGTGTTGTTGGCTATTTTTGTCATCTTCGAAATGAGCGGCAGACCGGCTACAACTTCGTACGGCACGTTCCTCGATCAACTCAATGCCGGCAACGTCGCAAGCGTCACCTTTCAGGGAACCGAGATCGATGGACGTTTCAAGCAACCATTGAATGTCGCAGCCTTAAAGGAGACTGTGGCGGCGGATACGTTCCGCAGCCACGTGCCCGACTTTGGCGACGCGTCCTTGATACCCGAACTGCGCAAACAGCACGTCGCGATCGATGTTGCCTCATCGACGTCGTGGACGCGGCTGCTTGCAGGTGTCCCGTTTCCAATGTGGCTTTTCCTCGGAGCAATTCTCGTTGCTGGTATCGTAAGGTTCGTCCGGGGAGGAAAGTCGCAATCCGGATCAGTGATGCCCGCGCATCCGATGCAAGGAATGATCGGACTGGTGACGGGTTTGTTCGGGAAGCAGAGCCAACCCGCCGCAGGACCGTCCGCGCAGGATGGCAACGGGACGAAGAACGGATAGGGCACTATTTGAAGCGAATAGGTATTACTCCGGTTGCGCTCGCGGCCGTCAACAGTCCAACCAACAAGATGAAGACCGCAAAGATTCGCTTCAATCGGCGCTGATCCAGGCGGTGGACGAGCATGGCCGCAGCGGTATTTCCGGCAATGCCGCCGACGAGGAAGGCGCCGACGATGGTCCAGTCAATGGAAGCAATCGCAAAGCGCGTCGCCAAGCCAACGAATGAGTTGAAGGCGATCACAAGCAGCGACGTCGCAATCGCGACCTGCATCGTGCAACCGAAGGCGAACACCATGGTGGGCACGATCAGGAACCCCACGCCGACACCCAGGAAGCCGGTCAGGAAGCCGATGCCGATGCCGGCGATGACGGCGATCCACAGCAGGGCCTTCGCGTCTCCCGCGTCAGTGCTCCGCGAAAGAAGCATGCTGATCGACGCAGCAATCGCCAACGCGGAGAAAAGGAGCAGAAGCATGGAGCTTGAAACGTAGGGAGAGAGCAGCGAGCCGGGGATGCTACCGGCGATCCCGCAGAGGCCAAGCAACAAGCCGGCCTTCCACTGCACGGTGTCCCGTTGTTGGACCATCCCCTCGGCGGCGATGCCACCGACGACGGCAAGTGACGTTCCGATCGCCGTGTGGACGTCCTGTCCGACCAGGTAGACGAGGATAGGTGCGGCCAGAATCGATCCGCCGGTACCGGTAAAGCCGAGCGCACCGCCGATTGCGACGCCATATCCGAGATCGAGCGCGAGCTGAGGGATCGATTGCATACTGTCTCGGACAAACATTAGCAGCAGTTAGGTAACGCCACAGAGTCTCAGGGCATCAATAAGATTGCGCGCCTCTGCAATTACTATCCGCGTCGAAACCGCGACAAAACGAAAGCGTGTGTCCGGGCTTTATAACCGTTACAGCGCGTTCGAGGCGGGCGGTCCCCGCTGTGCAGGTCAGCGTCGGTCACTCCTGAAGTACGTAGGTTCCTGGAGCATCACCCAGCGGCGAATAACCTGCGGCGGCGCCCATGACGGGCGGGGCGACGGGATCGCCAGACCTCGCATTGAGCCACGCCACCCATTCGGGCCACCACGAGCCATCCTTGCGCGGCGCCAGCGCCAGCCATGTTTCGGAGTCGACATAGTGCTCGTCCGTATTCTTCGTCATCCATTGAAAGTTGCGACCATCGCGGCCCGGCTCGGACACGATGCCGGCATTGTGACCGCCGCTTGTCAGCAGATACGTCACTTCGGTGTCGGTCAGGAGCTGGATCTTGTAGGTCGAGCGCCACGGCGCGACGTGATCCCGCTCCGTGCCGACGGCGAAGATGGGGGCGCGTATATCTGTCAGCGCGACCGGCTTGCCGGCGGCGTTGAAGCGGCCTTCCGCGAGATCATTGTCGAGAAATAGGCGGCGCAGATATTCCGAGTGCATCCGGTAGGGCATGCGCGTCGCATCCGCATTCCAGGCCATCAAGTCGATCATCGGCTCGCGTTCGCCCAGCAGGTAGTTGCGAACCATGTATGACCAGACGAGGTCATTTGAACGCAAGATCTGAAACGCGCCGGCCATTTGCCGCGTGTCGAGGAAGCCCTGTTCCCACATCATATCGTCCAGGAAGGCGAGCTGACCTTCGTTGATGAAAAGCATCAATTCGCCTGCCTCCGTAAAATCGGTCTGCGCCGCTAACATTGTCAACGATTGGAGCCTGTCGTCGCCGTCGCGCGCCATCGCTGCGGCGGCGATCGACATCAACGTGCCGCCAAGACAGTAGCCGACCGCGTGAATTTTCTGACCCGGAACAATAGCACTCACGGCATCAAGCGCCGCGATCGGGCCGAGTGTGCGATAATCATCCATAGCAAGATCCCGATCTTCCGGATCGGGATTCTTCCAGGAGATCATGAAGACGGTGTATCCCTGCTGCGTGAGGTACTTCACCAGCGAGTTTTCGGGCGAAAGATCGAGGATGTAGTACTTCATGATCCAGGCCGGCACGATCAGGATCGGCTCCGGCCGTACCTTATCGGTTGCGGGCGCGTATTGGATCAGTTCCATGAGCCGATTGCGATAGATCACTTTGCCGGGTGTGACGGCGACGTTGCGGCCGACCACGAAATTTTCGGTACCAACAGGCTTCTTACCGCTGATAGCGCGTTCCCAGTCCTCCACCAGGTTCTGAAGGCCGCTCACAAGATTCGTTCCGCCCTCGCTGAGCGTATGTCGAAGAATTTCCGGATTAGTTAGAATGAAGTTCGAAGGTGAAAACATGTCGAGGATCTGGCGTGATCCGAACTCGAGCATATCCTCATGCTGCTTGGTGACGCCACGCACTCCGGTGGTCGCGTTGTGCCACCACTGCTGATTGAGCAGGAAAGCCTGTTGGATGAGGTTGTAGGGCCACTTCTGCCAATCTTCACTGACGAAACGCTTGTCTTGCGGCAACGGCTCGATGCAGCATGGCGCCTTACGACCGAGCGGGGCGCAACGGCTTGCGTAATTCGCAAACCGAACAGTCTTCCTTGTGGCCTTGTCTACAAGTTGCCATCGCTTGCCCGGCGAGAAGGCCAGTTGCGTGGCCCAGTCCGAATAGGCTTGGGCCAACGCGGCGGGGGAGAGTCCAGCCGCGAACCGCGCAACAGCCGCATGCAACGAACGATCCATAATGTCGGAAAGCGCCGTCACTGCAAAGGAATCTCGGGCGCCGATTTGCTTCGCCAGTCCCCCTCTCGTCGAGAGGGCTCGATCGGCAGACGCCTTTGCCGCCGCGGGCAGAACCTCGTTGCTAGTGTCACTGGTGGACTTCGCCAAAGCCCTACCCTTTATCTCTATCACTCGGTCTGCTGTCACGGGATCAACGCCCTCCCACGCAAGTCTGAAAAGTACTCCGTTACTTCGCGCAACAAGTTGATTTACTTCAAAGGTTGAGGGGCCCGACATTAGCGAAGCATGGCTGTCGCCAGTTCTGCAGAGGTGCGGCTCGGATTGATCGACCGGTCCTGAGGTCTGGGTACGTCGCCTATGACCCCGCCTCATAAGCCTTGTCGGCCACCGATTGATGTAGATCAACGATGGCTTCACGCAGACGCGTTTGCTGTATTGGCGAAGCGCGGTTCGACCTTGGCTTCGTTTATCGGGTGCTGAACGATATCTATCAAAGACAATTCTTGGAGGCTGTCATGAGGCAATTCAGCGCCCTCGGCTTGGCGTCAATTGCGTTGCTGCTCGGTAACTTTGCCTCTTCGGCTCAGTCAGGAGCTCCCCCGGTGACCGTCGCCTACCAACCCATGGTCAGCACTGGTCTCGCGGCCAAGCAACCATTTGAGGCCTGGCTTGTCTTCGACAAGTCTCCCGATCCTGCGGTGGCGGGATATTCGGTCCCGGCCGGAGCCACGGTCCGGCTTACGTTTCCCAAGGAATTTACCCCGCAGGCAGGCAATCCCCACCTTGAGGGAGCGTTGCTCCATGGCTGGCCCCACGGCGCTATTCCGGTGCCCTTCAGCGTGATGCAGGACAAGACCGACCCGCGTGTGGTCGTCATTCGCATCGATCAGGCGATTGCGAGCGGTCCGCCGGAAAGACCTGGCCTAAAAGCGATTCACGTCCGTACCGGGGAACTCAATCCCAACTCGCCGGGTGATTACCCGATATCCGTCCAGTTCATCGATGCCGGACCGCTGTCGGGAACGACGAGTGCCATCGCGCACATCACCGACAAACCGGTGCCCAACGTGGCCGCCTATAATCAGTTACATCAGAGCAAGGATGAGGATTGGCAGCATGTCAAACCCGGCATGGAAGCACCGCTGCCGATCGACTTTCTGGTGACGTTGCCGGACGAGGCCCGATCCACGATCAGCCTCACATCAGCCGGCGACGGTGCGCTCAGCATCTTGAGTGACGGCAAGCCGATCGGCTCAGTCCGGTCGCAGGGTGTCCCGGTGACGCTCACGCCTGAATCCTTTGGTCCCGGTTATGCCCGTCTCGGAATCATGCGCGTTCGAGCGAAGGCCGGAAGTCAGCCCGGTACTGCGGAGATCATCGCAGCCCTCGAAAGCGGCACCCAATATAAGATCACCGTTATCGTGGATTAGCGATACGCAAGATCTCACGGTCCCGAATAAGCGAGAGCGTCGATGATGAAAGATCTCAAGCGGGTTGTGGTACTCGCAACGGCATTGCTCATTCCCGCCAGCAGCGCCCTGCCGCAAAGCGGTCCTGGATGGGGATGGCGTTACGGTCCGCGCGCCTACGGCTATTCCTCGGGCACAACGGATGTCGATCGCAGCAAGGTGGACGCTGTCGCCAAGGAAACACTCAGCAAAGCGATCAAGGGGCAGACTTGGGCCACACCGGCGGGCGTCAAGCACACGCCGCTGTTGGTTGACAATCAGGTCATCGGCCAGCTTTGGGAGGATTCCGATCCAAAGACGCTCATCATGGGTTCGTTCTGGGCCGGGCCGTGGGGCACCAATGTCGAGCTTGTTAGAGACGGCAAGGTCGTCGGAATGGTCTGGGTCAAAGTGCCCGGAGGCGGCTGAATTCAACGTGCCGTCGGCGCACAAGGAGATCACATGCGCCGCTTGACTGTTGCTCTGATTTTTTTGATCGGCATGCCGGGTCTCGGTTTCGCGTGGGGGGAATTGGGCCACAGAACGGTGGCCGAAATTGCATCCCGCTATCTCTCTGAACGCGCGACCGCAGAAGTCCGGGACCTCCTGGGCGAAGGCGCGCACGCGATGGCTGAAGTGTCCGTCTGGGCGGACGCGATCAGAGAAGAAGACCGGCCGGAAACCTACGATTGGCACGTCGTCGAAATCCCGCCCGATGGCGTTCGTTACGACCGGGTCCGGGACTGCAAAAGTGATAATTGCATCGTCGAGAAGATCAAGGAATTTACCCGGACAGTTGGAAATCGAAATCTCGCAAGATTAGCGCGGATCGAGGCGCTGATGTTCCTTATTCATTTTGTAGGCGATCTCCATATGCCGCTCCATGCGTATGCGCCGTTCAATCATCCGGCAGGCGCCTGGGTTCGGATCGGTGAGACCACCGACAAGATACACCTTTGGTGGGACAACGAATTCGTGGACGAACTCGGCTTCGATTCTAGCGAGCTGGCCAATAAGTTGGCGGCCGAGATCACCGTTGATGAGCGGAAGGAATGGGAAGGAGGGACAAGCGAAGAATGGGCGAATGAATCCTTCCAGATAACACGCGAATTCCTCGCCGCGTACACCCTGCTTGGGGCTCGCTGGGATAAGACCTCTGAGGAAAAGCCCATTGTCCTTCCGGTCTCGGTCCTGAACGAGGTGAAACCAATCGTCACTCAGCAGCTCAAAATGGCGGGCGTTCGGCTCGCATGGCTACTGAATCAGGCGCTCAAGTGAAATGTTCAGTGTGACCAAACATTGGGTTCTGCTCGCAGCTCTGGCCGGCAGCGCCGGAGGTTTTTGGGCAAACGGTGCCAAGGCGGTGGGTATTGACAGTATCGATGTCATTGTCGTGATTTATGCTGAGAACCGAAGCTTCGATAATCTTTACGGCGTTTTCCCCGGCGCCAGTGGGCTACAGCATTTGACACTGGCCGATTACACCCAGACGGATCGCGACGGCTCGGTGTTGAAGGAATTGCCGCCGATCTGGGGTGGATTGACCGCCAAGGGCGTGAAGCCGCGGGTGACCCAGGCGCAAACCGAACATCTGCCAAACAAGCCCTTCGCGATCGACGACCCGAAGGGTTTCAACACGCCGGCGAGCGTCGTCACCCATGATCCCGCACACGGCTTCTACCAGAACCAAATGCAGATCAATGGCGGCAAGAACGACCGCTTCGTTGCGTATACAGATGTGGGCGCATTGGTCATGGGGCATTACAATGGTTCGAAATTGCCGATGTGGGCTATCGCGAGACGGTACACGCTGGCCGACAATTTTTTCATGAGCGCCTTCGGCGGCTCGTTCCTGAATCACTTCTGGCTGGTCTGTGCCTGCACGCCGTATTACCCGAACGCCGACCGAAGCGCGGCCAGGTACAGTATCAGCGGGACGAATGCCGATGGGGTGACCCTCAAGATCGCTCCCAACTCGCCGAGATCGGCACTCGATGGGCCACCAATATTTGCCGGCGACGGCTCGCTGAGCCCTGATTTCCATGCGGTCAATTTGATGCAGCCGCCCTACCAGCCGAGCGCCAATAAGCCCGCTATTGGTGGCGATCCCGCCTATGCGGATCCCGCCGCGGCATCAGCACTACCTCCACAAACGCAGCAGACAATCGGCGATCTCCTGACCGCCAAGGGCGTTACCTGGGCTTGGTATGCTGGAGCATGGCAGGCGGCACTCGATGGCAAGACCGTAACCCCTGACCCGCATTTCCAATACCACCATCAACCCTTGAATTATTTCGCGACGATGGCGCCGGGTACCGCAGCACGCGCCGAACATCTGAGAGACGGCGGGCTGGACGGCCGGGAGTTCATCAAAGCGATCGACCAGGGCGCGCTGCCGCAAATCGCATTTTATAAGCCGCAGGGCAGCTTGAACAAGCACGCGGGCTACGCCGACATACTGAGCGGCGATCGGCACATCGCCAAGGTGATCACTCGCCTTGAGAAGAGCCCGCAGTGGCAACATATGCTAGTGATTGTCACCTACGATGAAAACGGTGGCTTCTGGGATCACGTTGCGCCGCCAAAAGGCGACCGCTGGGGACCCGGCACACGTGTTCCGGCGATCATCGTCTCGCCCTTTGCGAAAAGGCGCTTCGTGGACCATACGCAATATGACACAACGTCGATCTTGCGATTCATCACAAAGCGCTTTGGCTTGCCGATGCTTCCGGGTTTGCATGCCCGCGACGATGCGCTCGTGGCCAATGGTAGCCAACCGATGGGTGATCTGACAAACGCACTCGATTTGACGCGGGCACCATGAGAAACCGCAACATTTTTGGCTATCTGGCCCTGGTGCTGGCGGCGCTCACGGCTGTGGGCCTGCTTTGGTACATTTACTTCGTTCCGTACACGCTTAGGGTCGCCGTTGGTCCATCCAACACGGAGCCGACAGAACTCCTCGCCGCAATGTCCGCGGCGATCGAACGCGACAACGCGTCAGTTCGTCTTGTATTGATTCCTTTCGCCAATCTCGCGGAGACGTCTGCAGCACTCGACGCGCGTCAAGCTGATCTCGCGGTCGTACGCGCGGACCTCAGTCTGCCGACCTCTGGTCTGGGCGTAGCAATCGTACACCAATACATAGCGCTGACGCTTTCGCGGCCGCAGGCAAACATTAAGCGCTTTACCGACCTTCGCAATCATTCGATCGGGGTTGTCAGCCCCGGAACCGGAAACACAGCACTCTTTGAAATGCTCTTGTCGTCCTACGAGCTCAAGTCTGGAAACGTTCGCGTCGTTCCGCTGACTTCTGCGGACGAGATAGCAGCGGCGGTCACGAGCGGCCGGATTGACGCACTCTTTATCGCTGGCCCGCGCGGCGGACGACTGATTGCGCAATCGCTTCATGCCTTCAGCAGCGCCATCAAAGGTGCTCCTGTTTTTGTTCCAATAAGCGAAGCTGCCGCGTTGGTGGCCCGCAACCGCATTTTTGCGGTCGGTGAGATTGCCCCGGGTGAGCTCGGAATCAAGCCGCTGATGCCCGCCAAGGAGGTCCAGACCTTGACCTTTCCCTTACTCATCGTCGCCAGCAACCGTGTTGCGCCGAAGGCCGTCCAAGAATTTACCAGACAGCTGTTTTCATTGCGCCATGCGCTACTTGCCCAAAATCCCGAAGCAGGGCGTGTTGAGAAGCTATCGACAGACAGAGGCGAATCCTTCGCCGTACATCCCGGCGCTGCCACCTACTACGATGCGGAGGAAACAAGCCTTCTCAGCGGGCTCAGTGATTGGTTCTGGGTGGGAATGTTAGGGCTCGGCGGCATCGGCTCCATGGGCGCTTGGATTCTCAGTCGCCTGTTCCCCCGACGTCGCGAAATGGTCCAGGCCGAATTCTCTGAACTGCTGAAGCTAATGGAAAAGGCGCGCGCCGCAACGTCCATTTCCGAGATCGAAAAGGTTGAACAGGAGATCGACAAGCTTGTGACTGTTACCTCGAAACTTCTGTTCGATGGCAGTATTGACGATATCCATCAGCCGGCCTTCGATCTCATCCTTGCCCGCATAGAAACGGTCCTTGAGGCCAAGCGTCAGGAATTGGCTTCTCAGACATAGACGATGCTGCCTTTACAAGCCGCGCCTTCCACCAATGCAGCTTCGAGTCCATCCTGACGCCTGTGGCTCAGTCCTCATGGTGCGGTTCGGCTATGGCACCGCGCATGTGCATGCCGCGCCCCATGATGCCGCCGCGGTTCTTCATCATGGCCTCATGCGCGGCAACCATCCCGCGTTGTGCAAGGTCGGTCACCTCTGCGGCGTGGTCCTGCAGGGCTTTGACAGCGGTCGCATCGGTCGAGGTCTGGACGACGATAATTCCCTTCTTGGTCGCTTCATACGTGGTCTTGATTTTGTCCTTGTGACGGAAGATTGCATGCAGGGCCGGGGTCTCGATCGGCAGACCCGGGTCACGTCCTTCTTCCACCCGTTGTCCCATTTCGGCGACGTGCTTCTTGATTGTCTCCGCAAGCCGGGGGTCGTCCGATTCCGTGACCGTGCGAATACCGTCCGGGAGGTTCGTCACCGCGCGCTTGATTCGATCGTGGTTGAAGAACAAGTCATGGAGGTCGCGCCGCTCATCCATGGTCGCGGAGCCTCCCATCATTCCGAGGCCCATGCCCATCATGCCAGGACCCATTTGTCCGCGCATCCCCGGTCCCATCTGGCCGTTCATTCCTGGTCCCATGTGGCCATGCATGCCCGGTCCCATACCGCGCATTCCGTCCGGGCCATGACCGGCGGACTGCGCCAAGGCCCAACCGCCGACCAGCACGGTGGCGGCAGCGATGCCGCCGATGATCAAGGTTTTTCTCTTCATCTGAATCTCCCATGCCAGCTCAACAGAGGGTTCGTTGCTTGCGCGTATTGGAGGGGGCGGATTTCACCCAAGTTTTTCAGGAACAGGGCTTTTTGTGACAAAGTTTGTCAGTCGAGGCGCTTGAACGTCGTCGCAAAAAGTAGCGTTCATCATTCCGGTTTGGGCAGCCCGAACTGCACTTAAATCGCAGTAATCGCCCTCTGGACGTTGGATGCGTCCAGAGGGCCGGGCGGTGCGCAGCTCTCGACTACCGAATACCGCTCGGAGGCGCCGCTGGTTTTAATGCCGGAACGGTGGGCCGCCAGCGGCGTGCATGGCACCAGGGCCAAACGCGAGGCCGGGAAGGCTCGCCTGGGCCTTGGCTTTCTGCGTATCGTCGAGCGTGGCGAGAAGCTCGTTCGCAGACGTCTTCACGGTCTCGAATTGCTTCTGCCCTTGCTCCCGCATCTTGGTCACGGCCGCAAAGCGGTCCTGCGGGTTCAGCTTGCCGAGGGTGTCGGGATTGACGCCCTCACGTGTCGTCTTCATCGCGGCCGCTGCGTCCTGGATCGCCTTGGTGTACTTTATCCAGGCGGGCTCCTGGGCAGCCGTGATGCCGATATCCTTCTTGAGCGTCTCGATCCGAGCCGGGTCGGAAAATATCGCGGCGGGCGCTCCACTCATCATCCCCGGGCCCATTCCAGAGCCCATGGCGTGCATGCGCGGCATCATGCCCGGACCCATGCCGCCGTGACCCATACTCCCCATGAACGGGGGTCCGAATCCGCCAGGGCCAGTTGCTTGTGCCAAAGCCCATCCGCCGGCGAGCAAGGTGGCGGCTGCGATGCCGCCGATCAACAGAAACTTCTTCCTCATGACTTTCTCCAATGCCGTGCAACAGAGATGTCCGTTGCCTGCGCACATATGAGAGGTCGGAATTCACCGAAGTTTTTCAGGGACGGGGTTTTTTGTGACAAAGTTTGTCAGGCACGGCAACGGCCATAGCCCGACACACATTTCGTCGAGCACGCGACACGCATTGGTCTATATTACAAGAATGCAAGGTGGGCCGCACATCCTGATCGTCGATGACCATCGCGAGATTCGCGATCTGGTTTCGCGCGCGCTGACCAAGGAAGGCTTGCGGGTCAGCTCGGCGGCCGACGGCCGCGCCATGCACAAGGCGCTGGCCAACAGCCAGATTGATCTCATCCTGCTCGACCTTATGCTTCCAGGCGAGGACGGTCTCTCGTTGTGTCGCGCGCTTCGGGCCGAGTCGAATATCCCAATCATCATGCTGACGGCCAAGGGCGACGAGATTGACCGCGTCATCGGCCTGGAGATGGGTGCTGACGATTACCTTCCAAAGCCCTTCGGTAGCCGCGAACTGATCGCGCGCATCAAGGCCGTGCTGAGGCGGAGTCGGGACAAGGCGGCTGAGCCAAACCCCGATCGCCGTTCTCAACGCTACCGTTTTGATCGTTGGCAATTGGACGCCAGCACAAGAGAGCTGCTTCGCGATGACGGAGTCACAGTACCGCTAAGCACGGGCGAATACGATCTGTTGATTGCCTTTGTAGAACGTCCACAGCGCGTGCTGAGCCGCGATCAGTTGCTCGATCTGGCGCGCGGTCGTGCGGCCAATGCCATCGATCGCAGCATCGATACCCAGGTCAGCCGGCTTCGCAAGAAGCTCGAAGTCGACCCAACCGATCCCAAGATCATCAAGACAGTGTGGGGCGGCGGGTACACCTTTACGGCCGCGGTGAAACACCAATGAGCCGGATTCTTCCGAACAGCCTTTTCGGTCAGACGCTTCTTGCCTTGCTCGTCGGCCTGATCGTCTCGCATGCGGCGGGATCCTGGATCTATACCCTGGATCGCGAACAGGCCGTGCGCGCGGTCGGTGGATTTGCCGCTGCGCAGCGGATCACCAATCTGGCCCGGCTCGTGGAAGACACGCCACGCGAGTCGCGCGAGCGGGTCGTCGCTGCCTTGAGCGACCAGACGTTCCGCGTCGCTCTCTCGGCCCAGCCTCCAGCAATGACGCCAGGCGATGGTGACGGGCAGGTCGCCGATGCGATCGAGAACTTTCTCGTTGAACAGCTTTCCCTCGGCCCGACGCGACAACCGCGCGTGTCCGCGTCCTGGCCGGCGGGCGCCGTATCCATATTCGGAAACTCGCACCCCATGATGGGACGTGGTGGTCCGATGATGCACGGCTTTGCCGCCTTCGGTCCCTTCGGAGGCTTCCGCGAATTGCAGGTCGCTGTTCCCCTGTCGGATGGCCAGTGGCTTTCCTTCACCACTGCATTACCGCAGGGAGGACTGGCCTTCTCCCGGCAATTTCTTCTTTCGATGGCACTGATGGCGATCATTATTGTCGTGGTGTCCATATGGGTCGTTCGGCGTGTGACGGCACCGCTCGCCTCGCTCTCGTCTGCAGCAGAAAAGCTCGGCAATGATTTGAATGCTCCGCCGATGCCTGAGGCCGGCACAGTCGAGACGCGGCAGGCGTCGCGGGCCTTCAACACCATGCAGGCACGTCTGCGCAGCCTCGTCGAAAATCGGACGCGGATGCTCGCGGCGATCTCGCACGACCTGCGCACACCGCTGACGCTGCTGCGCCTTCGCGCAGAAAACGTCGCCGATGCGTCCGAGCGAGACAAGATGCTGGCCAGCATTGCCGAGATGGATTCCATGATCGCGGCAACATTGCTGTTCGCCCGGGACGAGGCAATGTCAGAGCCGCGGCGCCGAACTGATCTCACCGCACTCCTCGCCAGCGTGGTCGACGACATGGCCGACACCGGGCTTCCTGTTACCATGGAGTCGGCGCAGCCAATCGTCTGCGAATGCCAGCCGACCGCCTTGAAGCGCGCACTCACCAATCTGATCGACAACGCCGTCAAGTATGGCAAGCGGGCGCGTACAGCGATCCGTTCGACGCCGCAAACGATCGAGATAACGATCGATGACGAAGGACCCGGAATCTCTAAAGACGAGCTTACGCGCGTGTTTCAGCCCTTCTACCGCGTGGAAGGCTCCAGAAACCGCGAGACCGGCGGGATTGGTCTCGGGCTGGCGATTACGCTGTCGGTGGTCCAGGCACACGGTGGACAGCTTACGCTCTCCAACCGGTCGGAAGGTGGCCTTCGGGCCTCGATCACTCTGCCTGCCCAAGCAACGTGAAGGTGCATTGGCGGTCCTGTCGTTTGGGTCGGTGGCCGAACTCTGCTTCTTCGAGGGCGAAGAAGTATTCGGGGCTACGATGACTGTGATCGACATATGGACAGGCTACGCTGCGGTACCGCTCCCTCGGAAACGTCGTCACATTCTCGACGGGCTCACAAACTTGCCCGAGGCTACGGCGCCGGAAGCAACCAGAAATATCAAGAGTAGCACCAGCACGCTCAAGTTCGTCAGGAAACTGGTCGCAGCCTGCCAATCAGATCCGATGCCATAGCCAAGCCCCAGATAGGCCGCCGTCCATATCAGGCGTCCGATCAGTGCAATTGCGAGGAATTTCGACAGGCGATAGCGGCTCATTCCGGCCAACAGGCTTGCTACCGAGCTGAGATACGACATGAACGTGCGTGTGATGAAGACCGTCAGCGATCCCCATCGGTCGAACAGCGATTGAACACGCGCTCGGCGCGTCGGCGTGTATCCCACCCAATGGCCATGGCGATCGAGAATCTTCTGGCTGAGAAAGCGCCCGAGACCGTAGCCGGCCGCGTCGCCAAGTATCGAAGCCACAACGGTAATCGTGGCGGCCCAAAGCCAATCCAGGCGGCCTTGAGAAGCCAACGAGCCGGCCACAGTCGTCGCGACACCATCAGGCAAGGGAAGGCCAAGGGCGCCCAGAAAAAGTATGATTCCTAGAACGGGGTACCCGTACACCAGCAATGCAGTCAGAAGGGCATCGGTGAAATTGCCAAGCCAACCTGAGTTTTCGGTCTTTTGGTCCGGCGGAGCGCTGGGCGACAGGTCGGCGATCGCGCGCTGGACGCGCTGGGCGTAGGCGGAGGGAGAAACGCCTTCTTGCTCGCCCAGAGACTTCAGGCTTGCATTTGGATCAGTTCCCGGCGCCAGTCCGAGGCGCTCGATCAATGCCGAATCGGACGTCCTGAACGTGGCGGCAATGTATCCAAGCGTCATCCAGGCTCGAATGCTGCTCGTCATCGGTGCGCCCGCCTCGTAGGCCGAACGCAGCAGCAGGAACGAACCGTAGGTGCGGAGCCCAAAAAACGCAGCGGACAATGCGGTCGCGGCAAAGACCACCGCGGCGACGAGGCGGACCCTGTTCGAGCGGAAACTGTTTGCTTTGGTCGCCAATCGGTACCCCGTAAGCGCCTCAGCTGGCAGCGTTCCACTGATGCGCGGGTCGTTTGCCTAAACGGTATCGCCCGCTGATGACGAGCGCGAACCATTTCCGGATAGGCGCAATCACGTACCCAACCTTACCAAACGTTCACGGCTAGTCGTCTCGCCTGTTGATTCAGGTCAATACGAAGGCCGTTCACCAAACGATATTTGCAAATGTGTCTATAGCCTTCTCGACTGGGCCCGATCGGAGGGGTACCCGTGCTTGATACCCGAGAAAAACCGGCAAAGGTCACCCCTGTTGTCGGAGCGCCAAAAGGCCCAAACTTGCCGCGCGCCGGAGAGGCGAGGAGTCGCGTGAGCGCCAGATGGCTTGCTTTTCTCGCTGTCCTGCTTGCCGTCCTCGCCGCTGCCGTCACAGGTGCTTGGGCATTCTATCTCCGTCCGGTCAATGTACAGGTCTCGCAAGTTGAGCGCGATGTGCCGGCAGAGGTGTTCGGCCTCGGCACCGTCGAGGCCCGCGTCACATCAAAGGTCGGGTTCAAGGTTTCAGGCGTGCTCGTCGATCTTCGGGCGGATGTCGGTGATCGCGTGGCCAAGGGCTCTGTTCTGGGCCGCCTTGACGATCGCGAACAAGCCGCGCGTGTCGCGAGGACCAAAGCATCCATAGCGCAAGCCGAAGCCAACGTACAGAAAGCCACAGCGAGCGTTGAAAAAGCACGTGCCAATTACAACAATGCCAAGCGTATCAGCGAGCGGCGACAAACGCTGGTTCAGAGCAACAGCACTTCAGTCGAAGCCGCCGAAACCGCACAGGCTGTCCAGGATGCAGCATTCGGTGATCTGAATTTGGCTTCCAGCGATGTTCAGGTGGCGCGCGCCTCCATCAACGATGCCAAGTCACAACAGCTACTCGAATCGGCTACGCTAGACTTTCACACCCTTGCGGCGCCCTACGACGCCATGGTCACCGCGCGCACCACGGAACTTGGCTCCGCCCTTGGCGCGGGAGAGCCGGTGTTCACGCTGATCGATCCCGCGACCGTCTGGGTGCTCGCCTATATCGACGAGAGCAAGGCCGGCGAGATCCGCGTTGGAGAGCCGGCCCAAATCGTGCTGCGCTCGCAGCCGGGTCGTCGGATCGCTGGCAAGGTGGCGCGGATTGAGCCCGAGAGCGATCGCGTCAACGAGGAGCGCCGCGTCGCGGTCGCTTTTGATCAAATACCTGCGGAGTTCAACCTGGGCGAACAGGCCGAGGTCTACATCACGACCGTGCTTCTGGCACAACCGCGGCTGGTGCCGGAGGCGGCAATCATCGGCCTTGGCAAGGGTAACGGGACGGTGTGGACCGTCGAAGACGGCCGCCTGCAGCAGCACGCCGTGACGCTCGGGCACAGGCTGCTCGACGGACGCTTCGAAATCACGGGCGGCGTGCCGGACGGTGCCGCTGTA
>Ga0307500_10000182_pt1 | contig 21343 bp, 18 predicted proteins | sample 14_S_MG_FD_201362 | JGI IMG/M metagenome (GOLD analysis project Ga0307500, IMG submission 201362) | Soil microbial communities from Populus trichocarpa stands in riparian zone in the Pacific Northwest, United States - 14_S | ecosystem: Environmental > Terrestrial > Soil > Riparian zone > Trees... | reverse complement strand
CGGGCCGGGCGCGCTGCTCGAACTGGCCCTGGTGAACCTGGCGATGGCCCGGTCGGGCGCGGTCGGGTTCACCCCGATGATCGCGCCGGCGCTGGTCAAACCGGCCGCGATGGAAGGCACCGGGTTCCTCGGCGCGCACGCCAGCGAGGTGTACCGGATCGAATCGGACGACCTGTACCTGGTCGGCACCGCCGAGGTGCCGATGGCCGCGTACCACTCGGACGAGATCCTCGACCTGTCGGCCGGCCCGCGGCGGTACGCCGGCTTCTCGTCCTGCTTCCGCCGCGAGGCCGGCTCGTACGGCAAGGACACCCGGGGCATCATCCGGGTGCACTGGTTCGACAAGGTGGAGATGTTCGTCTACTGCCATCCGGACCAGGCGGTGGACGAGCACCGCCGGCTGCTCGGCTGGGAGAAGGACTTCCTGACCGAACTGGAGCTGCCGTTCCGGGTGATCGACACCGCGGCCGGCGACCTGGGCTCCAGCGCGGCCCGCAAGTTCGACTGCGAGGCCTGGTTCCCGTCCCAGGGCCGGTACCGGGAGCTGACGTCCACCTCGAACTGCACCACGTTCCAGGCCCGCCGGCTGAACATCCGCTACCGCGACGCCGACGGCAAGCCGCAGATCGCCGCCACCCTCAACGGCACCCTCTGCGCCACCGCCCGCACCATCGCCTGCCTGCTGGAGGTGCACCAGCGCCCGGACGGGTCGGTCCGGGTGCCGGCCGCGTTGCGGCCCTACCTGGGTGGCCGGGAGGTGTTGGAGCCGGCCGGCAGGGGCGCCCGGGCCGGCACGTGACGATGTCGGTACGGATGATCGCCACCGATCTGGACGGGACCCTGGTGCGGTCGGACGGCCGCACCATCGCGGCCCGCACCCGGGCGGCGCTGGCCGCGGCCGAGGCGGCCGGGCTGCTGGTCGTGCTGGTCACCGGCCGGCCGCCGCGCTGGATGAGCGAGGTCGCCGAGATCACCGGGCACACCGGGCTGGCCATCTGCGCCAACGGTGCGCTGCTCTACGACCTGCACACCGCGGCCGTGGTCGACTCGCACCTGCTCACCCCGCCGATGCTGCGCGCGGTGGTGCAGCGGCTGCAGGCCGAGATCCCGGACCTGCGCTTCGGGGTGGAGTACGGGATGACGTTCGCGCACGAGCCGGAGTACCGGCACGGCTGGGCGATCGGCGCCCCGCAGGCCCGGGTCGGCCCGGTCGACACGATCATCGACCAGGCCGCCGCCAAGCTGCTGGCCCGGCACCCCACGCTGGACCCGGACGAGTTGCTCCGCCGCGCGGTGCTGGTGCTGGGCGAGGACGCTACCGTCACCCACTCCTCCGACTACGGCCTGCTGGAGATCTCCGCGTACGGGGTGACCAAGGCGTCCGCGCTGGCCGAACTGGCCGGTCGGCACGGCATCGGCCCGGACGGGGTGATCGCGTTCGGCGACATGCCCAACGACCTGGCCATGCTGGCCTGGGCGGGCCGGGCCGTCGCGGTCGCCAACGCGCACCCGGACGTGCTCGCCGCCGCCGACGAGATCACCGGCAGCAACGACGAGGACGGCGTGGCCCAGGTGATCGAACGCCTGCTGGCCGAGCGCGGGGCCCCCGGCTGAGCGCCGCGGGGCCCCGGCCGCGAGCGGGGGGCTAGAGGTACTGGCCGGTTCCGGTGCCGGTAGCGGGGAAGCCCGGGACGCTCCCGGGCGGCGTGCTGCCCGGCAGCGCGCGCCGGCGCATCTCCTCCAACTGCACCCGGGCGGCCATCTGCTGCGCGAACAGCGCCGTCTGGATGCCGTGGAACAGGCCCTCCAGCCAGCCGACCAGCTGGGCCTGGGAGATCCGCAGCTCACTTTCGCTCGGCGCCCCCTCCTCGCTGAACGGCAGCGTGAGCCGCTCCAGTTCGTCCCGCAGCTCGGGGGCGAGGCCCTGCTCCAGCTCGCGGATCGAGGTCTGGTGGATCTCCTTCAGCCGCACCCGGCTGGCCTCGTCCAGCGGAGCCGCCCGCACCTCCTCGAGCAACTGCTTGATCATGGTGCCGATCCGCATGACCTTGGCCGGCTGCTCGATCATGTCGCTCACGTCGGTGCCGTCACCCTGCTGGGTCAGCACGGCACCGTCGGGCATCTGTCCGAGCGGTTGGCCGTCCGGCCCCACAACGACCACGCGGTGTTCCTGCTCGCTCATCTGTCCATCCTCCTCCATCGGGCCGGCAGCCGTTGCGGGGCGGGGTGACTACCCGCGGGTTTTGCTTGGCCTCGTAATGTCTACCCATGCCGTTCGACGTCGCCCGTGTCCGGGGACTCTTCCCGACACTCGGAGACGGCTACATCCATCTGGATGGCCCGGCCGGCACGCTGATACCGGAGAGCGTGGCCCGGGCGGTGAGCGCGGCGCTGCGGGTGCCGCTGTCGAACCGGCACGGACCGTTCCCGTCCTCGGCCCGCGCCGACGCGCTGATGGACGCGGCCCGCCGGGCGTTCGCCGACCTGGTCGGCGGCGAGCCGGAGGGCGTGATCCTCGGGCCGAACATGACCACGGTCACCTACGGGCTGGCCCGCGCGCTGGCGAAGAGCTGGAAGGTCGGCGACGAGATCGTGCTGAGCCGGCTCGACCATGACGCGAACGTCCGGCCCTGGGTGACCGCGGCCAAGTCGGCCGGGGCCATCGTGCGCTGGGCCGAGATCGACATCGAGACCTGCGAGCTGCCGGAGTGGCAGTACGACTCGCTGATCACCCCGCGGACCCGGCTGATCTCGGTGACCGCCGCCAGCAACGCGGTCGGCACCCGTCCGGATGTCCGCTCGATCGCCGAACAGGCCCACGAGGTGGGTGCGCTGATGCATGTGGACGGCGTGCACGCCACCCCGCACATGCCGATCGACATGGCCACGCTGGGCGCCGACTTCTTCACCACCAGCGCGTACAAGTGGGGCGGCCCGCACGTATCGGCCACCATCGCCAACCCGGCGACCCTGGAGCGGCTGCAGCCGGACAAGCTGGTGCCTTCGCCGAACGACGTGCCGGACCGGTTCGAGACCGGCACGCCCGCGTTCGAGCTGATGGCCGGCGCCGTCGCCGCGGTCGACCACCTGGCCTCGCTGGACGACACCGCCACCGGCAGCCGGCGCGATCGCGTGCTGACCTCGATGGCCGCGGTCGAGCGGTACGAGCGCAACGTGTTCTCCCGGCTGGAGAACGGGCTGCTCGGGCTGCTGAACGTGACCATGCTCGGCTCGCCCCGGCTGCGCGCGCCGACCGTCTCGTTCACCGTCGAGGGCTGGAAGCCGCGCGCGGTCACCGAGGAACTGGCCCGCCGCGGCATCTGCGCCTGGGACGGCGACTACTACGCCTACGAGCTGATGGAGAGCCTCGGCGTGGGCGAGTTGGGCGGCGCGGTCCGGGTCGGGGTGGTGCACTACAACACCGCCCACGAGGTGGACCGGCTCCTGGACGCCCTGGCCGACCTGCCGTAAGGCCTCGCGGCGGAGCCGGGTGGGCGCTGGGACAGCTACTGACCCGCTGCGGGGTTGACGGCAAGGACCACCTTGCCGATGTGCTCGCTGGCTTCCACGACCCGGTGCGCCTCGGCCGCCTTCTCGATCGGTAGCACCCGGTCGACGACCGGGCGGATCTCGCCGGCCTCGATCGCCGGCCAGAGCGAGCTGCCGACCGCGGCGACGATCTCCGCCTTCTCCGGCACCGGCCGCGGCCGCAGCGCGGACGAGGTGACCTTGGCGCGCTTGGCCATCAGCTGGCCGATGTCCAGCTCGCCGGCCCGGCCGCCCTGCATGCCGATGATCACCAGCCAGCCGTTGATGGCCAGCGCGTCCACGTTGCGGCCCAGGTAGGCGGCGCCCATGTTGTCCAGGATCACGTCCGCGCCGGCGCCGCCGGTCTCGGCCTTGACCCGGGCGACGAAGTCCTCGGTCTTGTAGTCGATCGCGACCTCGGCGCCGAGCTCGCGGCAGCGCTCCCGCTTGGTCGCGCTGCCGGCGGTGCAGAACACCCGGGCGCCGTACCGGCTGGCCACCTGGATCGCCATCGTGCCGATGCCGCTGGACCCCCCGTGCACCAGGAACACCTGGCCCGGGTGCAGCTTCGCGGTCATCATCACGTTCGCCCAGACCGTGCAGGCGACCTCGGGCAGCGCGGCCGCCTCGGCCAGGCTCAGCCCGGCCGGGATCGGCAGCAGTTGGCCGGCCGGGACGGCCACCCGCTCGGCGTAGCCGCCGCCGGCGAGCAGTGCGCACACCTCGGTGCCGATCGACCAGCCGGCCACGCCCTCGCCGAGCCCGATGATCCGGCCGCTGCACTCCACCCCGAGGTACGGCGGGGCGCCGGGCGGCGGTGGGTAGTTGCCCTGCCGCTGCAGCAGGTCGGCCCGGTTCACCGCGGTGGCGGCCACCTCGACCAGCACCTCGCCCGGGCCGGGCTCCGGATCGGGTACCTCGGCCCAGATCAGTGCTTCCGGGCCGCCGGGCGTCGGGATCGTGATCGCATGCACGCGGATCACATTACGGTCGCGCCTTGCCAGCGTTGCGTGAACACTGTTTACTGAACTGGGCTCGGCGGAACTGCCGGCCGGGTGTAATCGTGATTACATTGCAAGAGCGGAGGGAGACAGACATGACGACCGAGGCGGCACCATCGATCCGCGCGTCGGACGCCGACCGGGAGCGGGTGGCGGCGATCGTCTCCGCCGCGGCCGGCAAAGGCATGCTCACCCTGGCCGAGGCCGACGAACGGCTGGCCCAGGTGTACGCGGCGCGGTACATATCCGACCTGGCGCCGATCACCGCCGACCTGCCGGACGGTGGCCGCTCGCTGGCGCCGGCCGACCGCCCGGGCCGGTCGACGGCCCGATCCGCGGCCCGGTCCGCGGTCCGATCCGCGGCCTGGTCCGCCACCCGCGGCTACCTGGCGGCCTACCTGGGCTGGTCAGCCGTGCTGATCGCGATCTGGGCCGCCACCGGTGCCGGCTACTTCTGGCCGGCCTGGCCGATGATCTTCTTCGGCATCGGCGCGCTGAAGCACGCCCGCTGGGCGCACTTCGCCGGCGCCCCGGCCGCGGAACCCACCGCCGGCAGTCCGGTAGCCGGCGGCCCGATCGCCGACGGTCCGGGGTCGCCCGCAGGGCGGAGCCACCGGCACGGCGGCTACCGGCGCAGTGGTCACTGGCACGGTGGTTACCGGCACGGTGGCTGCGGGCGGCGTTAGCCGGTCGGCCGTGGGCCGCGGCTGCTGCCGTCCACACCCCGGCACCCCAGCCGGAATCGCCTGGCTGAGCACCGCACGTGCATGCGCGGCGAGGGTCAGTAGGACCGGGGGAGCCCGAGGGTGTGGGTGGCGACGAAGTTCAGCACCATTTCGCGGCTGATCGGGGCGGTGCGGGCCAGCCGGGCGGCCCCCCACAAGGTCATCAGGCCGTATTCGGTGGCGAAGCCGTTCCCGCCGTGGATCTGGATGGCCTGGTCGAGTACCGCCAGCGAGGCTTCCGCGGCCGAGTACTTCGCCATGTTCGCCGCCTCGCCGGCCGCCTCGTCCTGGCCGGTGTCGTAGAGCCAGGCCGCCTTCGCGGTCATCAGCCGGGCCAGCTCGAGCTGGATCGCCGCGTGCGCCAGCGGGTGGGCGAGCCCCTGGTGGCTGCCGATCGGCGCCCCCCAGACCGCCCGCTCCTTGGCGTACGCGGTGGCCCGGCCGAGCGCGTAGCGGCCGATGCCGCCGGCGAACGCGGCGCCCATGATCCGTTCCGGGTTCAGCCCGGCGAACAGCGCCGAGATGGCGGCCTCCGGGGTCTGACCGATCAGCGCGTCCGCCGGCACCCGGACACCGTCGAAGACCAGCTCGAACTGCTTCTCCGGGCCGGTGATCTCGACCGGGATCAGCGTGCGCTCGAAGCCGGGCGCGTCGGTGGGTACGACGATCAGCGCCGGCCGCAGCGTGCCGGTGCGGGCGTCCCTGGAGCGGGCCACCACGAGCACGGCGTCCGCCTCGTCCACCCCGGAGATGTACGTCTTGCGGCCGGTGAGCAGCCAGTCGCCGCCATCCCCGGTCGCGGTCGTGGTGATGCGGTGGCTGTTCGAGCCGGCCTCCGGTTCGGTGATCGCGAACGCCATCCGGGTGCTGCCGTCGGCGATGCCGGGCAGCCAGCGCATCCGCTGCTCCGCGGTGCCGGACCGGGCGATGATGGTGGCGCAGATGGCCGGTGAGACGACGAGCAGCAGCAGCGGGCAGCCGGCGGCGGCCAGCTCCTCGCCGACAATGGTCAGCTCCGTGATGCCCTGCCCGCCGCCGCCGTACTCGGCCGGGATGTTGACGCCCAGGTAGCCGAGGCTGCCCATCTCGTCCCAGAGCTCGCGGGTCTTCTCCCCGGCCCGGGCCTTCCGCAGCCAGTACTTGTGGCCGTAGCCGGCGGCCACCCGGGCCACCGCGGCGCGTAATTCCTGCTGCTCGCGGGTCTCGGTGAAGTCCATCATGCCTCCGGCTCGTCGGGTTCGAGCACCACCAGCACCGCGCCGGCGTCCACCTGCGACCCGGTGCCGACCGGCAGCGCGGTGACCGTGCCGGCGGCGGGTGCGGTGATCGCGTGCTCCATCTTCATCGCTTCCAGGGCGAGCAGCGGCGCGCCGGCGGCTACCCGATCGCCGACCGCCACCGCGAGCCGGAGCACCGTCCCCGGCATCGGCGCGATCAGCGACCCGGCCTGCAGCCGGGCCGCCGGTGCCGGCAGCGGGTCGACGGTCCGCAGCGTGACCGCCGCCTCTGGACCGTCCACATAGGAGGTGTCGCCGACCCGGCTGACCCGGTACTCGCGGCGCAGGCCGTCGATCTCCAGCGCGACCCGGGCCGGTTCGGCGATCAGCACCCGGACGCCGGCCGGCAGTGGCCGGTACGTCACCTCGACCTCGCCGGCCGGCCCGTCGAACCGGGCCACCGCCGGCTGTGATCGGACGTTCCGCCAGCCGGCCGGCAGGGTCCGCAGGATCCGGGCGTCGGCGCGCCGTTCCGCGGCCCGGGCCAGCGCCGCCGCCAGCGCGCACCGCCCGGTCTCGGCCACGCCGGCCAGCGGCGCGAACATGTCGCTGTGCCGGTCGAGGAAGCCGGTGTCGGTGTCGCCGGCCAGGAAGTCGGGCTGGCGCAGGACGCGGACGAGCAGGTCGCGGTTGGTGGTGATGCCGTGCAGCCGGGCGCCGGCCAGGGCGCCGGCCAGCCGGCGGGCGGCCTCGGCCCGGGTCGGTGCCCAGCCGATCAGCTTGGCCAGCATCGCGTCGTAGTGGCCGGAGACGACCGAGCCGGCCCGGACGCCGCTGTCCACCCGCAACCCGTACCCGGCCGGCACGGCGAACTCGGCGGCGGTGCCGGGCACCTCGAACCCGTGCAGCGTGCCGGTGGACGGGCGCCAGCCGGCGGCCGGATCCTCGGCGTACAGGCGGGCCTCGATGGCGTGGCCGGTGACCGGCGGCGGCTCGGTGAACGGCAGCGGCGCGCCCTCGGCGATGCGTAGTTGCAGCGCGACCAGGTCGAGGCCCAGGACGCACTCGGTGACCGGGTGTTCCACCTGCAGCCGGGTGTTCATCTCCAGGAAGGCCAGCTCGCCGGCCGGGCCGAGCAGGAACTCGACGGTGCCGGCGCCGACATAGCCGATCGCCCGGGCCGCCGCGACCGCCGCGTCGAACAGCCGGGCCCGCAGGTCGCCGGACACGGCCGGGGAGGGAGCCTCCTCGATGATCTTCTGGTGCCGGCGCTGGATCGAACACTCCCGCTCGCCGAGCGCCACCACGGTGCCGGCCGGGTCGGCCAGCACCTGCACCTCGATGTGCCGGGCCGGCGCCAGGTACGGCTCGACGAACACGGCACCGTCGCCGAAGGCCGCGGCCGCCTCGCGCCCGGCGGCGCCGGTCGCGGCGGCGAGCGCGGCGGCGGTCGGCACGATCCGCATGCCGCGGCCGCCCCCGCCGTAGGACGCCTTGACCAGCACCGGGTACCGGGCGTCGGCTGGCACGGCGCCGGCCGGCCAGGTCGGCAGCACCGGCACGCCGGCCGCCGCCATCAGCCGTTTGGCCTCCACTTTGGACCCCATCGCGGCGATCGCGGCCCGGGGCGGGCCGACCCAGACCAGGCCGGCGGCCAGGACGGCGGTGGCGAACCCGGCGTTCTCGGCGAGGAAGCCGTAGCCGGGGTGGACCGCGTCCGCGCCGGCCCGCCGGGCGGCGGCGACCAGCAGGTCGATCCGCAGGTAGGTGTCGGCCGGCGCGGCGCCGGGCAGCCGGACCGCCAGGTCGGCCTCGGCCACGTGCGGCGCGTCGGCGTCCGGGTCGGAGTAGACGGCGACCGGGGAGATGCCGAGATCGCGGCAGCTGCGGATGATCCGCCGGGCGATCTCGCCCCGGTTCGCCACCAGCAGGCGGTTCATGGCCGGAACACCCCGTAACCGCGGGTGCCCTGCCATTGTCCACTGTGGATGACCGAAAGGCAGAGACCGAGGACGGTACGGGTGTCGCGCGGGTCGATCACGCCGTCGTCGTAGAGCCGGCCGGACATCGCGAACGCGGCCGACTGTGCCTCGATCTGCTGCTCGACCATGGCCCGCATGGCGGCGTCACCCTGCTCGTCGTACTGCTGGCCGCGCGCGGCGGTGGCTTGTCTGGCCACAATGGACAGTACGCCGGCCAGTTGCTGCGGGCCCATCACCGCCGACTTGGCGCCCGGCCAGCTGAACAGGAAGCGCGGGTCGTAGGCGCGGCCGCACATGCCGTAGTTGCCGGCGCCGTAGGACGCGCCGAGCAGCACGGTCAGGTGCGGCACCCGCGAATTGGTCACCGCGTTGATCATCGCGGCGCCGTGCTTGATGATGCCGCCCTGCTCGTACTGCGCGCCGACCATGTACCCGGTGGTGTTCTGCAGGAAGACCAGCGGGGTGCCCACCTGGTTGGCCAGCTGGATGAACTGGGTGGCCTTCTGCGACTCCGCGCTGAACAGCACGCCCTGCGCGTTGGCCAGCACGCCCACCGGGAAGCCGTGCACGGAGCCCCAGCCGGTGACCAGCGAGCGGCCGTAACCGGGCTTGAACTCGTCGAAGCGGGAGCCGTCCAGCACCCGGGCGAGCACTTCGCGCGGATCGAACGGCACCTTGAGATCGTCCGGGATGATGCCGAGCAGCTCGTCCGGGTCGTGCACCGGCTCGTCCGGCGGCTCGGTGGCGCCGGGGCCGAGCTTGCGCCAGCCGAGCCGGGCGACGATCCGCCGGCCGATCCGCAGCGCGTCCCGCTCATCCTCGGCCAGGTAGTCGGCCAGGCCGCTGACCTGCGCGTGCATCTCGGCCCCGCCGAGCGACTCGTCGTCGGACTCCTCCCCGGTGGCCATCTTCACCAGCGGCGGCCCGCCGAGGAACACCTTCGCCCGGCGCTTGACCAGCACCGTGTAGTCGCACAGCCCGGGCACGTACGCGCCGCCGGCGGTGGAGTTGCCGAACACCAGCGCGATCGTCGGGATGCCGGCCGCGGACAGCCTGGTCAGGTCGGCGAAGATGCGCCCGCCCGGGACGAAGATCTCGGCCTGGCTGGGCAGGTCGGCACCGCCGGACTCGACCATCGTGACGACCGGCAGCCGGTTCGACAGCGCGATCTCGTGCGCCCGCAGCGACTTCTTCAGCGTCCACGGGTTGCTCGCGCCGCCGCGTACGGTCGGGTCGTTCGCGCTGACCAGGCACTCCACCCCGGACACCACGCCGATGCCGGTGACCATGCTGGCGCCCACCGGGTAGTCCGACCCCCAGGCGGCCAGCGGGGAGAGCTCCAGGAACGGCGTGTCCGGGTCGAGCAGCAGCTCGATCCGCTCCCGGGCCAGCAGCTTGCCCCGGCCGCGATGCCGGTCGACGTACTTCGGCCCGCCGCCGGCCAGCGCCTTGGCCTGCTCGGTGGCCAGTTCGTCCAGCTTGGCCAGCGATGCGTCCCGGTTCTGCCGGTATGCCGCGCCGCTGGTGTCCACAGTGGACGATAAAGTGCTCATCGCAGGCCCAGCTTGCCGGCCACGATCTCGGTCATGATCTCGGTGGTGCCGCCGCCGATACCGAAGATCCGGCTGTCCCGGTAGTGCCGCTCCACCTCGGCGTCAGCGAGGTAGCCGAAGCCGCCGTGCAGCTGCACCGCCGCGTCTACCACTTCGGCGCAGGCGGCTACCGCGGTGTTCTTCGCCATCGACACCTCCGCCACCACGTCCTCGCCGGCCGCCAGCCTCACCGCGACGGCCCGGGTGTACGTGCGGGCCACGTCGGTCAGCCGGGCCATCTCGGCCACCCGGTGCCGCACCACCTGCCGGCTCGCCAGCGGCCGGCCGAACGTCTCACGCTGCTTCACCCAGCCCAGGGTCAGCTCCAGGCAGCGCGCCGCGGTCGCGTACGCCTGCACCGCGAGGGAGAGCCGCTCGGTCTGGAACTGCCGCATGATCTGGACGAACCCGGTGCCCTCGGCGCCGACCAGGTTCGCCGCCGGCACCGGAGAGTCCACAAAGGACAGCTCGGCGGTGTCGGAGCAGTGCCAGCCGAGCTTCGCCAACCGGCGCACCACGGTGAACCCCGGGGTACCGCGCTCGATCACCAGCAGCGAGATACCGGCGTGGCCGGCGCCGCCGGTGCGTACCGCGGTGGTGACGAAGTCGGCCCGGGCGCCCGAGGTGATGAACGTCTTGGTGCCGGTGACGAGGTAGCCGTCGCCGTCCCGGCTGGCGGCGGTGCGCAGTGCGGCCACGTCCGAACCGCCGTCCGGCTCGGTCACCGCCAGCGCGCCGATCGCCGCGCCGGCCAGCGCCGGCCGGACGTACCGGTCGATCTGCGCCGGGTCGCCGGCGGCGACGATGTGCGGGATCGCGATCCCGTGCGTCAGCAGCGCCGCGATCAGCCCGGACGAGCCGCCGGCCAGGATCAGCTCCTCGGTCAGCACCAGCACGTCGAGCAGGCCCCCGCCGCTGCCGCCGACCTCCTCGGCGAACCCGATGCCGAGCAGCCCGGCCGCGCCGGCCGCCCGGTGCAGCGACCGCGGCACCTCCCCGGCCCGCTCCCACTCCGCCAGCTGCGGCACGACCTCCCGCCGGACGAAAGCACGGACGGTGCCACGCAGCGCCCGCCGCTCCTCGGTGTCAAACGACATGTCTATCCACAAGCGACACGGGCACGTCGACCAGCCGGGCCCGCAACCACTCGCCGAGGCCCTTGGCCTGCGGGTCGAACCGGGTGGACGCCGCCACGCCGGCGCCGAGCAGGCCGTCGATGACGAAGTTCAGCGCGTTCAGGTTGGGCAGCAGGTACCGGGTGACCGGGTGGTCGGCCGCCTCCGGCAGCAGTTCGCGCAGCCGCTCGACGGTCAGCGTCTCGACCAGCCACGGGTACGCCGCGGCCGACCGGGCCCAGACGCCGAGGTTCGCCGCCCCGCCCTTGTCGCCGGACCGCGCGCCGACCAGCACCCCCAGCGGCACCCGCCGGACGGGCCCGCCCGGCGGTCCGCCCGGTGTGCCGTCCCGGCCACCTGGTGTGCCGTCCCGGCCACCCGGGGGCGCCCCGGCCGGCCCGGTACCGGCGCCCTCGCCAGCCGTCTCCTCGACCGCACCGTCCCGGCCGGCCGGCCCGGCGCCGGGATCGGCCGGGCCGCCCCCGCCGGGCCGGTTGTCCCCGCCGGCTGGACCGTCGGTGGTTCCGCCGGCGCCGGCGGGCGGCCCGCTGGGTGCGCCGGTGGCCGGGCCGATCGGGGCACTGCCGGCGCCGCCGCCCGGGCCGCTGCCGGCCCGGCCGCCCGGGGCGCTGCCGGCTCGCCCGGTCAGCCTGCTCCGCCGGCCACCCGGGCCGCTCGCGGCGCTGACCGGTGCGCCGCCGTCGGCGACACCGCTCGCCGCGCCGGCGCCGTCGGCCGACTCGATCGTCCAGGCCGCCGCGGGGGTCGGTGGCACCGGAACCCGTTCGCCAGAGGGAAGGACGGCGACGTGGTCCACTTCGGACGCGGCGATGTGGGCAGCCTCGAAGACCCCGTATGGGGAGCCGTCGGCGGGCGGGGAGGTGGCGAAGAAGCCGGGGTAGGAGGCCAGTGCCAGCTCGACGACGGCCTGGGAGAAGGCCCGGCCTACCTTTGCCGGGTCAGGGTCGCGGGCGACCACGTGCAGCAGGGCGCTCGCGGTCTCCTCGGTGGCCGGGTCCGGCTGGTCGGTGCGGGCGAGTGTCCACACCAGACTGGACGGGGCGGCGGCACCGAGCGCGGCGGTCAGCTGGGCCTGGACCAGCTCCGCCTTGGCCGGCACGGCCAACCCGGTGAGGACGAACGTCATCGCGTTGCGGAAGCCGCCGAGCCGGTTCAGCCCGACCTTGACGGTCGGCGGTGGCGGCACGCCGCGGACCCCGGAGATCCGGACCCGATCCGGCCCGTCGGCGGTCAGCTCGATCGTGTCGAAAAGGCTGGTGACGTCCGGCCCGAGGTAGCCGGGCGGGCCGATCTCGTACAGCAGTTGCGCGGTGACCGTCTCCGGGGTGACCGCACCGCCGGTGCCCGGGTGCTTGGTGATCACGCTGGTGCCGTCGGACGACACCTCGGCCAGCGGGAAGCCCGGGTGGTCCAGCCCCGGAATCTCGGTGAAGAAGGCGAAGTTGCCGCCGGTCGCCTGGGCGCCGCACTCCAGCACATGCCCGGCCACGGTGGCACCGGCCAGCGCGTCCCAGTCGTCCCGGGCCCAGCCGTGGTGCCAGGCCGCCGGGCCGGCCACCAGCGCGGCGTCGGTGACCCGGCCGGTGACGACGATGTCGGCGCCGCCGCGCAGGCACTCCACGATGCCCCAGCAGCCCAGGTACGCGTTCGCGGTCAGTGGCGGCTCGCCGGCCAGGCCCAGCTCGACCGAGCGCTCGCGCAGGTCGTCACCCTCGACGTGGCCGACCTGGACGGTCAGGGCGAGGTTGGCGGCCAGCGCGCGGATCGCGGCGGCCAGCCCGGCCGGGTTGAGCCCGCCGGCGTTCACGACGATCCGGACGCCCCGGTCGACCGCCAGCCCGAGGCACTCTTCGAGTTGGCGCAGGAACGTGCGGGCGTAGCCGCGGGCCGGGTCACGCAGCCGGTCGCGGCCGAGGATGAGCATGGTCAGCTCGGCCAGGTAGTCGCCGGTGAGCACGTCCAGCGGGCCGCCGGTGAGCATCTCCCGCATCGCGGCGAACCGGTCTCCGTAGAAACCGGACATGTTCCCGATCCGGACCGGCCCGGTCACCGGGTGCCCCGCAGCGCGGCGGCCAGCTGTCGCTTGTGGACGCGGAGCAGCCGGTCGCGGCGGGCGGTGTCGTCGGTGAGCAGGTTCGCCACACCCAGGCCGCGGAGCAGGTCGAGGGTGGCCTGCACGCTCTCCCGGACGCCCGGGCGGGACTCGTCCGCGCCGAGCAGTTCCACCGCGAGCCGATGCACCTCGCGACCGAACCGGGCCTCCACCGGGACCAGCGCGGCCCGCAGCAGCTCGTCGGTGCGGGCGGCCACCCAGACCTCCAGCGCGGCCACGAACAGCGGCCCGGTGAATACCGCGGCCAGTAGGTCGACGGTGGCGCCGACCCGGTCCCGCGGCCGCGGCAGAGCGTCCACTTCGGACCGCAGCTCGGCGGCGCGGCGCTGCGCCAGGTGCTCGACCGCGGCCAGCACCAGCGCCGACTTGGTCGGATAGTGGTGCAGTTGAGCGCCCCGGGAGACGCCGGCCCGCTCGGCCACCAGCGTGGTGGTGGTGCCGGACCAGCCGACCTCGACCAGGCAGCTGACGGTCGCCTCCAGCAGCCGCAGCCGGGTCGACCGGCTGCGCTCCTCCTGCCGGCTCGGCGGCGGCTCCGCCGCCATCGCGGTCACCGGCACACTGTCTCCCTGGCGACAACAAACAGTCAAGCCTGAATCTTTCTGGCCGTCCACCGGGCGGCGCCGGCCGGCGGACCTTCTGCTGGCCGCCCGCCGGGCGGTGCCCGCCGGGCGGTGCCCGGCCGCGGACGGTCAGTCGGCCGCCGGCAGGTCGACCAGGGCGGCCAGGCCGGGCCCGGCATCGGCGAGCGTCACCGTGCCACCGTGCGCGCGGACCACCTCACGGACGATCGCCAGGCCCAGCCCGGCGCCGCCGGAGCCGCGGTCGCGGGCCTGGTCCAGCCGGGTGAACCGGTCGAAGACGCGGTCCCGGTCGGCCGCCGGGATGCCCGGGCCGTCGTCGCTGACCACCATCCACACGCGACCGTCCACCCGGGAAACCGCGACGTGGACACTGCTGCCGGCATGCCGGACCGCGTTGTCGACCAGGTTGGCCAGCACCCGCCCCAACGCCTCCGGATCCGCGTGCACCATGGTTTCGCCCGGGGGCGCGGGATCCAGCCGCACCGGCACCCGGACACCCCGGTACCGCCCGAGCATCCCGGCCACGACCGAGCGCAGATCCACGGTTTCCCGCCGCGCCGGGCGGCGCGGCGTGGCCTCGTCCAGGCGGGCCAGCAGCAGCAGGTCGTCCACCAGCTTGGACAGCCGCGCGACGTCGATCAGCGCGTCATCGGTCAGCTCGGTCAGCTCGGTGGAGCGGCTCAGCCGGGCGGCCACCTCGAGCTGGGTGCGCAGGCTGGCCAGCGGGCTGCGCAGCTCGTGCGCGGCGTCGGAGACGAACGAGCGCTGCTTGTCGCTGGCGGCGGCCAGCCGGTCCAGCATGTCGTTCAGCGTGGCCGCCAGCCGGTAGATCTCGTCCCGGGCGTCCGGCAGCGGCAGCCGGTTGGTGGTGCCGGTGCCGGTGATGTCGGCGGCGCCGCGGCGCAGCGCGGCGACCGGCCGCAGCGTCCAGCCGATCACCCGCCAGCTGATCAGCGTGCCCAGGGCGAGCAGCAGCGGGCCGCCGATCAGCAGGCCGTTGCGCAGCGCCCGGGTGCTGTCGGCGATGCTGCCGAAGGCGGACGCCACGACCACGGTCTGCGGGTCGCTGGGCGGGCCGCAGGGCACCGCGACCACCCGTAGCGTGCCGTCCCGGCTGGCCCGGTCACCGTCGATGAACAGCCGCTGACCGGCCCGGGCCCGGGCCAGCTCGGCCGGGCGCAGCAGCGAGACCAGCCGGTCCGCGTCGGCCGAGCCGGCGCGGACCCGCGCGTCCGCGTCGACCACCTGCAGCACGACGATCTGCTCGCTGCCGACCGGCACCGGGTCCGGCAGCCGGCCGGCGTCGACCAGCGCGGCCACGTCCCGGGCGCTCTGCAGCGCGCCACCGTCCACAGCGGACTGCAGCGAGTGCGAGACGGTGCTGGACAGCAGCAGCGCGCCGACCAGCAGGCCGGTGCCGAGCAGCGCGGAGGAGACGAAGGTCAGCCGGGTGCGCAGGCTCCACAGCCGCCACCAGCGCTTGCTGACCCGCGCGACCATGCCCGGCTAACCGCCGTCGGCGGCGAGCCGGTAGCCGGCGCCCCGGACCGTTTCCACCGACGTCCGGCCGAACGGGGTGTCGATCTTGCGGCGCAGGTAGCCGATGTAGACCTCGACCACGTTGGTGTCGCCCTCGTAGTTGGCGTCCCAGACGTGTCGCAGGATCTGGGTCTTGGAGACCACCTGGCCGGACCGGCGGAGCAGGAACTCGAGCAGCGCGAACTCGCGCGCGGTCAGCTCCACCGCGGTGTCGCCGCGGGCCACCCGGCGCTCGGCCGGGTCCAGGCTGAGGTCGCCGGCGGCCAGCGTGACCGGCCGTGGCGGCGCGCCCCGGCGCAGCAGCGCACGCAGCCGGGCCACCAGCACCACGTACGAGAACGGCTTGGTCAGGTAGTCGTCCGCGCCCACATCCAGGCCGTCCGCCTGGTCGTACTCGCCGTCCTTCGCGGACAGCATCAGCACCGGCACCCAGTTCCCGGCCGCCCGCAGCTGCTCGCACACCCGGTAGCCGGACAGGCCCGGCAGCATCACGTCCAGCACGAGCGCGTCGTAGCTGCCCTCCTGGGCCAGGTGCAGGCCGGTCACCCCGTCGTGCGCGACGTCCACGGCGAAGCCCTCGGCCTGCAGGCCACGCGACAGGGCGGTGGCCAGCCGCACCTCGTCCTCGACCACCAGCAGCCGCATCGGCCCGCCCTCCTCCGGCCCCACCCGTGCGGGCGCCGCACGGGAGCCTGCCGGACCCACCCTGTGCCCACGCTGAGACCCGCGCCAGCCTGCCACCCGCAGCTCTCAGTGTGCTCACAGGCCGCGCGACGCAGTATCCAGAGCATGACTCGAACGACCCGCCTCCGTGCCCTGCGGTGGGGCGCACCCGCGCTGGTGGTGGCCGCTATCGCGGTCACCGCGAGCGGTGTGCTCAGCGCCGACGCCAACCCGCCGCTGCCGGCCCGGACCGCCGCGCAGCTGCTGGTCGACCTGGAGAGCGCCCGCGTCGACGGGCTGTCCGGGACGATCGTGCATGACGCCAGCCTCGGCCTGCCCGAGTTGCCGACCAGCGGCCCCGGTGCCAGCACCTCGCTGACCTCGCTGCTGTCCGGCCCGCACACGCTGCGGGTCTGGGCGTCCGGGGCGGACAAGCACCGGGTCGCGCTGCTCGGCAACCTCGGCGAGTCGGATGTCATCCACAACGGGCAGAATGTCTGGATCTGGGACAGTCAGGCCAAGACCGCGGCCCACTACATCGTCCCGGCCGGCGCGCTGGCCAGGCACGTCGACCCGGAGCCGACCGGGATGACCCCGCAGGAGGTCGCGGACGCGGCCCTGAAGGCCATCGACCCGACCACCACGGTGACCACCGACGGCACCGCCTCGGTGGCCGGCCGGTCCGCGTACGAGCTGGTGCTCAGCCCGAAGGACACCAGGTCGCTGGTCGGCCAGGTCCGGCTGGCGCTGGATTCGGAGACGCACATCCCGCTGCGGGTGCAGGTCTTCGCCCGTGGCGGCACCAAGCCGTCCTACGAGGTGGCCTTCAGCCGGATCAGCTTCGCCGTGCCGGATGACGAGGAGTTCCAGTTCAGCCCGCCGCCGGGCACCAAGGTGACCGACCGGGACAAGCCGAGCTCGCCCGGTATGTCGGATGAGCCCGGCAGCAAGGGCAGCGAGCCGCGCGTCGTCGGCAAGGGCTGGACCGCGGTCGTGGTGATCCCCGGGGTCAGCCTGGCCAACCCGAACGGCCCCGCCACCGGCCCGGGCGGCGGCAGCCTGGGCGAGCTGACCCCGATCCTGAACCGGCTGCCCAGGGTCAGTGGCAGCTGGGGCAGCGGGCGGCTGCTGGCCGGCACCTTGTTCAGCGCGTTGGCCACCGACGACGGGCGGCTGCTGGTCGGCACGGTCTCTCCGGACGTGCTGTACCAGGCTGCGCGGCAGCGGTGACGGCGAGCGTGCTGGCCCAGCCGCGGGCGGCGGTCACCCCGCCGCCGCCCGCGGCCGGTCCGGCCACCGCCCCGGCCATCCGCACCTATGGCCTGACCAAGCGGTTCCGCGGCGGCCAGCTCGCGGTGAACGAGATCGACCTGGTCGTCCCGCACGGCAGCGTGTACGGCTTCCTCGGGCCGAACGGGTCGGGCAAGACCACCACGATCCGGATGCTGCTCGGGCTGATCTCGCCGACCGCCGGCCGGCTCGACCTGCTCGGTGAGCCGATGCCGCAGGCCGCCGGCCGGGTGCTGCCGCGGGTGGGCGCGCTGGTCGAGGGCCCGGCGTTCCACCCGCACCTGTCCGGCTGGGCCAACCTGGTCCGGCTGGACGCGGCGGACCGGACCGCGGACCCGCGGACCGCCAAGCAACGGATCGGCACCGCGCTGGACCGGGTCGGGCTGGCCGCCGCGGCCCGCAAGCGGTACCGGGCGTACTCGCTGGGCATGCGGCAGCGGCTCGGCATCGCGGCCGCCCTGCTGCAGCCGCGCGAGCTGCTGGTGCTGGACGAGCCCACCAACGGGCTCGACCCGCAGGGCACCCGGGAGGTGCGCACGCTGGTCGCCGCGCTCGCCGCCGAGGGGGTGACCGTGCTGCTGTCCTCGCACCTGCTGTCCGAAGTGGAGCAGGTCTGCACCCAGGTCGGGGTGATGCACGTGGGCCGGCTGGTGGCGCAGGGCCCGCTGGCCGAACTGCGCGCCGCGCAGGCCACCCGGGTGCGGGTGCAGACCAGCGACCCGGCCCGGACCGCCGAGCTGCTGCGCCGGTTCGGACTGGCCGAGGTCGCCGTCGACGGGGCCAGCCAGGCCGGCCCGATGGGTTCGGTCGGCGCGCTGCTCGGCGCGGCCGAGCCGGAGTCGGTGCTGTCGGTGCTGGTGCACGCGGATGTCCCGGTGCGACAGTTCACAGTGGACACTCCCGACCTGGAAGAGATGTTCGTGACGCTCACCGGGGAGGGCTTCGATGTCAGTGGCTGAGATGACGGCGCCGACCCCGGCGATCCCGACCCGGGCCGCCCCGCGCCGGCTGGTCAGCACCCGGCTGGTCCGGTCCGAGCTGGGCATGGTGTTCCAGCGCCGGCGCAACCAGGCGGTGCTGCTGGTGCTGGCGGCGGTCCCGGTGCTGATCGCGGTCGCGGTCCGGCTGGCCACGCCGAGCCAGGGCGACGGCCCGCCGTTCCTGTCGGACATCACCAGCAGCGGGATCTTCGTCGCGCTCACCGCGCTGACCGTGGTGCTGCCGTTCTTCCTGCCGCTGGCGGTGGCCGTGGCGTCCGGCGACGCGGTGGCCGGCGAGGCCAGCCTGGGCACCCTGCGCTACCTGCTCGCGGTGCCGGTGTCCCGGGGCCGGCTGCTGCTGGTCAAGTACACCGGTGTGGTGGCGTACTGCCTGGCCGCCACGCTGGCGGTGGCACTGGTCGGCGTGCTGATCGGGCTGGCGCTGTTCCCGGTCGGCCAGGTGACGCTGCTGTCCGGCACCCAGATCTCGTACGGGGCGGGGCTCGGCCGGCTGTTGCTGGTGGCGCTCTACATCGCGGTCGCGATGGCGGCGGTCGGCGCGATCGGCATGTTCGTCTCCACGCTGACCGAGTCGCCGGTGGCCGCGATGGCTACCACCGCGGTGCTCGCCATCGCCAGCCAGGTGCTCGACTCGGTGCCGCAGCTGCACGTCATCCACCCGTGGCTGTTCAGCCACTACTGGACCAGCTACGGCGACCTGCTGCGGTCCCCGATCAGCACCGACCAGGTGCTGCACGGGCTGCTCGCCGCCGCCGGCTACGTGGCCGTGTTCGGCACGCTGGCCTGGTCCCGGTTCAGCGGCAAGGACGTATCCAGCTGAACCAGGCACCAGGCACCAGGTGCCCGGGCTCGCCCGGCCGGTGTCCTACTGCAGGTAGGACTCGACCTCTCCGGTCGGGCGGGCCTCGGCGGTGTCCGGGTCGGCCCCGAACTCGACCTTGGCCCGCCGCTGCCGGAGCAGGTCCCAGCACTGGTCCAGGTCCGCTTCCACCGCCTGCAACCGGGCCCGCTCCACATCGGACAGACCCTCGCCGACGTGCCGGGAGCGCAGCTGGTGCTCCTCGGCGACCAGCTCGGAGATGTGGGACATGATCGGGCTCTCGTCCATCAGGACCTTCCCCTAACCAGTTGGACGGTCTCCAGCCGCGGCCCATCGACCGGGCAGGAGAAGCAATGCGCCAGTCCAGTCTCCGCCACCGGCTCACCCGCCGCGGCCGCGGCCCCGTCCGGCGCGGCCGGCAGCTCGTTGCGGATCAGCCCGGCGGACAGCAGCCCGCCGGCGATCAGCAGCCCGGCCGAGATCAGCATCGCGGTCCGGTACCCGGAGTCGAACGCGCCGGCTGACTCGTAGTCGGCCCCGGAGAGGCCGGCCAGCGTCGGCAGCAGCGCGACGGCGAGCAGCCCGGCGGCCCGGGCCACCGCGTTGTTCACCCCGGACGCCACCCCGGCATGCTCGGCCGGCGCGGCCGTCAGCACCGTCGCGGTCAGCGGGGCGACCAAAGTGGACAGACCAAGCCCGAACAGGACGACCGCCGGCAGCACGTCGGTGAGGTAGCTCGCCCCGGGCCCGATCCGGATCGTGAGCAGCAGCCCGCCGGCGGCGATCAGTGGCCCGGCGGTCATCTGCAGCCGCGGCCCGATCCGCTGCGCCAGCGCGCCGGACCGGGCCGACAGCACCAGCATGATCAGCGTCACCGGCAGCAGCGCGGCACCGGCCCGCAGCGCGCTGAACCCGGCCACCACCTGAAGGTCCAGCACCAGCAGGAAGAACACCGAGCCGAGCGCGGCGTAGGTGGCGAACGTGACCAGGTTCGCGGCGGTGAACTGGCGGGACGCGAACAGTGCCGGCGGCACCATCGGGTGCCGGCTGCGCCGCTCCACCACCACCAGTACCACCAGCGCCAGCACGCCGATCACCCCGGTGGTCACTGTGCCGGGGCTCAGCCCGTCCCGCCCGGCCGCGATCGAGGCGTACGTCAGGCCGGCCAGGCCGATGGCACCCGCGGCGGCGCCGGTCAGGTCCAGCTTCTGCGCGGCCGTCGGGTCGTAGCTCTCCGGGATGTGTCGCAACGCGACGACGATGACCATCGCGGCCACCGGCAGGTTGACCAGGAACACCAGCCGCCAGGACCACAGCTCGATCAGCCAGCCGCCGATGAACGGGCCGAGCGCACCGGCGATCCCACCCAGCCCGGACCAGGCGCCGATCGCCCGGGCCCGGTCCGTGCTGGAGAACGAGGCCGAGATGATCGCCAGACTGCCCGGGGTGAGCAGCGCGCCACCGACGCCCTGTAGCGCGCGGGCGGCGATCAGCAGTTCGATGTTCGGAGCCAGCCCGCACACCGCGGACGCGACCGCGAACCAGGCGGAGCCGATGATGAACAGCCGGCGCCGACCGAACCGGTCCGCCAGCGAGCCGCTGAGCAGAATGAACGAGGCGAGCGTGAGCGTGTAGCCGTTGAGTGTCCATTGCAGACCGCCGAGGTCCGCGTCCAGATCGGAGCCGATCTTCCGCAGCGCCACGTTGACGACGGTCGCGTCCAGCATGGCCATGCCGGAGCCGAGCACGGTGGCCAGCAGTACCCACCGCCCGGCCGCTTCACCGAACCGCACCTGCCGTTGCGCGACCGGCGCTGACGCCATCCGTGGCTCCCTCCGTTACCGGCCGGCGGCCCCCGACCAGTCGGGCAACCGTACGCCCGGCCGATGACTTCCCGGCCAGCTGACAGCCAACGCAGAGAGCCGGGCCGCCGAAGCGGCCCGGCTCTCGCCGGACGGGTGGGTCAGTTGTGCCGGATCAGCCGGGCCAGCAGCGAACCGACAATCAGGTACGCCAGCGCACCGATGCCCCAGTTCACCGTCATGTCCTGCTTGGACGTGTGCTGCGGGAGCAGGTGGTTGAACGGCCGGGCGAAGAACCGGCCGATGTCGAGGATGAAGTCGACGAGCGTGTTCCGCTGGTTCGCGCCGAT
>Ga0307500_10000180_pt1 | contig 21504 bp, 17 predicted proteins | sample 14_S_MG_FD_201362 | JGI IMG/M metagenome (GOLD analysis project Ga0307500, IMG submission 201362) | Soil microbial communities from Populus trichocarpa stands in riparian zone in the Pacific Northwest, United States - 14_S | ecosystem: Environmental > Terrestrial > Soil > Riparian zone > Trees... | reverse complement strand
CTGGGTCATCGCAGCTTTCCTGTTCTCTTGCGTCGTGCTTCTGATCAATTCATGGGTCATCATATTCGAACCGACTCTGGCATTCAAAACCGGACGCTGCTGTGGTGAAGACTACGGCGTTCCAGTCAGGAATTACATCGATCAAAGCCAGGAATTCAGCATTTGCCTGGTCGTATTGTTCTCAGCCGCGCTGTTTTGCCTCCAAAGAAAAATGTGGAAACAATCAATATTGCTGTCCATCACGTCCCTGGGCTTTGCGGCCAATCTGATCTTCGTTGTGGTTTCCAGGACGGCTCTTGTATCTATTCCCGTCATGTTTCTTGTGGTCGCGTGGCGACACGGTAGAATGCGTAGCATCCTGGCGATCATGGGTGTTGGGGGGGGTGTACTCGCAGGCGCCTGGTTTGCATCGCCGCACCTGCGGACGCGGGTCATGTCGGCCTATTCACAGTTCCAGGAGTACCGTGACGCAGACGTCCCATCTTCAGTCGGAAAACGTCTGGAGTTTTGGCAGAAATCAGTTGGCTTCTTCCGCGATGCGCCCTTGATTGGTCACGGGACGGGAACGGTCCTGCAACTATTCCAACAGGCCGCGATCGGTCGCACCGCGGTTGCGGCGGAAGTCATAGCAAACCCGCACAATCAAACATTCAGCGTCGCGATACAGTGGGGCATCGTGGGGCTGACGGCTCTTTATGCGTTATGGTTGGTACATTTGCGCATGTTCCTGAAACAGGGTTTCGTTGCCGAACTGGGCCTCATCGTGATCGTACAGAATGTGATTGGCTCCCTGTTCAATTCTCACCTCTTTGATTTCACCGAAGGCTGGTTGTACGTGCTGGGAGTCGGAATTGCAGGGGGGATTATCGCGAAGCGCGCTGCCGCGGATGAGTCGAACAAGGTTGCGGCTACAGTCCCAACGATTGATTGAACTTTGTCTGTTACTTACCATGGATAGGCTGTCTGTCGGTTGGGGCGTTCTGCCGGCGAGTGGCTGAAAAAAATCAGAGAAGGCATCAAACCAACCGCGGTCATCGACGACCGCCGAGCAAGGAATGACAATGGGGCGGCCTGTGCCAACAGGGAATGATGCAAATGAATGGCGGCTTTGGCTGTTTGAGAATGCCGCTTCAGGCGCGGAGCGCATGGCCGAACAAATTGCGGCAGCCATGGGTGAGAGCGCTGCTGCTTCCAAGCTAAATTCAGTGGGAGGCGCCAACGAAGGAGAGATCCCTTCATCAGACTCCTGGCCTAGAATAACAAGCCGCACCACGACCAGGATTTCGCCCTGGGTTGCTCTGGTCGCTCGCGAGGTCGAGTTCTCACCTGGAGCGGAGCGTGAGATCTACCATTCCGTCAGGACCTTCGATTATGTCGTCGTACTAGCCGTAACACCTGACGGTCGGGTACCGCTCGTTCGTCAGTACCGGCCTGCCGTGGAGGACTTCACGCTGGAGTTCCCCGCTGGCATTATTGACGCGGGTGAAGATGCGGCCACCACGGCATGCCGTGAGTTGTTGGAAGAAACCGGCTTTCCCACCAGGAAGGTTTACCCGCTCGGGGTCAACAAAACGGACGCCGGTCGACTCAGTAATCGTGTGCACTCTTACCTCATCGAGACTGCGGCTCAGGTTCCCGACTTTAAGCCCGAGGAGGGCGTCATAACCCGCCTCGTCACGCCGTCAGAACTTGTCGATCTCGTTTTGAGGGGCGAGTTCGATGCCCAGACAGACCTCGGCACCTTGCTGCTAGCCATTGTTCACGGATACCTCAAGCTTCCAAGTTAGGCCATCGTCGCTCGGCGCTGTCGGCGCAGCGCACCGGCGCAATTTGAAGCGCAAGTTCCTTCGATCTGTAGAATGCGATCCGGCAGCGCAACAATGACGACGATTTCGAACCAGAACATTCCCCTTAATGACTACAAAGACAGCGCGCTAAACACGCGTCATTCCCGCTCTATTCCTCATCTGCGTCCGGCGTCTTCCTCAGCATGAAATGTCCGAACGCCGAAGCGATCGGTTTGGCCGGGTCGTCCTGCCATGCCTGCGCTTCGAAGGCGACGACGCGGCGGCCCTGCTTCACGATCGAAACCCTGGCGTAACTGTCCAGCGCGCGGCCGGAGCGCAGGTAATTGATGGTCAGTCCGATCGGCTTGGGTGGTGCCGATACGCCGAGCTCGCGCGTCACGCCTACAATCGCGGTCGTTTCCAGAAAGGCGCCGGTCATGCCGCCGTGGATGGCGGGCAACATCGGGTTGCCGATGATCTTTGGCGAGAACGGCATGACAAGCGTGTCGTCATCACCCAGGCGGATACCGAGACAGCGCGCGAACGGGCTGTTGGCAAACGGGCTTGTCGGATCATCCGGAGCTTCGAGCGCCGGAGGTGCGCCATTGTGTATCCGCGCGTCGGTCAGCATGTTGGTCCGGTTCGCGCCAACCATGAAGCAGGCGGTTGCGGTAGCCACAGGATCGTCCTCCGATTCCTGGTAGGCGGCCGAGCGTACGAAGGCGATCGAGCGGGTGACGCGATAGCAGAACGAATGCGCCTTGATGTCGAGGCCGGGTGTCGCGGGTTTCTGATAGTCGATGCGCAGGTCCAGCGTGGCGATCGATCGCGTCCCATCGAGGGCGAGCTGGACGGCCATGCCGCAGCTCTCGTCCAGCATCGCGGTGACGACACCGCCGTGCAGAACGCCTGTCTCGGTGTCGCCGACGAAGACGGGTCGGTAGGGCAGGCTCGACCATGCCTCTCCGGGCGCGGCGCGGTCGAGCCGAAGCCCGCTGATAAATCCATAGACGGAACGGCGCGCTTCGATGGCCTTGGCAAGCTGGTCAAACGGCAGGGGCGCATTCGATGATTTGGTCATGCAGATGTTCTAGACCAAGGTCGCGGCATCGGCAAAGGCGGGCCGTTACTTCCCGGACGCGCGCATTTCCGGGATGAGCTGGACGCCTGCCCGGCGCGGGCCAATGCGCCGGCAGAGGTTGAGCAAGGGCCGCTCCGCAAGGATATTGAGCAGCAGGCCAAGCGCCACGACGATGCCGCACGTGACAATAACCAGCAACAGGGGCGGAACGACGGGAACCAGGCTTGCGATAGTCGTGCTTGCCAACGACACCGTTTGCACCTGCGCGAGGTAGATCGAATAGGACGCATCCCCCAGCCGCGCCAGCGCTAGCTCCGGCCAGGACGGGTTAATGCGCTTACGACTGACAAACGCCGCCGTGGCGACGAGGCAGGCTGAGGGAATGCCGGATACGATGACGCGGTTGGCGGGTTCCTCCGCAAACACCGCCGCGATCGCGCAGGCTGCGGCAACGGATGTCGGCCAGCTGACCCGGCCATTCACGAACAGGCTGGCCGCTATGACTCCGAAAACGAATTCGAGGATCATGGGATCGACAAAGAACGCATAATTCCCGAGCGTCGCGTTAATACCGGGGACTCGTCCGACGATGGCGAGCGCAGAAAAAATCATCACGATATTTCGCCAGACATCGCGCGTCAGTGCCATCAGCAGCGCCACGGCGAGATAAAAATACATTTCGTATTCGAGCGACCAGCCCATATAGACGACCGGCATTTCGCCGTCCGTAAAAGCGATGAACGCCAGCGATTTGAGGATGTGGCGGGGTGTGTACCATCCCTCGGTGCCGAACGTGGCGGGAAGTGTCATGGCCAGGATGATGACGGCGAAGGTTACGACAAAATACAGCGGCGCGATGCGCTCGATGCGACGGCGCAGGAATTCCGCCGGCGTCAATGTCGCGTGTTGGGTCGCATAGAAAATGATGAAGCCCGAAATGACGAAGAAAAGATCCACGCCATGCCCGCCGTGGGACAGGACGAAGGAGATGGCGCTCTCGGGAACCTTGAATCCTTCAGGCGCGACGCCCCAGGCATGAAAGGCAACGACGGCGACGGCAGCGAGCAGCCGAAGAATCTGGATATAAACGAGCATCGATTCTCATTAGCGCGCGGCAGAGGCCACGAACAGCCTCGCCTGCGTGAGCGGACGCCGGGATCTACTTCCCTTGTTGAATAGCCATGTCGTAGGCCTCGATCGTCGCCTTGGCGCGAACAGCGACTTCCGCCGCCGTCATGCCGGGCTTGTAGAGGCTGCTGCCGAGGCCGAATGCCAGAATGCCGGCCCTGATGTAGTCAGCGAAATTCGTATCGGAGACGCCACCCACGGCAGCGATCATCAGGTCTGCGGGAAGAACGGTACGGATGGCGGTGATCCCCGCGGCGCCAAGCACGCTCGCCGGAAAGAATTTGAGGCTGGAGGCGCCTGCCTTGGCTGCAAGCAGCGCCTCCGTCGGGGTGAAGACACCGGGCATCGTGACCATGCCGTGGGCGCGGGCCCGCGCAATGATTTCAGGATCGACATTGGGGCTTACCAGGAGCCGGCCGCCGACATCATGGAGCCGCTCGACGGCTTCCAGCGTCAGGACGGTGCCGGCACCCACCAGGATCCCGGCGGGGGCTTTTTTGACGGCGATCTCGATGGAGCGGAATGGATCCGGCGAATTGAGTGGAATCTCGATCGCCGTCATGCCGCTTTCGATCAAAACGCTGACGATATCGCCCGCTTCCTCGGGCCTCACGCCGCGCAGGATCGCGACCAGCGGACGCTTCATCGGGGGGAAGGGGACAGCGCTCATTCAAACACTCCAGAACGATTGCGCGGCCATGGCAAGGCCGCGACGGACCGCATCCTCGGCCCCGATTGATCGGACAGGAACGGACACCGTGTCAAACGCCAGTTGATAAAGCATCTGTAGCCGCCCTGACGCTATCAACGTGATTCCGGTCTTCGGTACGTCTCCGGCGAGCCCGGCCGCGAGTTCGAGACCGATCAGGGTCCCCGATATTTTCTCGCGGGCCGAGGCTGGCTTGCCGCCGTAGAGGAGCTGACCCGATCGCACCTGGAACAGCAGATTGGCGGCTAACGCAGGCGTCTCGAACGCGGCCATGACCGCCGATATGAATGCGTCGATATCTTCCGCGTCATCGGCACCGGTCACCGCGTGTGACAGGATCGTCTGTCGCGACACCACGTCGAACAGCTCTCCGGTCATGAACGTGGCGAAGCGTTCGACGGTGCCGCCACCCGTTCTAACCCACTTCGAATGGGTGCCCGGCATGCAGACGACAGCATCGTCAGCCGCGTCAACGCCGACCGCACCGAGCAACTGCGTCTCCTCGCCCCGCATGACGTCCGGCGCCTTGGGGTCGCGTTGCGCGATGCCGGGGAGAATGCGGATGTCACGGTCCTGTCCCGGCACCGGGACGGCGTGCTCTGGGATCGATGCGAGCTGCGCCGGCGTTTCGACATATCCGGCCTCAACCCAGCCCTGCCGGGCGCCGGCCATGCCGCAGACGACAACGGGCAGCGCAGGTGCGGCGCCGACGGCGTCCAGATGCGATTGCAGCACGGTGGCGAAGCCGAGCTTGCCGGCCGCCATCATGCCCTCGTGGCTGCGCCGCTCCCCCAGCACGTCGCCGGCCCGGTCGACGAGCCACAGCCGGAAACTGCTCGTGCCCCAATCGACCGCGACATAGGCAGCCTCGCTCATTACACCACCGTCCCCGTGCTAACCGCGCCTCGGGAGATGGTATCACGCCGGTCTGCCGGCGAGCTACGCTCGCTTTGCAATTGATTTGCGTAACCACAATCAGCATGATCCGCAGTGCGGCGCCCCGCTGTTTTCCGCGGCGTGGCGTCGCCAACGACCGCAAGAATGCGGCGCAGCAATAAAAAACAAAAACTCTGGAGGACGCCATCGTGATCAATCTTCTCTACAGAAGCGCCCTGATGGGCCTTGGTCTGCTGGCTGCGGCGCTTTCGCCGCAGGCCCACGCGCAATCGAATCCCAAGACAATAACGCTGGTGGTTCCCTATGCGGCCGGCGGCGGCACCGACACGGTCGCGCGTCTCATAGGCGAGCGGATGTCGCGCACGCTCGGTCAGACCATCATCATCGAGAACGTCGTCGGAGGTGGCAGCACGCTGGCCAACGATCGGGTTGCGCGATCGGCACCCGACGGCTCCACGGTTCTGATCAATCACGTCGGACTGCTCGCGGCGCCCAGCCTGTTCACCAACCTGCGGTACGACACGAAGACGGCGTTCGAGGCGGTCGGCCTCGTCAACAATGCGCCGATGGTCCTGATTGGCCGCAAGTCGATTCCCGGCGAGGGTCCGAAAGACCATGTGGCCTGGATCAAGGCGCAGGGCAACAAAGCGAACTTCGCGCATGGCGGTCTTGGGACGAACAGTCATTTGTGCGCCGTGATGATGGGCAATGTGCTCGGCTTCAAGCCGACGGTCGTGGCTTATCGCGGATCGGCCCCCGCAATCGGCGATCTGCTGGCGGGGCAGATCGACCTTCTTTGGGATCAGGTGACCAATGCGCTGCCGCAGATTCAGGCCGGCACACTTCACGGCATCGCCATTACGTCGCCGCAACGTCTCGAGCAGTTGAAGGACGTGCCGACCACCGCCGAGCTCGGGATGCCCGAAGTCAGCTACTCGATGTGGCATGGGCTCTACGTGGCGAAGGGCACGCCCAGGGAGACCGTAGTGGCGCTGAATTCGGCGCTCCGCGCGGCGCTGGCCGAGCCGGAGCTTTTGGAAAAGCTGAAGCAGCTCGGAACCCTGCCGTTCCCTGCAAACGAGTTGACGCCAGAGGCGCACGCGCGCCTGTTCGCCGCCGATCTCCCGCGCGTGGCGACGCTCATTGAAAGCTCGGGAATCAAGGCGAGCGAAGCGAAGTGAGACGGTTCGCAGCGATGCTGAAATGGCCGCGCTGAAATCGGCGCGGCTCGATCACACCAGCAGATCGTGGTGCTGCGCATGGTTGTTGGCGCCGCTCCACGCATGGTCCGGACCGTTGCCGATATGGTCGAACCAGTGATGTTTCGAATTGTCGGACGCGAAATGACCTGGTGAAGCCATTTCAATCACGGCCTCTGAATTCGCCGCAGGTTCGCTGGTTCTTGCAGCGTGTCCGCGATAACCGCTCGGCGCCGGACCGTGGTACATCTCTGCGACGTCTGAAACCTCAAGAACGGAAACCTTGTCTTTGAAGTGGAATGTGTCTCCAGACCCATGCGTACGGGAGGCCGTTAGGCCAAATGCTACATCGGCATTTGATAGCTCAAAATCATGGGCTTCATGCCTGGACGTGGCATGCCTGTTCTGTTCACCTGAATTCGAATGGTGATCGTGCCCATGACCGTCGTTGTTCGACTGGATGCTGGTGTGAATTGCAGAATTGAACGACCCGTCATTGTGAGATCGCGCGAACCGGTCATCGCCATTCAGGGCTCGGTCATGTTCGGTCTGCCGCGGTGCGCCTCTATCCTCGTTCAGAACGGTGACGCCCGTAGTGCGGACGGCCGCATCGTGCGTCGAAGCCTGATCCAGCGTGAGGCCGCTATCCGTCTGTGCGGTTAGGTGAGCGTGCTGTGATTCGATGACCGGTCCACCTGTCGGAACAATTGCTTCGCCATCATTGGCGCGTTCGGTTGCTCGCGCCTCGTCAAGGCGGGAGAAGTCGAAGCTGTCGTCCTTCCAGGCTGTTCGCAACGTCCAGCTTCCGCCGTGGACATGCGTGCTGTCACTGTCGGCCCCGTCAAACGAAGCGTCGCCGGCAAGCGTCGTGACGGCCGCGCCAGTTTCCACTGTTGCGGCCAGCTCGGGAATGATCGGCTCGGCGGCGACCGCGACCGGCGCCGCCGTCGGCTCGGGGACGAAATCCGAGGCCTGAACGGTGACGAGCCCTTCCAGATGAACTTCCAGCAGTGCGGAATCGCCGATATCAAGGATGTGATCTGTTGGATTGACGTACAGAATGGTTTGGTTCGTCGCGCTGTCGTAGAGCCAGGCGATCGTGTGCGCCGGTACGGATGTGCTTGCGGACGTTAGCGCCAAGAGAGCAAATGCGCCGAGCGCCGTTAAATCGATTCTGTCAGATCCCGATCTGAAATCAGAGATAACGTCGTGCCGTGCCGCGCTGGAATCTGCGGCGGACAAATATACGAAGCGATCGTCCCCATAGCCGCCCGTGAGCTTGTCCGCGCCATATCCACCGATGATGGTATCGCAGCCATGATTGCCGTTGATCGTATCGTTTCCTGAGCCTCCGTAGATCTTGTCGTCACCCTCGTTGCCCTTGACCGTGTCGTTGCCGGAGCCGGCGTAGATAAGGTCGGCTTTGCAGGTGCCGTTGATGGTGTCATTACCGGCGCCGCCATAGATGATTTGACCATGGTGGCCGCCGCCCGCGATGCTGTCGCCTCGCGGGGTCCCGTAGACATAGGGCGGATCGCATATCACGGTCTTCCCCGTCGCCAGGTAATCGAAGTCGTTGGGGTCTGCGTCGTTGGCGCCGTGGATGGCAATTGTCACCACCTGTTCGGTGCCGTCGATGGTGGTTACCGTGAAGGTATCGGTCAGCGTGTCGCCGGCGTCGAGCGCCTGCACCGCGCAGTTGGCATCGTCGAGCTTGTAGGTCCACAGGCCATCTGCCGTCATCGTGAAGGTGCCATAGCCGCCGTCACTGGCCGTCGGGCAGTTGACCGCCGTAAAGCGGTTGGGCGTGTTGTCGACGTCGGTATCGGTCAGCGTGCCGGTGGCCGTCGGCTTGCCGCACCTGTCAGCACCATCCTCAATGACTGAACCGGTCGTGGCGCCGGAAATTATCGCCGCGTCGTTGGCGCCGCTGATGGTGACGGTCACCACCTGCGGGGTGCCGTCGATGGTGGTCACCGTAAACGTGTCGGTCAGGGTATCGCCGACATTGAGTGCCTGCACCGTGCCGTTGGCATCGTTGACCGTGTAGGTCCATAGGCCAGCCGTCGTCATCGTGAAGGTGCCAAAGCCGTGCGCGCTCTCGGTCGGAGTGTCGACCGCCGCAAAAGTATTGGCTGCATCGTCGACGTCGGTGCTGGTGAGCGTCCCGGTGGCGCTCAGCGCGACCCGCGCGGTGTTGGCAACGCTGCCGGCCTCGATCGCCGTGCCATTGGTGGCGCCGGAGATAATGGCCGCGTCGTTGGTGCCGTTGATGGCGATCGTAAAAGGTTGATTGGCCGAGAGCGTCCCGTCGGATACGGTGATCGTGAAATCCGTGGTGGTCGGCTCAATAAGCGCATTGATCGCGTCATTGTTCGGAACGAACGCATAGGCGCCGGTCGTGCTGTCGACGTAAAGCGTGCCGTAGGGACCCGCCCTCGACACATCGTAGTTTGCTCCATCGATGACGGTGCTGCCGGCAGTGCCCCCGTTGATGCCGAAAGTTAGCGTCGCGCCGTTGTTTGGGCTGCTGGCAAGGAAAGTGCCGTTTGTTGCAGTGAAAACGTCAAAGACCGTGGTGTCGATTTCAGTCGGCCCGGTTATCGCATTCAGCGTGGGCGGCGTTGGCGGTGGAGGCGGCAATTTTGCGAAAATGATGTCCGGGGGAGCGACGAAGAGTGACCCGGGCATCGCAGGCAATTCCTGCGCCGGAGAAGAGTCATCGGTCTGAATGAAATTGATCGGTTGCACCGGTAGCGCGTCGAGGTCGGGAGGCGTGCTCGACCCGGTAAACCCCAGCCCTTTTTCATACGTGGAGAGCGCTTCCTGCTGGGCCGCCTGCAGTTCGGCCATTCGCGCGGCGGAATTTGTACTCTGACTGACGCTGACCGAGGAACCTTGCGAACGCAGGACGATGGTCTGTCCGGGATCCTCAACGAGGAAGTATCGAGGGATCACCTCCTTGGTGATCAGTTCGAATGCGCCATGCTCAAGGTCTTTGTAGGTGATGTTGCCGTCGTCCAAAAATGTGACGTTCGGGTCGGCGGCCCGGACCTCGCTCATCAGCGAGAACGTCACTGCTGTGAGCCACAGCGCGCCGAATCCGCCGGCGCGAGCCTGGCCTCGAGGATCGCCGACCATGGTGGGAGCGTCCGTGCAGGTCGCACGCCTGAGGAAGCCGGAACCGGCCTGGGTCTGAAAATTGCCGACAATACGGGGAAACAGGGCCGCAACGGCCTTACGTTCATCCCCAGTCTCGGCGTGGGACTCGACGGGCATGGCTCAAACCCCGCCCTTGGTGCGAATTGTGGTGGCCGGGCTTTGCCCGGCCCATGTGGTCAAAATGTCCTAGTGCTGCCAGCCGAGGGCTGGCCGCCAACCTCGCCAAACTAGCTCAATCCAGGGGCGTTAGCTTTAGGCTCAAAAGATATAATACTTTTGAGCGGACGGCCGATAATGCCTTTCCCCGCCATCGGGTCTAATGTCGCATCTGATGCCGCCTTGGCCGTTGGGTTCGGCGCGCCAGTGAGCGGTCTCTCGGACAAGATCTTCTCGGGAAAGGGGGGATCATGTGCACGCATGCGATTGCCGTACTGGTGACAGGTTTGGTCCTGACGGCGAGCGGGCTTTTCGCTAGTCCGGCTCACGCGCAACGCGATAACGCCAGGCCCGCCGTTCGGGATCTCGCATCAACACCGATTGGGAAGGTTGTTGTCGCCACCGGATCGGTCACGCTCGAACGCGCGAGTGCGCCGGTCGTTCAGGTGAGTACCACAGGTCAGGCTGGTCAGGCGAAGGTAGGTGATCTCGTCTATCAGGGCGATGCCGTCGCAACCGGCGCCGACGGCAAGGTCGGTATCAACTTCACCGATGGCAGTTCCTTCAATCTGTCGAGCAACGCGCGCATGGTTTTGGACGAGTTCGTCTACGATCCAAACAGTACGTCCAATGCGAGCTTGTTCAATCTGACCAAGGGAACCTTCACCTTTGTCGCGGGCAAAGTCGCGAAGAGCGGCGATATGAAGGTCGACACCCCGGTCGCGACCATGGGCATTCGAGGCACCACGCCACGCGTCGAAATTTCGGATGACGGGACGGTGAGATTTTCCACGCTGATTGAAGAGGGCAAGAGCAAGGTCGCCAGAAAGCCGGGAGCGCCGGCGGCGCTGCAGCCCGACCAGAAGCCTTTTCCCAAGTCAAATCTGAACATCTGCCGGGGGTGTTAGGCCCGTTCTCGGCAAGCGGTTCGCGGTTGCGAGGAATTTATCAGTCAACCAGGTTCGGGCACGCCGCGCGTTCAAAACAACGGCCGCCCATTCGCTGGTTCCAACATCGGAAAGCCTGATATGCAAGTGAGTGCGAGCGGGCGCATCATCAATGGCGTGGCGCCTCTTGTTGTCGTGCTGCTGCTCGGGTCAGTAGCTGCCGCGCAGAGCCCGAAGAAGAGCGACTATCTCGGCAACATCGCGCTGTGCAACGGCTCGGATCGAACGTCGCTCTCAGCCCGGATCGATGGTTGCACGGCGCTGATCGATTCCGGTCAGGGCACGACGACGGCGCTTGCCATCGCCTATAATAATCGCGGCAATGCCTATACGGCAAAGGGAGACCTTGACCGTGCCATCCCTGATTTCGATCAATCGATCAAGCTCGATCCAGCCGACGCCAAGCCCTTCAACAACCGCGGCGCGGCTTACTCGCGGAAAGGCGAATACGACCTCGCCCTCAAAGCTTTCGATCAGGCGATCAAGCTGAACCCGAGCTACGGCAGGGCTTTCGTCAACCGTGCCGGAGTCTACCTGAAAAAGAACGAGTACGATCGCGCAGGCAGGGACTACGACGAGGCAATTCGCCTTGAGCCCAATCTGGAAGCCGCGTGGAGCGGACGCTGCTGGACCCGGGCCATCCTCGGCGCGCTGCAAACGGCACTTGAGGACTGCAACAAGGTGCTTCAGTCATGGCCGAACGACGCCGCCACCTATGACTCGCGCGGACTGATCCACCTGAAGACGGGACAGGCTGACGCGGCGATTAATGATTTCAGTTCCGCGCTGCGGGTGGATCCGAAGCTGGCAAGTGCGCTCTATGGACGCGGGCTTGCCAAGCTCAGGAACGGCGACAAGGCCGGCGGCGATGCGGATATCTCCGCTGCAAAGGCGATCCAGGCCGGAATCGACGATGACTTCATGCGCTATGGCGTGCGCGTGAGCAACTGATCAGCGAGCCTGGCACAGCGTGCTTGTCATGAAACGATGCCGCGCCAGCGCGGGCGCAGCTAATCCAGCTTCACATTCGCTTCCGTCACGACCTTGCGCCAGCGCTCGATTTCCGCGGACACCATCTTTGCGAATGCGGGCCCCGTGACGTTGGGGACATCGGAGCCGTTGCGTTCCCAGGCTTCCTTGACGGCGGGCGTCTGCATCGCCTTCTGCAATTCCTTGATCATCTGATCGACGATTGCCGGCGGCGTGTTTTTTGGTGCGAACAGGCCGTACCAGGTCGACACTTCGTATCCGGCCAGGCCCGCTTCCGCGGCGGTCGGAAGATCGGGGAAGGCCGGCACGCGTTTTGGCGCGGCGACGGCAAGCGCGCGCAACTGTCCGGCCCTGACCGGCGCGGCCGACGAACCGAGCCCGTCGAACACGACAGGCACGTGGCCGGCGATGAGATCCTGCATCGCGGGCCCGGCCCCGCGATAGGGGACGTGCTGAATGTTGGTCTTGGTCAGGATCTTGAACAGTTCGCCCGCGAGATGATGCGTGGTGCCGGCGCCGGCGGAGCCGTAGTTCAATTTGCCCGGATTGGCTTTGGCGTAGGCGATGAACTCTGCGAGCGTCTTGGCGGCGACCTTGTCCGGATTGACGACCACAACCTGCGGCGGCCGCGCGATCAGCGCCACCGCGATAAAATCCTTCTCGATATTGTAGTCGAGGTTGGGATAGAGCGAGGGGGCGATGGCGTGATGCGCTGCGCCCATGAAGAAGGTGTAGCCGTCGGGCGCTGCCTTCGAGGCTGCGGAAGCGCCGACCGTGCCGCCGGCGCCGGCGCGGTTTTCGATCAGCACGCGCTTGCCCAATTGTGTGTCGAGCTGGGCCGCCAGCGGACGGGCAAACGCATCGGTGCCGCCGCCGGCCGCGAACGGCACGATGAAGGTGATCGGCTTGTCCGGCCATGTCTGGGCTTGAGCTGTGTCTTGGGCCTGGCCGGCCACGACGGAAACGACCGCGATAAGCGCAAACAGGGCGCACCGGACAACTGTTGATTTCACGGCATTTTCCTCCGGCTATTGCACGCGTCCGCCGTCAGCGGCGCAATTGCTTTTTTTGCTTCCCCGGTTCGATGTTCACTCGGGAAGGGCAGGGCACCCGGCCGTACCGTATGCAAGATGCCAGATATGATCCATTAAAATGCGCGGCCGGACATGGGCCGGCACCGAGACGTTTGGTCGCGCCGTGGTTCCAATTATCGCTGCGACCGAGTGCAACGGCACCAGGCAGCGACGAGCTTATTGCGCGCGTGCCGAAACCGATACTCCGGGACGGAGCAGCAGCACGATCAGCAGGATGGGAAATAGCGGGGCGATCCTGGCCACGGGAAACAGCAGAGGCGGGCTCAGCATCGGCAGCAGCCAGATCATGAATGCCAGCGTCCAGCACCACAGCGGCAGCGGCGCGCTGCGCGCCATCAGCCAGAACGCCGCTGCGATCACCAGCAGCGTCACATCATAGGGTCCGGAATGCGGCGCGGCGAGGACCGTGGCGGCCAGAAAGATCGCCGTCTTTTCCCGCGTCCCCAACCGCGATCGGAAACCGATGACGACGGCTACCGCGGCGCCGAGCGTGCCGAGCAGTTGAATCCATGACGCCAGCCGTTGCGGCGCGCCGAGCAGAATCGCGCAGGTGTAAACACTGTGGCCCCACATGCGGCCGAACTCTATCCACTTCTCGCTCGGGCTGACGAGGTTCTCGATGATGAGCGGAAACCAGCGCAGCCAGAGGTCCCATCCGAAAATCAATCCACTCGCGAGCATCATGGCGAGCGCGGAAAAGCCCGACGCCAGCAGCGCGCGCCACTGCCCGGCCGCGATCAGGGCGATCGGGACCAGGACGCAGAACTGGGGTTTGAATGTCAGCAGTCCCAGCACCAGGCCACCGAGATAAGGGCGCCGTTCGAGCAGGCCAAACCCGCCGACGATCAGGGCTGCGACGAGAAATACCGCCTGACCGTCGATCACATTGATGGCCGACGCCGGGCAGGCCAGCGCGGCCACGAGCAGAGCACCCGATGGCAGCGTGGTTTCCGCACCTGACCGCAGTGCAGCCGCCAGCAGGGCGCCGGTCACAATCTGAAACGCCACATAGGAGCCGAAGAAGCCCAATGGCGCAAACGGCAGCAGCATCAGCAGAAAGCTCGGCGGATAGGCCCACGGCCGAAATTCCAGCGGCGAGGAGAGCCAGCCTGCAAAATTCGTGTTGAGGAAGTCGGTGAAGCGATCGCCGTCGAAGATCAGCGCCGCGTTGCCATCGAGCACCGAGCGGATCGCGCCGTAGAACACCATCCAGTCGGTGCCGAGCGTATTGTAGTCGAGCCCGATCTTGCCCGGATATGGAATGGTCGTGACCAGAACCAGCCAGACATAAAATGTCATCACGAGGCCCGGGATCAGCACCACCGCGGGCGGACGCAGTACGTCCCTCTGCCGGAAATCGTCTCCGCCGTGTGCCAAGTCCATGCGTTGTCCTGCCAGGCGATGAGCTGTTTTGCTGCGGGCGGATGCGAATCGGTGCCGATCTTACGATGATCGAGACGATGTGCCGAATGATCCGGCAAAGACCTTAACGAAGCGCTTCGGCGTTGGGCCGCCTGCGGCCATGAAAGCGCTGCCCCGGCCAATTTTCCATGCCACGCAACAGGAAAAATTCGGCCTTCGCGCGTGGCCCAAATGGACTCCGGTTGCAAAGCCAAATATGCTCGCCCCTGGGTCTGTGGGGAAAACGCATATGAAATGCCGTGCTGCTGCGGTCGCAGTTTTGTTGTGTACGATTTTTGCCAGTTCGAATGCGGATGCGCGCGGGCCTTACGGGACGATCAGCGTCGGTAACTGGCAGGGTGGGGCCTACACCAACGACCAGACCGGGTCTTTCACGCACTGCGCAGCCGGCGCCCGATACGCCAGCGGCGTCTTTTTTCTCGTGATGATCGATAACAATGGCGGCTGGAGCCTCGGCTTCATGCACGAACAATGGCGGCTGACGACCGGGGCGGCGTTTCCGTTGACCCTGACATTCGATGGCCAGCAGCCGTTCAACGTTCACGGCGTTCCGATCGCCGACAAGCTGGTTCGCGTTCCGATGCCGAGCAATTCCTCGCTCATCGCCCAATTCCGAAAGGCGAAAGCGATGACGGCCTTTACCCAAGGCCAGCTCTTCCAGTTCAACCTCGACCAGACCGGGCAGCTATTGCCGGTATTGGCGCATTGCGTGGCCAAGGTCAGGCAATCGGGCGTGGCCAGCGCCGGCGATTTCTCGGTCCTGCCCACCGCCAAGGCGGTCGCTGCGGCAGCACCGGATTCAGCGCCGGCCAAGCCCGACAGACTGTTCGATCAGAAGGGCACCGGCTTCTTGGTGAGCACGAACGGACACCTCGTGACCAATGCGCATGTGGTGCAGGGTTGCGTCGGCGACATCCAGGGCAATCCGTCCGGCGAGGCGCCTGCCAAGCTGCGCCTGGTGTCGAGCGACGAGACCAACGATCTCGCCCTTTTGCAGGCCACCGGTTCGTTCAAGGACATCGCCAAAATCCGGGACAAGGCGATCCAGTCCGGCGACAGCGTGGTGGCGATCGGCTACCCCTTCCATGGGCTGCTGACATCCGACTTCACGGTGACGACCGGGATCGTGAGTTCGCTCAGCGGCATCCTGAACGACACGCGCTTTCTGCAGATCAGCGCGGCCATTCAGCCCGGCAACAGCGGCGGGCCGCTATTGGCCTCGAGCGGCGACGTGGTCGGCGTGGTCGCGGCCAAACTGAATGCCATCAAGTTCGTGAGGGCCACGGGCAACATTCCCGAGAACATCAATTTCGCCATCAAGACCGGGGCGCTGCGGGATTTTCTCGACAACAGCGTGGTGCCCTATCAGATCTCCGACGCCAAGGACGAGTTGAAGACCGCCGACATCGCGCGCAATGCGCGGGCGTTTACGTTTCTCATTTCGTGCAAGGCAAAGGCGAAAGAAAAAGAGACCGCCAGGAATTAGCGCGCCTGACGGTGCTTGGCCGCGAACGCATCGGCAGCGCGCCAACATAACGAACCGCGAACCCGCCGGGGAGGCCCGGCGGGTTTAAGGCCTGTGAAGGCTTACCGCGGATTGCCACGGCTGTGCGCCGCCTGGGCATTCCAGCTGCTCCAGCTCACGCTGGCGAGGCTTCGCTGGTCCGTCGCAAGCGGCCGTCGGGTCTGCCGCTCATAGGCGGCGATGATGTGCTGCGACTGCCGGATTTTCTGCTCGAGTTCGGCTACCGCCTTCTGCGTCTTGCCGGTCCTGCTCGACTGCGCGGGCTCGCCCACCGTGAACCTCGAGGTTTCGATGCTCTTCAAGGTCTCGCGAAGCTTCTTGAGCTGGGCGCGGTGCCACGCAATGGCGCTGTCACTGTCTACCGGCATGCAAACCCTCCTGATTCGTGGCCGAATCTAGCACGCATCGGGCAAGTCAGGCCAAGGGGTGGGGCGGCCACCGGTTCCGCAAGGTGCGGTCCGGACGTTCCCGATTTCGGCCTTTTTTTGCCATCGAAGCGACTGCGGGCGAGCCTTCAAACAACAAACTTGCATGGTGATCTGTGCTCAGCGCGGTCCCTCTTACCGTCCTGGCGACAGAATGTCGGCCCGGCGCACTGGAGCGTGTGATGAGCGAATTGGAATTCGATCGGGTTGTCGATGCCGTGCGGAAGGAAATCGCGCTGGTGCCGGCGTTGCATTCGTTGACGGGGTTGCGGGCTTCCGACTGGCGGCTGAAGGCCGCCGGCGACAAGTCAGCTTCCCGACGCCACGCTCCGATCGTCAGGATTCGCCGCGTGGGCGAAGGGCAGAAGCGATACAGGTGAAACGATACAGGGTGAGCCGGCGGAACGGTCAGTGCTCGAAATCGTGAAGGCGCCGCTGGTATCCTGCCGAAGCGGAGCGGGCGCGCGCGAGGCGGCGCACGGTGAAGCCCGCGTGAAGCAAATCGCTCGACTTTGACGGATCGCCTCCACGCCTTGGGAGGACTTTCAGCCTAGCGTGAGCTTGTCCACGCAATTGCGAGCCATGCGTGGATCGACCTTGGCCGCCGTCGGTTTTCCGCCGGCGGCCTTTTGTTTTCGCATCCGGCCGTTATTTCACATCGTCGAACGGCGACACCGCTGGGCTACCGACGCGCAAACGCTTGATGCGGCGCACCGCCATCGGCGTGCCGTCGGACTGGTACTGCAATTCGTATTTCTTGCCGTTCTGGTCGACGGCGGTGCAGAAAATGCTGGAGAGTTCCAGCGTCACGAAATTCCCGGCCTGCCTGCAGAGGCCCGTCGCCAATTCGATCGACGGCACCGGCAGGCCATCGACCTTTGGCCGATCCTTGGATTTCAGCAGCATCCTGTCGATCGGTAGCTCATACACGTTGGGGTCCGGCCTTCGTCCGTTGTCACCGGAAAACGTAATGATGTTACTGTCGTCCCTGGGGTCGTTGATCGCGATCGTGAAATTCGCCCTGCCTTCCTCGGTCTGGGAGAACGCCACGGCCCGGCAGGGCAGATCCCGCCCGCCGACCTTGAACGTCCTGCACTTGCCGGACATCATAGCGAAGATGATGGTATCGGGCTCAGGCCGCGGCAGTTCGCCCTGCGCAAGAGCCGGCATTGCAATGAAGGCGATGGCAAGGGCGAAAGCCTGCCGGTGGAATGTCATAGTCATGCCCCGCTTGATAGGACATGGCGCGCTGTGTGACCAGAGTCTCGCAGTCTCGCCACGGTAACATAACGCCGTTTTGCAGCGCCGAACGGCATCAGAAATCGAGTGGCGCATTGTCGACCACTTCCTTCATGACGAAGAAAGTCCGGGTCTGGCGGACGCCCGGCAGCGCGATCAATTGTTCGCCGTGGATACGGTTGAAATCTTCCATATCGCCGACCCGGATCTTGAGGAAATAGTCGAAATCGCCGGCCACGAGGTGGCAATCCAGCACGAATTTCAGTTGCGCGACCGCCCGCTCGAAGGCGGCAAAGCTTTCCGGCGTGGAGCGGTCGAGCACGACGCCGACCATGACCAGCGCCCCCTTGCCGACCTTGCGCGGCGCCACCATCGCCCTGACCTGGGCGATGAAACCGTCGTCGAACAGGCGCTGGGTGCGCCGGTGACAGGTCGCGGCGCTGACGCCGGCCGTCTCAGCCAGCTCGGCATTGGTCAGCCGGCCGCTATTCTGCAGCAAACGCAATATCTTAAGGTCGATACGGTCGAGTCGGCCGGCCATGAAGGAATCTCTCGGAAAGTCATCAAATATCGAATGAAATACTAAGCCAAGTCGGTATTCCAGCAATATTCATGAGATTTGATGAGCAATTTAGAAAGCACCTTTCCAGTGGCCAATGGTACCGCCGTTCCCGGAGATCAGGACCATCAACGGGGATGACGATGCTGGAGAAATTCGAGCGCTATCCGCTCACATTCGGACCCACCCATATCGAGAAGCTGGAGCGGCTGTCGCAGCACCTTGGCGGCCAGGTCGAGCTCTACGCCAAGCGCGAGGATTGCAATTCGGGGCTCGCTTTCGGCGGCAACAAGCTGCGCAAGCTCGAATACATCATCCCCGATGCGATCGCTTCCAATGCCGACACGCTGGTCTCGATTGGCGGCGTGCAGTCCAACCACACCCGCATGGTCGCAGCCGTGGCGGCCAAAATCGGCATGAAGTGCCGCCTGGTGCAGGAAAGCTGGGTGCCGCACGAGGACGCCGTCTACGACCGCGTCGGCAATATCCTGCTCAGCCGCGTCATGGGCGCGGACGTGCGCCTGGTCGATGAAGGGTTCGACATCGGTATTCGCCAAAGCTGGGAAGAGGCGATCGCGGACGTGAAGGCCAAGGGCGGCAAGCCCTATGCGATCCCGGCCGGCGCCTCCGTGCATAAATATGGCGGGCTCGGCTATGTCGGTTTCGCCGAGGAGGTGAGGGCTCAGGAGAAGGAGCTTGGCTTTGCGTTCGACTATATCGTGGTTTGCACGGTTACCGGTTCGACCCACGCCGGCATGCTGGTGGGATTTGCCAAGGATGGTCGCGCGCGCAAGGTGATCGGCATCGACGCCTCCTTCACCCCCGCGCAGACCAAGGCCCAGGTGCTCGACATCGCCCGCAACACCGCCGCGCTCGTCGAACTTGGCCGCGAGATCGTCGAGGACGATTGTGTGCTGATCGAGGACTATGCCTATCCGGCTTACGGCGTTCCGTCAGACGAGACCAAGGAGGCGATCCGGCTGTCCGCGCGTCTCGAAGGCATGATCACCGATCCCGTTTACGAAGGAAAATCCATGCAGGGCATGATCGATCTCGTGAACAAGGGCTATTTCCCGAAAGGATCGAAGGTGCTCTACGCCCATCTCGGCGGCGCGCCCGCGATCAACGGATATGCTTACACGTTCCGGAATGGATGAGGCGGCGGCCGAGTCCGAGACTTGCGCTTCTAACCTCGCCCCGCTTGCGGGGAGAGGTCGGATCGCATCGCAGATGCGATCCGGGTGAGGGGGGACAGGTCTATCGATAGAGGTGCACTCGTGGAGAGAGCCCCTCATCCCGACCCTCTCCCCGCAAGAGCGGGGCGAGGGAGCAGAAGCCACAGCCTACGCGTCCGCCGACCGCACCAGCGCGAGCAACTCGTCGCCGTAGTGTTCGAGCTTCTTGTCGCCGATTCCGGGGATGTTGCGGAGTTCGTTCAGCGTAGAAGGCCGTGCGGCGGCGATGCCATCGATGGTGGAATCGTGCAGCACGACATAGGCCGGCACGCCGCGCTGGCGCGCGATATCGGCGCGCCATGCCCGCAACGCGGCCTGCAGGGGCGCATCGGCGGGCTTGCTCTCGGCGCGCGGCGCCAGATCGCCGCGCCTTGATTTGGTACGGCTGGCGCGAACGCGCGTGCCGGGCGCCGCCTCGCGCAGCATGACTTCCGTCTCGCCCTTCAGGACGCCGCGTGCACTTTCCGTCAGTTTCAGCGCGCCAAAGGCTTCGCTGTCCGCCCGCAGGTGGCCCATGGCGACCAACTGGCGGATCACGGCGCGCCATTGCTTTTCGTTGAGATCGTTGCCGATGCCGAAAACTGTAAGCTTTTCATGTCCGAACTGCGTGACCTTCTCGGTCAGGCGGCCGACCAGCACGTCGATCAGATGCATGGCGCCGAAACGTTGGCCGGTGCGGTAGGCGCAGGACAAAAGTTTTTGCGCGGCGACCTTGCCGTCGCGAAGCTGCGGCGGCGACAGGCAGTTGTCGCAATTGCCGCAATTGCTGCCAGTGACTTCCTCGCCGAAATAACCGAGCAGGCGGCCGCGCCGGCAGCCGGCGGTTTCCGCCAGCGCCACCAGCGCATCGAGCTTGCCGATCGACACCCGCTTGAACGCGTCGGAGCCGGTGGATTCGTCAATCATGCGGCGCTGCTGCACGATGTCGGACAGCCCATAGGCCATCCAGGCGCTGGACGGCTTGCCGTCGCGACCGGCGCGGCCGGTCTCCTGGTAATAGGCCTCGATGCTTTTCGGCAGATCGAGATGCGCCACGAACCGCACGTCCGGCTTGTCGATCCCCATGCCGAACGCGATGGTGGCGACGATGACGACGCCGTCCTCGTTGATGAAGCGATCCTGGTTGCGGGCACGAACGCTGGCGTCGAGGCCGGCGTGATAGGGCAGCGCGGGGATACCGGCGCTGGTCAGCGCCTGGGCAGTGTCTTCGACCTTGGCGCGCGACAGGCAGTAGACGATGCCGGCGTCGCCGGCGTGGCGCTCGCTGATGAAGGCCTTGAGCTGGGCCGGGGCGTTCTGTTTCTCGATGATCTCGTAGCGGATGTTGGGACGGTCAAAACTCGCGACAAAGCTTGGCGCGCCTGAAAGCCCGAGCCGGGTCACGATCTCCTTGCGCGTCATCTCGTCGGCGGTCGCGGTCAGCGCAATACGCGGCACGTTGGGAAAGCGTTCGGCAAGGACGGACAGGCCGATATATTCGGGGCGGAAATCGTGCCCCCATTGCGACACGCAATGCGCCTCGTCGATCGCAAACAGCGCGATATTGGCTTGTCCCAGCAAGGACAGGCAGCGCGGCGTCAGAAGCCGCTCGGGCGCGACGTAGAGCAGGTCGAGATCGCCGGCGAGCAGCCGGCGCTCGACCTCCGAGGCTTCGTTAAACGACAGCGTCGAGTTCAGCACCGCCGCGTTGACCCCGGCTTCCAAAAGTCCCGCGACCTGGTCGCGCATCAGCGCGATCAGCGGCGACACCACGATGCCGCAGCCTTCACGCAGGAGTGAGGGCAGTTGATAGCACATTGACTTGCCGCCGCCGGTCGGCATCAGCACCAGGCAATTGCCGCCGTCCGTCACGTGCCGGACGATCTCCTCCTGCGCGCCACGGAAGGCCGGCAGGCCGAATACGGAGTTCAGCACGGACAGCGCATCACGGGTGCGGTCCGGCTTGTGAT
>Ga0307500_10000179_pt1 | contig 21505 bp, 13 predicted proteins | sample 14_S_MG_FD_201362 | JGI IMG/M metagenome (GOLD analysis project Ga0307500, IMG submission 201362) | Soil microbial communities from Populus trichocarpa stands in riparian zone in the Pacific Northwest, United States - 14_S | ecosystem: Environmental > Terrestrial > Soil > Riparian zone > Trees... | reverse complement strand
ATCGCCGTGCCCCATTGCCGTTGGTCCGCCAGCGCCTCGACTTCCGCCGTCAACAGGCTTGCGACCGCGCCGCCCTGCAGGCCGGCAAAGGGGCCGGCGGCAAGCGGCGTGGGTTGCCAGCGATTGAGTCCGACGGGCTCGAAGATGGCCAAGGTTGCGATATCCTGAGATGAGAAATGTTGAACATTGGGCCAATCTGGCCGAAGCTGGCTTATCCAACAAAAGGGCTTTTCTCACTTGAGATGAATACAACTCACCTATTGGAAGCCCCGACTTCACCGCTGCGCGCGATCCCGCCCTTGACCGCCTTGCTGGCGTTCGAGCGCGCCGCGTCGCAACTGAGCTTTCGCCGCGCGGCGCGTGACCTTTCGCTCAGCCCGTCGGCGATCAGCCATCAGATTCGCGGGCTGGAGGAACAGTTCGGCGTCAAACTTTTCGTGCGCGGCGCGCGTTCGGTGCGGCTGACGGCCGATGGCGAGCGTTATTTCGCAAAAATATCCGCCGCGCTGGCGGCGTTGCAGGACGCCAGCCGCGATATGCTGCGCCATCGCCGCGATACCGACGCCGAACTCTGGATCAGTTCGCTGCCGTTCTTCACCTCCGCCGTGCTGATCCCGGCGCTGCCGGAGTTCAAGCGGCGCAATCCGGCGCTGACGCTGCGCATCGAGGCCACGCATCAATATGCCGACTTCAATGCCTCCCGCGTCGACGTCGCGATCCGCTATGGCCGCGAGCATTCCACGGGACTGAAATTCGAACCGCTGGTCGCGGTGAAGGGATTGCCGGTCTGCGTGCCCGCGCTGGTCAAGGGCGGATTGAAGACGCCCGAAGACCTGTCGCGCGAGGTGCTGATCCATTTGACGACGCAGCCTCGCGCATGGCCAGCCTGGCTCAAGGAGGCCGGTCTCTCGCATCTGACCCCGCGCGGTCATCTGTGGCTCGACAGCGTGCCGGCGATGCTGGAGGCCGCTGAACAGGGGCTCGGCGTCACCTTGGGAATGTCGCCGCTGATCAAGGCGCGGCCGGGTTTTGGCAAAAAGCTGATCGCGCCCTTTACGTTCGAGCCCACGCATAGCGAGACGATCTACCTGGTCTCGCGCACCGAACAGGCGCGCGACCGCCGGATCGCCGCGGTCCGGCGCTGGATCGTGGAGGCGGTTGGCCGAGCGAAATAGCGCTCGCTACGGCCGCCCACCGGTCCGCACCAGCGGCACGATCAGCAGTGGGCCGCGCGCACTGGAAGTCCCCGAGTTCGCCGCGCAGGCAACGACGCCGCGAAGTGAAACTTTTTTACCTCACATGCGTTGAGCCGGGATGAAACAAGGCGATATTTGGTATGTGACCTTTGGTCCGGACAAGGCGGACAAGACAGCGGAGAGCATGGTCCGCTCGACCCGCACTTTCAAATCGGAAGTCGACGCCAAGCTGTTTGCGATGCAGATCCTGTCCAAGGGCTGGACCGCGAGCGCGGGCACGCTCAATCCCCATCAGCCGAAGCAGGTCGTGGGACCGGCGCAGATCGAAAGCTGGGCCGATCCGGGGCTTGGTGGGTAGCGCGCGACTTCGTCATGGCCGGGCTTGTCCCGGCCATCCACGTCTTTATTGCCGCAACGCTGTTGAGACGTGGATGCCCGGGACAAGCCCGGGCATGACGACATCTCGCCTCAAATTTAGCCCGCTGAAATCTCCGCCGGCTCGGCCAGCACGCAGCGCGCGGTGCGATCCGCCGACACCTGCACATTGGGCGGCAAGCGCTCGGTGCAGCGCGGCTGCGCAAAACCACAACGCGGTGCGAACGAGCAAGCTGCGGGCGCCTTATCGAGCGACGGCGGCGTGCCCGGGATGGTCTCCAGCCGCTGGCCGCGCTTGGCGCCGTGGACGGTCGAGGCCAAAAGTCCCTTGGCATAGGGATGAACCGGCGAGCGCACGATGTCGCGCAAGCGGCCCTGCTCCACGATCTGGCCGGCATACATGACGGCGACGCGGTCGCAGATTTCGATGGCGACGCCGATGTCGTGGGTCACGAAAATCACCGACATGCCGAACTCGCGCTGCAATTCACGCAGCAGCAGCAGGATCTGGATCTGCACGGTGGCGTCCAGCGCCGTCGTGGGCTCGTCGGCCAGCAGGATTTTGGGCTTGCAGGCCAGCGCCAGCGCGATCATGGCGCGCTGCCGCATGCCGCCGCTCATTTCGTGTGGGTAGGCTTCGAGCCGGCGCTTGGCGGAGGGAATCCGCACCACCTCCAGCATCTCCAGCGCGCGCGCCGTCGCCTCCTTCTGGCTCTTGCCTTCATGGCGCATCACGCTTTCCGCGATCTGATGGCCGATGGTGTAGACCGGGTCGAGCGCCAGCGCCGGCTCCTGGAAGATCATGGAGACGGTCTGCCCGCGAAACGCCGAAAGCTCCTCCTCGTTCATCGCCAGAACGTCGCGGCCCAGAACCTTCACGGTGCCCGCAATCTGCGTCCGCTTCCGCGGCAACAGCCGCATCAGCGCCCGCAGGGTCACGCTCTTGCCGGAGCCGGATTCGCCGAGCAGGCCGAGCACCTCGCCCTCTCGAAGCGAGAGCGAGATGTCGTTGACGGCGTGCACCGTACGCTCGCCGGTGAAGCGGATGTTGAGGTCGCGGATTTCGACGAGATTGCTCATGCGGCTTTGGGCACCTGCTGGTGATAATCCGTGGCGCGCTGGAACGCCGCGCCGATCCGAACCAGCCCCGCTTCATCGAAGGCGCGGCCGATCAGTTGCATGCCGACCGGCAGGCCGGCTTTGGTGAAGCCCGTGGGAATCGAAAGCGACGGCAGACCGAGATAGTTGATCGGGCGGGTGAACTTCGTGATCCGCTGGATCACGGCCTCCGCATCGAGGCTGTTGCCCACATCGCTCTCGGCAATGGTCGCCGCCGGTATCGGCGCCACCGGTGCGATCACGGCATCGGTGCCGGTCACGGCCGCGAGGTACGCCGCCAGCGCCGGACCGCGCCAGCGCAGCGCCTCAAGATAGGTCACGCCGGGAATCGCAAGCCCGTTCTGCAGCCGCATCAACACCTGCGCGCCGTAATCCTGCGGCCGCTCGATCATCCAGCGCTTGTGGAAGGCGGCGGCTTCGGTGGCGAGCACGATCTGGCAGGCGGCGGTGAGCTGGCGCTGGTCCGGCAGTTCGACCTTGACGATCTCGGCGCCTTCGCTTTTGAGGGTGGCGATGGTTTCGTCCAGCACCCGCGCCACTTCGGAATCGAGATCGTCGACATAGAAGGCAGTGGGCACGCCGATCTTGAGGCCCTTGAGCGAGCCCGTGGTCGCGGCCATGTAGTTCGGCACCGGCTGTGACGAGGTGGTTGGGTCCTCCGGATCGGCGCCCGCCATCAGCCCGACCAGCAAGGCGCAGTCTTCAACCGTTTGCGCGAGCGGTCCGACCGTATCGAGCGATTGCGACAAGGGCATCGCCCCGGCGCGGCTGATCAGGCCGACCGTGGTCTTGAAGCCGGTGACGCCGCAGAAATGCGCGGGCATCCGGATCGAGCCGCCGGTATCGGAGCCCAGCGCCGCAAAGGTCAGCCGGGCAGCCACGGCCGAGCCGGAGCCGGACGACGAGCCGCCGGTGATGTGATCGACGTTCCAGGGGTTACGCACCGCACCGTAGTGCGGATTATGGCCGGTCGGTCCGTAGGCGAACTCCACCATCTGCAGCGAGCCAAGCCTGACGGTGCCGGCGTCCTTCAGCCGTTGCAACGCGGTCGAGGTGGTCGTCGGCACGAAATCGCGGCGTATTTTCGAGCCGCAGGTCACGACCTTGCCGGCGTCGTAATACATGTCCTTGTGCGCCAGCGGCACGCCGTGCAGCGGGCCAAGATTGTTGCCCTTGGCGAGCGCCACATCGGCCGCGTCCGCGGCGGCGAGCGCCTGCTCCGCCTCGATCGCCATGAAGGCGTTGACGCGCGGCTGCCATTGCGCGATCCGGTCGAGACAGGATTGCGTCACTTCGCGCGAGGAGAATTTCTTCGCCGCGATCGCTTTCGCAACCGACACCAGCGACATCAAGGCCGGCTCACCGCTCATTTCGACACCTTCGCGCGCTGTACCAGAAGATAGCTCGCAGGCTCGAGGTCCATCGGCAGCGTACCGCTAACCGGCGCAAAGCCATCGAACGCCGGACCGATGGAATTGGCGATGCGGGCGGCAACTTCTGCATTCTGCGGCACGCCGGCGATTTCGGTCATTGCCTTGACCTGTTTTGGCTCGGGTCTTGTCATGCAGCACTTGCTCCCTTGTCGTTCGGTTCGGCCGGTGCGCGGCTGTGCCCGGATCCGGCAACGGCCATGTAGCACGCCGCCTGATGGCCCATTGTATCGACATCGCTGAGTTTTGGCGTCGCATTTGCGCAGAGCGGCTCCGCAAACGGACAGCGGGTGTGAAACCGGCAACCGGGCGGCGGGTCGATCGGATTGGGCGGATCGCCCGAGATCGGCGGCGTCTCGGTGCGGTTATCGGGATCGGACGACGGCATCGCCGCCAAGAGCGCCCGCGTATAGGGATGCGCCGGTGCGTCCCAAACCTTGTCGACAGGGCCGAGTTCGACCACCTCGCCGAGATACATCACCAGCACGCGGTCCGAGATGTAACGCACCACGTTGAGGTCGTGGCTGATGAACAAATATGTCAGGCCGAATTCGCGCTTGAGATCGGCAAGCAGGTTGAGTACCTGCGCCTCGACCGACTTGTCGAGCGCCGAGACCGCTTCGTCGAGGATGACAAGCCGCGGCGACAGCGCCAGGGCACGCGCGATGTTGACGCGCTGGCGCTGGCCGCCGGAAATCTCGTGCGGATAGCGGTTGGCAAAGGTTTCGGGCCGCAAGCCGACCTTGCCGAGCAGTTCGCGCGCCAGCGCACGCGCGGTACCGTCAGCCATGCCATGGACCTTGGGGCCGAACGCGATTGATTCCTCGATCGTCAGGCGCGGATTGAGCGAGGCGTAGCTGTCCTGAAACACCATCTGCATGCCGCGACGCAGTTCACGCAACGACAGCGCGCGGCCGACCTGCATGCCGTCATAGATGATGTCGCCGGCATCGCGCTTCATCAGGTGCATCAACAGCCGCGCGGTGGTCGACTTTCCGCAGCCGGATTCGCCGACGATCCCGACGGTTTCGCCCTTGGCGATGGAGAAGGACACATCATCGACCGCGCGCACGGTTTTCCGGGCGCTGAACAGATCGCCGCGCACCGGGAAATGCTTGGTCAGGCCGGTGACCTGCAGTAGCGGCTGCGCCGCGCCGCCGACGTCTTCGATCGGTTGCAGCAGTTCGACTGACGGGCTCGTCTCACTCATCGCGTCAGTTCCTGATGTCCATGGCGCTGCGCATGCCGTCGCTGAGCAGGTTGAAGCAGATCGAGACCGCAAAGATCATGACGCCTGGCAGCGCCGCGACCCACGGGTTGACATAGATCGCGGTGCGCAGCGTGTTGAGCATCAAGCCCCACTCGGGCTCCGGCGGTTTTGTGCCAAGGCCGAGGAACGACAGGCCGGCGGCAAGGATCATCGATACCGAGATCAGTCCGGTGGCGTAGACGAAGATCGGGCCGAGCACGTTGCCCAGCATGTGAACGCGCATGATGGTGAAAGGTCCGGCGCCGGAGGCGCGCGCGGCTTCCACGAAATCCATGTTGCGCACGCCCGTGGTGACGCTTTCCGCCACACGCGTAATCTGCGGCACGAACACGATGGTCAGCGACACGATGGAGTTGACGATGCCCGCCCCCAGCGCGCCGGAGATCGCAATCGCCAGCAGCACCGACGGGAAGGCGTAGAACACGTCGATGGTGCGCATGATCGCGGTGTTGAGCTTGCCGCCGACATAGCCAGCGACGAGGCCCAGCGAGGTGCCGATCATGAAGGCGAGGATCACGGGCAGAATGCCGATGATCAGCGACAGCCGGCCGCCATAGATCAGCCGCGCCAGCATGTCGCGGCCGAGCTCGTCGGTGCCGAGCGGATAGTTCGGCGTGCCGATGTGGCGAAGCCTGCGGATCATCGAGCCCTGGTAGGGATCGGCGAGGCCGAGCCACGGCGCGAACAGCGCGGAAAGGAAGATCAGCGCCAGGACGAAGGCGCACGCCATGGCGACCTTGTCGCGCGCGATGCGGCGGCCCACGGTCGCCCAATAGCCGCGCGCCTTGGTGGCGGGCGCGGCTTGCAGGGCGGTATCCGACATCACGGTCATGAATCAGCCCCGCTTGATGCGCGGATCGATAGAAGCTTGCGCGATATCGACCAGCAGGTTGAGGCCTACGAAAAACAACGCCAGCACCAAAATCGTGCCCTGCAATAGCGGCAGGTCGCGCTGGAAGATTGCTGAATTGAGCAGGAGTCCCGAGCCGGGCCAGGAGAACACGGTCTCGATCAGGATCGAGCCGCCGAGCATGTAGCCGAGCTGCAGCCCCATCACGGCCAGCGCGGTCGGCGCGGCATTCTTGATGACGTGCTTGAACACGTCGAGCTCACGCAACCCCTTGGCGCGCAGCGCCTCGACGAAATCCTGCGAAAGAATGTCGCCGGTCAGCGCGCGCACCGTGCGGGTGACGATGCCCATCGGGATCACCGAGGTCGTGATCGCCGGCAGGATGAGATATTTCATGTGCTCCCAGTCCCAGCCCCACGAACCGGAGCCGCCGGGACCGGCGCCGACCGCGGGCAGCCAGTTAAGCTGCACCGAGAAGATGATGACCATCACCATGCCGAGCCAGTAATGCGGCACCGAGACGCCGGCGATCGCGATCGAGGTGGCGACCTTGTCGATCCAGGTGTCGCGGAAATAGCCGGCGATCAGGCCGAAGAACAGCCCGAGCGTGAAGCCGATCAGCGCCGCGGCAATCGCAAGCGTGACGGTGTTGCTGACCGCGCGCAGCACTTCCGACAGCACCGGGCGGCCGGTGGCGATGGAATTGCCGAGATCGCCATGGAGCGCGCGCCACAGCCAGAGCCCGAACTGGACCGGCAGCGGCCGGTCGAAGCCGTAGGCGGTGCGCAGTTGCGCCGCGAGCTCCTGCGACGCATCCGCCGGCAGCACGGCGACGAGCGGGTCGCCGGGCGTAATGTGCACCAGCAGGAAGCACACCAGCGCTACGCTGAGCACGATCGGGATGACATAGACGATACGTCGGGCGATGTAAGCGAACACAGGCTACTTTTTCTTCTTCCCTTCTCCCCTTGTGGGAGAAGGTGGCGCGCATTCATGCGCGCCGGATGAGGGGTTCTATCCGCGGAGATGGAAGTCCGTAATGAGAGATCTCTATCCGCGGAGAGATACCCCTCACCCGTCTCGAATGAGCTTCGCTCATTCGATCCACCCTCTCCCACAAGGGGAGAGGGGAAGCGAGTTCGATGCCAATACTCACGGCGTCAGCGACACCGGCGAGAAGTCGACGAACCAGCTCTTCGGCTGCACGAAACCCTTCACCTTCGGGCTCATCGCGCGCGGCGAGACGTCATGGGCGACGTAGAGGAACGCCGCATCGTCCACCGAGGCCGCGTGCAGTTCGGCCAGCGCCGCGTCACGTGCGGCGGGGTCGAAGGTCTGGCGCGCCTTGGTCACGAGCTCGTCGAACTTGGGATTGTTGATGTAACCCCAATTGTTCGACGTTGGCGGCGCCATCGACGACTGCAGGAAACGCACCAGCGCGAAGAACGGGTCCATCGCCGCATAGGTGACGTTGGTGGCGTTAGCGCCGTTGGCGGTCGGATCCTTGGCGCCGCGGCGCCAGTTGGTGAACAGCGTGTTCCACTCGATGACGTCGAGCTTGACGTCGAAATAGCACTCCGCCAGCGCCTGCTGCAGGTATTCGTTCATCGGCAGCGGCTGCATCTGGCCCGAGCCCGAAGCCGACGTCTGGGTCTTCACCGCCAGCTTCTTGCCGGGACCGTAGCCGGCTTCCTGCATCAGTTTCTGCGCTGCCTTCAGGTCATACTTGATCTCGAAGGTGGGCTTGCCGCGCCAGGGATGGCCGGCCTCGAACGTTCCGGTCGCGGGCACCATCAGGCCGGCGAGCAGGCCATCCTTGAGGCCTTCGCGATCGATGCAGAGATTGGCGGCCTTGCGGACGCGGATGTCGTTCCAGGGCGAGCCTTCGACGCGGGAGAACTGCCACGGCCAGACATGCGGCGATTCGTTGGCCTGCAGCTGGAAGCCGCGCTGCTTGATCTCCTTGACGGCATCCGGCGCCGGCGCCTCGACCCAATCGACCTGACCGGACAACAAGGCCGCGGTGCGGGCGTTGGCCTCCGGCATCGGCAGCAGCAGCATCTTGTCGACCTTGGGCACGCGCGCCTTGTCCCAATAGCCGTCGTTCTTGACCAGTTCGAGCCGCTCGCGCGGCGTGAACTGCGACATCTTCCAGGGGCCGGTGCCCGAGGCGTCCTTGGCGAATGCCGCCCACGCGGCCTGCGATTTTGCCTTGGCGTCGGCGCCTTCCGCCTTGTCGAAAAACGCCTGCCACTTCGAAGGGCTGGCCATGAACAGATTGGTCAGGTTGATCGGGAGGAAGCTATCCGGCTCCTTGGTGATCAACTCCACCGTCATGTCGTCGATCTTGCTGGCGGAGGCCAATGTCGGCATGCGCGAGGCGGTGACGCCGACCTGGCTGGCGTCGAACTGCGGCGCATCCTGCTTCAGCACTTTTTCGACGTTCCAGACCACGGCATCGGCGTTGAACGGCGAGCCGTCGTGGAATTTGACGCCGGGGCGCAGCTTGAACGTCCACTTCTTCTTGTCGGCCTCGTCGACCTTCCATTCGGTCGAAAGCCCGGGAATCATCACGCTCGGCTTGTCTGATGACGACAGGTCCCACATCGTCAGCGCGTCGTACATCGTCAGGCCGGTGAAGCGGTTGCCCTCAAAACCCTGATCCGGCTGGCCGAGCGTGCGCGGAATATCGGCGGCGGTCATGCCGATCCGCAGCACCGTCTCGGCGCCGGCGAGTTGCGGCAGCCCCACCACGAGCGCCGTCGCCAGCAGCCACGCGGTGGCCGCCTTGTTCGATTTGTCGTTACGCATATGCAGCAATTCCTTCTAAACTTGGGTGACTAATTCTTATGCAGTAGTATGCAACGCCTGTGCCAAGGAAGGCACTTCAGCAGGGGCCTTTAGCCGCACAACTCCCGGTGATCGCGCATGCAAGCGCGCTTTCCATGCTCTATCTGGCATCAAGCTTGCATTTTTCAGCTCCGTACCCTTGCCCGATGGAGCTTAATTCATGCGCACCCGATATTCGATGCTTCTTGCTGCCGCGGCAATGGCCCTGGGGTTATCTCCAGGATTGCCCACGATTTCAGCACAGGCCGAGACCGTTGTGCGCTACGGCATCTCGATGGCGGACATTCCGCTGACCACCGGCCAGCCGGATCGCGGCGCCGGCGCCTACCAGTTCTCGGCCTATACGATCTACGACCCGCTGGTCGCCTGGGAGATGGACGTCTCCGACCGGCCGGGCAAGCTGATGCCGGGCCTGGCCACCGAGTGGAAGGTGGACGAGACTGACAAAAAGAAATGGCGCTTTGCGCTGCGCAAGGGCGTCAAGTTTCACGACGGCAGCGAATTCAACGCCGACGCCGTGATCTGGAATCTGGACAAGGTGCTCAATGACAAGGCACCGCAGTTCGACAAGCGGCAGAGTGCGCAGGTGAAAACCCGCCTGCCTTCGGTGGCGAGCTACGCCAAGATCGACGATTCGACCGTCGAGATCACCACCAAGGCGGTCGACTCCTTCTTCCCCTACCAGATGCTCTGGTTTCTGGTCTCCAGCCCCGCGCAATATGAAAAGCTCGGCAAGGACTGGGACAAGTTCGCCAGCCAGCCCTCCGGCACCGGGCCGTTCAAACTCACAAAACTGGTGCCGCGCGAGCTCGCCGAGCTCACCAAGAACGCTGATTACTGGGACAAGAAGCGGATTCCGAAGGCCGACAAGATCGTGCTGATTCCGATGCCGGAAGCGCTGACGCGCACCAATGCGTTGCTGGCGGGCCAGGTCGATCTGATCGAGACGCCGGCGCCGGATGCGGTGCCGCAGCTCAAATCCGCCGGCATGAAGATCGTCGACAATGTCACGCCGCATGTCTGGAATTATCATTTGAGCGTGCTGCCCGGCTCGCCCTGGACCGACATCCGCCTGCGCAAGGCGCTCAACCTTGCGATCGATCGCGAGGCCGTGGTCGGGCTGATGAACGGGCTTGCAAAGCCCGCCAAGGGCCAGGTCGACCCGTCGAGTCCGTGGTTCGGCAAGCCGGACTTCGAACTGAAATACGATGTCGCCGCGGCGAAGAAGCTGGTGCAGGAAGCGGGCTATTCCAAGGAGAAGCCGCTAAAGACCACCTTCGTCATCGCGCAAGGCGGCACCGGGCAGATGCTGTCGCTGCCGATGAACGAATTCCTGCAGCAGAGCTTTAAGGAAATCGGCATCGAGATCGACTTCAAGGTGGTCGAACTGGAGACGCTTTATACCGCGTGGCGCAAGGGCGCGGCCGACGAGATGAACGCCGGCATCACCTCCAACAACATCGCCTATGTCACGTCGGATCCACTCTACGCCATCGTCCGCTTCTTCCACTCCGGCCAGATCGCACCTGTTGGCGTGAACTGGGGCGGCTACAAGAACCCGAAGGTCGATGCGCTGATCGACGAAGCCAAGCAGACTTTTGATGTCGCCAAGCAGGACGAACTGCTGGCGCAGGCGCATGCGATGATTGTCGACGACGCCACGCTGGTCTGGGTGGTGCACGACACCAACCCGCACGCGCTGTCGCCGAAAGTGAAGAAGTTCGTACAGGCGCAGCACTGGTTTCAGGATCTGACGCAGATCGGGCTGGAGTAGTAGCTCACGCCGAAGCGCTAGACCCTCCGGTCAGAACGGTTGTCATCCCCGCGAAAGCGGGGATCCAGTACGCCGCGGCCCATCGCTTCTATCTCAGGCGTCTCTGGAATACTGGGTCACCCGCCTTCGCGGGTGACGACAGTGAAGATTCGTCCGAAAAACCAGCTCACGGAATCGGATAACCTTTCCACAACCACTCCAGCGCTGACGGCAGCGTCTGTGCGACGGTCGGGCGATCGACGTGCTTGGCGTTGCGCACGAACAGGTACTGGTAGTGGTAGCCCTTCTCGGCGAGCACCTTGGCCATCAGCGCGGCCGACAGCGTCCAGTCGTGCATGCCGTCGGGGATCGTTGGATTCGGATAGAACAGGTCCTGGTCGCCCATCTCGAACCAGTAACGGATCGGCTTGGTGGACGCGCTGGGTATCAGCGGCACGCCGGGCGGCTCCGACGGCGTGAGCACGCCTGCCTTCACGGTGAGGTTGGGACCGGCCGGGCCGGCCCACGGACTGTGATATTCCCAGGCGCCGCCGCGCAGTGCCGGATTCCACGGCCATTGCTGATTGACCATGGTTGGCGAATAGGCCAGCACCCGATGATAGAGTTCGGGATGAAACCACGCCATGGAGAAGGCCGCCGTGCCGCTTGAACTCAGCCCCATGGTGGCGCGGCCCTCGGGGTCCTTTGTCAGCTTCACGCCGGCATTCTGCTCAACGAGCGGCAATACCTCGCGCTCCACGAACTGCGCATAGGCTCCCGACACCGTGTCGTATTCGCGCCCGCGCTGGGCGCCCTGCGCGTCCTGCCCGCCATTGCCGATCTGGATGGAAACCATCGGCGGCACGCGGCGCTGCTGGATCAGATTGTCGAGCGTGGTGTTCATGTCCTTCCAGGCCGTCGAGCCGCCATCGCCGAGCACGATGAACGGCACCTCCGTGCCGCGCACATAGTTCGGCGGGACGTAGACCTCGATCGTGCGCGTCCAGGTGCCGGGGTGACTGGTGGTGACGATCATGTTCGATTTGTCGCCAGGCGCCGTGGTGGTCACCATGATCGAGCTGTTATTGCAGCCCGGCGTGTCGTCGCGGATCAGGCCGGGGTTGTAGATCACGCTGTCCTTTGAGGACAAAGTGAAAGAGGTGATCGTGCCGCGCGGCACGCCGTCCTTGGCGACGGTCTCTGGAGCGGGCGCGTGGGTCGGGCCGATGATGAAATTGCCCTCGGTACCTGACGGCGGCAGCGTGCCGTCGGGAAGCTCCGTCGCGCGCGGATAATTCGGGTTCGACGGATCGCGCGTGGGCGGCGCTGTCTTGAAATCGAGGCCCGTCGTATCGATGAAGAAGGGCGCGGCCTTGTCGCTCGTGTTGGCGCCGGGAGGAACGGTCATGTTCTGGGTAACGCAGGCCGGCTGTGCCAGGGCGGCGGGCATGAGCGACACGGCGGAAATCAACGCCCCCGCAAGGGCGGCCAACATGTTGCTCATTTTCGTCTCCCTGAATCGGCGAGTCTTGCTGGCTCACCTTCACGGAAAGTATGAAGAGCGGCCGGCGAGCGGTCAAGTTGCCGCCGCGCATGTCGTCTCCATCGAAAGAAGTTACTTGGTCAGCAGCGCGAAGGCGCCGTTCCAGTCTTGTGGCGGCGGGTTCTCGATGTAGTCGCGGATCCGCACCTCGTACAATCGGTACAGCAACTCCAGCGAATTCGCCTCGTCGGTTTTGCGGCCGCGCGCGATGGCGGCCAGAGCGCCTTCCCAGTCGCGGGCACGATAGCAGGCGAGCATCTCGATGGTCAGGTTGCGCAGCCGCTGGAAGCGGCCGGACTGCGCGGTGTCCTCGCGCCCGGCGATGGCGTAGATCACCTCGGGCTCCTTCTTGCCCTTCACCATGATGAAGTCGAGTTCGAGGATCGCGAACCTGTCCCTGACCGCAAGCGCGGTCTTCGAGCCGACGATGATCGGGAAGCCGTATTCCTTCGACTGGCCCTCCAGCCGCGACGCCAGGTTGACGCTGTCGCCGAACACCGAATAGTCGAAGCGCTGGTCCGATCCCATGTTGCCGACCACGCAGGTGCCGGTATTGAGTCCGATACCGGCATTGAGCGGAATGAACGGCCGCCCCTCTTCCTTCGCCTCCTGCTCGCGCGCCTGATTGAGTTCGTCGACGCGTTCCAGCATGTCAAGCGCCGCTTCGCAGGCATTGAGGTGATGGTCCTTATCGTCGAGCGGCGCGTTCCAGAACGCCATGATGGCGTCGCCCATGTATTTGTCGATGGTGCCCTTGCGGTTGAGGATGGCGTTGGTCAGCGGCGTCAGGAAGCGGTTCATCAGCGCGGTCAAACCTTGAGGGTCGCTCTTGTAGGTCTCAGAGATCGAGGTGAAGCCGCGCATGTCGGAAAACATGATCGTCATCTCGCGCTCTTCGCCGCCGAGCACCAGCTTTTCCGGCGACTGCGCCAGCTGTTCGACCAGCGCCGGCGACAGATACTGGCCGAAGGCGGAACGAATCTGCCGGCGTTGGGCCTGCTCGCGCACGAAGCTGGTAAAGATCAGCGTAAGATAGATCGCCGTGGTCGACATCAAGGGATAGGTGAAATCGATCAGCAGCCGGTCATGGGCATAGAAATACACCGAGAGTCCGACCAGCATGCTTGCAAACGCCGCGCCAAGGACAACCAGCGTGATCGGCCCGAACTGCGGTGCAAACGCAATCACCAGAAGCCCGAACAACAGCGCGGTCGCGAATTCGACGGCGATGCCGAAGATCGGCTGCGAGATCACCGCGCCGGTGAGCGCGCTCTCCAGCACCTGGGCATGGATCTCGACCCCGGGCATGGCGCGCGACACCGGCGTAGTCTTGATGTCGTTGAGGCCGACCGCCGAGGTGCCGATCAGTACCAGCTTCCCGGCGATCATGTCGGGCGCGACGTTTTTCTCCAGCACATTGACCGCGGGGACATAGATCGAGGCGTCGTTGCGGGCATAGTGAACCCAGAGCTGACCGTTATGGTCGGTCGGAATCTCAAACCCTTTGACACCGATGCTCTTGATGCCGGCGGCTTCGGCCTTGATCAGGATGGTCCCCGATCCGCTGGCGACGCGCAAAATCTCGAATGTCAGCGACGGCATGGTCTGGCCCTGCGCCTGCATGATCATCGGCACGCGCCGGATGATGCCGTCGCGCTCGGGCCTGATCGTGAACAGGCCGCGCCCCGCGGCGGCATGCTCCAGCACCGGCACGTTGCGCAACAGGCCCGGGAAATCGAACATGAAGCGCTGCGGCTCCTCGCCCAGCATCGCGATCCCGGTGACCGGCAGCGTCTTGTCGAGGGACGCGATTTCCTCCGGCAGGCCGGATTCGCCGAGCACGACGCGGGACGCCTTGATGGCGTCGGCGAAGACCTGGTCGTTGCTCGGCAGCGCGCGCAGCTTGGTGCGGGTCTCCTCATCGAGGTGGCGGAAGGTATCGGCCGCAAAGGCAGGGTTGAGGCGGTCCGGTTCGGAAAACACCGCGTCGAAGGCGATCACGACCGCACCGAGCCGGGTCAGTTCGGTCACGAGATCGGCAATCCGGGTGCGTGGCCAGGGCCACTGCCCGAGCTTTTCCAGGCTCTTGTCGTCGATATCGACGATGGTGACCGGCCTGATGGTCTTCTTGCGCGGCTCGATGCGCTGGAAGGCGTCAAAGGTTCTGACGCGGATTTCCTCGACGGGAGCCGGGTCGGCAGCGCGTAGCGCGGCGAATCCGATCAGCAGCGCAAGGCACAGCAGCCGCGCATAGCCGACGCGCCGCGCGAACCATCTTCGCAATACCCGCAATCGTTTCATGGCTTCCGAATGTTCACCCGGCCAACGGCGCCGGACAAGTCAGAAGATAGCATCGATCTCGCGGAGCTAGTGTGAATTCGCAAGCCGCCACTAGGTAACGTGATGCGGCGACACGATGAAGTCGCTGACATGCAGACTGGTCACAGCGACGTTCTTCAGCGTGATAGCTTCGTTGCCGAGCGTGATCAGGACATCCGCCGGGCTTGTCGAACTCTGCACCGCATGGGTGGACAGCCAGCTGTTGATATTGTCGGCGCCGACTTCGGAGAACAGCCGCAGATCGATGCGGTCCTCGCCCGGCTTGAAATCCGTGATCGTATCGGCGCTCGGGCTCTGTCCCGGCGCAAAAACGAACTGATCGGCGCCCGCACCGCCGGTCAACGTGTCGGCATGGTCGGTCGCGAAAATGACGTCCTTGCCGGACGTGCCGGTCAGGGTGACGTCCGGTCCCGATCCACCCTGGTTGAAGATGAAGTGAACCCTGTCGGTGTGGCCGAAACTGTCGGCGACGGTCAATGTGACCGAATCGGTCTGCGGCTGCGGGCTGTGGGCGTCGTAGACGATGCCATTATCCAGCGCCGCATTGAGCCCGGCTATTCCCGCGCCCGAACCTGCCGACGGGCTCACGCTGCTTCCGACGTTGCCGGTTGCGGCAGATACCGTGAACGTGTCGGTCGATGCGGTGGCGTCGGCATCGGTGACATGGAGCCCGGAAATCTTGGTAACGCCGTTGCCGAGTTCGGTGATGGTGAAAGCTTCGGTTCCGATCACCGGCCCGGCCGCGGCGGCGGTCGATGCATTCGCAGCACCGACGAGCGTGACGGTCAGCGGCTGATTTCCGGTATGGCCATGACCATCGCTGACCTCCGCGATGAACTTGATCTTCAGCACATCGCCTGCATGCAGGAAGTTCAGATTGGCGTCGGTCGGATGATAGGTCCACTGCAGAACAGCCGTTCCGCCGTTGCTCAGCATGGTGTCGAACGTCACGTCCGCGGCATTCACCAAAGCCGATATGTTGATGTTGCCCGGCACAGACGACAAGCCATTGTATTCGATCGTGGCGTTGCCGGTCACGAATGCGGTCAATGTGTCGCCGATATCGGCGTCATGGACGTTGAGCGTACCCGTGACTGTCTTGAGGGGCGGAACGTATCCGGCGGAAATGTTGTCGATCTCGAATGCGTTCGAGGTGCTGCCGAGCACGACCTTGTTGAACGAGTGCAGGCCCTGGAATTCCACATAACCGTTCGAGGTAAACGAGCCCTGGTTGCCGGTCGAAAGCAACGGGCTGATATCAGCGCCGGTATAGGAGGCAACGAGCGTCGTTCCGTCGTAGAACTTGATGGTATTGTAGGAATCGACCGACCCCCAATACAGCCCGAAGACGTTCTTCTCCGACGCAAAGGTGATCGTCTCGGTGGCGTTGGCGCCGATGCTCAGATATTTGGTGGTGTCCTGGTTTCCGGGCAACGGCCCAACGAACGGGGCGGCCGTGACCGAGGCGGAGGAGCCGATGACGACCCCGGCATTTCCGGACGCCAGGAAATCGGCGCCGAGCGCGTTGCTATGGAAATTGCCTCGACCTGCACCGTTGTCGGATGACGAGCCTGCCGTCTGGTCGTTGAACGTCTCCGTGCTCACACCGAGCGAGCTCGCGTTCACGCCTGCGGCAAGCACGTGCGCCGAGGTCACCACGACGATCTGCGCGGGAGGATTGACCTCGCCCACGATCGAGGGCGTGTCGTTGGCGCCTTGCACATTGACCGTCAGAATTGCGGTAGCGACGGCGCCGTGGACATCGGTGGTCCGCACCGTGAAGGTGTCGGTGTAGTTGCCCTCGTGCAGCGCATTGATCGCTGCAGCGTCGGGAACATAGGTGTAGGTACCGTTAGCGTTCACTTTCAGCGAGCCGAACATGCCGACAACGGGCTCATTGGTCGCGTGACCCGGTGCATCGACCACGCCATAGTTCAGCGCGGCGGTCTCGCCGCTGTCGCGGTCGCTGCCATCCAGCGTCCCCGTGATATCAGCGAAAGTATCGGCGGCGGCCGTATCGGCAAGCGTTCCCGCGAGTTCCGCGGCCAATGTCGGCGTGTCGTTGGCACCGTTGACGTCGATCGTCAGAACGGCGGTGGCAAAGGCGCCGTGGACGTCGACGGTCCGTACCGTGAAGGTATCGATGGAGTTGCCGCCGTGCAGCGCGTTGATCGCTGCGGCGTTGGGAACGTAGGTGTAGGTGCCGTCGGCGTTCACCGTCAGCGAGCCGAACGCGCCGGCAACGGGCTCATTCGTCGCGTGCCCCTCTGCATCGACCACGCGATAGCTCAGCGTGGCGGTCTCGCCATGGTCTGCATCGCTGCCGTCCAGCACGCCGGTGATATTTCCGAAACCGTCGTTCGCCGCGGTATCCGTGAGCTTGCCCGCCAGTTCCGCAGCGAGTGTCGGCGTGTCATTGCTGCCGGTGATGGTGACAGTGACCGGCTTCGTAGCCACGCCGCCATGGAGGTCGTCGACCGTGGCAGTGTAGGTCAGCGTCAGCGTTTCGTTGTCCGCGAGGAAATCGAACTGGCTGTCGGCGACGTCATAGGACCAATTCACCGAACCATTGTTGGTATTGCCGCCGGCCGGCGTCAGTGTCAGCGCAACGCCGAGGTCGTGTTGCTGCTGCGCCGTCAGCGAAAGATTGCTGGTGCCGTTCGCAGCCTTGTAGGCGTAGCCGCTGAACGAGGCCGATACGATCGGCCGGTCGCTGAGATCGAGGTCCGCAAAGCTGATGCTGCCGCCGGCATGGTCCAGCGCAGTGTTGCCGGTGCCGGCCATTTCGGTAATGGCGCCATTGCTCGCGGTGACCGTCGGCGCGTCGTTGGAGCCGGTCACGGTGATGAGGACGTCCTGCGAGGTGAACCCGCCGTGGTGGTCGTCGATCTTTACCGTGTAAGTCAGCGTGACGGTTTCGCCATTGGCAAGATAGTCGAAGTAGTGATCCGGGGCCGCGAACGACCATGCCTGCGAACCGGCGATCCGATCGGTGGAATCGGCCAGATAGCCCAGCGTCAACCAATCGAGCTGGGTGTCGTAGTCGGCAAGGCCCGTCTTCACGCCTGACGCCGTCACGCCGGTGACCGTGACCTCGTGCGTGTCGGTGAGATCGACGTCGGCGAACTTGATCGAGCCATTCGCCGTATCCGCCTGGTACGAACCATGCGCGCCGGGGACCTCGGCAATGGCGGCCGTCTGCGCGCCGCTGGTAATCTCGACCGCGTCATTGCTGCCGGTGACGGTGACGTTGATCGGCGTGGTTACGACGCCGCCATGTCCGTCATCGACGGTCGCGGTGTAGGTCAGCGTCAGGATCTCGCCGTCGGCCAGGAAATCGAACGCCTTGTCGGCGACGCTGTAGCTCCAGCTCGCCGAGCCGTCATTGGTGTTGACCGGGGTTTGCAGCACCGTCAGCGGCTCGTCCACCGCAGATATCGCGGCGAGTTGCTTGGCCGTGAGTTGTGAGGTGATGTCGACTCTGTTGGCGTTCAGGTAGCTGAACTCCGAGAACGCGGCGCTCGCGACCGGCCGGTCGGTCAGGTCGACGTCTTTGAAGGTGATGGTGCCGGATGCGACATGGAGCTCCCCGGAGCCCGTCGGGTTCGGAAGCTCTTTAAAACCGTCGCTGGTCGCCGCGATAGTCGGCACGTCGTTGGTGCCGATGACGACGACGTCCGCGCCCTGGATCGAGACTGTGATCGGCGTTGAGACAACGCCGCCATGGCCGTCATCGACCTGGGCGACGTAGTTGAGCGTCAGCCTCTCGCCATTGGCGATGAAATCGAACTTGCGGTCCTCAACGCTGTAGGTCCAGCTCGCCGAGCCGTTGTGGGTATTTCCGGCCGCCTGGGTCACGCTCAGCGGTACCGCGACGGCGAGGATCGCCGCGATTTGCGCCGGCGTCAGCGTCGCGGTGATGTCGTGACCCTCCGCATCGTAATAGCGGAACGGTTCGGTCGCCGAGATAGCGGCGCTGACGACGGGGCGGTCCGTCAGGTCGACGTCGGAAAAGGTGACGGAGCCGGTCACGGTATCGACGGCCGCATTGCCGGTGCCGATCCGCTCGGTGATCGCGCCGCCGGTCGCCGACAGCGTCGGCTTGTCGTTGGTGCCGGTGATGACGATCGTAAACGGCACGAAGGTCGTCTCGTTGCTCGGCGCATAGTTGTTGTCGACCCGCGCCAGATAGGTCAGCGTCAGCGTTTCGCCGGAGGCAAGGAAATCGAACGCGCCATCGGCAATGTTGTAGGTCCAGGTGGCCTGGCCGGTGTTCTTGCCGTTGGCATCCTGCACGACGTTGAGCGGCACTTCGACCGCCTTGATCGCGGCCATTTGCTCCGCCGTCAGCGTCGCGGTGACGTTGGCGCCTTGCGCGTCCTGATAGGCGAAGGAAGAAAACTGCGCACTGACGCTCGGCCTGTCGTCGGGGTTGATGTCGGCATAGCCGACCGTGCCGGACACGCTGGTGGCGGCGGTGTCGGCGGTAATGTCGACCCGTTCAGTAAGCGCGCCGCCGGACGCGGCGGCCAGCGGCGGGCCGGCAATATGATCGGGCCTGATTTCGGTGCCCGGCGGTGGCCCCCCCGTCGGCCTGTCGGGGATATTGATGAATTGAAGCGTTACCTGGACGACATCGTTGCTGGCGAGCTTGAGGAAAAACGATTCCGGAGTGATCGTGTCCGTGAAATTCGTCGTGAGCTTGGTGTTCGGATTGTTCAGGTCGGTGAACTTCAGCGAAAACACGTCGCTGATGATCTTCTGCGCGTCGGGCGACAGTTGCACGGACGACTGGAAGCTGACCGCGCCCTGGCCATTGATGATGGTCTGCGTGCCGGCCCGGTTGACGGTTGCGATCTGCGTCAGCGTGGTCTTGTCGTACAGGATGTAGGAGCCGGTGGTGCCGTCGGGCTCGACCAGCACCTGGAATTTCGCCGGCGGCGCACCACCCTGCACCGGCACATCGAAATCGATCTCGACCAGCACCGCGGTGCCGCGGATGCCCATGGTCGCGACCGGGGTGTCGACCTTCATGTCGCCTTTCTTGGCGGTGGCGCCGGCGACGAACGAGATCGTGCCAGCCACCAGGCTGAGCAGCGATTTGTTGTCCGACCCGTTGGGGTCGTAGATCATTTCGTTCAGCACCATCTTGGCATTCGAAGCGAGGCCGAACACGGTGCCGTCGATAAAGGTGATGCCGAGCGTCGAATCGGAGCCGGACTGGACGACGTCGCCCTTATGGACGCTGTCACCCTGGTTCAGGATGATCGACACGCCGTTGCGGATTGCGGTGGCGTTGCCTGACAGTTTGGTGACGTGGCCGATGAGGGCGGGAGCGACGCTGGCGCTGCCTCCGGCCTGTGCGAACTGGGTGTGCCCGGTCAGCGCGTTGACGAGGTCGCCGGTGAGGTGGGCGCCGTCAGGCGAGGCCAGCGCGGCGCGCTTCTCGCCCTTGAAGTAATCCTGCAGCAGGAGTTCGCGGTCGCCGCTGGTGAGGATCAGGTCGACGCCCGAGCGCTTGAAGTCGCCAGTGAAAAGCAGGTGGGCATCGGAAACAATTATGGCGTCGGACGGCGCATGTGTCGAAACCTTGTCGACATGGAACTTGCCGGGAGACGAAAGGTGGCCGTGCGATGACAGCAAAGACCCGAGACCAATGTCCCCACCGGAAAAAGGGTCGAGTTCTCCCGTTTCGAATTTGCCGGCGTAGTTCAATGGACACCAACTTAAATGGTTAAGAAGTATAAAATTTCCCTGCCGGGTTTTCATACCACGCAGGTAAGGAACACAAAAGCACGCGGCCCGGAAACGCCCCCAATATGGGTAAGTCTGCAACAGGACCGAAAAGGTCCGGAAAAACTGTCAGGCGAAAGTGTGGCGAGTAAAAGGCCCTAGTTTAACCAGGGCTGATTGAAAAATGGGCACAGCCTATAATAGCAATAAAGGTAAGCAGATACAATACTTTACCTTTGCCATAACCCGGCGGTGCGGCGTCCGGAGGGAAGCGGCAGTCGCCTGAAAGCTGATCACTTTCGTTGGCCCCGTTGAGGCCGCCGTCCCTTCGAAGCATCAAGACCCGTTGCAATTGCCTACCGAGCTATTCTGCGGGCAGGGTTAATTCGGTGACGCTGTTGCCCTTTCGCAACCGTAAAATTGGCGCCGTATCCCGCAATCCTTGCCGGCTAGCCGGGCGGCTTTGACGAGCGCCATCTGATCGGATCGATAAAATTAGCTGTAACTGGCAAGGCCACGTTCAGGCTGTTCCGCAAACTCCGGGCTCGCCCCCTATCGTTTTAGACAGATCAAAAGATCCCTTGCCCATCCTGCCCATTCCGAAATGATCCGGTCACGCGCAGGCAGAGCAGGCCAGCCGATGCCCGGACAAGGGGCGTCAGATGGGAATATCAGTCTATGCGCGCGCATGGCGTGCGGGCATCATCGCGTGCGGTCTGGTCTGGTTCGGGCCGGTTGACGTGTGGGCTGAGACGCCGGAGCTATCCGCGCCGGCAGAGCTGATCCAGCAATCGGCCGAACCATTCGGGCTTGCCGCAGCTTCCCTCTCCAGTGGCGGATTGCGTGACAAATGGCTCGGCGTGCAGCGCCGGCTCGATGACGAAATGGTGCAGCTTGCGCTCTGCGAAGGCGACCGTGACGGCTGCGTGTCTCCGGCCGCGCTGAAATTCCTCGACATCGTCGACAGCGCGCGCTTGCGCGAAGGCCGAGCGCGACTCGGCGAAATCAACCGCGCCATCAATCTCGCCATCCGGCCGATCAGCGAC
>Ga0307500_10000177_pt1 | contig 21537 bp, 19 predicted proteins | sample 14_S_MG_FD_201362 | JGI IMG/M metagenome (GOLD analysis project Ga0307500, IMG submission 201362) | Soil microbial communities from Populus trichocarpa stands in riparian zone in the Pacific Northwest, United States - 14_S | ecosystem: Environmental > Terrestrial > Soil > Riparian zone > Trees... | reverse complement strand
GGGAGAAGGAAGAAGCGCGCGTCGCCTACCTTGGCGCCATGCGGATGGCGCCGTCGAGGCGGATGGTCTCGCCGTTCAGCATCGGGTTCTCGACGATGTGAACCGCGAGGTTGCCGTACTCGGAGGCGTCGCCGAGGCGGGCCGGATGCGGCACCTGGGCGCCGAGGCTCTTGCGGGCTTCTTCGTTGAGGCCCATCAGCAGCGGCGTCAGGAACAGGCCGGGCGCGATGGTGTTGACGCGGATCTTGAGACTGGCGAGATCGCGCGCGGCCGGAAGCGTCATGCCGACGATCCCGCCCTTCGACGCCGAATAGGCGATCTGGCCGATCTGGCCTTCATAGGCAGCGACGCTCGCCGTGTTGATGGCGACGCCGCGCTCTTCGCCGATCGGTGGCGCGGTAGCGAGCCGTTCCGCGAACAGCCGCAGCACATTGAAGCTGCCGATCAGATTGACATTGATGATGCGGACGAATTTTGCCAGCGGATAGACGCCGTCCTTGCCGACGGTGCGTTGCGAGCCGCCGATGCCGGCGCAGTTCATCAGCACGCGCGCGATGCCATGCGCGGCCTCGGCTTTCGCGATCGCCGCCTTGATCGCCTCTTCGTCGGTGACGTCGGCGTGGAGGGCTACGCCCTTCACTTCGGCGGCGACCTTTTCGGCGTTTTCCTTGTTCTGGTCGATGACGCCGATTTTGGCGCCCTTGGCGGCCATGGCACGGGCGGTCGCGGCGCCGAGGCCGGAGCCACCGCCGGTGATGAGAACGGCTACGTCTTGCAACTGCATGGTAACAACCTTTCCTTCCTTGTGCGTTTCTAGTTGGCGAGTGGCGAATAGGGAGTAGCGAATGGGGAAGATAGATCCATTCGCTATTCGCTATTCGCTATTCGCCCCTTACTTCCATTCAACATACCGCCGCAGATCAGCGCTTCCATATGCTTGATGTATTCGCGGCAGACGTCGTCGGTGACCGGACCGACGCCGGTCGCCCGCGACATCGCGTGACGGCCGAAGAACAGGTGATCGCAGGCGCCGATCAGGCTGGTGTAGAACAGCACCGGATCGATGTTGCGGAACTCGCCGGCCTTGACGCCTTCGGCAAGCAGTCGGCGATGAAATTCCAGCAAGGGTGCGACAAAGAACTTCGATACCTCGTCGGCGGCTTCCGCGCTGCTCTCGTGCAGAAGGTAGTGGATCAGCCGGTTCATGTAGGGGAACTGGTGATAGGCGCGGATGATGCCGCCGATATGCAGGCGCAGTTTCGCGGTCGGCGAAATCGGCTGGCTGATCAGGTATTCGAGCTGCGACACCTCGGTTGCGGCGTCGCGCTCCAGCAGCGACAGCAACAGCCCGTCCTTGTTGCCGAAATGGTATTTCACCAGGGCCGCGTTGACGCCCGACTTCTGCGCGATATCGGACAGCGACACTTCGATCGAGGCGCGCTCAATCATCAGCTCGCTCGCCGCGACAAGCAGCTTCTCGGCGGTGCTGTTTTTGCCGCCCAGAAGCCTGCTCGGTACGCTGGTATTCAACTGATAGCCCATCCCTGCCTGGCGCCGGAAATCCGGGCCGCACATAAGCGCATGCCGCGCCTGCACTCAAGAGTTAATTGATTGATTGACTAAATCCCGCAGCGCTCCTTAAATCCGGCCCAACTTTCCAACACCCACCAACAAACAATCCAAGGGAGAACAGACATGGCCGAAGCCTATATCGTCGCCGCCGCGCGCACCGCGGGCGGCCGCAAGGGGGGACGTCTCGCAGGCTGGCATCCGGCCGATCTCGCCGCTTCCGTGCTGAATTCGCTGGTCGATCGCTCCGGCGTCGATCCCGCCCAGATCGAAGACGTCATCATGGGCTGCGTGATGCAGGCCGGCGAGCAGTCCAACAACATCGCCCGCAACGCTGTCATGGCCTCCAAGCTGCCAGAGAGCGTGCCCGCCACCTCGGTCGACCGCCAGTGCGGTTCGTCGCAGCAGGCACTGCACTTCGCGGCGCAGGCCGTGATGGCCGGCTCGATGGACATCGTGATCGCCGCCGGCGTGGAATCGATGACGCGCGTGCCGATGGGCCTTGCTTCGCAGCTCCCCGCCAAGAACGGTTTTGGTCATTACAAGAGCCCGGGCATCGAGAAGAAATATCCGAACATCATGTTCAGCCAGTTCACCGGCGCGGAAATGATGGCGGAGAAATACGGGCTCTCCAAGGAGCAGCTCGATACCTATTCCTATGAGAGCCATCAGCGCGCGATTGCCGCGACCCAGGCCGGCAAGTTCAAGGACGAGATCGTTTCGCTGCAGATCACCCGCGCCGACAACTCCACCGACACCCACCATATCGACGAGGGCATCCGCTTCGACGCCAGCCTCGACGGCATCAAGGGCGTCAAGCTGATCGCCGAGAACGGCAAGCATACGGCGGCCAGCGCCAGCCAGATCTGCGACGGCGCCTCCGGCGTCATGGTCGTCAATGAAAAGGGCCTGAAGTCGCTCGGCGTCAAGCCGCTGGCGCGCATCCATCACATGACCATGATGGGCGGCGATCCCGTGATCATGCTGGATGCCCCGCTGCACGCCACCAAGCGGGCGCTGGAGAAGGCCGGCATGTCGATCAACGATATCGACCTGTTCGAGGTCAACGAGGCCTTTGCCGCCGTGCCGGTGGGTTGGCTGAAGACGACGGGCGCCGATCCGGCGCGGCTCAACGTCAACGGCGGCGCGATCGCGCTCGGCCATCCGCTCGGCGGCTCCGGCACCAAGCTGATGACCACGCTGGTCAATGCGCTGAAGCAGAACAACAAGCGTTACGGCCTGCAGACCATGTGCGAAGGCGGCGGCATGGCCAACGTGACGATTGTTGAAAGGCTTTAGGAAGCGCGAATAGCGAGTGGCGAATAGCGAATGGTGAGTAGGTGAAGGGCGACCGTCTGCCCTTCCCTATTCGCCATTCGCTACTCGCCATTCGCGTTCTGAGGAACCACCCATGACCCACCCCTCCATCCACGCCCGTACCTACCCGAACAAGATCGCTTACCAGATGGCCGGCACCGGCAAGGCGATTACCTATCGCGAGCTCGACGAGCTTTCGAACCAGGGCGCGCAGCTGTTTCGTTCGCTCGGCCTGAAGGCCGGCGACCACATCGCGCTCTTGATGGAAAACCGCCTTGCCTTCATGGAAATCTGCTGGGCGGCGCAGCGCGCGGGCCTCTATTACACCGCGATCAGCCGCTATCTGACGCAGGACGAGATCGCCTACATCGTGAAAGATTGCGGCGCAAAAGTCTTCATCACCACGCCGAAATGCGCCGAACAGGTCAGGGGCCTGGTCGGCCAGGTCGGCGGACCGCTGCTCTACATGACGGACGAGCCCGAGCCGGGCTTCCGTTCCTTCGACAAGGAGGCCGCCGAACAGTCGGCCATGCCGATCCCGGATGAGGTGGCGGGCTACGACATGCTGTATTCGTCCGGCACCACCGGTCGGCCGAAGGGCATCAAGAAGGATTTCGAAGGCAATCCGATCGATGTGCCGAATGCGTTTCTCAAGATCCTGTGCGCCGACATGTGCGGCATGTCGTCCGACAGCATCTATCTGTCGCCGGCGCCGCTCTATCACGCGGCGCCCTTGCGCTTCAACATGATGGCGATCACGCTCGGCGGCACCTCCGTCATCATGGAGCATTTCGACGCCGAAGAATTCCTGAAGCTGGTCGAAAAATACAAGATCACGCAGTCGCAGCTGGTGCCGACCATGTTCGTGCGCATGCTGAAGCTGCCGGACGACGTGCGCGCGGCTTACGACGTCTCGTCGCTGAAAGGCGCCATTCACGCCGCGGCGCCCTGCCCGGTCGATGTGAAGGCAAAAATGATCGAATGGTGGGGACCGATCCTGATCGAATATTACGCGGGATCCGAAGGCAACGGCGTCACGGTATCGACCTCGCAGCAATGGTTGACTCATCGCGGCACCGTCGGCCGCGCCGTGGTCGGCAAGGTGAAGATTCTGGATGAGAACGACGAGGAGCGGCCGACTGGAGAAATCGGCACGGTCTATTTCGCCGACGCGCCTGTTTTCACCTATCACAACGATCCCGAGAGGACGAAGCAGGCCTACAACGAAAAGGGGTGGTCGACGCTTGGCGACGTCGGCTATCTCGACGCCGAAGGCTTTCTCTATCTTACCGACCGCAAGAGCTACATGATCATTTCCGGCGGCGTGAACATCTACCCGCAGGAGACCGAGGACGTCCTGATCACCCATCCCGCCGTCTCCGACGTCGCGGTGTTCGGCGTGCCGAACGAGGAAATGGGCGAAGAGGTCAAGGCCGTGGTACAGCCGCACGACATGTCCAAGGCCGGCAAGGCTCTCGAGGCCGAACTGATCGTGTTCTGCAGAAAACATCTGTCGCCGATCAAATGCCCGAAGAGCATCGATTTCGAACCCGAGCTGCCGCGCACACCGACGGGAAAACTGGTGAAGCGGCATCTGCGCGACAAGTATTGGCCGAAGACCGCGGTCAAGGCGTGAATCGTAGGGTGGGCAAAGGCGCGAAGCGCCGTGCCCACCATCAAGCAAGCGCCACGCGAGATGGCGGGCACGTTTTCGCCTTCACTCTTGAGCCAGCGGGACAAGCCGTTCCTACGGATCAACCGAAATGCCCGCCAGCTTGCTCCACAGTTCGAACACGGAGACGTGGCTCAGGCCCGCGAACTGTCCATCGCTTATCTCAATCACAATCCAATCGCCGTTTTCCAATTGACCGACGTCCACTGCGACGAACGGAGTTCCAACCCGTCGCGTCGCCTCAATTGCCAATGCCCCGATTGTTTCCTGCTCCGCGGGAGCCAGTGCCGTGTCGTGGTATTCGTCCCAGTAGAAGCCGCAAGCCAGCACGACACCGCGGCATACAAAGAGCCGATACTCGCGGCTGATCGGGAATGACTGTCTGTCAACGGCAACCGTGCGAAACTTGACGAGACGCCGTGCAATGATCTTGCCGCGCGAACGACGCTCGCGCGCGAGTAGTTGCTGTGCAATCATTGTCAATTCGTCGCGGTCGCGCGCGACGCATGCCGCCAATCCTTGATCCTTGTTAGATTTGACCGCGCCCCTGACAAACACCGGAAATTGCAGGCGCTCCTCGACGATCTGGAGATCATCGAGGGCGGAAGCGATTACGCTGTCAGGTGTCAATTCGCTCAGCAGAGGATAGAATTTGTCAAACTCCATTGCCGTTTGATGCTGCGAAGGCGTGTTGATCAGGTACACGCCCTTTGCAGCGGCGGCATCAAAAATCGCCGTGTATCGCTCGACCGAAGGAATGTACCCGGCCCAAAGGCCGACGACAGGCGCATCAAATTCCGGCAAATAGGCAAGCGCGTTTTCCGCCGTCTCGCACTCATCAAAGTCGACGGGGATCGGATAAATTCGACAGCCAAGCATGCGCGCGGCTTCCACGATCGAGCGGAGTTCGCGGCCGTTGATCGTGTCCGGGTCGACAAAGGAATCCTCGCTCAGGACGACAACCATTAGTTTTCCGATCGATTTTGGCTCAACCACCGTTATCATGAGGGCAACGTCAGCGGAAGCCGGCGGCCTGGACAGATTGGTTTGCCCATCCCACGGCTCATTGGAAAAATTGATTCCGTCATGCCCGGGCTTGTCCCGGGCATCCACGTCTTTACAGTCTCATTTCACAAAAAGACGTGGATGGCCGGGTAATGCAGTGAAGACGCGCTTCGCGCTTTTGCCCGGCCATGACGAGGAAAATGTGATGACCACCCTCCCCAACATCCCGCTCCCCTCCTCGATCCGCTCCCGCACCATCGACAACATCAACGGCCTCCGCATGCACGTGCTGGAAGCCGGGTTCGAAACGCCCGGCCGGCCCTGCGTGCTGTTGCTGCACGGCTTTCCCGAACTCGCCTATTCCTGGCGCAAAGTGATGCCGGTTCTCGCGGAAGCCGGCTATCACGTGATCGCACCGGATCAGCGCGGCTATGGCCGCACCACGGGATGGGATCCGGATTACGACGGCGATCTCGCCGCGTTCCGGCTCACCAATCTGGTGCGCGACGCGCTCGGTCTGGTGGCGGCGTTCGGCTATCGCAGCGTCGACGCCGTTATCGGACACGACTTTGGCAGTTCGGTTGCCGCGTGGTGCGCGCTGATCCGGCCCGACGTGTTTCGATCGGTCGTCATGATGAGCGCACCGTTCGGTGGACCGCCGTCGCTGCCGTTCAACACCGTGCACGAACCCGCCAAGCCCACCGATGATCCCATTCACCGCGACCTCGCGGCGTTGCCACGGCCGCGAAAACATTACCAATGGTATTACTCGACGCGCAAAGCCAATGCCGACATGCACCGCGCGCCGCAGGGCGTGCATGATTTCCTGCGCGCCTACTACCATCACAAGAGCGCGGACTGGAAGGACAACCAGCCGTACCCGCTGAAGTCATGGACCGCGGGCGAAATCGCAAAACTGCCGACCTATTACGTGATGGACCTCGCCAAGGACATGGCCGCAACCGTCGCGGAAGAAATGCCGTCGGCCGCCGAAATCGCGAACAACAAATGGCTGCCGGACAGCGAGCTGGCCTTTTACAGCGCCGAGTATGAACGCAACGGATTCCAGGGCGGCCTGCAATGGTATCGCTGCGGCACCTCAGGCGCATTCCTGCCGGAATTGCAGACCTGGTCGGGCCGCACCATCGACATTCCCTCCGCCTTCGTCTCGGGCAAGCAGGACTGGGGCACCTATCAGCGACCCGGCGTCTATGAGGCGATGCAGTCCAAGGCCTGTACCAACATGATCGGCTGTCATCTCGTCGATGGCGCCGGCCACTGGGTACAGCAGGAGCAGCCGGGCGAAGTGAGCCGGTTTCTGGTGCAATTCCTGCAGGACGCCAAGGCAAGGGCGAAGGCGTAGACGACGGCAAAACCCGACAATTGACCGTGGCGGCGCTAAATATTAGAATTATTCTAAAGTAAGAAAAGGCGCTGTCCCGTGAAGAATTTCGCCGACTTGACCGAGCGCGAAGTGCTGGCCGTTGCGATCTCCTCCGAAGAGGAAGACAGCCGCATTTACATGACCTTCGCGGAGGACCTCGCGGAACGCTATCCGGACTCGGCCAAGATCTTCGAGGAGATGGCCGAGGAAGAACGCGGCCATCGGCACATGCTGCTCGAACTCTATGAAAGGCGCTTTGGCGCGCATCTGCCGCCGATCCGCCGCGAGGACGTCAAGGGCTTCCTGAAACGCCGCCCGATCTGGCTGACCAAGAACCTGCCGCTCGACACCATCCGCAAGGAAGTCGAGACCATGGAGCTGCAGGCCGAGCAATTTTACATCAAGGCCGCCGAACAGGCCGAGGATGTCGGCGTACGCCGGTTGCTCGGCGATCTCGCCGAGGCGGAAAAAGGGCACGAGAACCTGGCGGCCAGGCTGACCGACAAGATCCTCAGCCCGGACGTGCGCGCCGAAGAGGACAAGACGCGCCGGCGCATGTTCGTGCTGCAGTATGTGCAGCCGGGGCTGGCCGGACTGATGGACGGCTCGGTCTCGACGCTGGCGCCGCTATTCGCAGCGGCCTTTGCCACGCATCAGAACTGGCAGACGTTTCTGGTCGGGCTTGCCGCCTCGATCGGCGCAGGCATCAGCATGGGTTTTGCCGAAGCGCTGTCCGACGACGGCTCACTGACGGGACGCGGCTCGCCGTGGCTGCGCGGCGCCGCCAGTGGCGTCATGACAGCGCTCGGCGGACTCGGCCACACCCTGCCTTATCTGGTACCGGATTCCTGGGCGAACGCGTTCTGGATCGCGACAGGAATCGCGGGCATCGTCGTGTTCTTCGAACTCTGGGCGATCGCCTATATTCGCGCGCGATACATGGACACGCCATTCCTGCAGGCGGCATTCCAGATCGTGCTCGGCGGCGGCATCGTGCTCGCGGTCGGGATATTGATCGGTGGGGCCTAGGGGGTCCCTATTCTCAGCTACCGTTCAGCCCGCCGATCTCGGGGAAGAACATGTCTGTCCACGACGCCGGCTCGCGCTTGATGGTGCCGACTCGGCGCATGAATTTTGCGAATTTCATCGTGGCGGCCGGTGTCATCGTCCATTCGACTCCAGAGCCGGTTACGACCTTGGTCACCATCTCCAGCGGCAGCTTGGAATTGCTGTCGTTGATCCAGCTTTGCGCGGTGCCCTTCGGATCGGTCGCGATGATCGCGGTGGCTTCCTTTACGGCGTCGAGGAATGCGGCGTAAAGTTCGGGATTGTCCTTGCGAAACCGCGCCGAGGTCCACGCCACGGTAAAGCTGTGCGGCCCCAGCACGTCGAATGACGACAGCACGGTGTGGATGTTCTTCTGCTCCAGTTGCTGGAACTGGAACGGCGGCACGCTGAAGACCGAGTTGACGCCGCCTGCACCGCCGAGCATCGCAATGGTCGCATCCGGCGGCGACATCGACACCGTGAGCGGATCGAGCTTGCCGTAGTTTTCCTCGCCATAGGCCGCAGCCGCCGCCATCTGCAGCAGCACCGCCTGCACCGACACCTTGATCGATGGCACCGCGATGCGGTCGCGCTCGGTGAAGTCCTTGATGGACTTGATGTCGGGGTTGGCGGTGTTGAGCAGGAACGGCTGCGAGCTCAGCGCGCAGATTCCCTTGACCTCGAACGAGGTGCCCTGCGTCTTGTCCCACAGCGTGATCAGGCCGGGCACGCCGCCGCTGACAATGTCGGTCGAGTTCGACAGCAGTGCTTCGTTCATCGCCACCGGGCCGTTGAAGCGCTGCCAGGAGACTTTAAAATCTTTCAGGCCGCGCTGCGTAGCATATTTCTCGATCAGCTTGTCGCGCTTCATGACGTTGAACTGCAGGTAGCCCATCGAGAACTGCTCGGCCAACCTGATCTCGGCAGCATCCGCCACCGTTGCTGCGCTGCCGATTGTGACGGCCATTACCGCGCCCGCAATCCACGCCGATCTCATCGAAGCCTCCCGCACTGTTTTCATTTTTGTTGATCGGGAGACTAGCGCGCAAACGATGCTGCCGCCAAGAGGATAGCAACATGATCGCCCTGCCACTGTACAGCCATTGCTCTTGCGGCGCTGCCGCAAACTGAGCATCATCCGCGCCGCATCGATTAAACAGACCGGGAGTGCACCTTGGCCAAGTCGCAATGGAGCTTCAAGACCGCCGTCGAATTGTCGGTAGCCCTCACTACCAGGAAAGTTTCGGCCGTCGAACTGGCAGAGGACGCGATCAGCCGGATCGAGCGGCACGATGCGAAGATCAATGCCATCTGTGTCCGCGATTTCGAGCGGGGCCTTGCCGCTGCCCGCGCCGCCGATGCTGAACTCGCACGCGGCGTGAAAAAGCCGCTGCTCGGCATTCCCGTGACGGTCAAGGAATCCTACAACGTCGCAGGCCTGCCGACGACGTGGGGCATTCCGGCTCAGAAGGACTTCGTCCCGGCCGAGGACGCCCTGACCATCACCCGTGTCAAGGACGCCGGCGGCGTCATTCTCGGCAAGACCAACGTCCCGCTCGGGCTCGGCGACTGGCAGAGCTACAACGCGATCTACGGCACGACCAACAACCCGTTCGATCTCGGCCGCACGCCGGGCGGCTCGTCCGGCGGATCATCGGCGGCGCTCGCGGCCGGATACGGTCCACTGTCGCTCGGCTCGGATATCGGCGGCTCCTTGCGCGTGCCGGCCTTTCATTGCGGCGTCTATGCGCACAAGCCGACTTTCGCACTGGTGCCCGGGCGCGGCCATACGCCGCCGCCGTTCCAACCGTTGCCGCTCGACCGCGACCTTGCCGTGGTCGGCCCGATGGCGCGCAGCGCCGCCGACCTCTCTTTGCTGCTCGATACGATCGCAGGTCCTGATCCGCTGGAAGCCGGCAAAGGCTACCAGCTTGCGCTGCCGCCGCCGCGTCATGTGGCGCTAAAGGGGTTTCGCGTGCTGGTGGTCAATACCGATCCGCTGATGCCGACCGACAAGGTGGTGCGCGGCACGATCGACACGCTCGCTGGCAATCTCGGCAAGGCGGGCGTCACGGTCGAGCGCAACAGCCCGCTGCTGCCGAATTTTGCGGAGACGTCCCGGCTCTATATGCGGATGCTGATGTCGTTCCTGGCCGCATCCTTTCCGCCGGAAACCTATGCCGGCGCGCAGGCCGCGGCGGCCGCATTGCCGGCGAGCGCGACAAGCCTTGCCGCCGAACGCCTGCGCGGCATCGCGCAGAGCCACCGCGACTGGCTGATGGATGACGGGGCGCGTGGGCGGTTGCGCGCGCAATGGCGCGAGCTGTTCAAGACCTACGACGCGGTGATCTGCCCGATCATGCCGACGCCGGCCTATCCGCACGATCATTCGGAGGACCAGGAGAAGCGCCGCATCGAGATCGACGGCGAGGCTTACGTGTATCCCGACCAGCTTAGCTGGCCCGGCATCGCGACGCTGCCCGGCCTGCCCTCGACCGCAATCCCGACCGGCTTTGCGCCGGACGGACTGCCGGTCGGCGTGCAGATCGTCGGCCCCTGGCTGGAAGACCGCACACCCTTGAAGCTGGCCGAGTTGATCGAACGCGAATTCGGCGGCTTCAAGCCGCCGCCGATGTTTGATGATTGAGGGACGATTCCTTATCCTGAGGAGCGCGCTCTTGCGCGCGTCTCGAAGGATGAGACATCACGGGCCTCGTGGTTCGAGACGGCGCTGACGCGCCTCCTCACCATGAGGATCGGAAAGAGAGAAAAGCCAAATGAGCAACGACATCGATGAACTCACCGCCCTCAACCGCGACTATGTGGCCTCGGTGCAAAATTGCGACGTTCAGCGCTTCGATGAAATTCTGGCGCAGGATTTCTACTGCTCCAATCCCGACAAATCGCTGGTCGACCGCGCCGCGTTTCTGAAACAAACCGCAGTGCCGGTAACGATCAGGAATCTAACCGCACATGACGTCAAAATCCGCGTGCTCGGCGACTTCGCAATCATTCACGCCGCCACCAGCTACACCACGGCCGACGGCCAGCAGGCCCATGGGCGATATACCGACTGCTGGGCGAAGCAGAACGGCAAGTGGCTCGCCGTCTCCGCTCACGTGTCGCGGTGAACAATGCTCGTCATTCCGGGGCAGCCCGCAGGGCTGAACCCGGAATCTTGAGATCCTCAGGTGCGCAACTGCGCACCATAGTTCGATGCTTCGCATCGCCCCGGGATGACGACGTTGTCGTCAGCTATCAAACATGATGACGCTGCGCAGCGTCTTGCCGGCCTTCATGTTGGCAAAGCCATCGTTGATTTCGGAGAGTTTCAGCTTGGCCGAGATCCAGTCCTCCAAGTGCAGCTTGCCGCGCATGTAGAATTCGACAAGGCGCGGCATGTCGACGCGGAAGTGGTTGGAGCCCATCGACGAGCCCTGGATCCGGCGTTCCCTGAGGAAGTCGAAGCCGTGCAGCTCGATCTTCTGGCCGAACGGGATCATGCCGACGATGGTCGCGGTGCCGCCCGCCGCCAGCATCGCAAAGGACTGCTCGGCGGTTTCCTTGCGGCCGAGCACTTCGAAGGAATAGTGCACGCCGCCGCCGGTGAGTTCACGCACCTGCTGCACCACGTCGCCCCTGGCGGGATCGACGATGTCAGTGGCGCCGAGCTTGGTGGCAAGCTGCAATTTCACCGGGTTGGTGTCGATCGCGATGATGCGACCGGCGCCGGCGATCGCCGCACCGTTGATTGCGGCCATGCCGACGCCGCCGCAGCCGATCACGGCCACGGTTTCGCCGGCCCGAACTTTTGCGGTGTTCACGACAGCGCCGTAGCCGGTGATGACGCCGCAGCCGATCAGCGCCGCCAGCTCCAGCGGCATGTCCTTACGGATTTTGACGATGGCGTTTTCGTGCACCAGCATCTGCTCGGCGAACGACGACAGGTTAAGGAACTGATTGAGCTTCTCCGACCGCGCCCAGGACAGACGGTTGGACGCGCCGGGCAGCATCTTCACGGTGGTATCCGTGCACAGCACCGTGCGGCCGGTGGTGCAATTGTCGCAGGTGCCGCAGAACACCGACAGGCAGGTCACGACGTGATCGCCGGGCTTCACATAGTTGACGTCGGAGCCGACCTTTTCGACCACGCCGGCCGATTCATGCCCGAGCACCGCCGGTAGCGGATGCGGGTACAGCCCTTCCATGAAATGCAGGTCGGAATGACAGAGGCCGGCGACGCGCGTGCGGATCAGAACTTCGCGCGGGCCGGGATTCGGCACGCTGACATCCTCGATCACCAGCGGCTGATTGACTTCATGCAGAACGGCGGCCTTCATTGGTGTCTCCCCTCTTTGTTTTTCGTTGCAGTTTTTATCGTTGTAAAACGGCCCACCGCTCCCAAGCGGGAGAGGTAAAATACGTTCAAGCAATATCCGAGCCTAGGCCACCTTCAGCAATTCGCCAACCTCGGCCATCCCGACGCTATGCTCGCCAAGCAGATGGTCCGTGATCTTGCGTTGAGTAGCTGTTTCGGCCAGCTGGAACGGGTCGCCCGGCGAGACGCGATGGTCGATCACCATGCGCGACAGCAGGAGCCGCCGCGCGTCGCCGCGCATCTCGTGAATTCGGCCGCCCTCCCAGGCCAGCGCGACCGCGCTGGCGACATGATAGAGCAAACTGGTGGCGCGGCGCGCATCGCCCTCATTGTCGCTCCGGCTGGCCACTTCGCGCGCGAGGCCGATGGCGCGGTCGGCCAGTTCGCGCAAGCGGTTGCGCCAGGCCTGTGGCACATTGGCGCTGTCGTCGAGGCGGGCGTGCAGATCGGCGGCGAGCGCGGCATCGGCGCCGTGACGGCCGACCGCTCGCTTCAATGCATCGATGGCGACGATGTTGCCGGTGCCTTCCCAGATCGAGCCGAGATGGGCGTCGCGCAGCAGCCGGGCAGTGGCGAATTCCTCGATGTAGCCGATGCCGCCGCGCATCTCCAGCGCATCGCCGCAGACCTTTCGAGCGTCGCGGGTGGCGCGGAATTTCAGGGTTGGCGTCAAGATGCGCAGCAGCGCCGCCGCATCCTGGCTGCCGGCTTCGGCGCGATCGAGCGCATCGGCGGTGAGGAAGCTCATCGACAACGCCTGCTCGGTCGGCAGCATGATCTTCATCAATTGCCGCCGCGCCAGCGGCAGGTCGATGATGCGCTGGCCGAACACCACGCGGTTTCGCGCCACCGTCATCGCGTCATGATGCGCGCGCCGCATCAGCGCGGTCGACTTGACGCCATTGGAAAGCCGCGATGAGTTGACCATTTCGGCCATCTGCACAAAACCGCGGTCGAGCTTGCCGACGGCATAGGCGATTGCGCCTTCGAGCTTGATCTCGCCCGAGGCCATTGAGCGGGTGCCGAGCTTGTCCTTCAGGCGCACGATCCGATAGTGGTTCTGCGAGCCGTCGTCGAGATAGCGCGGCATCAGGAACAGCCCAACACCGCGCGTGCCCGGCCCTGCTCCTTCCGGGCGGGCCAGCAGCATCACCACCTTGGCGTCGGCATTGGAGCAGAACCATTTTTCGCCATACAGCCGCCAGTGGTCGCCTTCCTGCACGGCCGTCGTCGTCAGCGTGCCGACGTCCGAGCCACCCTCCTTCTCGGTCATGAACTGGCCGCCCTGCGTCAGCTTGCTCATGTCGGTCTGGGTCAGGCCGTCGAGATATTTCGCTTTCAGCGCCTCGCTGCCGAAATTGTTGAGCAGTTTGGCGCAACCGTCGGTGACGTTGATCGGACAGCCCATGCCGAATTCGGTCTGGTTGAACAGGAACGTGAAGGCGTGCTTGGCCACGACGGGGTATTTGTCCGGCCAGCCCATGATGCCCTTGCGGATCGACAGCGCATGAATGCCGAACTCGCCGAACGCGGCATTTTCCAGCTCGCGGTAGGCCGGGTGGTATTCGATATACTGGGTGTCGCGGCCGAACTTGTCGCGCTGGTGCAGCACCGGGGTATGGCGGTCGGCCAGCCGCGCGCATTCGTCGAGATAACCGCCGGCCAGTCCGCCGAGACGATCGAGATGCGGCTCGATGTGGCGAAATAGCGCCTCGGGCAGATGCAACCGCAGCAGATCGGTCAGCGCTGGATCGGCCCGGTAGAAATTCATTCCGGTCGTATCAGGCGCAAGCAGTCCCGGCTGGCTTGCCGAAGCTGTCGCGCGATCATGCATGCGTGGCTGCATTTTTTGCCCTTGTTCGTTCCGCCCGATGTTGGTCAATTATCGATAAAGCAGGCCGACGTGCCGTCAACAACCATAATTGGAGGGCCTCCCCATGGTAGACGATTGCCTGATGGAATCGGGTTCCTAGATACCTAAGTCCCATCACCTGAGGACTGCGCCCATGGAATTGCCAAAATACAAGATTGCCCTGATCGTCGGCGCCGGCGAGGGGTTGAGCGCATCGCTGGCGCGGGTGTTCGCGCGCGAGGGCATCAAGGTCGCGCTCGCCGCGCGCAAGATCGAAAAGCTCGGTTCGCTCTGTACCGAGACCGGCGCCCGCGCCTTCGCCTGCAATGCGACCGAAGCCGAGGAAGTCGAACGCCTGTTCGGCATGGTCGAGCGCGAGATCGGCACGCCGGATATCGTGGTCTACAATGCCAGCGGACGGGCGCGCGGCGCTTTCACAGATCTGGTGCCGGCGGAGGTGGCAAACGCCATCGCCGTCTCGGCCTTTGGCGGCTTCCTGGTGGCGCAGCAGGCGGCCCAGCGCATGCTGCCCAACAAGCATGGCGCCGTCCTGTTCACCGGCGCCTCCGCCAGCGTCAAGGGCTATCCGCAATCGGCGCCGTTCGCGATGGGCAAGTTCGCGCTGCGCGGGCTCGCCCAGAGCATGGCGCGCGAATTGTCGCCACAGGGCATTCATGTCGCGCATTTCGTGATCGACGGCGGAATCAGGAGCGCGGCCCGCGCGGAGCCCGCCGACCGGCCGGACTCGATGCTCGATCCCGACGCGATTGCGTTGAGCTACTGGAACGTGCTGCAACAGCCGCGCAGCGCCTGGACCTGGGAGCAGGAATTGCGGCCGTGGGTGGAGAAGTTTTAGACGACATGAACGCGTAGATGCGTAGGGTGGGCAAAGGAGCGAAGCGACGTGCCCACCATCTCTCATCGAATGCGTTGCCTGATGGTGGGCACGCTTCGCTTTGCCCACCCTACGGGATATCGCTCCACGCAATGACGAACACAAACAACAACAGGGGGAACCATGACCACCGAAACCAAAATCGACACCGGCACCGACGAACTGCTCTGCGTGATCCGCGACCGCGTCGCGATCATCACGCTGAACCGGCCCGAGGCGCGCAACGCGATGTCGGATAACCTTACCCCGGCGCTGCGCAACATGATCAAGGTCTGCGGCGAGAATCGCGATGTCGGCGTGCTGCTGCTGACCGGCGCGGGCACGGCGTTCTGCGCCGGCGGCAACGTCAAGGGCATGGGGGCTAATCGCGACAAGGCCAAGCTCGCAATGTCCCATGACGAACGGGTCGGCGACCTGCAGGAACGGCAGCGTCTGCTGACCGGCGCGCTGGTCGCGGTGCGCAAGCCGACCATTGCCGCCCTGCCCGGTCCCGCGGTCGGCGCCGGCCTCGCGCTGGCGATGGCCTGCGACATGCGGATCGCGGCGAAATCGGCATTCCTTTCCACCGGCTATCTCAAGGTCGGGCTCAGCGGCGATTATGGCATCGCCTGGCTGCTGACACGGCTGGTCGGCACGTCGCGGGCACGCGAACTGATGTTCACTTGCGAGCGGGTCGATGCCGACAGATGCGAGGTCATCGGCCTGGTGAACCGCGTGGTCCCCGACGACAGGCTGCAGGCGGAAGCCTTCGCGCTCGCCAAATCGATCGCCGAAGGGCCGACGATCGCGATCCGCTACATGAAGGACAATCTGGACGAAGCCTTGATGTTCGATTTCGCGACCGCGCGCGACCATGAAGCCGAGCGCATGGTCCGAACCCAGGTGACGGCTGACCACAAGGAGGCCGTGCAGGCCTTTATCGAAAAGCGCAAGCCGGTGTTCGGGGGAAGTTGAGGGCACCTTGTAGCCCGGATGAGCGAAGCGATATCCGGGGAAACTCTCGCCGCGGCGGACCGATCCCGGATTGCGCTTCGCTCCATCCGGGCTACGAGCCGCTCGTTCTTGCAAAATCCACGAATGCCCGCAGCGCCGCCGGTAATTGCCGCCGGCTCGGATAGTACAGGAAGAAGCCAGGATACGCCGGACACCAGTCCGCGAGCACGCGCGCCAGCTTGCGTTTCGCGATCAGCTCTTCGACCTGCGCTTCGAACACGAAGGCGAGGCCGGCGCCATCCAGCGCCGCATCGACCATCAGATCCTGGTCGTTCAACGTCAGCGGCCCCTCGACATCGATGTCGACCTCGATGCCGCCGCGCTCGAACTCCCAGCGATAGAGCGCACCGCTGGTGAAGCGGTAACGAATGCACGGCATGCCCTTCAGGTCATGCGGCGTCACCGGTGTCTTGTGAATCTTGAAATAGCTGGGCGAGCCGACCACCGCGAAACGATGCCGTGGGCCAATCGGAACCGCGATCATGTCGGCGGCAATCGTTTCGCCGAACCGAACGCCGGCATCGAACCCGGCGCCAACCGTATCGATGAGCGCGTCGTTGATGATGATTTCGACATTGACGTCGGGAAAGTTTTTGAGGAAGCGCGTCACGATCGGCAGCAGCACCAGCTGTGTCGACTGCCGCGCGGCGTTGAAGCGCAGTGTGCCGGCCGGCTTGCCGCGAAAGTTATTGAGATCCTCCAGCGCGTCGCCGATATCGCGAAACGCCGGGCTGATCCGCGAGAACAGCCGCTCGCCCGCCTCCGTCAGCGCGACGCTGCGCGTGGTGCGGTTGATCAGCCGCAGATCGAGCCGCTCCTCGATATTACGCAGCGCGTGGCTTAGCGCCGACGCCGACACGCCAAGCTCGGTCGCCGCCGCGCGAAAACTGCGGTGCCGGGCAATCGCGAGGAAGGTCGCGAGGTCAGATGGATCGATCCGCATTGATGAATTTTTCTCAGTAGCTTGTGAATTATTTACCGGATTATCTCAGCTATGGCGAGCCGCTATCCATTGCCCATCAGGTTCGGCGAACCCGCCGGACCACAACCGAGAGGGCAAGAAAATGCGTGTCTGGTTCATCACAGGAGCTTCCCGTGGCTTTGGCGCCCTGATTGCTGAAGCCGCGCTGAAGTCGGGCGATGCCGTGGTCGCCACCGCCCGCGATCCCAACGCCATCATCCGGCGCCTCGGCGCCCGTGACAGGCTGCTGGCGACCCGGCTCGACGTCACCAGCGAGGCAGAGGCCCACGAGGCCGCTGGCCAGGCGGTGAAGATGTTCGGCCGCATCGATATCCTGGTCAACAATGCCGGCTACGGCCTTTTGGGCGCGATCGAGGAGGCCAGCGCTGCGGAGACGGCCAAGCTGTTCGGCACCAACGTGTTCGGCCTGCTCGGCGTCATCCGCGCGGTGCTGCCGCATATGCGCCGGCAGCGCGCCGGCCACATCATCAACGTATCGTCGGTCGGCGGCTACACGGGTTATCCCGGCTGGGGCGTCTATGGCGCGACCAAGTTCGCGGTCGAAGGCATCAGCGAGGCGCTGGCGGGCGAAGTGGCGCCGCTCGGGATCAAGGTCACCGTGGTCGAGCCCGGCTTCTTCCGCACTGATTTCCTCGACGAGTCGTCGCTGGCGCGCACCGCGCAGCACATCGACGATTACAGCGAAAGCGTCGGCAACACCCGCGCGCACGCCGCCGACGTCAACCACGGCCAGCGCGGCGATCCGCGAAAGCTCGCGAGCGCCTTCATCGCGCTCGTCAATGCCAAGAATCCGCCGCTGCGGCTGCCGCTGGGCAGCGACACGGTGGAGCGGATTGAGGCGAAAAACGCCTTCGTCGCAAGGGAACTGGCTGAATGGCGGAGCGTCGCGACTTCTACCGACTTCACAGAGTAAGCGACGTAATCCTGGGAAAATAGCCCGGTTCTGGAGGGGCCAGAACCGGGCTTAGTTGTCAAACCGCAAGCGAGGATATTGCGCTGGGAGAGACGGCGGCGAGCCGCCAACTGGCGCATGGGATTTCCTGCGGTTCGACAGGGATCTGTTTCTGGAAGCGCGTCAGCTTCCAGTCGCCGGGCGTATTGGCGAAGGCGTAGCCGGCCTTGCGGGCGAGCCCGATCATCGCGTCGTTGGAGCGCAATGTGTCGCCGAACAGGCGCGTGGCGCCGAACGAAGCCGCGCGGCATTCGATGTTCTGCAACAGCGCCTTGCCGATGCCGTGGCCCTGCCAGCGGTCATCGATCGACAGGCCGAACTCGATGCTCGCCGTATCGCTATCGAAGGCATAGCGGGCTTCGCCGACAATGGTCTCGCGGCCGTCAATCAGCATGGTCGCAATCACGCTGAACCGGTCGGCTTCACCGATGTGGATGAACTCCTCAAGCAGAGCGGACGGCAGCTCGCTGGCCGCGCCGAGGAAGCGTTTGTAGCGGGAGGGCGTCGTCAGCGACCGGAAATAGTTCTGCAACGCCTCGGCATCGCGCGGCTCGACGAAGCGCACAGTCACGACCTCGCCATTCCCCGTGCGCAGCACGTCGGAATATTGCCTGAGATCGTCGAGACGCAGCGTGGTCATGGGGCGCTCCCGCCGAGCTAAAGGAAATGGCCGGCGTCCCCCTGATGAGGCGACGCCGGCCTGGCTGCCATTCAAGCCCGCCAAAACGGTTTTTCGGCCTCGTAGGCCACATCGCTCCAGGAGATGCCGACGTCGTGGAGTTCGCGATCGGACCACTGGGCCAGTTCGCGGCGCGACCGATAGCGCTCCCGCCAGACATGAATGGTTTCGGCAACCCGGCTCAAAATCCCCGGTTCATGATGATTTATCATCGATTCATGAGTGAAAGTGGACATATTCAGCTCCTGTAGTAATCTGCTGGTGCGAATATCTGCCTCATTCGGGCTTTCCACAAACGACACTTTGTACCGTTTCGGATGATATAAACTCATGTATCTGGGGATCGCGGAATGACCGCCAGGCTGCCGTCGCTGAATGGATTGCGCGCCTTCGAGGCCGCGGCCCGGCATCTGAGCTTTACCCAGGCGGCGTCCGAGCTGAACGTCACGCAGACCGCGATCAGCCATCAGATCAAGCGGCTGGAGGAAGAACTCGGCGTCCGCCTGTTCATCCGCCAGAACCGTTCGCTGACGCTGACGCAGCAGGCGCAGGAATATCTTCCCGGCATCCGCGCCGCCTTCAACGATCTCAGGCTCGCGACCGACCGCCTGCTGCGCAAGGACGACGACCACGTTCTGACGGTCTCGACGCTGGCCTCGCTGGCGGCCAAATGGCTGCTGCCGCGGCTGACGGCGTTTCAGGAACAGCATCACGGCATCGACGTGCGCATCACCACCTCGACCAGCCTGGTCGATTTTCAGCGCGACAATGTCGACGCCGCCATCCGCTACGGCCGCGGCCAGTGGTCCGGCGTCCGCGCCGACTGGCTGATGGCGGACGAATTGTTCCCGGTGTGCAGCCCCGCGCTGCTCAAGGGCAACAAGCCGCTGAAATGCCCCGAGGACCTCCGCGATCACGTGCTGCTGCACACCAGCAACGCCAACAGCGACGACTGGCGGCTGTGGCTGACGGTGGCCGGTCTGCCGGCCGATTTTTCCAAACAGCCCGGCGTCACCTTCGACATGATCTTCATGACGGTGCAGGCCGCGATCGACGGCCTCGGCGTTGCGATGGGCCGCACCGCCTATGTGCAGGAGGACATCGCCAAGGGTCGGCTGGTCGTTCCCTTCAACATCGCATTTCCGGTCGACGCCGGGTTTTATCTGGTCTCGCCCGCAGGGAGGAACGATCCGCCCAAACTCGCGGCCTTCCGGCAGTGGCTGCTCGCCTCCGTGCAGAGCAAGCCCTGACATCGCTGATATTCCGGGATGCGAATTGCATGCGACATCGTCGCATGGGGCCATGCACATCGACAAGGTTCGCGCACGAGACGCGTGACGCGGCCTCTTCATCAGGCTAGAAAATCGCGGAGGCGAATGGATTTGCCTGGCCGAGCGCCGGTTTGATTTCCTGGCCAACAACGATAACAAGAGCGCATGGCCGACCTGACCAAGAAATTCGATGTGCTGGTGATCGGCGGCGGCAACGCCGCGCTGTGCGCCGCGATCAGCGCAAGGCGCGCGGGCGCTTCCGTGCTGGTGCTGGAAGGCGCGCCAAAATTCTATCGCGGCGGCAACACCCGCCACACCCGCAACATGCGTTGCGCCCATGATGCCGCGACCGAGATTCTCACCGGCCCCTACACCGAGGAAGAGTTCTGGGACGATCTGTTGCGCCTGACCGGCGGGCAGACCGACGAGGAGCTGGCAAAATTCATGATCAAGGAGTCCAAGGACATCCTGAACTGGATCGTCGAACAGGGCGTGCGCTGGCAGCCCTCGCTCGGCGGCACGCTCAGCCTCGGCCGCACCAATTCGTTCTTCCTCGGCGGCGGGAGGGCAATGCTGAACGCGCTGTATCTGACCGCGGAGAAACTCGGCGTCGAGATCGCCTACGACGCCGAAGTGACCGACCTCCAGATCGAGGACGGCATGTTTCTTTCCGCAAAACTGAAGCAGCCGATCGATGGCACAAGCGAAATCCGTGCCTCGGCGCTGGTGGCGGCGGCCGGCGGTTTTGAGGCCAACATCGAATGGTTGAAGGAATATTGGGGCGATGCCGCCGACAATTTCCTGATCCGCGGCACACCCTATAACCGCGGCTCGATCCTGAAATTGCTGCTCGGCAAGGGCGTGCAGGACATCGGCGATCCCACCCAGTGCCATGCGGTCGCGATCGACGCGCGCGCGCCGAAGTTCGACGGCGGCATCATCACGCGCCACGACTCGGTGGTGTTCGGCATCGTCGTCAACAAGCACGCCCAGAGATTCTATGACGAGGGCGAGGATATCTGGCCGAAGCGCTACGCGATCTGGGGGCGACTGGTGGCAGCCCAACCGGACCAGATCGCCTACATCATCTTCGATTCGAGTGTCGTCACCAGCTTCATGCCGACCCTGTTCCCGCCGATCGGCGCACCGACGATTGCCGAACTCGCGAGCAAGCTCGAGCTCGACCCTGTCGCGCTCGAAAAGACCGTCACCGATTTCAACGCCGCGGTGCAGCCCGGCACCTTCGACCACACCATCCTCGATGATTGCCGTACCGAAGGCATCACGCCGGCCAAGACGCACTGGGCGCGGAAGATCGAGCACGCGCCATATCTGGCCTATCCGGTGCGGCCCGGCATCACCTTCACCTATCTCGGCACCCGCGTGAACCGGCAGTCGCGCATGGTGATGAAGGACGGCAAGCCTTCCGCCAACATGTTTGCGGCCGGCGAAATCATGGCCGGCAACGTGCTCGGCAAGGGCTATGCGGCCGGCATCGGCATGACCATCGGCAGCGTGTTCGGGCGGGTGGCGGGACGGGA
>Ga0307500_10000176_pt1 | contig 21608 bp, 19 predicted proteins | sample 14_S_MG_FD_201362 | JGI IMG/M metagenome (GOLD analysis project Ga0307500, IMG submission 201362) | Soil microbial communities from Populus trichocarpa stands in riparian zone in the Pacific Northwest, United States - 14_S | ecosystem: Environmental > Terrestrial > Soil > Riparian zone > Trees... | reverse complement strand
AAAGCCATCGATGTCGAATGGGCAACCGTGCGTGCGCTGATCCTGCTTCGGCTCGGCCCGAACCGGACGGCACCGCCCGCCGACATCGAAAGCGCCCGGGTGAATTACATGCGCCTGATGCCCTCGACCGCCCAGCGCGTCGTCGCGTTCTGGAAGACGCGGTAGCCCGGTCTCAAGCCTTTCCTCGTCATTGCGAGCGAAGCGAAGCAATCCATACCTCCGCTTGCCGAGAGATGGATTGCTTCGCTTCGCTCGCAATGACGGCGAGAGCCGAAACATCTCCCCAACATCGCAGCAGCGCGCTATCCTGTGCTCGAAGACACGAAACAGTGTCGATAATCAGGGGAGATGACATGCTGACGGACGCCGAGATTCAGGTCCATGCCGACAAGATCCGCGACGACGGATTCACCGTCATCGAAGGCGCCGCGGTTCCCGAACTCGTCGAGGGCCTGATAGCGGCGCTGCAGCGCATCGAGCGCGAGCATCGTCTCGGTCCCGCCATGACGTCGTTCGAAGGCTTCAAGACCGTCCGCATCAATAATCTCCTCACCTATGACGATTTGTTCTGGGAAGTGCCGCTGCACGACAACGTGCTGCCGGTGGTGGAGCGCGTGCTGGACAGGGAATGTCTGTTATCGTCGTTCTGTTCGCTGGTGCTGGGGCCGGGACAGGAGGCGCAGCCGATCCATGAAGATACGCAATTGATTCCGCTGCCGCGGCCGCACATTCCGATCACCATCAATGCGATCTGGGCGCTGTCGGATTTTCGGAAGGACAATGGCGCGACGCGTATCATCCCGGGCAGCCACAAATTTGATTCCTCGCCGGAATATGGCCGCGAATACGACGCGGTCACCGCGACGATGAAGGCCGGAAGCGTGATGCTGTTCGACAGCGCGCTGTGGCACGGCGGCGGCGCCAACAACTCCGATGCGCGGCGCTTCGCATTCTCCTGCGCCTATTGCTGGGGCTGGATGCGGCAGCAGGAGAATTTGCAGCTCGGCATTCCCCACGAAACCGCAAAGCGCTTTCCGCGGCGCCTGCAGGAGTTATGCGGCTACAGCGTCTACAAGGGACAGTTCGGCCACATCGACAATCACGACCCGATCGAACTGCTGGGCCGCGAGCGGGGAAAACGCATGGTGTGGGAAGCGACAGACGCGAAGAAGGCGCGGATAGTCAGGCAGTAACTCTCCGTCATTCCGGGGCGCGCGTAGCGCGAGCCCGGAATCCATCGGGCCACTTCGCAAATGGTGAAATGGATTCCGGATTCGTGCTGCGCACGCCCCGGAATGACCGGAGGAGGGTTACATCATCCGCCGAAACCGCAAATACGCCGCCACGCGCCCCTCGCGTTCGGCTTTGCGGCCGTAGCGCGTCATGGTGTAGCCGTCCCACGGTTGTCGCCAGTCGATGGCGCGCTCCGCGGTCCAGAGAAAATCGGGGCTGCGCATCAGATGCGCCAGCGTCCAGGCGCAGTAATCGTCGATGTCGCTGACGAAACGAAACTCGCAGCCCGGCTTGAGAATGCGCGCCATCGCCGTGACTGTGGCGTCCTGAACGAAGCGCCGCTTCCAGTGCCGCCGCTTCGGCCAGGGATCGGGATGGATCAGGTCGATCCGTGAAAGCGAACGCGCCGGCGCCCAGCCCAGCAGCTCCGCGGCGTCGCCGGCATAGAGCTTGATATTGCCGAGATTGTGCGCCTCGATCTGCGTCAGGATTTTTGCCATGCCGTTGACATAGGGCTCGCAGCCGATGAACCCGATGTTCGGAAACGCCTGCGCCTCCGCAATCAGATGCTCGCCGCCGCCAAATCCGATTTCGAGTCTGACATCCTCGATGTCGCCATCGAACAGGTCGGCAAGCCGTGCCGGTGCGGGTGTTCCGATATCGAGCGCCAGATGCGGCAGCAGATTGTCGATCAGGTCGGCTTGGTGAATGCGGAGCTTGTGGCCCTTGCGGCGACCGAAGAACGAGCCGCGCGCATGTGCGGACGCGCCATCATCCGGCGGCGCGTCGCGGTCGCCGGTATCGCGTGGGGCAGTCATCATCGCAGCGTCTGGTACAGCCGGTACAGCAGCCGCGCCCTCGGCTCGATCGAGGAGATGTACATCTGCTCGTAATGGGTATGCGCGCCCTGGCCGTCGACGCCGAGCCCGTCCAGCGTCGCGGTATGCGGCGCGGTGAAATTGCCGTCGGAGCCGCCGCCGGTCGACGTGTCGACCAGATCGAAACCGATCTCCGCCGCTATCGTCTTGGCATGTTCGTAGAGCGCGGCGCCGGCATTGCCCTTTTCGTAAGGCGGGCGGTTCAGCTCGCCGATCACCTTGACGGTGACGCCCTCGGTGCGTGATTTCAGGTTGAGGATTTTCGCCGAGAGCTCGTCGGAATCCGACATCGTCGGCACACGCAGGTCGACCTCGGCATAGGCCTCTTCCGCAATTACGTTCGGTTTTGTGCCGCCGCGGACGACGCCGACATTGACGGTGATGCCGCGCGCCGGATCGTTCATGGCCTCCAGCGTTTGGATGACATGGCCGAGTTCACGGATGGCGCTACGGCCGTCCTCGGGCCGGGTGCCGGCATGCGAGGGCACGCCCTTGATGAAAACCTCAAAGCGCCCGACGCCCTTGCGCCCGGTCACGATCTTGCCGCCGTCGCGCGCCGGTTCGGTGACCAGCACATATTTCGCTTTCCGCCCCTCGCTCTCGATCAGTGCACGCGAGGTCGGGCTGCCGATTTCTTCGTCGGAGACGTAGAGCTGGGTGATGCCGAGCGGAGGCTGCGCGCCATCGGCGCAAACCTGGCGAAACGCATGATAGGCGAGATAGGCGCCGCCCTTCATGTCGTAGATGCCAGGGCCGAAAGCGCTGTCGCCCGTGATCTGGAACGGCAGCCGCCGAATGAATCCGAGCGGATGCACCGTATCGAGATGGCTCAGCACCAGGATTCCCGGTGCGTCCTGGCCCCATGACGAGCGCGCCACCAGATGGTCGCCGCAGCCGGAATGACCTGCGATCCGCTCCACGGTGGCGGGCAGGCCGCCATAGCCTTCAGCAACGAGGTCGGCGAGCTTGTTGACCTGCTCGGGGGCTTCGGTCGGGGTCTCGATCTCGACCCAGCGGCGGATGCCTTCGAGGATCGGCGAGGCGTCAAAGGGATTGGTTGTCGTCATGCGTATCCGATACAGCGTCGTTTCCCGGTGCGCAATTTCGCGCCGGGAAACGATGGCATATTCCAGAATACGAAATTATCAAACCGGTACGGCCAGGAATCAGCGCTGGTCGGGGCCGTCGCGCGACGCGATCTGCTCGACCAGTTCGACGATCGAACGCCGCATCTTGGAATCGGCGATGCGCGTGAACGCGCGCGTCAGCGCAAGACCCTCCGATGTGGCGAGGAAATCCGACACATAGGCCGGGGAGGCGCCTTCGGCGAAGGCGCTGCCATTCACCGCGCCGCTCGGCCCGCCATCGAACAGAAACGACACCGGAACCTGCAATATTTCGGAAATCTGCTGCAGGCGGCTGGCGCCGACCCGGTTGGTGCCTTTTTCGTATTTCTGGACCTGCTGGAAAGTGAGGCCGAGCGCTTCACCGAGTTTTTCCTGGCTCATACCCAGCATGATACGGCGCATCCGGACGCGGCTGCCGACATATTTGTCAACCGGATTGGGCGCTTTGGTAGACATCTGCATCGCTCCTGGTTGCGCGCCGGGAAAGAGGCATCGAAGAAACCTCAGGCGCCGGTACCGTCAAATCCGATCGGGGGGCCGGGTGGATTTGCGGACGATCTGCGCAAACAACTAACTGGTTGTTTGTTTTTGGTTGCAACCGCAGAAAGCGAATCGCGAGCTGTCTGTCAACTGGTGGAACTGCGCATGTCGCGTTTTTTGACAGACCGTGTCTGCCACGATGTGCAAATCTCAGGCAGCACGCTTCATGAGGCGGCGTCTGATGATTAACAAAAACGCGCCTGCCACCAGAACGGCAACTGGAATATCTCTAAGTCGAGCATAAAGCGTCGGCGGCAGGGCCGCCGGCAGGCTGGCATCCAAAACACCTTCAATGCCGAGTTCGAGGCGTGCGACAATCCGCCCCGAAGGATCGATGACCGCGGAGATGCCGGTGTTGGCGGCGCGAACCACCGGCAGGCCTTCCTCGACGGCACGCAGCCGCGCCTGCTGCAGATGCTGGTAGGGACCCGTCGAATTTCCAAACCAGCCGTCATTGGTCAGGTTGATGATCCAGCCCGGGCGATCGCCGGATGCGGCGAGATTGCCGGGAAAAATCGCTTCGTAGCAGATCAGGGGCAGTGCGGACGGGGCATTCGGTACCTCCATCGTGCGGCGAACCGCGCCCGGGATGAAGCCGCCATGAACCTTGGTCAGCTGCACGAAGCCGAGCTTTTCCATCCACCCCTGAAACGGCAAATATTCGCCGAACGGCACCAGATGCAGCTTGTCGTAGACCGACAGCACGCCACCGTCATGGTCGATCAGATATATCGAATTATAGGCGCGGCTGACGCGGGCGCCGGGGGGGCCGTCCGGGGCGCGCACCGAGCCGGTCATCAGCACCGTGCCCTTGGGCAGGAACTCGGCGATCTGCGCCATCGCGTCCGCCTCGCGGGCCAAAAAGAACGGGAATGCCGATTCCGGCCAGATCAGGATCTGCGCGTCGCGCACGCCGGTCGATTGCGGTCCCGAGGCGCGGTCGGAAAGCGTCAGGTACTTCTGCATCACCTCCGCCTTGGCGGCGTAGTTGAATTTGACGTCCTGCTGCAGGTTTGGCTGCATGATGCGCAGCCTGACCTTGGTCAAGGCGGTCGGCTGCAGCGACAGCCGCACGGTGCCGTAGATACCCATCGCGACCAGCAGCGCCAGCGCCGCCACCGGCGCGATCCAGGGCTTTCGGCCGCGCGAGGAACCGTCGATCAGCACGGCCGGGCTGGCAAAGATCGCCACGCTGAGGAAGGTCATGCCCCATAGCCCGATCAGCGACGCCGTCTGCGCCAGCGCCAGCGGCTCCGACAGCGCGTAGCCGAAGGCATTCCATGGGAACCCTGACAGCACATGGCCGCGCAGCCATTCGCTGACCGTGAGCCCGATCGCGAGCGCCAGCACCCGCGAGGCATCCCGCGTCCAGATCAGGCGCGCCAGCGCGAAGCCGAGCGCCGGGAACAAGGCAAGGTAGGTCGGCAGGCCGAGCACCGCGAACGGCATCAGCCAGGCAAAGGTCGGCGCATCGACCAGGAAGGCGTTGCCGGTCCAGTACAGCCCGGGCACGAAATAGCCGAGCCCGAACCAGAAGCCCGCCATCGCCGCCGCCGGCACGCCGCGCCTTTTCCCCGCCGCCGCCCCGTCGATCAGCCAGACCGCGACCGGAAAGGTCACAAACAGCACCGGCCAGGCGTTGAACGGCGCCATCGCCAGCGCCGACAAGGCGCCCGCGGCCAGCGCGATGAGCGCGCGCTTCCAGCCCCAGGCCAGGATGATCGAGAGTCCTGCCAAACGGAATTTACTGGTTGGAATCACTGCGAGCCGGCTCCATCGCCGGGGGGCGGCGGCGTATTGTCATTGGTCGGCGGCACGTTGGTATCGGGCGCGGCCTCGCGGCGGCTTCGATCGCGCGTCGCACGCGCCGCCGGGCGCTCCTTCCGAATCCCGATCCGCAGCCGCTTGACCCGCCGCGGATCGGCATCGAGTACCTCGATCTCGAAATTGCCCGGGCCAGCAATGACTTCGCCGCGCACCGGCAGGCGGCCGACCTGCGCCACCAGATAGCCGCCGAGCGTCTGGACTTCCTCGCCGGCCTCGCCGGTGTCGAATTCCTCGCCGATCATCGTGCGCGCATCCTCGAGGCTGGCGCGGGCGTCGGCGATGAATGCGTTGTCGCCCTGCCGGATGATCGACGGCGGCTCGTCGCTGTCGTGCTCGTCGTCGATCTCGCCGACGATCTGCTCGACGATATCCTCGATCGACACCAGCCCGTCGGTGCCGCCATATTCGTCGACCACCAGCGCCAGATGGATGCGCGAAGCCTGCATCTGCGCCAGGAGGTCGATCGCGCGCATCGACGGCGGCACATACAGGAGCTTGCGGATGATGTTGGCCTCCGCCAGCGGCAAGGCGAGGTCGACCGCGCGCAGGTCGAGGCCGGCCGGAAACGGCTTCTTGCGCTTCGGCTTGGTGGTGTCGCCGACCCGCGCCTTCGCGGTCATGAATGCCAGCAGGTCGCGGATGTGAACGATGCCTTCGGGGTCGTCGAGGGTTTCGTCGTAGACCACGAGCCGCGAATGCGCCGCGCTTTCGAACAGGCTCATGAGCTCGCCGAGCGGAATATCCCGTTTCACGGCGACGATGTCGGCGCGGTGCACCATCACGTCGGCGATCCGCCGCTCGTTGAGGCCGAGGATGTTGCGCAACATGGTGCGCTCGATGGCGGAGAAGCCGACATCGTCGGGGGTGGAGGCGTCGAGCACGACCTGAAGATCGGCGCGGACCGAGCCCGCCCTCCAGCCGAACAGCGTGCGGATCGCGCGCATCAGCCAACCGTCGGCGGTCGGACGCAGCACCTCGCCTTCCTTCACCACCACCGGCAGGTTGGTCGTGTCGCGGGGATTGTCGTGTATCGGGTCGGAGTCCGGCATTTCAGGCCACCCGCTCCCGGTCCGCATACGGATCGGGAATGCCGAGCTGCGCGAGAATCTCCCGTTCGAGATCTTCCATGGCTTCGGCGTCGTCGTCCTTCTCGTGGTCATATCCGATCAAATGCAGGAACCCGTGGACCGCCAGATGGCTGAGGTGATGATCGAACGGTTTTTCCTCGTCATCGGCCTCTTTCCGCGTGGTCTCGTAGGCGATGGCGATATCGCCCAGCATCCGCGGCGCGTCGGCGGGCGCGCCCGCAGTCGGCTGCAGCGCCGGAAACGACAGCACGTTGGTCGGCTTGTCGACGCCGCGCCAGTTATTGTTGAGCGTGCGGATGCCGGTATCGTCGGTCAGCATGATTGCGAGCTCGGCCTCACCGACATCGGCATCGGCGACTTCGGCCGCGGCACTGATGGCGCGATGGATCACCGCCTCGGCCTCCGGCTCCGTCTGCCAGCACTCGGCGACGACGAGAACCTCGGTAAGGGGAAGGGCGGACGACACGGGCGCTCCAGCGCTTTGCATTTCAGAGTTCGGGTTACGGCCGGGAATTGCCTGCGGCAGGTCCACGGCCGAAGATTCATGGGTCAAGTTTTTCCGGTTGCCGGCTTCTGCGGCAATCCCTCATAGGCGGCGACGATCCGCGCCACCAGTTCATGGCGGATGACGTCTTCCGCGGTAAATTTCACCTGCGAAATGCCCTCGACGCCGTCGAGCAGCTTGACCGCTTCGGCAAGCCCGGAGGCTTGTCCGTTCGGCAGGTCGACCTGCGACGGATCGCCGGTGATGATCATGCGGCTGTTCTCGCCGAGACGGGTCAGGAACATCTTCATCTGCATCGAAGTGGTGTTCTGCGCTTCGTCCAGGATGATGACGGCGTTGGTCAGGGTCCGGCCGCGCATGAACGCCAGCGGCGCGATCTCGATCTCGCCGGCCTGCAGCGCACGCTCGACGATGCGCGAATCCATCAAATCGTACAGCGCGTCGTAGATCGGCCTCAGGTAAGGATCGACCTTTTCCCGCAAGTCGCCGGGCAGGAAGCCGAGCCGCTCGCCGGCCTCGACCGCGGGCCGCGACAGGATGATGCGATCGACTTCCTTGCGTTCGAACAGTTGCGCGGCATGCGCCACCGCAAGCCAGGTCTTGCCGGTTCCGGCGGGGCCTACGCCGAATACCATCTCGTGACGCTTCAGCGCACGGATATAGGAATCCTGCGCGGCCGTGCGGGCGCGCACCGGACGCTTGCGCAGGTTGATGGTCTCGAACGAGGCCTTGGCGGCCTTGGGATCGAACTCGAACAGCGAGCCCTGCGCGAGCACGACGCGGATCGCGCCTTCGACCTCGCCCTGCGAGAGGTCATGTCCCTGCACGGCCTGTGCATAGAGTGTCTCCAGCACGCGCCGCGCGGCGTCGCAGCCGTCGCGGGAGCCGGCGATGGTGATGTGGTTGCCGCGGGAATCGACGACGACGCCGAGCCGCCGTTCGACCAGCGCCAGGTTTTGGCCATAGGGGCCGACGAGCGCGGAAGCGGCGCGATTGTCGTCGAAGTCGATGACGACCTGGGTCTCGGGCGGTATTTGCATGTCGCGGTCAAATTTGCGGCTGGGAGCGAGTGCAGGCGAATCCGATGCGCTTTTTGGCAAGGGTTCAGGCTCCCTGAGTTTCTTGAGAAGAACGGGTCATTGTTGAATGTGTTGAAGCGATGGGCCGCGCGGCAGCACCGGCGAGTTCGCCGAGCAGGCTGTAACGCTCGAGGCTCTCGATTTTGACCGGCAGCACCTGTCCGATGATGTCAGGCGAGGCAAAGACATGCGCGGGCTGCAGGTAGGCGGTGCGGCCGACGATCTGGCCGGGATTGCGCGCCGCGCGTTCGAACAGCACATCGACAGTGTTGCCAATCATGGCCTTGTTGAAGGCCGATTGCTGGCTGTCGATCAATTCCTGAAGCCGCACCAATCGCTCGTCCATTTCAGCCGCTGACACCGTCTCCTGCATGTCCGCCGCCGGCGTGCCGGGCCGCGGCGAATATTTGAACGAATAAGCGCCAGCGTAGCCGATTTGCGTGACAAGCGCGAGGGTCGCGGCAAATTCTCCCTCGGTTTCGCCGGGGAAGCCGACGATAAAATCCGATGAAAAAGCAATATCTTGGCGGACATCGCGAAAACGGTCGATGACGCGGCGATAATCATCGGCGGTATGCTTGCGGTTCATGGCCGCCAGGATCCGGTCGGAGCCGGACTGCACCGGAAGATGCACGAATGGCATCAGCGCGGCGAGATCGCGATGCGCCGCCAGAAGCGAATCATCGACATCGCGGGGATGGCTGGTGGAGTAGCGCAGCCGCACGATACCTTCGATTTCGGCAAGCCGATGCAGCAGCCTGCCGAGCGGCCAGGTCCGTCCGTCCGGGCCTTCGCCGTGATAGGCGTTGACGTTCTGCCCAATCAGCGTGATCTCGCGCACGCCGTTGTCGGCGAGCCGTTTCACATCGTCGATGATCTTTGCCACCGGGCGCGAGACTTCCGCGCCGCGCGTGTAGGGCACCACGCAGAAGGTGCAGAACTTGTCGCAGCCTTCCTGCACGGTGACGAACGCCGAAATGCCGCGCGCGCGGATCGCAGCCGGCTTGGGGGCGGGGAGGAAGCCGAATTTGTCCTCGACCGGGAATTCGGTCTCCAGCGCGCGGCCTTCGCTCTTCGCGCGCGCCAATAGCTGCGGCAGATGATGATAGCTCTGTGGCCCGACCACGACGTCGACAGTCGGCGCGCGGCGGATGATCTCCTCGCCCTCGGCCTGCGCCACGCAGCCCGCCACCGCGATGCGCATATCGCGCCCCTGGCGCGCCGCCTCATCCTTGGCAACCCGCAGCCGCCCGAGTTCGGAGTAGACCTTTTCGGAGGCCTTCTCGCGGATGTGGCAGGTGTTGAGGATCACCAGATCCGCATCCTCGGCGCTGGCTGTTTCCACAAAACCCTCCGGAGCCAGCGTGTCCACCATGCGTTGCGCATCGTAGACGTTCATCTGGCAGCCATAGGACTTGATATGCAGCTTGCGCGGCGGCTTCATGGAACCTTGAGTGGTGGTGGAATGGCGCCCTGGCGGCGACTGGGGCTCAAATATAGCCTAAATGGCCAAAAAGCCAGCGTTTGAGCCCATCATTTCGGTGCGATGCGAGCGCATTCCAGGTGCGCAATTGCGCACCCGGACAGCCGGAGCGCACGCCGTCATGGCCGGGCTTGACCCGGCCATCCACGTCTTCGCCTCAACGGCAAGAACAGACGTGGATGCCCGGGACAAGCCCGGGCATGACTTGTGGATAGAACGTCTAAATGACGGGCAGGCTCAGTTCGCTTTGTTCCAGAGATCGAACAGTTCGGGCGGCGGAACCTCTACCCATTCATTGCCGAGGTTGATGCGGTAGGGTGTGCTGCCGGAAGGTCCCGACAGGCGCCACAATTTCGGATCGACGGGGTGGCCGTTGGCTCGCACCCACCGCGCGATCGGATCGAGCGCCGCCGCCTGCTTGGCCGGGGCCAGGGTGAATCCGCCAAGCATCACGAAGCGCAGTTGCCTGTCGGCGGCCAGCTTTTCGACGTCGGAAGGGGTCAGGATCGGATCGTCGCCGAGGTAGCCGCCGATCGCCATGACGGGCAGGCCGGTCTGAATAATGAGCGGCGCGGCGACGTTGGCGTTGGGCACCGCGACGAGAAATTTTGCGGTCTCGCGGTTGGCGATCAAATAGCTGGTGAGTTTCTGTCGGGCGGCGTCCAGCCGCGATGTCCGAAGTGCCGCGCGCTCGGTATCCAATGGCGCGAGCAGGGCGGTCATGTTGGCGACCGGCGCTGCGATGTTCGGGCGCCTCAGGACGACGCTCGCGGCGGTCAGGATCGGCGCAACGAGCAGCGCGCCGATGGAAGCGGCCGCGAACAGTTTTGCCCATTTGTTGCTCTGCTGCGGCAACACAATAAGGACGGCCGCGCATATCACGGCGATCCCGATCGACGTTAGCCATGTCAGGCTGAGCCAATCCGATCCGACTCCCTCTGACGGCGCCATGCAGAGATAGATTTGCCAGGCGGCCGTGGCCACGATGATCAGCGGCAGATATGTCCGATCAGGCTTGCCTGCTTTCCACCTCGACCACAGTCCGGCGATGGCAATGCCGGAAAATACGGCGAGCGGTGGACCCAGCACGGCAACGTAGTAGGTGTGGATCAATCCGCCCGCAAAGCTGAGCACGATCCAGTACATCACGAGCCAGCCGGTCCACACGCCGGCGCTGATGCGGCGTGACGCGGACGCGCCCGGGGCCCGTGCATCCGACCAGGCGAGAACAAGGCCCGCGAGCGCGAGCGGCAACAGCCAGGCGAATTGTGCCGCGGCGCGCGGCCGAAACAGGCGGAGCGGGCCCGTCGGCGAGTCGTCGGTCATAACAGGCTGCCGGACTTCCGCGGTTGCCGGATTGCCTGCGGGCGCGGCCATCGCAACGAAGCGGGCCGTGCCATTATGCACCAATGCAAGCTCCAGCATGGAATTGTGCTTGGTGCTGCCCGCATAGGGCCGATCCCTGGCCGGCGTGAGATCGAAGAAGATCGCCCACGACAGCGAGACGGCGACTAGGACGATACCCGCGATGGCTTGTCGTCCGAGATGCCAGGTGACGGGAGCGCCCGGCCGGGCGAGGCTGAACGTCAAGGCCAACACCGGCGCCAGCACCAGCGCAGTTCCCATCTTGACGTTGAAGCCGATGCCGATCGCGGCCATCGCGGCGCAGAATGTCGTGAGCCGGCCGGTTTCGGCTGCCCGCATCCCGAGCCACACGGCGGCCAGCAGCACCAGGATGAGACAACTCTCGGTATTGTTGGAACGGTCGACGGCGACATTGACCGGGCTGCATGCGAGCGACAGTGCGGCGATCGCGGCCGCCGGTGCGCCCCAATATTTCCGCACCAGAACGTAAACCAGGAGGATCGCGGCCAATCCCGCGATCACCTGGGCGAGCAGGATCGAAAGCGCGGAAAAACCGAGCAGCTTGGCGCTGGCGGCCTGCAGCCAGATCGCCACCGGCGGCTTGTCGATGGAAACAAAACCTGCGGGGTCGAACGCATTGAAGATGAAATTGTGCCAGCTATCCAGCATGCTGCGCACGGCTGCGGCGTAGTACTGCCTTCCAAAATCGTTCTGCGAAAGCTGCCAGGTTCGCGCCAGCACAGCCACCGCCGCAATCAGCGAGAGCGGCAAGGTCGTCTTCAATATCGGGCTGTCGGATGATTTCAGAATGCGCCGCTCCCTCGCGCAGGTCGTCCGAAAATATCACCCGCGGGCTTCGCGGCCAGTTAACTCGCGGCAAGATTGATTAATTGGACGTCGGCAGCGCCGCCGGACTTCAATTTTGCAGTGCGAATCTAGCCGGCCTTTCGACCGATGCGCGCAATCAGGTCGGGCAGTTGCCGCATATCGTCGAAGGTCAGGGTCGCTCCGGCGTCCTGCAGCTTCTCGCCATAACCTTTCCGGCAATGGCTGCCGCCGTGAAAACCAAGCACCGGCATCCCGGCGGCGATGGCGCCCGCGATGCCGGCGACGCTGTCCTCGATCACGAGGCAATTTTCGGGCGCGGTCTGCATCCGTTCGGCGGCGAACAAAAACAAATCCGGCGCCGGCTTGCCATGGCGCACCTGTACGGCGGAAAAAATATGCGGCGCGAACCGGTCGTACAGGCCCGTGCGGTTGAGGCTGGCGCTGATTTTCTCCGGCGGCCCGCTCGATGCGACGCAGACGGGCTGCGCAATCTGCGCCAGGGCGTCACTGATATGAGGCGTGGCTTCCAGCGAAGTCGCAAACAATCGGAAAATCTCGGCATATGTCTGGGAGGCGAAGTCGTCCGGCAGGCTGCGGCCGAGTTCGGCTTCAACTTCGATCGTCGCCTGACGCATCGAGCGGCCGAGAAACCGCTCGAGCACCTGTTCCGCCGTGATCGGATAACCGTGACGCGTCAACGTTTCGGCATGGGCGCGGCATGAAATGACTTCGCTGTCGACCAGCACGCCGTCGCAATCGAAAATGACGAGATCGGCGTTCGAATTCAAGCGGTGCACTTCAAGCCCTGTACTTCAAGCCCTGTACTTCAAGCCCTGTACTTCAAGACTTGCACTTCAAGCCTTGCACGCGATCAGGATTTCTCTTCGTCGAGCGGGACGCAATACAGCTCCAGCCGGTGATCGACCAGTTTGTAGCCGAGCTTGCGGGCGATCTCGGCCTGCAATTTCTCGATCTCCTCGGAGGTGAACTCGATCACCTTGCCGTCGCGCAGATTGATCAGATGATCGTGATGGCTGTCGGGCATCTGCTCGTAGCGCGCCCGGCCTTCGCGGAAATCGTGCCGCTCGATGATTCCGGCATCCTCGAACAGTTTTACGGTACGATACACCGTCGAGATCGAGATCTTGTCGTCGACCGCGACACAGCGCCGGTAAAGTTCCTCGACGTCGGGATGGTCGACCGAATCGGCCAGCACGCGCGCAATCACCCGGCGCTGTTCGGTCATGCGCATGCCGGTGGCGGCGCAGCGGGCCTCGATGCCGGTATTTTTATGCGCAGGCGGGGATTTCAGTGCAGGCATGGTCTCAGGGCCTTCGGACGCAGGTCGGGGGTCTTTTGCCACCGCCCGCATATTACGACAAGTCACGCCGCATCAGAAGCGCATTCAATTGTTCGCCGCCCGCCTGCTGATAATAGCGTTCCCGGCGGCCGACGACCTCAAATCCGGCCCATTCATACAGGCGCCGCGCCGGCTGATTATTCTCTTCGACCTCGAGGAACACCTTGCGCACGCCGCGGCCCGCGAGATGACCGAGATGTGTCAGCAACAGGTTGCGCGACAAGCCACGGCCGCGTTGGGCCGCATCGATGGCGATCGACAGCAACTCCGCCTCGTCGGCTGCCATGCGCGACACCGCAAAACCGATGATCCTGCGCCCCTGTCTGAGCCGGTGAACGAGCGTATTGCGCTCGGTCAGCATGACCTCGAATTCACCTTCGCCCCAGCCGCGGTGAAACGATGCGCCGTGCAATTGCGCCAGCCGCGCCGCGTCGCGTTGACTTGCCGGTTCGATCACGGCGGTGCCGCCGCTCCACCAGTCGGTGAACCATGTCATCATGACGCCGGCGGCCGTGCTGCGCCGGACAGCGGATCCTTCGGCGGCTTGGCGTCGGGCGCGCGCAGATAATAGGGCCGCGCCGGTGAGCTTTCGGGGCTGACGGCGACACCCAGCCACGCCACCCAGGCAATATCGGGCGCTGCCTGCTGATCGACCCTGAACGGCGGCGCTGCGTCGACCGGCCAGCGGTCGGCCAGAATCTTCGCCGCGTTGCCGACCAGATGAAGCGCACCGAAGCGCGCCGCGTCGAGCGCTTCCGCGATCGGCGCGACCTTCGGCTTGATCAATGAATTGCCGTCGCGTCCGACCACCTGGAAATAGACATGATCGTGCCGCGCATCGATTGCGGCGAGGACGGGATGAGGTTCGTCATTCTCGCTGACGATGGGCGCGGCAAAAGCGGTCAGCGTGGTCACGCCGACGACCGGCTTGCCGGCGGCGAGCGCAATGCCGCGCGCGGCTGAAAGGCCGACGCGCAACCCGGTAAAGCTGCCCGGGCCGGTCGTTGCGGCGATGCGGTCGAGCGCGGCAAAGGCAACGCCAGATGCCTTCATCACGCGCGCGATCAGCGGCATCAGGGCTTCGGCATGGCCGCGCTTCATCGCCTGCGATTCCTGCGCGATCACGCCGCCTGCGCTGGTGTCGAGCACGGCCGCGGCGCAGGCATCAAGCGCGGTATCGATGGCGAGGATGAGCATGATGCCAGCGTAGAGGTTTTTCAGCTCCGGTTGAATGTGTTGCCGCGTTATTTCCGCGTTTACATCCATCGCGGAGCAGCGGCCACGCCGCTCTACCTTCGGTTAGCGCTACCTGTGGAGATAGCTGAAAAAAGGCTCGCGCCCCCTTTTCGATGTATGTGCATCATCATACAACTATACGATGCTAAGTTATTGAAATTCCAAGAGATTATATCTTTGTTTACCAACTGGTGAGAGCCTGACCCTGAGGAAATACGGATCAATGGGGATCCGGACGGTGCATCTCCGGCATATCAAGCCGCGCCCGTTCGTTCATTGAATTGGGGTTTTTTATGCCTTTGTGGAAAAGCAATTCTTCTGCCCGTGATGCATTGGCGCAGGCCGCCGCGATCAACAGGTCGCAGGCGGTGATCGAGTTCAAGATGGACGGCACGATCATCACCGCCAACCAGAATTTCCTCGACGCGATGGGTTACCGTCTCGATGAAATCCAGGGCAAGCATCATCAGATGTTCGCGCCGCCGGAGCTGCGCGGCAGCGAGGAATACAAGGCGTTCTGGGCCAGCCTCAACCGCGGTGAATTCCAGGCGGCCGAATACAAGCGCGTCGGCAAGGGCGGCCGCGAGGTCTGGATCCAGGCGTCCTACAATCCGATTCTGGACGATGCCGGCCGGCCGGTGAAAGTCATCAAGTTCGCCACCGACATCACGGCGAAGAAAATCCGCAACATGGAGGATGCCGGCAAGATTTCCGCCATCGGCCGTGCGCAGGCGGTGATCGAATTCAACCTCGATGGCACCATCATCACTGCCAATGAGAATTTCCTCGCCACGGTGGGCTACCGGCTGGAGGAAATCCAGGGCAAGCATCACCAGATGTTCGTGGCGCCCGCCGAGCGCGACAGCGCCGCCTATCGCGAATTCTGGGCCAAGCTCGGCCGCGGCGAGTACGAGGCGGCCGAGTACAAGCGTTTTGGCAAGGGCGGCAAGGAGGTGTGGATTCTCGCCTCCTACAATCCGATCCTCGACGATGCCGGCAAGCCGTTCAAGGTGGTAAAATTCGCCTCAGACATCACCGCGGACAAACTGAAAACGGCGAATTTCGCCGGACAGATCGAGGCGATCGGCAAGTCGCAGGCGGTGATCGAGTTCTCGATGGACGGCCATGTGCTGACGGCCAATGCGAATTTCCTCGGCGCGCTCGGCTATTCGCTGGCCGAGATCCAGGGCAAGCATCACAGCATGTTCGTGCCGTCGAACCAGCGCGGCAACGAAGCCTATCGCGCATTCTGGGCCAGCCTGAACCGCGGCGAGTTTCAGTCGGGCGAGTACGAGCGCGTCGGCAAGGGCGACAAGCAGGTCTGGATCCAGGCTTCCTACAATCCGATCCGCGATCTCAACGGCAAACCTTTCAAGGTGGTGAAATACGCCTCCGACACCACCGCGCAGGTATTGGCGCGGATGCGGAGCGAAAAGGTGCGCGGCATGATGGAGTCGGTCGCGGCCGGAGCCGAGGAACTGAACGCCTCGGTCCGCGAAATCTCGGCGGCAATGTCGAAATCCAGGGACACGGCGCTGACCGCGGTCGATCGGGTCGAGGCCGCCGATCAGCAGGCGCAGCGTCTGGCGCTGGCGGCGGAGTCGATGAGCAGCATCGTGCAGTTGATCGGCGACATCACCGGCCAGATCAACCTGCTGGCGCTCAACGCCACCATCGAATCCGCGCGTGCCGGCGAGGCCGGCCGCGGCTTTGCCGTGGTTGCCTCCGAAGTCAAGAACCTCGCCAACCAGGCCAAGCAGGCCACCGACAAGATCGAGCAGGAAATCGGCAATCTCAACGGAATTTCCGGCGACGTGGTCGAAGCGCTGAACTCGATCAAGAAGGCGATCCAGGAGGTCAGCGAGTACGTGACATCGACCGCGGCTGCGGTCGAGGAGCAGAGCACCGTCACGAGCGAAATGTCGAACGGCATGCAGCAGGCCGCCGCCGAAGCGGCCAGCATCGGGTTGGCGGCGTAGGTTCAGATGTCATTCCGGGATGGTCCGAAGGACCAGACCCGGAATCTCGAGATTCCGGGTTCGATGCTTCGCATCGCCCCGGAATGACTGGGCATCACATCGGCCGGACTTCGACCACGTCGGGTACGAAATGCTTCAGCAGGTTCTGGATGCCGTGCTGCAGCGTCGCCGTCGAGGACGGACAGCCCGCACACGAGCCCTTCATGTTGAGATAGACGACGCCATCCCTGAAGCCGCGGAAGGTGATGTCGCCGCCGTCATTGGCAACGGCCGGGCGCACCCGCGTTTCGATCAGGTCCTTGATGGTCGCGACCGTATCGGCGTCGGCCTCGTTGAAGAACTCGTCTTCCTCGTCGGACGCCTCGTCGTTGCCGGCGCTGCCGTCCGCCAGCAGCGGCGCGCCGGACATGTAGTGCTCCATGATGGCGCCGAGGATTGCGGGCTTGAGGTGCTGCCAGTCGCCATCCGCCTTGGTCACGGTGACGAAATCGTAGCCGTAAAACACGCTCGATACGCCCGGCACGCCAAACAGGCGTTCGGCGAGCGGCGAGCGGGTGGCGGCGTCGCGGTTTGAGAATTCCATCGTGCCGGTGTCGAGCACGGTACGGCCGGGAATGAACTTTAACGTGGCGGGATTGGGCGTGGCTTCGGTCTGAATGAACATCGTTTTTTTCTCCGGCGTCGCCGGTTCAAGGCCGGCGCGTGGGGTGTCCTGTAGCAGATGGCGACCGCCAGTGCACGGTCAAGGGGCGCAGATCAGCAATTCGGCAGGAAAATCAAGCCTCTGAGCATGGTCCGGACAAGTGGAAACCGGTTTTCCGAAAAGATCGTGCTCAAACAAGGAGATCTAGGACAGCGCGTCGATGTCGGGGTCGCTGAGATCGCCGGGGACGATGACGACCGGAATCGGGAACGAGCCCGTGACCTGCGCCATCATGCTGACCAGCGGGCCGGGGCCTTCGGGGCCCGGATTGGCCGCCAGCACCAGCATCGAGATATCGACGTCCTTGTCGATCACGTCGAGGATCTGGGCGGTCGGGTCGCCCTCGCGAATCACCCGCTCCGGCGTGATCGCGGCAATCCCGTTGGCGCGTCCCGAAGCGCGGTCGAGCGCCTCGTTCGCCGCGTCCTCGGCCTCGGCGCGCATGATGTCGGCGACTCCAAGCCATTGCTGGTTCTGGTCCTCGATTTCGATGATGCGCAGCATCACCACGCCGCCGCCGACGCGGATCGCCCAGCGGCTGGCGTAATACACCGCGCGGTCCCATTCCGCGGTGTCGTCAACGATGACAAGGCATTTTGGCTTGTGACCCGTCTGGTAGCTTCGTCGCTGGGTGGTCATGCATGTCCCGGTGCTGCGCCAAACCGCCACATGCTGCCACGGCGCAGCCGCTTTCGACAAGCGGAGTCGCGGTTCCTTCAGCGGCGAAGAACTTATCCTCCCCTGGAGGGGTCCGAGACGAGCAAAGCTCGCTCGTGGATCGGTTCGGATGTAATGCGAACCGAGGTGGGGTGACGGTCTCTCCGCGTCTAGCAGCGCCCGAGTTGAGAGACTGTCACCCCGCCCCGTCTCACATTGCGCTACGCTTCATGTGAGCCGACCCGCCCCCTCAAGGGGCGGGTGAAGCAGTGCCTAGCTCTTTCGGATGAATCCGACGATATCCCGCGCCGCGCGCATGGTTTCGTCGGCGATGACGCGGGCCCGGTCAGCGCCGTCGATCAATATTTTGTCGACATGGCCGGGGTCGGCGACCAGCCGCTTCATCTCGGAGGCGATCGGCGAGAGCTTTGCGACGCAAAGTTCCACCAGCGCGTTCTTGAAGCCGGAGAACTGGCCGCCGCCGAATTCCTTCAAGACGTCGGCCTTGGCGCGCTCGGAAAGCGCGGCATAGATGCCGACGAGGTTGTCGGCCTCGGGCCGGCTCTCCAGGCCCTTTTCCTCCGACGGCAGCGGTTCCGGGTCGGTCTTCGCTTTCCGGACCTTCTGCGCGATCGTATCCGCGTCGTCGGTCAGGTTGATGCGCGAATTGTCCGAGGCGTCCGACTTTGACATCTTCTTGGTGCCGTCGCGCAAGCTCATCACGCGCGTCGCGGGACCCGTGATCAAGGGCTCCGGCTGCGGAAAGAACAGTCCGTCATTGGCGCCATGGCTGCGGATCGAATCGGCAAAATCGTTGTTGAATTTCTGCGCGATGTCCCGCGACAGTTCCAGATGCTGCTTCTGGTCCTCGCCGACAGGCACATGGGTAGCGCGGTACAGCAGAATGTCCGCCGCCATCAGCACCGGATAGTCATAGAGACCCACCGACGCATTCTCGCGGTCCTTGCCGGCCTTCTCCTTGAACTGGGTCATGCGGCTGAGCCAGCCGACGCGTGCGACGCAGTTGAAGATCCAGGCGAGCTCCGCATGGCCCGAGACCTGGCTCTGGTTGAACACGATGTGCTTCTTCGGGTCGATGCCCGCGGCGATGAAGGCCGCCGTCACCTCGCGGGTGTTGCGGGCAAGCTCCGCCGGGCCGCCCCAGACGTCGACGCCTTGCGTGATCGCGTGCATGTCCACGACGCAATAGATGCAGTCATGGGTTTGCTGCATCTTCACGAAGTTGACGATCGCGCCGAGGTAATTGCCGAGATGCAGATTGCCCGTCGGCTGGACGCCGGAAAAAACCTTTTCAACAAAAGCCATAGTCAGCTTCCCGAGGATGCGTGTTTCGCGCTGTCGTTTGCCACGCGAGCCCTATTCGCGCAAGCCGCTATGGCCCCGACTGCCTGACGGCGTTAACCGCCTCGCGCCAGCCGGTGACGCCGAAAAGCCTTAAGCACAGGCCATAAATCGCAATTCCGGCCGCGATCACCGCCATCAGCAGGACGGCCTGCACGAACCCGTGCGCGCCCGTGGCGACCGCCGGTAGCGACCGCGCGGCGAGCCACAACACCACGCCCATGGAGAGCGCCGATAGCGCGATGCGCGGCAGACGGCGTCGCGCCTCGGCATCGAGCGAAAACCCGAACGTCGTCGCGCCGCGGCGGATCAGGCTGAACGCCATGCTCCACGCGCCAAGCGCGATTGCCGCCGCGATGCCGTCAGCGCCGTACCAGCGGCTGAGCAGGAAGGCCGCCGCGATCGCCAGCACGACGCCTTTCAGCGCCGACACCAGCGGCGTCATCGTGTCCTCGCGCGCGAAGAATGCGGGCGACAGCGCCTTCACCAGCACATGCGCCGGCAGCGCCAGCGTCAGCCACATCAGCGCACGCGCCGTGGCCTTGGTGTCCTCGGCAGTGAAGGCGCCATGCTCGAACAGCAGCTGCACGATCGGCGCAGCCAGCACGATCAGCCCGAGCGTCGCCGGCAGCGCCAGCCCCACCGCAAGCTCCAGCCCGCGCGATTCCGCATGCGCGACGGCCGCGCGATTCTCGCTGCGCACCGCGCGCGTCAGCTCCGGGATCAGCACCGTGCCCATGGCGACGCCGACGATGCCGAGCGGCAGCTCGACCAACCGGTTGGCGAAATAGAGCCACGACACCGCCGACGGCGACGACGACGCAATGATCGCGCCGGCGACCATCAGCAGCTGCGGCGCGCTCGATGCCATCATGCCGGGGGCGGCCTTGCCGAGAAAGCCGCGGATTTCCTTGTCGAACGAAACACGCAACGGTGTCGCGATGCTCTTGCCACGGCGTAGCACCAGCACCGATAGCTGAAGCAAGCCAGCAATGCCGACGGTCGCGGCAACGATCTGCGCAGCTTGCACCGCATCCGGCCGCACGGCGAGCAGCACGGCCATGACCGCGATCAGCGCGATGTTGAACAGCAGCGGCGAGAACGCCGTCAGCGCAAATCGCCCTTGCGCGTTCAACAGCGCCATCATCACCGTCACCGGCCCGGCAAAGGCGAGGTATGGCAGCATCAGCCGCGCATTGTCGGTGGCGAGCTGCAGCGTCTCGCGCCCCGCAAATCCCGGCGCCAGCGCCATGATCACGAGCGGCATCAGCAGTGCGAGCAACGCCGTGGCTGCGATCAGCGCCAGGGTGACGGTGCCGAGCACGCGCCCTGCAAACGCCGCCGCGGCCACAGCCCCATCGGTCTCCCGCACCCGCAGCCATGCCGGCACCAGCGCGGCGTTCAGCCCGCCCTCGGTCAACAGCCGCCTGACAACATTGACCAGCTGAAACGCCGCCAGGAACGCATCCGCCACCGGACCCGCGCCGAGCAACGCGGCAAGCGCCGAATCGCGCACGAACCCAAGCAGCCGTGAGGCAAGCGTTCCCGAGGATACCGTGAGAAAGGAGCGGATCATTGGGAGGGTATAGCAGCGAGAAGTAAGGAAACACCATCAACCCATTGCACCGGCGCCGCATCTCCCTCGCCCCGCGCTTGCGGGGAGAGGGTCGGGGTGAGGGGCTCTCACCGCGAGTGCTGCGGTTCGTTGATAGACCTGTACCCCCTCACCCGGATCGCAAGAGCGATCCGACCTCTCCCCGCAAGCGGGGCGAGGTATACTGCCCCCCCTTCTCTTGCTGGCGCGGGGCCGATCTGGTAGGCCGCAGCCTTCTTGGCCGCGCTCGGCTTCTTCGCACAACGCCGTAAACAGGACGGACGGATGACTGACGCAAAATACGACGTTCTCGGGATCGGCAATGCGATTTTCGACGTGCTGGTGCAGACCGACGAGGGTTTTCTGGTGCGCCACGGCATGACCAAGGGCGGCATGGCGTTGATCGACGAGGCCCGCGCCACCGCGATCTATAAGGACATGGGCCCGGCGACCGAGATGAGCGGCGGCTCCGGCGCCAACACCGTCGTTGGCGTCGCCGGCTTCGGTGCGCGTGCCGCCTTCATCGGCAAGGTCAAGTCCGACCAGATCGGCACCCTCTATACCCACGACATCCGCGCCGCCGGCGTCGCCTTCGAGACCAAAGCGGCGGCCGCCGGCCCCGCCACCGGCTGCTCCTACATCCTGGTGACGCCGGACGGCGAGCGCACCATGAACACCTATCTCGGCGCCGCGCAGGATCTCAACCCGTCGGACATCGACGAAGCGCAGATCGCAGCCGCGCGCATCGTCTATCTCGAAGGCTA
>Ga0307500_10000174_pt1 | contig 21681 bp, 17 predicted proteins | sample 14_S_MG_FD_201362 | JGI IMG/M metagenome (GOLD analysis project Ga0307500, IMG submission 201362) | Soil microbial communities from Populus trichocarpa stands in riparian zone in the Pacific Northwest, United States - 14_S | ecosystem: Environmental > Terrestrial > Soil > Riparian zone > Trees... | reverse complement strand
CCGTGCTTCGACGAACTCCTCGAACCCGCGCTCGTCCCGCATCTCCCCCACCATGAGTTCCGTTGGGCGGCTCATCTTAGGGGGTGCCGGCGCCCGGACGGGGTCCCCGTCCGGGTCAAACTTCCCAGGTCAGCCGGCCGGACGCGGGCGCGCGTCGACGCCCGCCTCGCGCCGCTGGGCCGGGGTGATCGGGGCCGGCGCGCCGGTCAGCGGGTCACCACCGGACGCGGTCTTCGGGAACGCGATCACTTCCCGGATCGAGTCGGTTCCGGCGAGTAGCGCACAGAGCCGGTCCCAGCCGAGCGCGATGCCGCCGTGCGGCGGCGGCCCGTACTGGAACGCCTCCAGCAGGAAGCCGAACCGCGCCTCCGCCTCTGCCTTCGACATGCCGATCGCCTCGAACACCCGCTGCTGCAGGTCGGCCCGGTGGATACGGATCGACCCGCCACCCAGCTCGACCCCGTTCACCACGATGTCGTACGCCTGCGCCAGCGCGTTGCCGGGCTCGTCGGTGAACCGCTCGATCCACTCCGGGGCGGGCGAGGTGAACGGGTGGTGGACGGCGGTCCAGCCGGTCTGGGTGCCGGCGTCGTCGAGCACCGGCTCGAACATCGGCCAGTCCACGACCCAGGTGAACGCCCAGACGGACTCGTCGATCAGCCCGCAGCGCCGGCCGATCTCGAGCCGGGCGGCGCCGAGCAGCGCGCGGGCCTCGGCCGGCGTCCCGGCCCCGAAGAAGATCACGTCGCCGTTCCCGGCACCGGTCGCGGCGGCCAGCCCGGCCAGGTGCTCCGCGGACAGGTTCTTCGCGACCGGCCCGCGCGCCTCGCCGGTCGCCCCGTCCAGCACCACGTACGCGAGGCCCTTGGCGCCGCGCGACTTCGCCCAGTCCTGCCAGGCGTCGAGCTCGCGGCGGGACTGCGAGGCGCCGCCGGGCATCACGACCGCACCCACGTACGGGGCCTGGAAGACGCGGAAGCCGGTGCCGGCGAAGTAGCCGGTGAGCTCGACCAGCTCCACCCCGAACCGCAGGTCGGGCTTGTCCGAGCCGTACCGGGCCATCGCCACGTCGTACGTCATCCGCGGCAGCGGGCGGGGCAGGTCGTAGCCGGCCAGCTCGGACCAGATCCGGGCCAGCACCTCCTCGGTCACCGCGATCACGTCGTCCTGCTCGACGAACGACATCTCGACGTCGAGCTGGGTGAACTCGGGCTGCCGGTCGGCGCGCAGGTCCTCGTCCCGGTAGCAGCGGGCGAGCTGGTAGTACCGCTCCATCCCGGCGACCATCAGCAGCTGCTTGAACAGCTGCGGCGACTGCGGCAGCGCGTACCAGCTGCCCGGCTGCAGCCGGACCGGTACCAGGAAGTCGCGCGCGCCCTCCGGGGTGGACAGCGTCAGCGTCGGCGTCTCGATCTCGACGAACCGGTTCGCGGCCATCACCTCGCGGGCCAGCCGGCTCACCTCCGAGCGCAGCCGCAGCGCCTTGGCCGGCCCGCTGCGGCGCAGGTCGAGGTAGCGCCACTTGAGCCGGGCCTCCTCACCGATCTCGCCGGCCCGGGACTCCTCCACCGGGAACGGCAGCGGCGCCGCCTCGCTGAGCACCTCCAGCCCGGTCGCGGTCAGCTCGATCTCGCCGGTGGGCAGCTCCGGGTTCTCGTTGCCGGCCGGCCGGCGGCCGACCGTGCCGGTCACCGCCAGGCAGAACTCGGCCCGCAGGTGGTGCGCCGCGGTGGCCATCTCGCCCTCCCGGAACACCACCTGCAGCACCCCGGACGAGTCGCGCAGGTCGACGAAGATGACCCCGCCGTGATCCCGCCGGCGGGCCACCCAGCCGGCGAGCGTGACGGTCTGCCCGGCGTCGGCCGCGCGCAGCGAACCGGCGTCGTGGGTGCGGATCACAGCGGGTCTCCTTCTTCGAAAGCGCTTCGACAGCTCTGGTGGTACCGCGGGAACAGGTCAGCCGTTGCTGGACGCCGCGGCCAGGCGCAGGTACGGGTTGCCGGCCCGCTCCTGGCCGATCGTGGTGCCCGGGCCGTGGCCGGCGAGCACCTCGGTCGGATCGGGCAGCGGCAGCACCACCCGGGCCAGCGAGCGCATCATCGCCTGCTCGCTGCCGCCGGGCAGGTCGACCCGGCCGATCGAGCCGGCGAACAGCAGGTCGCCGGAGAAGAACAGGGGCGCGTCCGGCCCGTCCAGGCTGAACGCGACCGACCCGGGGGTGTGCCCGGGCGCGTGCCGGACGGTCAGCTCCAGCCCGGCCAGCGGCAGCACCGCACCGTCGGCCAGCTCCCGGACGTCCGCCGGCTCGGCGAAGGTCAGCCCGCCGACGCCGAAGATCGGCGCCCCGCGCGGCAGCCCGATGCCCGACCACGGGTCGGCCAGCTGCGCCCGGTCGGCCGGGTGGATGTACGCCGGCACCTCCCGGGCGTCGCAGACCGGCAGCACCGAGAAGGTGTGGTCCAGATGCCCGTGCGTGAGCAGCACCGCGACCGGGTGCAGCCGGTGCTCGGCCAGCAGGTCGTCCAGCCGGTCGACCACGTTGATCCCCGGGTCGATCACCACGCACTGCTCGCCCGGCCCGGGGGCCACCACATAGCAGTTGGTGTCGGTCAGGTCGGCCGGGAACCCGGTGACGAGCACGGACACCCCCCGCGCGTCGGCTGGTGGAGTCGGACCGGGGTACCGGCCGACCCCCTCAGCCTACGAGAGGGCCGACCGGCACCGCCCGTCAGTTCCCGCCGACCTCGACCTGGGTCTCCACCACGGGGATCACGAACGTGCTCGTCGCGTCCGCGTCGGCCGGCGCGCCGGGGATGTTGATCACACCGCCGCCATTCTCGTAGTGCACCGCCCAGTGCCGAACGGCCGATCCGGTGTAGCCCGGTGACATCGCGTCGTACTTGTGCGTGCAGGCCTGGCTCGGGTCCGCTCCCTCGCTGTACGGCGTGCCAGGCCCCTCGCAGCTGAACGTGCCGGTGCCGTCGCCGGGGTTCCATTCGGTCGCCTGCGGCACGGCGACCGCGACCAGGCCTTCGGCCGAGGTGCCGCGTAGCACCCCGAATGTCGCCGGATCGAGCCAGAACCAGGTGTCCAACTGCACCACTGCCTTGGTGTCAGGGCTGTGCTGCACGTTGGCATCGGGCCGAGGGAGTCTCCCGAACGCGTCCTGTGCCTGCACGATCAGCGGCCGGGCGGCCGGGCCGTCCAGGATGAAGGTCGGCACCGGCGGGCCGAAGCACCCGCCGCACGGCCAGCAGAGCCGCAGCTTCCACTCGTGCCCGGGCGGCGCCGTCTCGGTGGGCGGCGCGTACGGCACGTAGTTGTCCTTGATCGTGCAGGCCGCCTTGCCGACGCAGAAGTACGCGCCGTAACCGGGCTGCGGGGTCATCTTGTCCAACCCGCAGTCGACCGGCTCGCCGCCGCCACCGGGGCCACCGGGCTGGCCGGGCCGCACCTCCCGGCAGCGCTTGACGTAGTGGATGGTGCCGTCGGCGTCCTTCACGGCCTGGAACCAGCAGTGCTGCGCGGCAGCGGCCGGGCCGGCCAGGATCACCCCCGCCGCCTGGGTGCCGGCCAGCACGGCCAGCACGGCCAGCAGCGCCAGGGCTGGCCTACGGAGGATGCGACCTGCGGACATCAACACACTCCTGACGTCGAACTGCTCACCACAACCCAGCCGCCGGCACCGAACCGGAGGCCGAACCGACCGCGGTACCTGCCGGTGCCGCCGGCGTTGACCGCGTCGATCGGCTGACCGTTACGCACGTCCACCGGGTTCCAGGCAGACACGTCGTAGCAGTCGTCTACCACCGCGTTCGCCCCGGAAACCGAGGCCACGGTGGGTTTGTGCGTGACGGTGCCGCGGACGCTGATCTGCTGCTGCCGGTTGCGCGCGACCGCGTTGCGCACCTTGGTCAGCTCCGCCCCGGCGGCGTGCTTGCGCAGCGCCGGGTCGGCCGGGTTCGCCGCCCGGTGCGCGTGGATCACCGCGTCCCAGTAGGCGAGGTAGCCGGCCAGCACCGGGTCGTCCGCGGTGCTGGTGACCGTCGGGCTGGGCGAACCGGTCGGACCGGCGCCGGAACCGTCGGGCAGCGGAGCAGCGGCGGTGCCACCGCCACAGCCGGCCAGCAGCGCGGCCAGGGCGGCCAGCGCCACCACCGGGCCGAGCCGCAACCGCCGGAGCACCCGCCAGACTCCTTCCCTTTGGCCGCCTACCGGCCAACCCCAAGTTATCCGCCACGGGCTACCGCTGATGCCTTTGGATCATAGCCATGCTACCGCTACACCATGACAAGCTTGGCGAAAGCGGCATAACTGACACGGCCCTCATGCCGCCTGCTGGGGACTCTCTTCAACCCGCCTCGTACACTCCGCAGAATTCGTCACCGTTACCACGCACCCCACCCGCACCGCACTGAGGAGTCACCGTGCCGACGAGCAAGCAGCGCCGCGAAACGGCGCGCCGACGGCTGGAGCGTCAGATCCAGCACCGGCAGGAGGTTGCGGCCCGGCGCCGACGCCGGAATGTCGTCATCGCCGCTGCGCTCAGCGTGCTGGTCGTCGTCGGCGCGGTGTGGCTCATCGTGGTGAAGGTCGGCGACAACACCGATCAGGCCGCCGCCGCCCCGTCGGCCACCCCCTCCGGCTCCGCGGCCGCCACCCCCACCCCGACCGCGACGCCGGCGCACGAGCCGCGGAAGACCAGCGGGCCGTGCGCGTACGCGGAAACCAACCAGACGCTGACCAACCCGAACGCGAAGGACGTCGGCCTGCCGGCGGACCCGAAGCCCACCCCGGCCACCGGCAAGGTGCCGGTCACGTTCAAGTCCAACCAGGGCACGATCGTGATCACCCTGGACCGGGCCAGCGCGCCCTGCGCGGTGCAGAGCTTCCTCTACCTGGTCGGCAAGAAGTTCTTCGACAACACCACCTGCCCGCGGGTCTCGGCCAAGGCCAAGGACGGCCTGGGCGTGCTGCAGTGCGGCGACCCCAGCGGTACCACCGCCGGCGGCCCGACCTACCAGTACAAGGAAGAGAACCTGAGCAAGGCCAGCTACGGGGTCGGCACGGTGGCGATGGCCAACGGCGGCGCCGGAACCACCAGCAGCCAGTTCTTCATCATGCATGAGGACGGCGCCGGTCTCGGCAAGAACTACTCGGTGATCGGCAAGGTCACCCAGGGGCTGGACGTCGTGCAGAAAATCGCCAAGGCCGGCAATGACGGCAGCAACCAGGCCGGCGGCGGCAAGCCGAAGCTGCCGATCACGTTCAGCACCGTGACCGCCGCGGCATAGCCGGTTTCGCATCGATCGGGGTGGCGCCGGGACGAACCGGCGCCACCCCGATTCGCTGTCCAGGGCCGGCTGGTCGCGATCTGATACCGACCCGTACCCGGGCGGTGACCAGCCGATCGGTACCGGCTAGCGTGATCGGCACCATGCTGACCTTCGTCCCGCCGCGCCGCCGCGCCGTGCTGACGGTCGCCGTGGCCGCGCTGCTCGCCGCCGGCTGCTCCGGCGGCGGCTCAGCCGCCCCGGCCGACCCAGCCGGCACCACCAGCTCCGCCGGCAGCACCGCACCGCCGACCGATCCGGCCGCGGCCGGTGGCGCCGTTGGCCCGGTCCGGCTCACGCTGCGGCCGGTGCCGGTGAGCGTGCCGGCCGCGCTGCGCCAGGCCCCGTTCGACCAGACCCGGCAGCTGTCGATCCCGGTCGGCTGGCGGGTCTCGGTCTACGCCCGGGTGGACAAGGCCCGGTTCATGGCGGTCACCCCGGACGGCAACCTGCTGGTCTCGCAGCCGTCCACCGGCTCGGTGCAGCTGGTCCGCCGGGGCGCCGACGGGGTCGGGCAGGTCAGCCAGTTCCTCACCGGCCTGCGCCTGCCGCACGACATGGTGTTCGCCACCGACGCCGGCCAGACCTGGCTGTACCTGGCTCAGAGCGACCAGGTGCGGCGGTACCCCTACCGCACCGGCGACCTGACCGCGCAGCCCGGCCAGACCGTCGTCAGCGGCCTTCCCGACGCCAGCACGCCGGAGCTCGGCGGCGCCTACGCGCACGCGCTGAAGAACATCGCGTTCGGCCCGGACGGCAAGCTGTACGTCTCGATCGGGTCCAGCTGCAACGTCTGCCCGTCGGACGCGGCGAGCACCCCGCGCCGGGCCGCCATCTACCGCTACAACGCGACCGGCGGTGACGCCGAGCTGTTCGCCACCGGGCTGCGCAACGCCGAGGGGCTGGACTTCGTCCCGAACACCAACGACCTCTGGGCGGTGGTGAACAACCGGGACAACATCGCCTACCCGTTCCACTCCGACAGCGACGGCAACGGCTCGGACGACTACGGCAAGGTGCTGGCCTCGTACGTGAACAACCACCCGCCGGAGCTGTTCGTGCACGTCCGGCCGGACGCGTTCTTCGGCTGGCCGTTCTGCAACCCGAACCCGGACCACACCCCGGACCTGCGCAACCTGCCGTTCGACCGGGACCTGGAGACGAACGCCGACGGGCACGTCGACTGCGGCCGGGCCACCCGGATCGACCAGGGCATCCAGGCCCACTCGGCGCCGCTCGGGCTGACCTTCCTGGGCCGCACCAAGGCGCCGGCCCAGGTCCGGACCGGGGTGCTGGTGGCGCTGCACGGCTCCTGGAACCGGACCCGGCGCACCGGCTACAAGGTCGTCTGGTTCGGCTGGGACGCGGCCGCCGCCCGGCCCACCCCGCAACAGGACATCGTGACCGGCTTCGTCGCCCCCAGCGGGCAGACCGAGCAGGTCTGGGGCCGGCCGGTGGACATGGCGGTCGACCAGGACGGCAGCATCCTCATCTCGGACGACTCCAGCGGCACCATCTACCGCCTGACCGGCCCCTGACCGGTACCCCCACCGCCCACGTCCGGTCAGGAACCGACCGCGCCGCGGGCCTCCCCGCGGGACCGGACCACCACGTCCTCCGGGCCGACCTCGCCCTCGGCCACCGCGGCGTACAGCTCCTCGATCTGCCGGTGCCCCAGCTCGAGCGCGACCAGCAGCAGCGAGCCGTCCTCGATCGCGTCGTCCAGGCTGCGCGGCTCGGTGCGGAACGCCTGGTCCAGCGCGGACCGGCCGCGCTCCATGATCGCGTCCCGGCTCTGCTCGGCGAACCACTGCCGGATCTTGACGTGCGCGTTCGGGGTGCGGACGATCCGCAGCCACTCGCCGGACGGGCCGGGGCTCTCCGACGGCGAGGTGAGGATCTCCACCACGTCGCCGTCGGCCAGCCGGCAGGACAGCGAGACCAGCCGACCGTTCGCCCGGGCGCCGATCGTGCGGTGCCCGATGTCGCTGCGCAGCGCGTACGCGAAGTCGATCGGGGTGGCGCCGTCCGGCAGCGCCATCGCCTCGCCACCCGGCGCGAACACCAGGATCTCCCGGTTGCGGCCCAGGTCGGTGCGCAGCGTGCGGAAGAACTCGCCGGCGTCGTCCACCTCGCGCTGCCACTCCAGCAGCCGGCGCAACCAGTCCAGGTCGGCCGGGCGGCCACCGGCGCCCTCGGCCAGCCGGGTGCCGGCGGCGGTGGCCTCCCGGATGTGCGCGGCGATGCCGTACTCGGCGACCCGGTGCATCGGCTCGGTCCGGATCAGCACGTCCACCGGCTCGCTGCCGGGGCCGATCACCGTGGTGTGCAGCGACTGGTACATGTTGAACTTCGGCACCGCGATGTAGTCCTTGAACCGGCCGGGCACCGGGCGCCAGCGGCCGTGGATCACGCCCAGCGCCGCGTAGCAGTCGGCCGCGTCGCCGGAGACCACGGTCAGGATCCGGGCCGCGTCCAGCAGGTCACCGCCCTCGCCGCCGCGCTCCAGCGTGGTCTTGTACGCCGAGAACGACTGCCGGGAGCGGTCGGTGACGGTGGCGCTGATCCCCTCGGACCGCAGCGCGGCGTGCGCCCGGGCGATCACGCCGGCCAGCAGCTTGTGCCGGTCCGGCGACCGACCGGCCACCTGCCGGGCCGTCTCGGCGTAGTCGTCCGGCTGCAGGGTGGCGAAGCAGAGGCTCTCCAACTCGCCCTTGAGCACGTGGATGCCGAGCCGGTCGGCCAGCGGAACCAGCACGTCCAGGGTGGCCCGGGCGGTCCGCTCCTGCTTGTGCCGCGGCTGGTACCGCAGCGTGCGCATGTTGTGCAGCCGGTCGGCCAGCTTGATCACCAGCACCCGCAGGTCCCGGCCGCCGGCCACGATCATCTTGCGGATCGTCTCGGCCTCGGCGGCCGCGCCGAACCGGACCCGGTCGAGCTTGGTCACGCCGTCGATCAGGTGCGCGACCTCCAGCCCGAACTCGGTCTGCGACTCCGACAGTGTGTAGCCGGTGTCCTCGACCGTGTCGTGCAGGAGCGCGGCCACCAGCGTGGTGGTGTCCATGCCCAGCTCGGCCAGGATCGTGGCCACCGCCAGCGGGTGCGTGATGAACGGCTCGCCGCTCTTGCGCAGCTGGCCGCGGTGGTGCCGCTCGGCCACCTCGTACGCCTGCCGCAGCGGCCCCATGTCCGCCCGCGGGTAGACGTTCTGGTGCACGCTCACCAACGGGACCAGCGCGCTGCCGGCGGACACCCGGCGGGCGGCCATCACCGACCGGGCCAGCAGCCCACGCACCCGCTGCTGCAGCGTCGGCTCCCGCTGCTGGGCCCCGGCGTCCACGGCCGCACCGGCCCCGGACGCAGCGGCCCCGGCCGCGGCGGCGGGCGGCTTCGCCGCCGGCGGTGTCGCCGCCGGCGGCGTCGCGGCCGGCGGCGTCGCGGCCGCGATCGCCGGCTCGCCCGCGTCGGCGGCGGTGCGGGCCGGTTGGGTGGGCTCGGGGTCGTGCTGTTGGGACGCCTCCGGCTGGATTGCCGCCACAATGGCGGCCGGTCCGGCTACCGCCGGACGCTCCAGGCCGGAGGCGTCCCTGTTCATCGACAGCTGCCCCCGCACGCGGGAGCAGGCCCGTCTTCCGCGCTGGAAACGGACCACACCGGGAAGGGCAGTGGCACGACCGTACGCGGCCCCTCGGTGGCGCGGACCGTGCGGACCGCGTCGACCAGCGGGGCGGGCACCTTCAGGGCCACCATGCCTTCGAGGGTAAGGCCTGCGACGTCGGCGGCGTCGCGAAGCAGCGCGACTGCCCGGTCGTGCAGGCTCAGCACACCGGCGGTGACCCGGTGCGCCCGGGCCAGGTACGGCTCCGGACCCTCCCAGCCGGCGAACGCCGACCGCGCCACCCCCATCGCCCGGTAGTAGGTGACCGCGTCCGCGTACACCTGCGGGCCGAACTGGTGCTGGTCGATCGGCACCTGGTTGCAGCCCAGGTAGCGGCAGGCGTGGTAGAGGTCGCCGTGCTCGGTGACCACCCGGTCGGAACTGCGGCCGGTGGCACCGGGCATCGCCGGGCACAGGTGCGGCGAGTCGATCATCCGCTGCATCTGGTTCCGGGCCGGATCGGCGACCACCGGCCACCGCCCGGTCGCCGGCTCGTACTCGGCGAACGCGGCGTCCGCGTCCGGACTGTGCACGTTGCACAGCGAGACCGAGCCGTGGCCCTGCTGGCCGCCGTTGCCGAACAGGTACACCTGCGGGGAGTCCAGCCCGGGACAGGCGTGGAACGGCTTGGCGGACTCCAGGCCGTCCTCCAGCGCGGCCACGTGGTCGAGGTACGCGTCGGTGAGGTCGTCGACGCCGATCACGCTGGCCCGCAGCTCCGCCTCGGTGAAGTAGAGCAGCGGGAAGTTGAAGTGCACGAGCTCGTCCCGGTGTGCCTCCCGGAACGCGTAGAGCTGCTCGCACAGCGCCCGCCAGGCCAGCGGGTCGACGTGGTCGATACCGCTGGCCAGGAAACCGCTCACACCCTCGACCGAGCCGCCGTGGAAGGCGAACCCGCGCACGCCGAGTTCCCAGAGCGCCTCGACCGTCTCCATGATCGTCGGGTAGTTGCTCGGCCAGACGGTGATCTGGACCTTCACCGGCGCGCCGCGGCGGACGCAGCGGCGGATCGTGGCCAGCGTCCGGTCGAACGCGAACGGGCTGCCCCGCAGCTCGTTGTTGATCTCCGGCACGATCGAGTCGAGGCTGACGATCAACTTGTAGAGCTCGTCGGCCTCCAGCGAGCGCGCGAACGTACGGTCGAACCGGTTTGGCGAGACCGCGCCGTTCGTGATCGACATGACCGACAGCCCGCGTCCGGCGGCCCAGGCGAGCCGCTCGTCCGAGCCCTCCGGGTCCATTGTCGGCTCTGCGCCGAGAAGGTAGAAGTCCTGCAAGCCGTCGCCGAGTCCACCGACTTGTCCGGTGAACTCCTCGAACGGGGTACGCAGACGCTGCCCGGCTACCGCCGGGTCGATATTCGGCCGCTGCAGCCGGGCCCCCGTGTAGCAACCCGGGCAACGGAGCTGGCAGCGGTCATCGCCCTGATAGGTGACTCTCAGTATTTCCCGCTCGTCGAGAAAGGCCGGCGAGAACGGGTCAGGGTGTTGGCTGACACGCTCAGTAACAGGTGGGATGTCTTCAGGACACGGGTCGAGAATTCCAACCCGGTCCTGTATCGGACTGTAACGGTCGGTCGATGCCCATCCGATCCGTCGGCCCGCAGCCATGGCGGCTCCAGTTCGGCTGCCCGCGGAGACCCCCGTGGACCCCATACTCTCCGTGGTGTTGATCGCTGACGGTTCTATTCAGACATCCGCAGTGAACAGAAGCAATAGCGACTTTGTGTATCAGGAACGCTTCATATTGTAAGCAGAACGGAGGACGCACAATGCGTCCGTCTGGCTGCACAGATTGTGATGCATAACAGTCGGTGATATCGACCCACAGCACACGGAACGTAACCGTGCGGGGTGTACTGGATCTTGCAGTCACGTTCCCGAGGTGACGCGGTACACGTCGTAAACACCCTCGACGTTCCTGATCGCGCGAAGCAGATGACCCAGGTGCTTGGCGTCACCAAGCTCAAATGTGAACCTGCTCACAGCAACCCGATCGCGGTTGGTAGTAACCGCCGCGGAGAGGATGCTGACACGTTCGTCTGATAGCACCCTTGTCACATCGGACAGCAGCCGGTGCCGGTCCAGCGCCTCGACCTGGATCGCCACCAGGAACACCGAGTCGGTCGAGGGAGCCCACTCGACCTCGACCAGCCGCTCCGGCTCCTTGATCAGCGACGCCGCGTTCGGGCAGGACTTGCGGTGCACCGACACCCCGCCGCCGCGGGTGACGAACCCGAGGATCTCGTCCCCGGGCACGGGCGTGCAGCACTTGGCCAGCTTGACCCAGATGTCCCGGGCACCCTTGACCACCACGCCCGGGTCCCCGGCCGCGCGCGGCCGGGTCTCCCGGGTCGGCACGGTGGTCTCGGCGATGTCCTCGACCGCGCCCTCCGGACCGCCCAGCGAGGCGACCAGGCGGTGCACCACGGTCTGCGCCGAGGCGTGGTTCTCCCCCACCGCGGCGTACAGCGCGGTCACGTCCGGGTAGCGCAGGTCGCGGGCGATCGTGACCAGGGCGTCGCCACCGAGCAGCCGCTGCAGCGGCAGGCCGGCCTTGCGCATCGCCCGGCTGATCGCGTCCTTGCCGGCGTCGATCGCGTCCTCGCGGCGCTCCTTGGCGAACCACTGGCGGATCTTGGTCTTGGCCCGCGGGCTGGCGACGAAACTCAACCAGTCCCGGGACGGGCCGGCGCCCTCGGACTTCGAGGTGAACACCTCGACCGTGTCGCCGTTCTCCAGCTGGCTCTCCAGCGAGACCAGCCGGCCGTTGACCCGGGCGCCGATGCACCGGTGGCCCACCTCGGTGTGCACCGCGTAGGCGAAGTCGACCGGGGTGGAGCCGGACGCGAGCGAGATCACGTCGCCCTTGGGCGTGAACACGAAGACCTCGCGGGAGCCGAGGTCGAACCGCAGCGACTCCAGGAACTCGCCCGGCTCCTGCGTCTCGCGCTGCCAGTCCAGCAGCTGGCGCAGCCAGAGCAGGTCGTCGTTGCCGGGCGCGCTGATCTCGGCGCCCTTCTCTTCCTTGTACTTCCAGTGCGCGGCGATGCCGTACTCGGCCGTGCGGTGCATGGCCAGCGTGCGGATCTGCAGCTCGACCGGCTTGCCCTCGGGGCCGATCACCGTCGTGTGCAGCGACTGGTACATGTTGAACTTCGGCATCGCGATGTAGTCCTTGAACCGGCCCGGCACCGGCTGCCACGTCGCGTGCACCACGCCGAGGGTGGCGTAGCAGTCGCGGACCGAGTCGACCAGCACCCGGATCCCGACCAGGTCGTAGATGTCGGCGAAGTCGCGGCCGCGCACGATCATCTTCTGGTAGATCGAGTAGTAGTGCTTGGGCCGGCCGGTCACGGTCGCCTTCACCCGGGCCGCGCGCAGGTCGGTGGAGACCCGCTCGATCACCCGCATCAGGTACGTGTCCCGGGACGGTGCCCGCTCGGCCACCAGCCGGACGATCTCGTCGTACCGCTTCGGGAACAGCGTGGCGAAGGCGAGGTCCTCCAGCTCCCACTTGACCGTGTTCATGCCGAGCCGGTGCGCCAGCGGGGCCAGCACCTCGAGCGTCTGCCGGGCGATCCGCTCCTGCTTCTGCGGGGCCAGGAACCGCAGCGTGCGCATGTTGTGCAGCCGGTCGGCCAGCTTGATCACCAGGACGCGTGGGTCGCGGGCCATCGCGACGATCATCTTGCGGATGGTCTCGGCCTCGGCCGCGTCGCCGTACTTGACCTTGTCCAGCTTGGTCACGCCGTCGACCAGGTGCGCGACCTCGGCGTCGAAGTCGGCCTTCAACTGGTCCAGCGTGTAGCCGGTGTCCTCCACCGTGTCGTGCAGCAGCGCGGCGGCCAGCGTGGTGGTGTCCATGCCGAGCTCGGCCAGGATCGTGGCCACCGCCAGCGGGTGGGTGATGTACGGGTCGCCGCTCTTGCGCAGCTGGCCGCGGTGGTGCGTCTCGGCCACGTCATACGCCCGCTGCAGCACCCGCAGGTCGGCCTTGGGATGCGCCGCGCGGTGGGTGGCCACCAGCGGCTCCAGCACCGCCTTCACCCCGGACGGCCGCTGCCCCCCGGACGCCAGCCGGCGGGCCAGCCGGGCCCGGACCCGGCGCCGGTACGTCGCACCCTCGACCGGCAGCTCGTCCACCGGCTCGTCGTCCAGCAGCAGCGGCAGACCGGGCAGCGGTTGCGTCGGGTACGGGTCGTCCTCGTCGTCCACCGGCTGCGGCAGCCGAGCCGGCCGGGTTGCCGCCGCGCCGCTCGCCGGCCGGGCACCGCCCACGCCCGTGCTCGCCGCCGCCGCGCCGGCATCGGCCTGGTCGGGCAGGGCCGCCGAGATGGCGCCGGCAGCACCCATGCCGCTGGCGGCGGCGACGGTCTGCGCCGACGTCGCGGTGGCGGTCGAGCGGGCCGGGCCGGCCGCCACCGGGGCCGGCCACTCCGATCCGCGGACCGCGGCGGAAGGCAGCGAACCGGCGATCCGGTCGGCCGGGCCGACCGTCGCGGGCCCGTCCGCCGCCGAACCCGGCCGGTCGGCGGTGCCGTTGGTCGCGATCACGTCCGGCACAACAACAGCGGGAGCTGGCTCGATACCGGCGACCGCCTCAGCCGCGGGCGGGCTGGCGTTGGCCGGTGCGGTGGCGGCGCGCTGAAGCGGATCCGGCGCACTGGCCGGATCTTCCCGGATGACCGGGGCGACGTCCGAGCTCAGGGTGGCTCCTCGTCGTCCGCTGGCGATGCCACCTGCGGGGTCGCCCGCAGGACAAGCGTTGACCTCAGCCAGTGTACGGGCGGACCACCCCGCCGTCAGGCGAGACTGGTCACGCAGCGTCCCGGATCACCCGGCCGGATGGTGCATTCAGGTCGTTCGGTAAACGAGTTGCTACACAGCGAGTACAGCGTGCACGTCAAACGGGGCCAACCTGGCCCGACCGCCGAGCGCGAGTAGCTCCAGCACCACCGACATGCCGACCACCTCGCCGCCGGCCCGGCCGATCAGATCGGCTGCCGCGGCGATCGTGCCGCCGGTGGCCAGCACGTCGTCGACCAGCAGCACCCGCCGCGCCGAGGTGAACGCGTCGGCGTGCACCTCGACCACGGCCTCGCCGTATTCCAGCGTGTACGCCACCGAGATGACCCGGCCGGGCAGCTTGCCCTGCTTGCGCACCGGCACCACGCCGGCCCCGGTGGCGTACCCGATCGCGGCGGCGATCAGGAAGCCGCGGGCCTCGACGCCGGCCACCAGGTCGAACTCGCCGTGGTGGGCCACGATCCCGTCGGTCACCGCGCGGAACGCGGCCCCGTCGGCGAACAGCGGCATGAGGTCCTTGAACTGGATGCCGGGCTCCGGGAAGTCCGGCACCTCCCGGACCCGGGAGGCCACCAGCCCGGCCAGGTCCGCATCCGACAGCACCGCCTGCGTACCGCTCACCGGCGGCGCTTCGCGGACGGCCGCCCGCCACCACCCCGGCTCTTCTGCGGCGGCCGTTTCGGCCGGGCCCCGGGCCGGGGCGGCGTGCTGGCCGCGGCCCGCGACTCGCCGCCGACCGCGGCCCCGGCGGTGGCCGGCTCGACGTCCTCGACCATGTCGCCGTCCGCTTCGTCGGCCCGGGCGCCCCGGCTGGCCCCGCCGCCGGCCTTCACCGGTGCGCTGGCCTTGCCGGTGGTCGCGACCCGCTTGGCCGCCACCCGCTTGCGCAGCGCGGCGTACCGCGGCTCGCGCTCCTTCAGGTCGCACAGGACCGGCGTGGCCAGGAACAGCGAGGAGTACGCACCAGCGGCCAGACCGACGAAGAGCACCAGCGCGAGGTCCTTGATGGTGCCGACGCCGAGCAGCCCGGCGCCGACGAACAGCAGGCCGGCCACCGGCAGCAACGCGATCAGCGAGGTGTTGATCGACCGGGCCAGGGTCTGGTTCACCGCCAGGTTGGCGGCCTCGGAGTAGGTCATCCGGGAGCCGCCGAGGATGCCGCGGACGTTCTCGTCCACCTTGTCGAACACGACGACCGTGTCGTACAGGGAGAAACCGAGAATGGTGAGCAGGCCGACCACGGTGGACGGGGTCACCTCGAACCCGACCAGCGAATAGACACCGGCCGAGAGCACCAGGTCGTGCAGCAGCGCCACGATCGCGGCGATCGCCATCTTCGGCTCGAACCGGATGCCGATGAAGATGCAGACCGCGACCAGGAAGACGACCAGGCCGCGGATCGCCTTGGTGGTGATGTCACGGCCCCAGGAGGAGCTGACCGCGCTGACCGAGACTTCCTGGTTGAACCGGCTGGCCAGGGCCTTCTGCACGGTGGTCTGCTCGGCCACCGGCAGCTCGCCGGTCTTCACCACGATCGACCGGGTCGCGCCGGAGCCGACGATCTGCGGCGCAGAGGCCAGCTCGGCGCCGGCCCCCTCCACCACCGAGGTCACGTCCACGGCCGAGACGCTCTCCGGTGCCTTGAGCTGGAACTGGGTGCCGCCGGAGAACTCGATGCCGAGGTTGAAGCCGCGGATGCCGAAGCTCAGCACGCAGATCAGCAGCAGGATGCCGGAGGCGGCGTACCAGCGCCGGCGGGATCCGATGAAGTCGAACGTCGTCTCGCCCCGGTAGAGGCGACCGATGATGCCGGCCACGGTCAGGACTCCTTGAGACGGTTGCGACGGCTGGCGGCCCGGGCGGCGGCCGAGGACCCGGCGGCGGCGGCACTGGCGTGCTCCGCGGCGAGCTGCTGGACGGCACCGAGCCCGGAGAACCGCGCCGAGGAGAACGTCTTGCTCCGGGCGGCGATGGCCACCAGCGGGTGGGTGAACAGGAACACGATGACCAGGTCGAGGACCGTGGACAGGCCGAGGGTGAACGCGAACCCCTTCACCGCGCCGGCCGAGAGGTAGTACAGGATCGCGGCGGCCAGGAACGAGACCGCGTCCGCGGACAGGATCGTCCGCCGGGCCCGGACCCAGGCTCTGGGCACCCCGGACCGCATCGATCTGCCCTCGCGGACTTCGTCTTTGAGACGTTCGAAGAACACCACGAACGAGTCCGCGGTGATGCCGACCGCGACGATGAACCCGGCGATGCCGGCCAGCGTGAGGGTGAAGCCGATCTGCCGGCCGAGGATGACCAGGCAGGCGTAGGTGAGGATGCCGGAGATCCCGAGGCTGGCGATGGTCACCAGGCCGAGCGCCCGGTAGTAGATCAGCGAGTAGATGACCACCAGGGCCAGCCCGATGCCGCCGGCGAGCAGGCCGGCCTTCAACTGGTCGGTGCCCAGCGTCGGCGAGACGGTCTGTGCCTCGCTCTGCTCGAACGTCAGCGGCAGCGCGCCGTACTTCAGCGCGTTCGCCAGGTCGGTCGCGCTGTCCTGGTTGAAGTCACCGGTGATCGAGGTCTGCCCGTTGATCGTGCCCTGGATCTCCGGGTACGAGACGACCCGGCCGTCCAGCACGAACGCGACCTTGTTGGCCGGGTCGTTCGGGGTGACCGTGACGTTGTGCTTGGACGTGTAGTCGGCCCAGACCGCCTGGCCCTTGCCCTTGAAGTCGAGCGAGATCTGCCAGCCGCCGAGGTTGGCCGTGTCCAGGATCGGGGCGGCGTCCTTGATCTCGGTGCCCTCGATGATCGCCTTGTCCAGCAGCAGCTTGTAGGTGTTGTCCTCGCCGCAGGCGGCGATCTGCTGGTCGGCCTTGTCGGTCGCGCCACCGGTCGCGGTCTTCGAGCAGTCCAGCTTGGCCAGCAGCGCGGCCTGTTCCGCCGTGGTGCCCGGGTACAGCGCCGACGGGTCGGTCGGCGTGGTCGCGGTCGGGGTGGCGGTCGGCTTCGGGGTGGTGGTGGCCTTCGGGGTCGTCGCGGTCGCGGTCGGCGCGGCCTCCAGCGGCGGCACCGGGCGGCCCTGCGCGGTCGGGCTGGTGGTCGCGCTGGCCTTCGCGGAGCCGCTCGGCGTCGGGCTGGGGCTGGTGCTGCTGCTGGCCGTGCCGGTCGGGGTGGCGGTGCCGCTGGTGGTCGGTGTCGCCGCCGCGCCGACCGGGAACGGGCCGGCGATCACCGGCCGGAACCGCAGCAGCGCGGTCTGCCCGAGCTGCTTGGCCTGGTCGCCGCTGTCACCGGGGACCGAGATCACGATCCGGTCGTTGCCTTCGGTGACCACCTCGGCCTCGGCCACACCCAGGCCGTTGACCCGGTCGTTGATGATCTGCCGGGCCTGCTCCAGGCTCTCCTTCGTCGGCGGGCCGCCGGTGTCGGTATGCGCCTTCAGCGTGACCGTGGTGCCGCCCTGCAGGTCGAGCCCGAGCCGCGGGGTACGGCTGCTGCCGGTGAAGAACACGAGGACGTAGAGCAGGCCCGTCACCGCGAACAGAATGCCGATGTACCGCCCGGCGCGCAGTTGGGCTGTTGGGGCTGCCACGGTGTGCTCTCCTCGTGCTCTCGCGCCGCCGACGATGGCGACGGTATGTCCTTGTCAGTATGGCCGAGTCCGGAGCCGGCTCTCGCCTGGGCTACTCCTGCGCCGGCTCGTCGGTCGGCTCGTCCGTCGCCGCGGGCTCGGCCGGCTCGGTGCGCTGCACCTCGGCGACCGCCGCCCGGGCCCATTGCACTACCACGCCGGGTGCGATCTCAAGCTCCAGCGTCCGCTCGTGCAATTCGGTGATCCGACCGTAGAGGCCGGAGGTGGTCATGATCTCCGTGCCGATCGTCAGTGAGTCCTGCAGCTCCTGGGCCCGCTGTGCCGCCCGCGACCGTGCTCGGCCCGGCAGCACGATGAGCACCACAAAAGCGAGGAGCAGCAACAGCAGTGGTAGTACCGATCCGAAGTTGTTCACGCCCGGGAGTACCTCCCTGTCACCACGGGTGAGCGTCGGCGGAGTCTAGGTGGATGCAACCGGCGGGGGCAAAGGGCCCGCAAGCCCACAGGCCCAACGCAACGGGGCGGAGCCGGGTTCCGGGGGCGGTTTCAGCCGTCGAACAGGGTCGGCAGGTCCGGATTGGGCGCCAGCGGGACGAGGCCCAGATGGGCCCAGGCGGCCGGCGTGGCGACCCGCCCGCGCGGGGTCCGGGCCAGCATGCCGGCCCGGACCAGGTACGGCTCGGCCACCTCCTCCACCGTCTGCGCCTCCTCGCCGACCGCGACCGCCAGCGTGGACAGGCCGACCGGGCCGCCGTTGAAGCGGCGCACCAGTGCGTCCAGGACGGCCCGGTCCAGCCGGTCCAGGCCGAGCTCGTCGACGTCGTAGAGGGCCAGCCCGGCCCGGGCCACCGCGCGGGTGAGCACGCCGTCGGCGCGCACCTCGGCGTAGTCCCGGACCCGGCGCAGCAGCCGGTTCGCGATCCGCGGCGTGCCCCGGGACCGGCCGGCGATCTCGACCGCCCCGTCCGGTTTCAGGATGATCCCGAGCAGCTTCGCCGACCGGTCCAGGACCTCGCGCAGCTCGTCCGGCGAGTAGAAGTCCATGTGCCCGACGAAGCCGAACCGGTCGCGCAGCGGGCCGGTCAGCAGGCCGGCCCGGGTGGTCGCGCCGACCAGCGTGAACGGCGCGACGTCCAGCGGGATCGCGGTCGCCCCCGGGCCCTTGCCGACGATCACGTCGACCCGGAAGTCCTCCATCGCCACGTACAGCAGTTCCTCGGCCGGCCGGGCGATCCGGTGGATCTCGTCGATGAACAGCACGTCGCCGTCGGTCAGCGTGGTCAGGATGGCGGCCAGGTCGCCGGCCCGCTCGATCGCCGGGCCGGACGTGATCCGCAGCCCGGCGCCCAGCTCGGCGGCGATGATCACGGCCAGGCTGGTCTTGCCCAGGCCCGGCGCGCCGGACAGCAGCACGTGGTCCGGCGGCCGGCCGCGGCGCTTGGCCGACTCCAGCACCAGGGTGAGCTGCTCGCGCACCCGCGGCTGGCCGACGAACTCGGCCAGCCGCCGCGGCCGCAGCGTGACCTCGACATCCCGCTCGTCCGGCGCCGCGTACGGCGACGCCAGATCCACCTCCGGGTCGGTCACCGGGCCGGCTCCGCGGCGGCCGGCTGGATTTCCGCGCCGCCCGGATCACCGGCGGGGCCGGACGGACCGGGCGCCGGGCCCGACCGGGACGGGGGAGTGGGCACGGTCACCGGGCCGGGCCGAGGGAGCGGAGGGCGGCCCGCAGCAGGGCCGGGAGGTCGGCGCCGGCCTCGGCGTCCGGCTCGACGGCGGTGACCGCGTCCTCGGCCTCGCGGGCGGTCCAACCGAGGCCGACCAGCGCGTGCCGGACCTGCTCCCGCCACGGCGCGACCGGGGTGATCGCGGTCAGCGCGCCGCTGGCGGCGGTACCCGGCTCGGGGCCGCCGAGCCGGTCGCGCAGCTCCAGCACCAGCCGCTCGGCGCCCTTCTTGCCGATGCCGGGTACCCGGGTCAGCGCGGCCAGGTCGGCGGTGGCGACCGCCCGGCGCACCTCGTTCGGCGGGTGCACCGCGAGCACCGCCTGGGCCAGCCGCGGGCCGACCCCGCTGGCCGTCTGCAGCAGCTCGAACAGCGACCGCTCGTCGTCGTCCGCGAAGCCGTACAGGGTCAGCGAATCCTCCCGGACGACCAGGCTGGTGGACAGCCGCGCCGGCTCGCCGAGCCGGAGCCGGGCCAGCACCCCCGGGGTGCACGACACGGCGAGGCCGACGCCGCCGACCTCGACCACGGCACCGTCCGGGCCCACCGCGGCCACCCGCCCGTGCACGCTCGCGATCACTGCTCCCCCATCCTGCGGCTGGCCGCGGCCAGCGCGTCTCGGGACGACTCGATCTGGTCGGCCGGCGCGCCGATCCGCTCCCGGATCGCCAGCGCCGCCGCGAACAACTCCGCCGCCCAGGCCCAGCGGCGCTGGTCGTAGGCGTTGCGGCCGGCGTGCTGCAGGGTGAACGCCCGGGTCCGGTCCGGTAGCTGTTCGGCCGCCAGCAGCTCGGCGAACAGCGCGTCCGAGACGTCGAACTCGCGCCGCCACTGGTACACGTGCGCCAGCCGGATCCGGGCGTGCTGCACCCGGGCCGGGTCGGCCACCCGCCGGGCCAGCGCCACCTCCGCGGTCAGCACCGCCAGCGCCTCGTCCAACCGCCGGGCGCGGCGCAACTCCACCCCGAGCCGGGCCCGCACCCGCAGCTCGTCCGGCTCGTCCAGACCGCCGGCCAGCACCGCGGTGAGCGCCTCGATGGACGCGGCCAGCGCCGCCGGGTCGTCCGCGACGTCCTGCTGCGTCTGCTGGTCGATGTGGCTGGCCGGTTCCGCCGGCAGTTCCAGCCCACTCACTGTGCTAGCCGTTCGCTTTCGCGGAGCGCCAAACGCGGCGTCTTCCCTCGGCACCGCGCAACGACTTCGTCGGCGCGTTGCCTCAGTCCAGACGCCGCTGCGCTCCGCTCCGCTCACCGTGCTAGCCGTTCGCTGCGCGGAGCGCCAAACGCGACGTCTTCCGTCGGCACCACGCAGCGACTTCGTCGGCGCGTTGCCTCAGTCCAGACGCCGCTGCGCTCCGCACCGCTCACCGTGCCAGCCAGTTCGCGGCGCTGCGCGCCAGACGCGGCGTCTTCCCTCGGCACCACGCAGCGACTTCGTCGGCGCGTTGCCTCAGTCCAGACGCCGCTGCGCTCCGCTCCGCTCACGCCCTGGCCTCGGTCGGCGGCCGGGGGCGGCTGGCCCGGGCGGTGGCGGCGGCGATGCGGGCCTGGGCGGCGCCGCGCCAGAGCTGGCAGATGGCCAGCGCCAGGGCGTCCGCGGCATCGGCCGGGCGGGGTGACTCCGACAGCTTCAGCAACCGGGTCACCATCGTGGTGACCTGCGCCTTGTCGGCCCGGCCCGATCCGGTGACCGCGGCCTTCACCTCGCTGGGCGTGTGCAGCGCGACCGGCACCCCGGCCCGGGTCGCGGCCAGGATCGCCATCGCGGCCGCCTGCGCGGTGCCCATCACGGTCCGCACGTTGTGCTGGCTGAACACCCGCTCGACGGCCACCACGTCCGGCCGGTGGGCCGCGATCGCCACGGTCAACGCGTCCGAGATCGCCATCAGCCGGGCTCCGATATCGGCGTCGGCCGGCGTCTTCACAACGTCCACCCAGACCAGCCGGACCGCCTGCCCGAGCGCCCCGTCGACCACACCCACCCCGCACCGGGTCAGGCCGGGGTCGACCCCGAGCACCCGCACCGCCACTCCCCTCACCCACCCCGAACACCCGTTCGACACGGTAATCGAGGGAGCCTGCACCACCTTTCCAACACGCCGCACGGTCCCGTGGTGACCCATTTGCGGCAGGTCGTTACAGATGTAAGGGTGGGCCGTGGCCAAGATGATCACGATTTCGGAACGTGCCGATTGACGTGTACGACACACTCAGGGCACGTGCCGCAGCCGCCGGCATGTCGCTGTCCACATACTGCCGAGATCACCTCGAGCGGCGGGCCAACTGGCCAGCGGCGGCCGACCAGCTACTGCGTGGCAAGTGCCCGGAGGCCCGCCCGAGCGACTCGCTCGACTCGCCCTCCGCACGCGGTGCGAGCCGGAAGTGAACCGGCAGCGACCGAACCGTGGGGTTCGCGGGGCTCGGCCCCGCGGCCAGCCGCCCGAGCGACTCAGCCGACCGCGGCCATGATTTCGTCGGAGACGTCGAAGTTGGCGTAGACGTTCTGGACGTCGTCGAGGTCTTCGAGGGCGTCGATCAGGCGGAAGACGCGGCGGGCCGAGTCCTCCTCCAG
>Ga0307500_10000173_pt1 | contig 21694 bp, 16 predicted proteins | sample 14_S_MG_FD_201362 | JGI IMG/M metagenome (GOLD analysis project Ga0307500, IMG submission 201362) | Soil microbial communities from Populus trichocarpa stands in riparian zone in the Pacific Northwest, United States - 14_S | ecosystem: Environmental > Terrestrial > Soil > Riparian zone > Trees... | reverse complement strand
GGTGGCCGTATATCTCGACCGGACCGGCCGCTGGATGGAACAGCTGGCGGCATACGAGGCCGGGCTGGCCGCCACCCAACGGCTGGGCGACCGCCCGCAGCAGGGCCGACTACACCGCTATCTGGGTGGCGCCTACCTCCGGCTGGGCCGGACCGAGGACGGCCTGGCGCAGCTGCGGACCGCGCTGGAACTGAACCGCGAGCTCGGCAACCGGGCGGGCGAGGCCCACACGCACCAGAGCCTCGGCTGGGCGCTACGCGGCACCGACCTGGCTGGCGCCTTGCGTCATGTCGACCAGGCGTACCGGCTGTACCAGGAGATCGACGACGTGTACGGGCAGGCCGGCATGCTCAACGACATCAGCTGGTACCAGGCGCAGCGCGGCAACCTGCAAGAGGCCCTGCGGCCGGCCAGGACGGCGATCCGGCTGTTCCGCCAGCTCGGGGCGGTGAAAGACGAGGCGGATGCCTGGGACACCCTCGGCTACGTCCAACTACATCTGGGCTACCACCGCGCTGCCGTCCACTGCCTGCAGCGCGCGCTGCGCGGCCACCGCGCGGCCGCCGAACGCGACGGGGAGTTGGCAGCGCTGGACCACCTCGGCGACGCATATGACGCGGCCGGCGAGCAGCGGGCCGCGGCCGGCGCCTGGCAGGCAGCGGCGGCGATCGCCGACGAGCTCATGCTGCCCGATGGCAGCCGGATCCGGGCCAAGCTGGCCAGCCTGCAACGGCCACCGACACGACCCACGTCCTCCTCGCCGTGAGCGGCGGTCCGCCGACCTCGCTGACCGGGGCGTTTCGGCTCCAGCCGAAAGGTCGGCCCGGGCGGTCTGGCGGCTTCTAGCGTCTGCTCCGGTTACCGATCGGGCCGCGGCTCAGCGATGTCAGACGGACCGGTCGAGCAGCGCGATGCCGAGCGGGGTGAGCGGGCGCAGGACGTGGAAGGCGTCGCGCCGGGTGGCGACCAACGCAGCGTTGGGTCCTCCGAGGAAGGACAGCATGATGAAGGAGCAGTCCAACAATTCGACCGCTCCGCCATCGGTGGGCAGCCGGCGGTACGGGCGGCGCGCGATACTCGCCGGCCTCGGCACGGGTCTACTCACCGCGGCGACCGGGGCCGGCCAGGCATACGCCGCACCGGGTGGCGTGGGGCGAACGGGCCGGACGGCGGCAGCACGGTTCCTGGACCGGGCCAGGTGGGGAGCCGACGAGTCGCTGCGGTTCGACCCGGCCGGGGTGGAGATCTGGCCGGCCGAGTTCTTCGACGTGCAGACCGTCACCGTGCACCACACCGCCACCGGCAACGACGACCCGGACCCGGCCGCGCGGGTGCGCGCGATCTACCACAACCAAGCGGTCGTCCAAGGCTTCGGCGACATCGGATACCACTTCCTGATCGACGAGCGCGGCCGGGTGTACGAGGGCCGCCGGTCCGGGACCGGGATACCCGGGTTCGACCGGGCCGGCCAGATGGTCAACGCCGCACACGTGCTCGGCTTCAACGCCGGCAACGTAGGCATCGCGCTGCTCGGGACGCTGACCGACCGGACAGCCACCCGGGCCGCCCGGGTCTCGCTCACCGTGCTGCTCGCGGCCGTGGTGCGGTGGCACCGGCTCGACCCGCTCGGCACGGTCGACTACGTCAACCCGATCAGCGGGGCGACCGCCACCGTCGCCACGATCCCCGGGCACCGCGACTGGGCGCCGACCGAGTGTCCGGGCGGTCCGATGTACGCCGACCTGCCGGCGCTGCGCCGCGACGTGGCGCGGCTGGCGGGCCAGATCCGCCACCCACCGGCCGAGTCGTCCTGGCCCGCCACGGCGCTTGACGACCTGACAGCCGCCTTGTGAGGGGGGCGGACGCGGTGGCCATGGCCCGCGCCGCGATCCTGGCCCGCGCACAGTGGTGGCTCGACCGGCCCCGCCCGTACAGCCAGCAGGACTGCGACCCGGTGTCGGGCTACCGGCTGGACTGCTCTGGATACGTCTCGATGGCCTGGCAGCTGGCGCCGCCGGGACTCACCACGGTCGAACCGCCGGACGAGTGCGTCCCGATCTCCGACGAGGAGCTGGCCGCCGGGGACGCGCTGATGCTCGGCGGGCCCGGTACCGGCGGAGACGCCGGCCACGTGCTGCTGTTCGACCGCTGGGCCGGTGCCGGCGGGTTGTGGGCCTACGAGCACACCGGCGGTGGCTCGAAGCACCACGTGCTCGGTCGGCCGGGTCCGGAGTTTCTGCCGTACCGGTTCCGCGCTGTCGCGGAGCTTCTGGATCCGAAAGGCTGATTTTCCCGATCGGCGAGGGAGAGAGCATGCAGGCGATCAGGGTCGGGCTGGGCGTCGTCGGGTGGATCCTGCTTCCGGCCTCGCTCGCGACCGTGCCGGTCACGCGGGTCACTGCAGCGCCGGCGCGCGACACGCTGGTCGTCGCGACGTTGCAGGAGCCCGACTCGCTGAACCCGTTCCTCGGTGCGACGGTCGCGGCGAATCAGCTGTTCCGGCTCACCTACCGCTACCTCACCAGCTACCGGCCTGGCGACAACCACCCCGTCCCCGACCTGGCCACCTCCTGGCGGGTCTCCCCGGACAGGCTGACCTGGACGTTCCAGCTGCGGGAGGGGGTGCGCTGGTCCGACGGCCGGCCGGTCACCGCGGCCGATGTCGCGTTCACCTACCGGGTCGTGATGCGACATCCGGAGACCGTGAACGCGGCCGCGGCAGCGGTGTTCGCCGAGGTCTCCGCGCTGGACCCGGCCACCGTCGAGATCCGGACCCGCGAACCGACGCCGACCATGCTGTACCTGGACATCCCCATCGTGCCGGCGCACGCCTGGGCCGACCGCGACCCGGCGACGCCGGTCGACCGGCCGGGGCCGCTGACTGTCGGGAGTGGACCGTTCCGGCTGACCGCCGCGGCGCCAGGGCAGTTCCTCCGGCTGGCCGCCGACCCGACGTACCAGCCGGCGCCGCCGCGGATCGGGACGCTGGTGCTCCAGCACTTCGGCACCAGCGACGCCGCCGCCCAGGCGGTACGCAAAGGGGACGCGGACGTGGTCGCGAACCTGACCCCGGCGCAGTACACCGCGCTCGGCCGGGTGCCGGGCGTGACCACCGTCGACGCGGCGGCGACCCGGTTCACCGAGCTCGGCGCCAACCCCGGGGCGGCCCGGTCGGACGGCACCCCGATCGGCGACGGCCATCCGGCACTCACCGACGCCCGGGTGCGGGCCGCGATCGAGCACGCCATCGACCGGCCGACGCTGGTCGCCCGGGTGCTCGGCGGGCACGGCGAGGCCGGCGCGGGTTACCTGCCCACGGCGGACAAGCCGTGGAGCTGGCAGCCGAGCGGCGACCAACTGCGCGGCTACGACCCGGGCCGGGCGAACCAGATCCTCGACGCCGCCGGCTACCCGCGCGGCCCGGACGGCGTCCGTGCCCGAGCCGGTCGGCGGCTGGACCTGCGCCTGTACGTACCAGACAGCCGGGCGCTCTACCAGCAGTCTGCGACCTACCTGGTGAGCTGGCTGCGCGAGATCGGCATCGCGATGACGCCACGGCTGATGTCCGATACGCAGCTCGGCTCGCGGGTGCTGGCCGGCCGGTACGACCTGTTCCTCGGCGGCTGGGTACTCGACCCGGACCCGAATTTCCTGCTGTCGGTGCAGACCTGCGCGGCCCGGCCGGACGCCGGCGGTAACGGCAGCACTGACCTGTTCCTCTGCGACCCCGAGTACGACCGGCTATACAACCGGCAGGCCCGGACCCTGGACGAGGCGACCCGGGCCCAGCTGGTGCGCGCTGCGCAGGAACGGCTGTACCGGCAGGCGTTGCCGATCGTGCTGTTCTACCCCGCGGTGCTGGAGGCGTACCGGTCGGACCGGTTCACCGGTTTCGTCCGCCGGCCGTCCGGCGGCAGCGCCGCCGGCTGGTGGAGCTACGTCGCCATCGCGCCGGCCGCGCCCCGGTCGACCCGGTCAGCGAGTTCGTCCAGATTCGGCTGGACGGCCGGCGGCGGGGCGGCGCTCGCCGGCGTACTCATCGGCGCGCTGGTGCTGCGCCGGCGGGCCAGGCGCGACGAGCGGGAGTGACCGTCCATAGAGGACTGTCTGGGCGCGGCCTACCGGCGGCTATGGCCCGGGCGAGCAGATGGGTCGGGACCGCGGTCGCGCGGCTGCTGCCGGTGCTGCTGCTGGGTTTCGTGCTGTTCCGGCTGCTGCCCGGCGACCCGGCGCTGGCGCTGACCCGCGGCCGGCCGGCGACCGCCGACCAACTCGCCGCCACCCGGCACGCGCTCGGCCTGGACCGGCCGCTGGTCACCCAGTTCGTCCGGTACCTCGGCGCGGTCCTGCGCGGCGACCTGGGCGAGTCGTTCGAATACCACCGTCCCGTGTGGAGGGTGCTGGCCGGCGGCCTCGGGCCGACGCTGCTGCTGGCCGGTACCGCGACCGTGTTCGCCGCCGCGATCGGCATTGCCACCGGTGCCCGGGCCGGCTGGCGGCCCGGCGGCCGCACCGACAAGCTGTCGACCGGGACGGCGCTGACGCTGTGGGCCACGCCCACCTTCTGGCTCGGACTGGTCCTGCTGGTCGCGCTCGGCGTCGGAGCCGGGCCGCTGCCCGGCCTGTTCCCGGTCGCCGGGATGCGCTCAGCGGTGCCCGGCGCCGGGCCGCCCTGGCCGGCGCTGGACGTGGCCTGGCACCTGGTGCTGCCGGTGGCGACGCTGACCGCGGTGCAGTACGCGCAGTACCACCTGATCATGCGGGCGTCGCTGGCGGCCCAGCGCGGCGCGCCGTACCTCACGCTGGCCCGCGCCAAGGGCCTGCGGGACGCCGGAGTCCGCGACCGCCACGCGGTGCCGAACGCGCTGCTGCCAACCATCACCGTGCTGCTGCTGAACATCGGCGTCGTCGTGTCCGGCACGGTCGCGGTCGAGGTGGTCTTCTCCTGGCCCGGCCTGGGCTACCTGGCCTTCCACGCGCTCGACGTGCCCGACCTGCCGGTACTGCACGGCGCCTTCCTGCTGCTGTCCGCCGGCGTCGTCACCACGACCATGGTGGCGGACGCGGTCGCCCGACGGTTCGACCCACGGCTGCGGCCGCCGTGATCCGGCGCGGGTTGCCGCTGCTCGGGCCGGCCTGCGTGGCCGGGTACCTGCTGACCGCGGTGCTGGCGCCACTGCTGATCCCGGCCGGCCGGCTCGACCCGGTGCGGGCGACCGGGCCGCCGCTCACGCCGCCGTCGTACCGGTTCCCGCTCGGCACCGACTCCGCCGGCCGATCCGTCCTCGAGCTCACCCTGTGCGGCAGTCGATGGTCGTTGCTCATCGGGGTCACCGCGACCGTGCTGGCGGTCGGTCTCGGCGCCGCCATCGCCCTGGCGAGCGGGCACTTCGGCGGGCCTGGCGGGGCGGTGTTGGACCGCGTGGTGGAGTGGTTCGTGATCCTGCCGCAGTTGCCGTTCGCGGTGGCGCTCGGCGGTGTGCTGGCGCCGGGGGCGCTGCCGGTGCTGCTCGCCATCGCGGTGACCTCCTGGGCCGGGGTGGCCCGGGTGGTCCGGGCCGCGGTGCTCGCCGTCGAGGCTGAGCCCTACCTGGAACGGGTCCGCGCGCTCGGCGCCGGCCACGTACACCAACTGCGGCATCACGTGCTCCCCGCGGTGCGTCCCGTCGTGCTGGCCACCGCCTCGCTCACGCTGGCCAACGCGGTCCTCACCGAGACGACCCTGTCGTTCCTCGGGCTCGGCGACCCGACCCGGGTGTCCTGGGGCTCGGTGCTGCACGATGCCGCGGTGACGGGCGCGGTGACCGCGGGAGCCTGGTGGTGCCTGCTGCCACCCGGGCTGGCGCTGATCGTGCTGGTCCTCGGTTTCGAGGCCTCCGCTCGCCTGATCGGATCCATTCCGGACGGTCGGGTCCGGTGACCGCCGCCGACCTGCGGTTGCAGGACCTGTCGGTGACCTACCGCGGTGCGCGCGGGCCCGTACCGGCGGTCAGGTCGGTGACGCTGGCGATCGCAGCGGGCGCGCCGGTGGGGCTGGCCGGCGAGTCCGGCAGCGGCAAGTCGACGATCGCGCACGCCGTGCTGCGGCTGCTGCCGCCCGGCACCGAGCTGACCGGCCAGATCCTGCTCGACGGCGAGGACGTGGTCACCATGGGCTGGGGCCGGCTGCGGGCGGTCCGCTGGGCCGGCGCCGCGATCGTCTTCCAGGGCGCCCTGCATGCGCTCAACCCGATACGCCGGGTGGTGGACCAGGTCGCCGAGCCGGTACTGATCCACTCCGCCGGCACCACCCACCGGCAGGCCCGGGACCGCGCGGCCGAGATGCTGTCGCGGGTCGGTCTCCCGGCCGGCACCTCCGCCCGGTACCCGCACCAGCTGTCCGGCGGGCAACGGCAGCTCGCCCTGATCGCCATGGCGATGGTCTGCTCACCCCGATTCGTCATCGCCGACGAGCCGACCAGCGCGGTCGACACCGTCACCCGAGCGCGGGTGGTGCGGCTGCTCACCGCGACCGCCGCCGAGCAGGACATCGGTCTGCTGCTGATCAGCCACGACCTGACGCTGTTGACGACAGCGTGCACCCGCCTGGCCGTGATGTACGCGGGCCGCGTCATCGAGCACGGCCCCACCGCCGACCTCGCCTCCGCGCCGCGGCACCCCTACACCGCCGCGCTGCTCGCCGCCGCGCCCGCGGTCGGCGACCCGGCCGCCCGCTACCGCCCCCGCGGCCTGCCCGGCGACCCGCCCGACCCGACCGCCCTCCCGCCCGGCTGCGCCTTCCAACCCCGCTGCCCGCGCGCTACCGCCGCCTGCGCGACCACCGACGTCGAGCTCCGGGCCGACGGCCCGGCCCGCCGCACCGCCTGCCTCCACCCCGGCCCGGCCACATGACGGCGTCTCCCGACGGCCTCCTCCGCTCCCCGGTCGCCGGGCTCGCCGCGATGCCCACTCCGGAGACTGCCGCATGACCACGCCCGTGCTGTCAGCGCACGACCTGACCGTACGGTTCGGTGGGCAGCAACCGGTGGACGCGCTGCGCGACGTCACCCTCGAGCTCGGCGCCGGGGAGATCCTGGCGCTGGTCGGCGGGAGCGGGTCCGGCAAGACGACACTGGCGCGCTGCCTGCTCGGTCTCCTCCGGCCGGACGCGGGCGAGGTGCGCGTCGACGGCCGGCCACTCGGGTACGGAGCCGCGCGGCTACGGGGGCACCGCCGGCAGGTTCAGCTCGTACCGCAGGACCCGGCCGGGTCGCTGAACCCGCGGCATCCGGTCGCCTGGGCGGTCGCCGAAGGACTGAACATCCACCGGTTCCCCCGCGCCGGCCTCCCCGACCGCGTCGCCGCCGCACTGGCCGAGGTCGGCCTGTCCCCGCCGGGCCGGTTCCTGCCGGCCCGTCCGCGTGAACTGTCGATCGGCCAACAGCAGCGGGTCGCACTCGCCGCCGCCCTCGCGCTCGCCCCACGCGTCCTGGTCGCCGACGAACCCCTCTCCGCCCTCGACCCGCCGGCCCGCGCCGACACCCTCGCCCTGCTGCTCCGCCTGCGCGCCATCCGCGCCCTGTCCGTACTCCTCATCACCCATGACCTCGCCGCCGCCTGGCAGGCCGCCGACCGCCTCGCCGTCCTCCACCACGGCACCCTCGCGGAGTCCGGACCCGTCGAGAGCGTCCTACGCTCCCCCCGCCACCCCGCGACCCGCGCGCTCCTCGCCGCCGCCACCCGTCCTCTCCCCCGCCGCCCGCAACTCCCGTAGCCGTGCCGGAGCCGGGCCCGTGAACCCCTCCGGGCTGAACGCCTGAAGGTCGTACGCCACCATGACTCCTCTGCTCCGTACGGATGCGGCGACCACCGGACTGAGGCCGGCCGCTGCCAAACGCTAGGGCCGACCCGCCGCCGGTGTACGGACTCGGGGTCACGCCCTGCGCTCGAGGAGCTGGATGCCGAGCCGAGTGAGCAGGTGCAGCGCGTGGACACCGTCCCGATGCGTCACCGCGAGGCCGGCATTGCGCAGCACGGTGACGTGCTCGCTGGCTGATGACGGTGACAGATGCAGCTGGCGCGCCAGCTCACCGGTAGTCAACGCCGATCCGGCGAGCGCGCAGAGCACCGCGGCGCGGGTCTCCCCGATCAGCGCCGCGAGTGTCCGGAACGGCATGGTGTCCGGCTCCCCGCCTGGGCCCAGCCACTCGAGGTCCGACTCGACCGGGTAGACCAGTACCGGTGGGAGGTGCGGGTCGATCAGGGTGACCGGGAACCAGAGGCAGAAGAACGCCGGTAGCAGCATGAGGCCGCGCCCGCCCAAGTGCAGGTCCCGGTCGTCGGGATAAGGCGTTTCCAGCACCGGCGGCTGCCATCGCAATGGTGCCGGCAGGCTGGCGAGCAGCCGATCGACGCCACCGAGGCGGAGCGCCCGGGCACGCACGGCGAGATCAACCGTCAGCCTGGCACTGATGCGTTCCCAGTATGGAGCCAGCGCGACGTCGTGCCATTCGGACACCGCGTCGGCGACGGCCTGCACGGCGTCCAGCCGACCGTCGGCCACCGAGCGACACCAGCCGGGCAGCACCCGGTGATCGGCCTGACGCGTCAGATCACGCCGCAATTGGGCCTTCGGCGTTGCCAACAGCGCTTCCATCCCGGCACGCAAGCCGAGGACTCCAGCGGTCGGGGTGAGGAAGTCAGGAAAGTCTCCGGTCGGCGGGTTGAGGGCAAGCAGCATTCGCCGCGTCCGCTCCGGCAGTTGTCCCCGCACCTCCTGCTTCCAGCCCCGAAAAGTCAGCGGGTTCCGCCGATCATGCAACCAGTGGAAGCTCAGCGCCGCTTCCCACATCGGATCGGCACCGGCAGCGACGTGAGTTCGGGCGAGATCGTCCGGCGTGAAATGGATCCGCAACATCCTGCACCTCCGGTCGGGACGTTCCGACCGCTAGGAGCCGCCGAGCTCCAGATCGAATACGTCGCTCTGATATACGCCTGCGAGCTGGGTGTATCGGTCTCCACCGAAGAGTCCGGAGATAGCCGGCCAGGTTCCTACCGTGGGCACGGAAAGCCGGATCAGCTCCGCGACGGAAGGAAAGAGCATGAGCAGACTGAGGATCGTGTACCGATCACGGCGACGGCTGGTCACGGCTGGCTGTGCCGTCGCCCTCGTCGTCGGGTTGCCCACCGGTGTCGCCCTGGCCGCACCGGCACAACAGCCCGCCGGGGCCACCTCTACCTACCAGGAGCAGGGCGTGGCGGCAGCGCTCGCCGCCAATCCAGGGGCGCGCCGCATCGCTGTCGACACGGTCGAGGTGCGGAAGGGGATTCAGATCAGGGTCCCGGTCGAACCCAACGCCATCCTCGGATGCAATAACGGCCTGCTCTGCCTGAACGCCGACGCCAACTACTCGGGCTTCATGCTGCCCCTGCAGGCGTGCGGGTTCTCCCAGCTGGCCGGTATCGGGTTCCCCGGCGGCGGGACCTGGCAGGACAAGATCTCCTCGATCCGCAACGGTCAGACCGGCGGAGTGACGTCCAGGTTCTACGACTACAACGGTGCCGGCCAACCGATCGAGACCCTCTCACTGCGCGCCGATAACGGCATCCCCAACATCGGCACCGTGAACGACCGGATCGACCGGATCCAGGTCTGCTGAGAACGCCGACACTTTCGGCCCGGCGCAAGACGCTCCAGCCGACCGCCGGCCGGAGCGTCTTGCGCCATTTCCCGGGCCAGCCCGGGATGCGCCGCATCCAGGCCCGGACGCAGCGCCCCCGTCACCGACTCGGCCTGCAGGTCAGTCACCGGCGACGGTGGGTCTTCGGGTTGCTTCTTGGCGGTAGCCAGCTGGGCAGAAGCGCTCTCGCGGATGAACGCGGCCAGTACCTCGACGATGGTGTCGTGGTCGCGGGCGGATTCGGCCATGAGGTGCTCGAGGGCGTAGCTGCCGCCGAGGCGTTCGGTGAGTTTGTCGGAGGCGAGTTGGGTGATGGCCTTGGTGTACGGCGTGTTGACAAGAAACGTGTGACCGCCGCCCAAGTAGTTGATCTTTAGTCGGGGCGCGGGACGGTAGAGATCGGGGAGCGACACGGGCGCCGTAGGGCCGACCCGTAGATGTGGCCGAACAGACGGAGATCACCACCCGACCGGGCGGCTCCTTCGGGCAGACCTCACCGGACGGCGCGCAGATGGCTTCAACTCCCGCCCGGCCGCGCCTAGCGTGATGATCAGCGTGCTTGCTTGGGCCGAGTGAGTTGAATGTCGGCCCGGTTGGGGGGCCGGCGATCAGCCGGAGCGCGCCTGTCCGCACGACCCGCGTTCCGTTCAGCACGCCCACGGACGCCGGGTCGGCTGGCTCCCACCGTGGCGCGGCCGATCCTCGGACGACCGCGCGGCGGTGGTACGGCCGCACGACGGGCACCCGTAGTACCGACATCAAGGAAGGTGGGCTTTGCGTACTCCCCTCATGACGGCCGGCCCCAGGCCGGCGGTCGGCCGCCGCGTCCTCGGACTGGCGGCGGCACTGGTGGCCGTGGCTGCCGGTGTGCTGCTGCCGGCGGCCGGCGCCGGCGCCAGCGGCGCCACACCGGCGGCGGCGTCCCTGCCGAACAGCCGCGGCATCACCACGGCGCTCAACGAAGACGGGCGGATCGAACTGCTGGCACTGGACTCCGCGGGCCATGTGTTCGACCGGCGGCAGAACCCTGGCGGCGGTAACACCTGGTCGCCGTGGGTGCAACTGGACGGGCTGCTGACCTCGATCGCCGCCGACACCAACGCAGACGGACGGATCGAGATCTTCGGCGTCAACAGCGCCGGCACAGTGTTCCACCGCAGCCAGACCAGCATCAACGCCGCGAGTTGGACCACCTGGTCCGCCCTCGACGGAGTGCTGAGCAAGGTGACCGCCACCCACTATCAGGACGGCCGGCTGGTGTTGGTCGGTGTCAACGCGGCCAACCAGATCTTCGTCCGCGCCCAGACCGCTGCGAACACGGCGGACTGGCAGCCATGGACGCAGCTGGACGGGCTGCTGACCGAGGTCGCGGCCGAGGTCAACAACAACGGCCAGATCCAGATCTTCGGCCTCAACTCGGCCGGCACGATCTTCTACCGCACGCAGACCAGCCCGAACACGAACACGTGGGGCTCCTGGTCGGTGTTGGACGGGAAGCTGACCCGGATCGCGGCGTCCGGGGAAGTGTCCCTGCCCAGCAGCCACATCATCGGCCCGATCCGGTTGGTCGGCGTCAACAGCGGCGGCAGCATCTTCACCCGCCGGCAGAACGGTGCAGCCGACCTCTGGACCGGCTGGACTCAACTGGACGGCCTGCTGACGAACGTCACGACCGTGCTGGACACCGACATCCGGACCCAGGTCTTCGGCGTGAACTCGGCCGGCACGGTCTTCCAGCGCTTCGAGACCCGGACCGGTTCGGAGACGTTCACGGCCTGGCGCGACGTCGACGCTCCCCCGACGATCGTCTCCGTACCGAACCTGAACGGCCTGCGCCAGATCCAGGCCCAACGGGCACTCGAAGCTGCCGGGCTGACACTGGGCCCGGTGACCGACCCGAACAGCTGCGGGTTCCTCGGCCGGGTGAGCGGCCAGAACCCACAGTCGCAGGCGCTGGTGGCGCCTGGCAGCGCCGTCGGCATCACGCTGGCCTGCTGAGCCGCTGAACGAGCCGACGCCCGCCGCGCACCGCGGCGGGCGTCGGCCGTTGACGTCACCAACATCAGCCAGACCCCGGATCCGCTGACGCGCCACGATGTCCTGGCTTCTGCGCCGAACGGCGACCCGGTAGTCGTCGCCGGCGAGCCGCCAGGTCACCGCCTCAGCGCGGGAGGACTGTCGAACGCGACCATCACTGGACTACCTGATCTCCGGCGACCCCGACCTGGTCCTCGTCGTACCCCCTGGCCCGCGAGTCCTCCGTCGACGTCGGCGCGGCCAGCCTGGCGCTACGCGCAGCAGACCTCGAAGTCGCCCGCGTCGTCTGGTGCACGACCGGCCACGACGACGACGGCGACCCGCCTCCCGCTGGCCGGTCGCGACCTACTGGCCCGCCTGGTACACCAGCAGCGGTATTCCTATCAGCGGCCTGTAGATCGCGACCGGCCGGTCAGGACCACCGACCAACCGGTAAGGCCGCCGGCGTCACCTCGCCCCTGGTGACACCTGTCAATGGCCATGTAGAAGTCGCTGTCGACCGCGCGGAGCGGGACTGTGTCGCTCCCGGTCAGGCAGGTTCGTGGGCACGGCCGGTCAGCGTGGAGTTGTAGGAGTCGAGGACTTCTCGAGGTAGCCGGCCGCGGTCGCCGACTTCGTAGCCGTTGGCTCGGGCCCACTGGCGGACCAGCGCCGGGTCGGCCATGGTCGTTTGGCCGGTCGGGTCGGGCGTGACCGGGCCCGCGGTAGAGGCGTTCGGGTTCGAGGCGCCGGCCTGGCTGGAGCGGGAGCGCGGGCGGGGCAGGGCGGGCTGCAGGTGTCGCAGAAGGATGTCGAAGAGGTCGGGGTGGACGGCGCGGATGCGGAGTTGCTGCGCGGCGGCGGCTTTGGTGCCGGTGAAGGTGCCGTCGGTGACGAGCAGGGTTGTCTTGCGTGAGACCGCGTTCATGACGCGGACGCCGAGTTGTTCGGTGCGGGTTTCGAGGCGTTGGCGGAGTTGTTCATCGCAGCCGGTGAAGACGACCTTGTCGCCGACACGGAGCGGATCCCCGTACTTCCAGTCGTCGGGCAGCGGTTGGAGGTCGGCGCTCAGGCGGGCGTTGCGGGCGGCTTCGGCCTGGTCGAGGGCGTGGATGACGAGCCCGTCGGGCTGGCCGAGCAGGGCGGCCATCGACCTCAGTTCTGCGCGTTCGGCCTGGCTCACGCGGCCATCGTCGAGGGCCAGGTGGCACAGCGTGAGTATGAACGCCCGGTGCGCGCCGGCGCAGTCCTCGGCCGACAGGTGGTAGGCGGCGGCGATATCGTGCAGGACCGTGGCCTCCTCGTCGGTCAGTACGCCGTCCTCCAAGGCTCCGGCCAGCTTCTCCAGGTAGGCCATGGACCCGGGCGTGGCGCCTTCGTCGAGGGCGTCGGCCAGCGAGAAGTCGGCGACCAGTTCCGCGAGGTTCGGCCTCGCCACGGTCGGGGCCTTCGCTCGGATCCGTGGCATGACGCTGGCGCGACTGGTGGGTGTCTGCGGTCGCCGGGTAGGTCCCGTCGGCCAGTGAACCGTTGCCGCCTGCCGAAGCAGATCGAGGTCAGCCGGTCGGGCCGGCCGGACCGCGTGCGGGTTCAGGTAGTGGGCGAGCAACGCCGCTGCGGCGCGGGCGTCACCCAACGCCGAGTGAGCGCCATCTAGGCGAATACGGACCGCGCAACAGCAGTCGCTCAGTCGCCGTCGTTCCAGGGCAGGCAGATAGTAGTCGCTCGCCTCCAGAGTGCACAGCGCCGGAAGCCACGGCATAACCCAGCCCTGGTAGGCGTACTCGGCGCGCAGAAATGCCAGGTCGAACGCGGCGTTGTGCGCGACGACGACCGCCGCACCCAGCCACGAATTCAACTGCGGCAGGATGTCGCCGAACCTCGGCGCGCCAGCGACGTCGGCATCAGTGATGCCATGGACATGAGTCGCCCCCACCGGCCCATCGGGATTCAGTCGCTGCGCCCACTCCCCAACAACCCGACCCCACCGGTCAGTGCGGACCACCGCCACCTCGACAACGCGATGCTGGGTCGCACTCAACCCCGTAGTCTCGACATCCACCACGGCAAAACCGACGTCAGACCCGGCCGCCGTCGCAACCGGACGCCGCATCCCCGCCGCAGAGACGCCGACCGGCGCCGACGGCGAGCCGGCGTACCTACGCCGCTTGAATAGGTCAAGAAGGCCCACGCCCGTACCCCCCAATGATCATCACGCCTGCCGGGACCGTTGTAGCAGGAACGCCTCACCGGGGAGGCCGAATCAGAGAGACTGGCAGTCGCCGACGTGCAGATGCCGCGCGACTCGCAGTTCCGGCGGCGTGCAGGCTGGCATGGTAGGACGCCACTTTCAGGACCGCGTGGTCGGGCCAGCCGGTAACACCGGTCGCGACGATCCGATCCACCCGTCCAGATGCGGTTGAAACCGCGGCGCTGGTCGAGCAACTGGCCCCGCAGCCAACCACCGCACGACGGCGGAGAGCCTAGCTGTCGCGGTCCTACGCCGTGCCCGGTTCACTACCGATGGACCCGCAGCCCCCCAAGTGAGGCACGGCCGCCGATTGCTCTGGCCGCGATGTCCACTCATGCCGCGTAGCGGCCCGCGTCGCTCTGCCGCACTGCGGCGCGTATGACGCAGCCGCCAGAGGATGCCCGCACCTGCTCAGATGCGGGGTCGCCGCGTTCGTCTGCCGGATGTGCGATGGCCTGGCTTGGGCCGCCGACCGTGATGAGGTTGACCCGGGAACAAGTGCCGGGCCAACTGGTCCACACACTCCTCGTTGTGCCGGAGGACAAAGGGAAGTTCCCCGCCGGTGGACCAGAACGCGAGGATCGGCGTCCACCTGGCTCGACCAGTGTCTGCTTCCCAGCGCAACGCCGGGAACAACGTCAACTCCGTCACTCGGTCGGCTCGCACGGTCCGGCTCCACGACAGACCTCGCACCAGCACCTGACCGTCTCGGCAGGTGACGCCGAGCCTATATCCCCGGACCGCGACAACAGCGCCGAGGACAATCAGCGCGGCCGACACCACGACGGCGACGACGTCTTGGCTGCCCGCCAGCAACACAGCTCCGAACACGACGCCCGCTCCGCCCGGGACGGCGCACGCGAGACGGCTGATCAGCAACGGCCGCACGGTCACCCTGCAATCATCACAGGCGTGCTGCCTCCCCCGGTCTGCGCGCCGAGGGGTCCGCTTAAGGAACCGCGCACCGACCACCCAGACTCGGAGGCGAACCAGACCGAGACCAGTGACGGCGCGCCAGCCCGCCCAGGATGAACCATCCGCTCTTGCCGGCGCCGGCGAGTCCTGGCTGGCCGTCGGCAGCACTCCGAGGGTCGCCAGCATCGGCGGCACCACACTTCTGGGGCAGCGGGTGCCGGGAATCAGTCTGCTGCGGAACTGGTTCGCGGGCGGATCGGGCGGATCGGGAGTTCCCGGGCGAGGGCGCTGAAGTACGGTAGTTTGGCCCAGCTGGCGTGGTCGCCGATGACGTAGAGCCGTTGTCTGGCGCGGGAGATCGCGACGTTGAACAGGTTGGGCTGGGCGGTCGCCCAATGTCTGGCGCCGGGTCTGTTGGGATTTCCGCCGAGGATGAACAGGACGATGTCGGCTTCTTTGCCTTGTGCGGTGTGCACGGTGCCGTGGACGATGCTCGATCGTGTCAGCAGGTGCTTCAGGTGGCGGGCGGTGTCCCGGAAGGGTCCGATTGCCATCAGCTGTGTCTGGCTGATGCCCTCGCGGGCCAGGTAGTCGAGCACCCGCTGCATCGCCTCGCCTTCGGCGGTTATCCAGTTGCCGTCGGCGTCGGTGCCTTTGACATCGATCCAGGCGCTGTCCCGCACGGGTAGTGGGTGCCGATGGGGAGAGGTTCCGTGGATCATCAGACCGCCGTAGACGGCGGTATTGATCACGTCGAACATGGGGTTGTCACAGCGGCGATGCACTCGCAGCGGTGCTCCGACCCACACCCGCTCGTGGTCCGGTCCGGGGAGCCAGGTGCCGAGGCTCGTGACTCGGTCGCTCAGTTGCTGGACCGACATGCCTCCGGGCAGCCAGCTATCGGGGACGTGGTGGTGGCGAGCGAGGGCGGCCTGCGTGGTGTGCAGGGCGGTGACTATGGGTTCCAGTTGAAGCGGGTCACCGACGGCGACAACCCGCCGGGCGCGCCAGATCCCGCCCACCGCGGCTTGCGGAGCGGCCTGGCCCGCCTCGTCGATGAGCAGCCAGCCGAGGGCCTGGCTACCGAGCCGGCCGAGCATGCGGGACACCGACGCGAAGGTGGTCGACACGACCGGGACGACCAGGAACAGGCACTGCCATGCCTGCCGCAGGGTCCGCTCCGGCGTGTCGGGCGGAGCCTGCCCCTTCAGCACGTCGATGGCAACTTGGAGGTTCGTGGACATGGTTGCCGCTGTCGCAGACAGGAAAGCGGTGTGCAGATCGAGGGCGGCCAGGAAGACCCGGGTCCGGGCGGCGTTCCAGGCCTCGTCGAGCCATGGCCCGCTCAGTTCCTTCCGGAGACTGTCGGCTCGCCACTCGTCGTCCGGGAGGTCGGCCGCGACGTCCCGTCGTGCGGTGTCGAGCGTGCGGTGAGCCTGCGTGACCGCGTCGGCGGTGCGTTTCTGATGGGCCTGGACACTCGCCACCTGGGTGACTGCCTCGGCCACGGTCCGCCGCGCGGCGGCTGAGGCCGCTGTGGTCGCCCGCACGGCGGCTTCGGCCCCCGCGAGCGCCGCCGCCAACGGCTCGTCTTCGATGTGCCACCGGCGGATGGCCCGGCCGAAGGTGAACAGCATCTCCCAGACCCCCGGCTTGGCGACGAGATGTTCCCGCCGCCGTCCACGCGGGCCCTGAGCCGCCCACTCGGCAGCCGCTGCCGCCTGTTCGGCGCTTCTCGCCGCGGCCACGGCCGCCGCATGCCCCCGCTGCGCCATTTGCAGGGCCGATTGGGCGGCCTCGTCCGCCTGCTGTAGGGCTGGGAGTTGCCGCAGCGCTGTGTGCGCGGCCTGCCGGACCCGGCGTAGGTCCTGCTCGGCGGCGACGGCGGCTCGGAAGGCCACGCGGACGCGACTCCAGTCGCCGGCGTGCGCGCGGGTGGCACCGTTCAAATACTCCTTTAGGCCGGGTCCTTCCTCGCCGTGCTTGTTCGTCGGGTCGGCGGGGTCGCCGTACCAGACGCGGCTTGCGAACTCGCCGCAGTTGGTCTTGTTCCCCAGCCGTGCGGCAATCAGGCCCCAGGCCGGCTCGCCGAGCAGCCGGGTGGCGTGCTCAGTGAGGTAATTCGCCTGGCCGGCCCACTCGTCGTCGATCGCCTTCCGCTGCGGGATCTCCCGGGTGACGTTGGCGACCGCGCCGTTGTTCGCCGAGGCGACCACGATCTCGAACCCAGTCAGATCGGCCCGCAGCGGACGGATCCACCGTGTGTTCCGATCGGTACGCCACGCTAGCTTTCGCGCCTCGAAGCCGGTCTCCGGATCATCGAGGGCTGCCAGCCGGCTGGCGCGCTCCACCACCACAGCGGCGACCAGATCGCGCAGCATGGTCGTCTTGCCGGTGCCGGGCGGCCCGTTCACCGCGAACAGCCCAGCCTGGCCGCCCAGGCGCTGCACGATCGTGTTGATGGCCAACTGCTGGCTGGTGGCCAGCGGATGACTGGCCTTCGCCGGCCACCGACCCGCGGGAATCCACGTCGGAGCGAGCTGCTCCAGCACCGTGTCCTCGACGGCGGGGTCGCGGACGTCCAGGCGACGAATCTCCGACACGGCATCGTCAGTGGCCAGGTACGCCGCCAACGCCGGACCGCAGTCGCCGGCGGCGACGGCGTCGCCGACCCGCGCCAGGTCCTCGATGTAGAAGCTGTTGAGGAAGTCGACCTGGAGGTCGTGCGCCCGCTTGCGACCCGCCGCTTCGCTGTGCACGCGAAGCCCGTCCGGACCCAGCGCCTCCGCCACACCCAACTTGTCGGTAGCCAGGCGAACCAAGGCCAGCAGCGAGGCCGGGCCCACCGGCCGGCTCACGATTACCCCGTCCTCGGCCAACGCGGCGGCCACTGCGTCATCCTCATCCGCGGCCACGCTCTCGCGAGCGGCCGTGGTGAAGCCGTTGGCTGCCGCGTCGAAACCGTTCAACCAGTCCGCCGCCGCCGGACCGGGGCGCAACGCCCTGCCGAGCGCCCACGCGGCCGTCGACAGCACCAGCGAATCCAGCAACAGCCGCCCGTCCTCGGTCATTACCACCGCGAACAGAGCGGTGTGGCCCCGAGGAACCCGCTCGTCCACGTCCGGGCCAGAATCCCCGAACACCTGCTCTAACACCGAATGCAGCCGGTCCAGTGCGAACACCCCGCCGTAGACCGTGTGCCGCCATACACGGTCCTTACCCGGCGACTTGCGGCGCAACGGGTGCCCGTCCTGCCACGGCAACGGCTGCCCCGGGCGGATCTGGTAACGATGCTTCTCATTATCGGGCGGATCCAGCGTCGGCGTTCCGAACAACTCGACCGAACGCCAGAACCGCAGAACCCGCTCCCGCCGACCGTCTTCCCTGGTCGAGTTCCCCTGCCCCGAGACCATCGACACCCTCTCACCATTGCCACGGCGCCCGGCCATCGAGCACCGCCTACCCTCCCCGGCCTTACGGCCTCCCGGCGGAATCCGACCTCGACAAGGCCCTGCAGAAGAACCCGCTGGTCCTTGATCTGATGCCGATACATCTCAAAGCACTAGAGCCGACGTCACACCCCGTCACAACGCACTGCATGATCACTCTAGTAGCGCGTTTGACACACCCGCACACCAGGCGGAAGTCGGACGGCAGCTCAATTCAAAGCCACCACGGGACCTGGCAGTGCCTCGGCTGGCCACTGGCAACGCATTAGCCGTCACCTGGCGGTGGCCGGCAACCCCGCGGCCGGGTTGATCAGGAAGGAAACGGGGTGAAACTGCGCCTGGCTACTCGACTTCCGGGCGGGCGGGCGGGACCGCTTGGGTCGGTGTGTGCCTCATCCGGGTAGGAAGCGGGCAGCGCCGTGGGCGCCGGGCGATACCGTGCCGGCGTGGGTGTTGACGTACGGCGGTGGCGGGTTCGGGACTGGCTGGTCCTCGCCGGTGGGCTGCTGCTGCTCGCGGTCAGCTTGAACACCTGGCTGCGGCTGTACTGGGTGGTGTCTCCCGGTCCGCTGGTGGCTTTCGGCTATCGGGCCGATGCCTGGCATGCCGCGGTGGCGTACCGGTTCGCGGTGTCCGTCGGGCTCCTCGCTGCGGCTGGGTGGCTGTTGCTGCGGGCGCGGGCGGCCCCGCGGGCGTGGCTGCGGTCGGTCGCTGCGGCGGGGTTCGGGCTGGCGCTGGTGCTGGTGTTCGTCGGCCGGGCGACCCAGTCGGTGCCACGGCAACTCGGCCAGGCGACCACCTACGTCGTGCTGTCCGGCCCAGACGGCTACCCCGGCCCGCGGTCGTTCGGGCTCACGCCGGTGACCGGTGGCGCCGGCTGGTGGGCGGCCGTGGCGGTGCTGGCCGGTCTGCTGCTGCTTGCGCTCTGCGGCCGTACCGCGCCCCGCGCCGCGGCGACCGAACCCCCGGCGGGCGAACCCGCGGCGAGCGAACCCGCGGTGACCGGGCCGGCGCCGGCCAGCGAGCCAGCGCGGGTGACCGGGCCGACAGGGCCGGGCGTGCCCGCGCCGGGCGCCGGCCGGCGCGGGCTGGGCTGGGCGGTGGCCGCGGTCGGCGTGCTGATGGCGGCGGTCAGCCTGACCGGCTGGTACGGGATCAGCTGGCAGCAGGGCAGCGGCCCCGGCGGCCCGGTCCGCACGCGCGGGGCCAGCGGCAACGCCTGGCAGTCGTCCACCTACTGGACGGTCGCCGTCTGCGCCGGCGTGTTCGGCACGGCGCTGTGGCTGGGCTACCGGACCCGCGCCGGCCGGCCACGCTGGCTGCCCGGCCTGGTGCTCACCCTGGTCGGCGTCGGGGTACTGCTCGTCGGGTGGCAGATGTTCCGGCTGAACCACCCCGGCCCGGTCCACAGCACGAGCCTCGTGTTCCTGTCCAACACCCAACCGCTGCCGCCGCCGAGCGTCGGCGCGATCACCCGGGACCGGCTGTTCAGCCTCAACGACAGCCCGGCCTACCACTCCGGGCCGCGCTGGGGCGCCTACGCGGGCCTCGCGCTGCTCGCCGGGCAGGCGATGCTGGTCATCGCCGACGCGCGCAGCGGCACGGATGCAACGACGGACACCATGCCCGAGTGACCGAAGACCGGCGACAGCGACGTTCGGGACCGACCGACGCCCGCCTCGTCGACCGGATCGGCCAATGATCAGGTCGCGGATCCCGTGTCTTCTGCGAGGACGGCGGCTTCCAGGAGCCGCAGCAGCTCCAGCCAGCCGCTGAAGGGTTCGGCAGGGCCACGGCCGGCCACGACAACGACGCCCTCGACCGAGCCGGACTCGGTCCGGCGGAGTTGGAGGAGAACGCCGACCACCGCACCTCCCCGGTCGACGCAGACGCTAGGCGGTGGGCCGCGCGATCGGCACCGGGACTTCCCCAGGTGGGACCCGAGGGTTGGCCACGCTCCAGGTGACGCGGGCAGCGGGGACCGGGGCCGAGAGGGATCGAACCGGGGGCGCGGCAGGTGCCGGACGTCAACTGGTGGTGGCGCCCAGGGATCCCCTGGCCCACCCGCCGAGACCGCCCGTCGAGCCTGGGGTCGGGACTCGGGGAATCACCGTGGCAGCCGTGCCGGCCGCGTTCCTAACGTCTTGCGTGGAAGCAGCCATCACGTCGTAATCGGGGGGCCGGCATGGCGGACCACAGCGTGGTCGGTGACGTGTCGGCGACCATCGTCCGCACCCTCGCCGCCGCGTTCCAGGACCTCCAGCCGGCGCCGCCGCGGGTCGAGCTGAACGACCTGTCCGACGCGGTCCAGGTCTCCACGCCGGTGCTGACCGTCTTCCTGTACGACATCTGCGAGGACCCGTCCAGCCGGAACCGACCGCCGGTGCGCTCGCTTCCACCGGACGCGCCGACCGTGCGCAAGCCGCCGATGGCGCTGCTGCTGCGGTACCTGCTGACGCCGTGGGGCGGCAGCCAGATCACCCAGCACGAGATGATCGGCCGCACCCTGCAGGCGTTCTACGACGACGCGATCCTGGCCGGCGGGCAGCTGTCCGGCAGCCTCGCCGGTAGCACCGACTCGCTGAAGATCACGCTGACCCCGCTGACCCTCGATCAGAAGTCGTGGGTCTGGTACGCGATCCAGAAGCCGTACCGGCTGTCGCTGAACTACGAGGTGCGGGTCGTCAACCTGGACGCCCCGTCCTCGCTGGCGGAGTCGCCGGTGACCAGCCGGCAGCTCGCCCCGGCCGCGCCGCAGGCGGCGCAGTGACCGTGGCCGGCAACCGGATCGTGCTCACCGGCGAACAGCGCACCGTGTACAGCCCGGCCTGGTTGCTGCCCTACGACGAGTTCCGCCGGCGCCGGGTCACCGAGCGGGTGGTAGCCCTGCTGGACCGCCGGGACGGCACCGCCTGGCGGCCCACCGGCATCGCGCCGACGCTCACCCCCGGCGGGGTGCTCGCGTACCCGGGCCTGGGCCGCCGCAGGCAGCCGTTCCCGGCCGAGCCGGACCGGTACCGGGTGCGGATGTCCGGGCCGGGCGCGTCGGCGCTCTACCTGGCCGACGACGGCAGCTTCGCCGCCGACCGGGTCGGGCTGGAGTTCCAGGCCTTCCCGTACGACGACACCCACCCGCCGGTCACCCTGGCCCGGCCGCTGCTGGTGCGGCTGCTGCCCGGCCCGACGTACCCGTACCCGCCCGGCACCCGGGTGATCACCGGCCTGGTCCGCCGCGCGGGTGGCGGCCCGCCGGTGCCCAACGCGCTGATCGAGTGCCACGGCAGCACGACTCCCGAAGGCGTCGCCTGGTCCGAGCGGGCGCTGGCCGGTGCCGACGGGTCGTTCCGCCTCGCGCTGCGCTGGCAGGGCGCGGTGCCGGCCGGCGCCACCGGGCCGGAGACCTT
>Ga0307500_10000172_pt1 | contig 21695 bp, 14 predicted proteins | sample 14_S_MG_FD_201362 | JGI IMG/M metagenome (GOLD analysis project Ga0307500, IMG submission 201362) | Soil microbial communities from Populus trichocarpa stands in riparian zone in the Pacific Northwest, United States - 14_S | ecosystem: Environmental > Terrestrial > Soil > Riparian zone > Trees... | reverse complement strand
TCGATCGCCAGCGAGCCCAGATTGACCGTCCCGGTCGATGCCGGCCAATCGATTCGCCCCCTCGCATCGAGCCCGAGATCGAGCGACAGGCCGTTGATCGTCAATTCGGTGGCACGCACCTCGCCGCGCATCAGCGAGCCCAGGCTGAATTCCACGGCGAGCTTGTCGGCGCGCACCTTGCCGAGATCGTTGGCGCCGCCGACCACGACCGAGTGCAGTTGCAGCGACGGCGCCGGCAACAACCGCGCGTCGAGCTTGCCGCCGACCCGGACCGGCGTGCCGATGATCCGCGTCGCCTCGGCCTCGAATTGCGGCCGGAACTGGTTCCAGTCAATGAAATACGGCCCGACGAGTGCGGCGATCAGCGCAACGATGAAGGCGATGGCCAGGCCGAGCAGCGTCGTCTGCACGGTATCTCCCCTTGAACCGCCCCGGCGCGCACGCCGCGCCACGCCGAACCCGGCCCCGGAGCTGCCCGGAATATAGAGAGAAGTATGGCGAAGTCACAGCGGCATACTGACAGGCTCCACACCCGTCCCCAAGCACCGGTCTTTGTCGTGATTCGCATATCCCAAACTCGTTATGCCCGGGCTTGTCCCGCCTGCGGGGCCGAAGCCCCCTTCGGCGAGGCGAAGGCCCGGGCATCCACGTCTTGGTTTCAAGGCAAAAAGACGTGGATGGCCGGGACAAGCCCGGCCATGACGATGCAGCAACACCGCGCTCACAAGCGCGAGACCATCATATGCGAAAGCCCTCCATTGCCGTGGCCGAAGGCCAAAGCCGCCGCGCTAGCAAGTGACCGGGCGGTCACCAGCTCGCCGGCAGCCGCTTCAGGCCGCGCAGCACGAAGGTCGGGCGCCATTCCGGATTGACCGCGTCTTCCAGCCGCAGGTCCGGGATCCGCCGCAGCAGGGTCGAAATCGCGACCTCGGCCTCGATTCGCGCCAGCTGGGCGCCGAGGCAGAAATGGATGCCGCCGCCAAAGGACAGCGGCCTGACATTGGGCCGGGTGATATCCAGCCGTTCCGGGTGGTCGGGATAGACCGCGGAGTCGTGGTTGGCCGAGCCCAGCAGGCACAGCACGCTCTCGCCCTTCGGGATGCGCCGTCCGCCGAGGTCTTCGATGTCTTCCAGCGCCACCCGGCCGGTCAGCTGCACCGAGGAATCGTAGCGCAGGAATTCCTCGATCGCGTTGGTGATGAGCTCCGGCCTGGCCTTGAGCAGCGCGAGCTGGTCGGGATTACGATGCAGCGCCAGCAGGCCATTGCCGATCAGGTTGACAGTGGTCTCGTGGCCCGCGCCGAACAACAGGATGATATTGGCGGTCAGTTCCTCGTTGGAGAGCTTGCTGCCGTCCTCCTCGGCCTGCACCAGCTGCGTGATCAGGTCGTCGCCGGGGGTCTTGCGCCGCAACTCGAACATCTGCTGGAAATACATCGCCGCCATCGCGTTGCCGGCATTGCCCTGCTTGATCTCGTCCGGTGTCAGCGGCACCGGATCGAGCAGGCGTCCGCCGTCGCGCGAATTGTTGTAAAACACCTCGCGGTGCTCCTCGGGGATGCCGAGCATGTCGCAGATGATGGTGACCGGCAGGCGGAACGCGAAATCCTCGATCAGATCCATCTTGCCTTGCGGGATGATGCGGTCGAGCGTCTGGTCGACGATCTGCTGGATGCGCGGGCGCATGTCCTCGACCCGGCGCGCGGTGAAGGCCTTCACCACCAGCCCGCGCAGGCGGGTGTGATCCGGCGGATCCTGCTGCAGCATCCAGTGGCTCATGCTGCGAAACACTGGCTCGTCCATGATCTTGGGGCCGTAGCGGCGCATGGTGCGCTCGACATAATCCTTGCCGAACCGCTTGTCGCGCATCACGAGGCTGACCTCGGCGTGGCGGCTTGCGACGTACATGCCGAGCGGCGTCAGATGCACGGGATCGGTGGTGCGCATCCGCTCGTAATGCGGATAGGGGTTGCGGATGAATTCCGGCGACAGCGGATTGAACAGCGGCGCGCTGGCGGCAGTCTGAACATGCTCGTTCATGGTGACCTCAACTGGTTACAGCCTGTGCGCCGTTCAGCGCGTCTTCTCCCGGGGCCGATCGATCGAAACTCGATACATTGTTGTATTGAGTTGCATTCTCGCCTAAACTGGCGAGATGTCAAGAGTGCGAACCAGGCCCACGAGGGACGACACCCGCGAAAAGCTGTTCGAGGCGGCGGCGCGCGTGTTCGAGGACCAGGGTATCGGCGGCGCCAGCATCGAGGCGATTGCGGCGGCGGCCGGTTTTACGCGCGGGGCGTTCTATTCGAATTTCAAGAGCAAGGACGAACTGATCATCGCCATGCTCGAGGATCACGTCGAGCAATCCATCTTGCGCATCCGCGATCTGCTCGAACGGCACAAGAATCTTGCGGATTTCATCGAAGCGCTGAAGACCATGGGCCGCAGCCAGCAGGACCCGCTCGGCCGCTCTCCCCTCCTGCACATGGAGATGATCCTGTTCGTGGCGCGCGCGGAAAAGCGCCGGCCCGAACTCGCCAAGCGGCTGCGCGCCCGCCGCAAGCTGGTCGCCGACATCATCGAGACCACGGCGAAGAACAGCGGCCGGACCACCATTCTCAATCCGGCGTGGGCCGGTGCACTGGTGCTGGCGCTGGAGGACGGTTTTCGTCTGCACCGCCTGATCGATCCCGAGACCACGTCGCCCGACAGTTTTTTTCGCGCCATCGGCGACCTGCAGCGGGCGATGGGAATTTCATCGGCCTGAGACTGACATATCCGCCTCGCGAAAGTCATCACAACTCGCTAGCGTGAGCGGATGCCAGCGAACGCCGATACCATGCATTCGACACATTCCGCGCACCGGTGCACGCGTCGTTTCAATGCTCTCCGATGGTCGCGCCTGAAAAGCCTGGCGCTGATTTCCTTATGTCTTGTCGCCGCGAACGACGCCGGAGCGGAGGAAGCGATTTCGCTGGCGCTGCCGATCAAGTGCCAGCCGGGCGTGACCTGCTTCTTTCAGAACTATGTCGATCACGACGCCTCGGACAAAGTCCGCGACTATCGCTGCGGCGGACGCAGCTACAACGGTCACGACGGCACCGACATCCGGATTCGAAACCTGGAAATACAGAGACAGGGAGTGGAGGTGCTCGCCGCGGCGCCCGGACGCGTTATCGGGGGCCGAAACGACATGGAAGACATTTCGGTCAAGACCGCAGGAAAAGCCGCGATCGCGGGAAAGGAATGCGGCAACGGCGTGATGCTCGAGCATGTGGGCGGCTGGCGCACGCAATACTGCCACATGGCCAAGGGCAGCGTCCGGGTCAAAGTCGGCGATCAAATTACGACCGGGCAGCCGATCGGCCTGGTCGGCCTGTCCGGCGACACCGAATTCTTCCATCTTCATTTTACGGTGCGGCGCCACGAAAAGATCGTGGACCCCTTCGCCTTTGGCGCACAAGAAAATTCCTGCGGCGGCGGCCGATCGCTCTGGGCCGCTTCGCTTGGCGAGCAGATGCAATACCGGCCCGGCGAGATCATCGATTACGGTTTTGCGGGTATCGCCCCGACCATGGAGTTGATTGAATCAGGTGAAATCGGCAAGCATCCGGTCGCGCCGGGTGCGGATGCGCTCGTCGCCTATGTCAGGGCGATCGGCCTGCAGGCCGGCGACCAGCAATCGCTGGCGGTGCAAGGCCCGGGCGGCACCTCCATGCCGACCAGCAACCTTCCTGCGCTCGACCGCGACAAGGCGCAGTTTCTCGTCATCGCCGGCAAGAAGCGCACCGGGGCCGCATGGCCCGCCGGCCGCTACACGGCGACCTACCGGGTGACGCGGGACGGCGCGGAAGTGTTGCAAAAGACGTTCGAGGTTGAAGCGAGTTCGCGATGAGCGCTGGCTCAAGCACGCACTTTGGGAGCCGGCAATGGCGCGCTTCACATAAAGCGCACATTGGTAGAGCTGGCCAGCATGTACACTGGGTGGCATCTCTCACCGGCACACCCGACGTTCGGGTCGGAATTCCTAACTTCGTACCAACAGTAATTTATCAAGCAGTTCTCGCCGGAGGAAATCAGCGACATTCTTGCATGTGTCCTCAGACGTCGTCGAGTTCTCGCCGCGATACCAGCCGTATGCCGTCAACATCGGCGGAAAGGTCGGCGGCGGGTTTCGCGCGGTATAGTTCGCGGCAACCAGTTGCGTCCCACCACCCCCCACCGCGTAGATTTCAACCGGCGGTGAATGGTGGTCGATGGTGATTTTATTCGGAAAGAACGGCGGTCGGTCCGGGAATCGAACGAGCAGGTATTCGGCCGGTGCGCTGTCCGCGACTACACCCTTGTTCACCGGCGAATTGGCCGTTGCCCGCGTGAACCGGAGATAAGGGCCCCAGTTTCGCCCGCGCCGCCCGTGAGTCAGTACGTCGCCGAGGCCACGGTCGGCCGAGAGGATGCTGCTCCGCGCGCAATTGATGAGCGACCCCGCTTCGCCTTCAATGACCACGACGTCAATCTTTGCAGGCATGGCAACCTTGGGAATTGCCGCAATCGCCTTCCTTTCGTGCGCTTTCGCCATGATGACCGACGAGAGCGACGCCGCCCAGAAGCCGAATGGGATCAGCGCAACAAAAAGTGCGATGGCCGCAATGGCGTCACGTCGGGCCATCAACCGCAGCACCGCCGCGACCAATGCCGTATAGATCACGAATGTTGGCACGTAGAGCAGCAGCAGATTGGCCGCAAGTGCGATCAGCACCATTGGAACGGGCATGAGGCTGGTCGACAGAAGCGTCCACAGCAGAACCGCGAAGGCGACGATCGGGCCGATAAGCGCCACGCGCCCGGGCTGCCAGAGGTTCGGCGTCTCCGAGACGGGAATAGGAGGTGGCGACGGCATGGTGGAAGCGGCCGGATGCAATCGCCAAACGCGATAGGCCGCCAGCACCAGAAAGACCGGCATTGTGTAAGCCGCGTAAGACGCAAGCATGATCCCCATATAAAGGACCATGGATGGCGCGAAGGCGAGCGGAACGATGCCTGCGGCCAGCACGGCACTGACCGACAACAAAGCGGCCAGGATCAGAAGTGACCTGTCCAGAAGGCGGCTTTCACCATTGCGAAGGGCATCGCGTGACGGAACTCCGAGCATAGCCATCAGCGCCGTTCCGAACAGAGCCCAGACCGGTGGATTGACCGCCAAGGTTACCATCGACAGCGGATAAGTCGGGTCCATCCCTGCAGACTGCAGCAAAGACCCATCGCCGGCCAACATCAGCGGCGGAAACGCGCCCAGCCACGAGCGCAATCCGGTATCACGCGCCCTGCGGACACATGCGCTTAGCGCCATTGCGATGGCGGCAACAAAAAGTATCGGCCGAAAGATCGTGGGCGCAATGCGAGTGACGACGCCGCACGCTACGCTGCAATCAGATGCGAACACGATCGCGCTTGAAAGATATGAGGAAAGAAGGATCGTTCCGACCAGAAACGTGATCGTTATCGCGAACCTCCGGGCGTAAGCTGCTCGATCGAGAACACCGGTCCAAGCGAACATGACTACCCCTTCTTCAAATGCAGCAGAGCCACCCAACGTCTGCATTTGATCGAGTCCACATCGATATTGATCATAAGCGGAAGGAGGATCGACACAATCCTTGATTGCATAAGAACGTTAATGTTTCGTCGTGTGAGCATCTCAAAGCCTTCGAGGTGGAAGTGGGCCCGCGATGAGCGCAGGTCGGGCGGCTCACGCCGGCACTTAATAGTTCGGCAATCATACAGCGGCATATTTGCCTTGCTACGCCTTTCGGTTGCGCCGCATTCATACAACCTTAGATCGCCACCCGGTACATCACCGCGCGACTTAAGAAACGGCCATGACTGATCTTCCGTTTGCGTCTTCGCGCGCGGCCAATGGCCTTCCGCAGCGGACAGAGGGGGACACCTTGCTTCAAGTTGATTCGGCTCTAGCAGATTCCATTTCGCCGGCTGGCGGCGTCCCGTCACAGGTCGCGGCCGATGCCAAGGCAAGCAGCAGCACGCTGGTCGTTCGACTGCTGCTGGCAAGCAGCCTTATGCTCTTCCTCGAACTGGCGCTGATCCGATGGCTCGGGGCGAACGTTATCCACCTGTCGTATTTTTCGAATTTCGTCCTGCTGGGTTCGTTCCTCGGTATCGGCGCGGGCTTCCTCATCAGCAGGAAAAGCTGGTCCATATGGCCGGCATCGATGCCCCTGCTGAGCATTCTCGTCGTCGGCGTGCTTTGGTTCCCCGTGACGATCGAACGGACCGGGTCCGACTTAATCTATTTCACCTCGCTCGTAACCAGCGGGCCGCCCGCCTGGCTTGCACTGCCGGTCATTTTCGCGATGGTCGCCGTCATCGTGGCCGGGCCGGCCGAAGTCGTCGGTCGCTGTTTCGGCAAACTGCCTCCCCTGATGGCATACCGCTATGATCTGATCGGATCGCTTCTCGGCATAGCCGCGTTCACGGCGCTGAGCTTTCTCCATGCGCCGTCGGTGGTCTGGGGTTTCATCGCCTTCATCCTCTATCTGGCGTTGGCCAGCCCGTCCCGCCGGCTTGTGACTTGTGCATGGGCGCTGATGCTGGTCGGCAAGCTGCTGCAGGAGACGCTGGCTCCCGGCGTAAGCTGGTCTCCCTACTACAAGGTCACCACCATGGAAGTCGACGGGGCGGGTCAGAATCTGCTCATCATCGGCGTCAACGGCGTGCCCCACCAGTTGATGGCCCCCGCGAAGTGGAAGTTGGAGGAGGCCGAAGGAATTTACAGGACGCCCTATCTTCGGCTGCCCGGTAATCCCCTCGACGACGTTCTGATCATCGGAGCGGGGTCTGGATCCGACGTGGCGATCGCCCTGAGCAAGCAGGCCCGCCATGTCGATGCCGTCGACATCGACCCGCGAATTCTCCAGATCGGCGTGGAGAAGAACCCCGACCGGCCATACGCCGACAAGCGGGCGACGATGCACACGAATGACGGGCGCGCATTCCTCGAAAGCACGGACCGCAAATACGACCTCATTCTTTTCGCGCTGCCCGACTCGCTGACGCTGGTCAGCGGGGCCTCGCAGATCCGGCTGGAGTCATTCCTGTTCACCCAGGAAGCGCTGGCTTCCGTGCGCGAGCACCTGAAACCCCACGGTGCCTTCGCCATGTACAATGCCTACCGCGAGCGCTGGCTCATCGACAGGCTGGCGGGAACGGCCGCCACGGCATTCGGGCACGCGCCATGCGTCGACACATTCGACGGTGTGCAAGCGGTTATCACAATCGGGATGACGACCGCGGACCAGCGCTGCGAAACAACATGGACCGCGGATTCGCGCGATGGCGCGATTGCTCCGGCAACCGACAATTCGCCGTTTCTCTACTTCAAGGGCGGCTCGTTCCCTCCGCTCTATACGATTACGCTGCTCGCTGTCCTCCTGACGTCCCTCGTCACCGTACGCACGCTGGGCGGGCCGCTGCGGGACATGCGCCCCTATGCCGACCTGTTTTTCATGGGGGCGGCGTTCCTGCTGCTGGAGACCAAGAACGTGGCGACCTTTGCGCTGCTTTTCGGCACCACGTGGTTCGTCAACGCGCTGGTCTTCGCCAGCGTGCTGGTCATCGTGCTCGCTGCGGTGGAGACGACACGGAAGTTCCGGACGCCATCGCTGCCGGTCGTCTACGCCGGTATCGCCGTATCTCTGGCCCTGGCCTGGGTCATCCGTCCCGAGTGGCTGCTGCCTCTCCCCTTCGTGCCCAGGCTGCTGGCAGCGTCCCTGCTGGCGTTCCTGCCGATCTACCTCGCGAACGTGGCCTTCTCGAAGCGTTTCCAGGGCTCGTCGGACTCGCAGTCGGCATTTGCAATCAACCTGATGGGCGCGATCGTCGGCGGTTGCCTGGAATATGCAGCGCTGATGACCGGCTACAACAATCTGCTGATCGTGACGGGCCTGCTCTACCTCGCGGCTTTCCTCCTGATGCCCAGGGCCGCCGCTCGTTCCGGATGACGGGACGAGCCTGACGCTTGTCCGCGCCGCTACTCGTGTGCGCCTTGTGCATCTGCCCCGCGACCGCCCTCACCTTGCCCGGCGACGCGCGCCAGATCGCGATCGCCGAGAGGAGGCTGACGGCAATGCCGATCGCGAAGGCAGAGGTGTAGCTGCCCGAAAGATCGTACAGCAGCCCGGTCGCCCACGGGCCTGCCGCGCCATAGGCGCAGGCCGCTTCGGCTTTGCCGGGATCGCCCCGACGATGGAGCTGATTGAATCAGGCGAGATCGGCAAGCATCCGGTCGCGCCGGGTTCGGATGCGCTCGTCGCCTATGTCAGGACGATCGGCCTGCAGGCCGGCGACCAGCCATCGCTCGCAGTGCAAGGCCCGGACGGCACATCCATGCCGACCAACAACCTTCCCGCGCTCGACCGCGACAAGGCGCAGTTTCTCGTCATCGCCGGGAAAAAACGCACCGAAGCGGCGTGGCCGCCAGGGCGCTACATTGCGACCTACCGGGTGACGCGGGACGGCGCGGAAGTGCTGAAGAAGACGTTCGACGTTGACGCGCGCTCTCGATAAGCCGTGGTTGAGAACGCTACGAAAATTCGGCGTGTAGCCATAAACCTGGAATGCCCACAGGCTTATCCTTATTGCCCTAAAAAGCGGACATCCGGGTTGGCCTTCAGTGTGTCTGCTTTGTGCCTTGTGCCACAAGCAGACACCATACGGTCGCGCGGGGCAACGTCCGATTGCCCCTCCCAAGCGGGACGAAGCGGCTCATTTTTGAGCTTTCAAATAGAAATTGCTTCCGGCTGTTGGGCTACGAGGGACTTACTGGCGCTACCGCGCGGCGAGCGCGCCAGGCGCGACGTGGCAAGAATAGAAGCAAAAGCTACCGCTGCACCGCCGATGATATCGATCACATAATGCGCCCCGCACAGGGGAGTGCTGGCGATCAGAAGAAAGTTCAACGGCACGAGCATGAAACGCAGAACGGAGATTGGCCACAGCGTCCAGACAATCAGAATTGCACCTGCGGTATGAAAGCTAGGAAAAGAGATCAGTCCTTCCAACGCATTCAAGTTGATAGTTCGAAGCGTTCCCGCCCGAAGCCCTTCCAGAGTGGGGAAATAGCTAGGCCGCCCGTCCGGCAAGATGGAGACGTCCGTTGGCATCTTATCGACATAGATTACCGCGTTCGCTGCAGGAAGGAAGCTAGCAATCACGGCAGTAGCTGTGACGGCGATCGCAAATGCTATGAGGTAGCCCTGCAATCGATCAACTCTTCTCACACCAGCCGTTGCAATCAAGGCTAAAAAGGTTTGAGGCAACAGGCTATCGTACGCGAAGCCGAGGACCTCCCGCAACCGGCCGTTCCGCCGAACAAAATCAAGATACGCCTCGCGTTCGAAGCCGAGCCATCGGTCTATGGCGTTTAGTTCGAAGTCACGATATGGCAGGGGCACCGTTGACGCCACGTAAGTCAGCATTATGCCCATGACCATCACAACCACGAGTTGCCCGACGGTGACCACCATACACGCGATCCCAAGATCTCGCCGAAAAAATCGATAGTAGGCGACGAGACAGAGATAGCCTGTCATCAAAGCAATTAATTCCGGGGCCAAGTGGCCGTGGAACCGCAAACCGACAACCTGAAGCGAAACAATCGTTAAGCCTGTAATCGCCAAAGTGGCCTGCCAAGCGAGGCGAGACAGCATAATATCTGAGATTGTGCTCTGCATGGCATTCGCTTGTATTTTCTATCTCAACGAGTACCCGCGCTTTGACAACAAACAATTAAAGCGGACCATCCAAAATTAGGATTGGCTTGTGCAAATGTCTCTCTGCTGGCCGACACGCCGCTGAATGTGCCGCCCGGTCACCGCTGCGGCCGGCATTCGAAACCCTTCACAATAGGAGAAATACCGGGATGACCAGCGCATGTCTGCCAGCCTCAAAAACGGACATCTCTCGCTTATGAGGAAAAGCCCGGGCCCGCGTCGCTTCTGGTATACGCCTTGTGCATTTGTCCCGCGACCGCCCTCACCTTGCCCGGCGATGCGCGCCAGATCGCGATCGCCGACAGCAGGCTGACGGCAATGCCGATCGCAAAGGCTGAGGTGTAGCTGCCCGAAAGATCGTACAGCAGCCCGGTCGCCCACGGGCCTGCCGCGCCGCCGGCCAGCGCCGCCAGCATGATGGTGCCGAAGATGCTGCCGTATTGCCTGCCCTGAAAGATTTCCAGCACCACCGCGCCCATGACCGAGGTCAGGCCATAGCCGAGCGCGCCCTGGGTGAAGATCATGAGATAGACCAGCGGCAGCACCGGCGCGAATTTCAGGGCGATCAGCGCGGCGAAACAGATCGCAAAGCCCAAGCAACTGATGGCCCAGATCCATTCGCGCCCGATCCGGTCGGAGAGATGCCCGAGCCAGATCTGGCCGGGAATGCCGAGCAGGCTGACGACACCGAGCGCCCACACCGCGACATTGGCGCTGAAGCCGACGTCGAGCAGGAATTTGGTCTGGTGCACCTGCACCGCGTACCAGATGTAGAGGCCGCAGAAATAGCCGAGCGAGATCCACCAGAATCGCGCGGTGCGCAGCGCGCGGCGCAGCGTCCAGTCGGTATTGGCCCACACGGGGTCGACGATGTTCGAGCGAGGTGCGGCCGATGTCGCCGACGGCGCCGCGTCGCCATCCGGCCGCAACCCGATATCCTCGGGGCGCTTGCGCAACAGAAAATTGATCGGGGCGAGCACGGCGAGCACCAGAATACCCATCGCGGTGCAGGCGGTGCGCCAGCCGGTCTGCTCGATCATGTGCTGCACCCATGGCAGCAAGGTCACCGAGCCGATGCCGACGCCGGCGAAGGCGAGCCCGATGGCGAGGCCGCGGCGGCGGATGAACCAGTTCGGCAGAAACAGCGATTGGCCGGAATAGCCGAGGCACACGCTGCCCGCGCCGACCAGCACGCCGATCGTGAGATAGAGATGCCAGGGCTGCGTCGTCAGCGGCGCGAGCAACAGCCCGCCGCCCATCAGCGCGACGCCAAGCTCCATCACCCCGCGCGGACCGAAGCGATCCATCATGCGCCCGATCAATGGACTGACGGCACCCGACACCACAAAGCCGAAGGAGAAGGCGCCGGCAGTGACGCCGCGCTCCCATCCGAACTCGGAAACGATCGGCGGAAAGAACAGCGAGAATGCCGTCCGCGCATTGACGCCGATCGCCATGGTGACAAACGTCACCGCGACGATCAGCCAGCCGTAGAAGAAGGGAAGACGCATCAGGTTGGCTTATCGCGTGGATTGCTTCGATGTCTCGGTAATTCGGACGGTTAGCAATAGTCTAATCAGACGCACCTTCGCATTGGTGGCTCAGCATGACACGAATTTCTCTGAGACCGTACCGGGATATGGTTTCGATACACAACCTCATACGGCATTGCACGTGTTAATCGCTTTAGAATTGCAACGGATACTCGATCGCCTTTGCGCGCCGTGCCCATCGCAGCTGGCAGGACTTGTTTCCGAGTGCTTTTCGCGCGGCTCTTGCGTGCGGTTCCATACCATCTAAGATGTAGAGCCGGGATCGCGAAGTTGGTTCGACATGAACGACAGGGCGGAGGACGAAGGCGAGGAACGGGCCGCCCATGCCGGGCGATTTGTTGCTCAGGGCGCAGGCGTAGCACTCGTGCGCCAGGAGACCGTCGTACTGCTGGTCGATCTCGTGGAATCGGTGCGGCTCATGCGAGAGCACGAAGCTTCCACCGTTCGCCGATGGACAGACTTTGTCGGGATCGTCACCACTGAGATACTGCCGCGCTATCACGGTGTCCTGGTAAAGAGTCTGGGTGACGGCCTCCTGGTGCGTTTCGAGACAGTGCCTGACGCAGCCGATGCCGCCGCAGCGATGCACCATACACTTGCCGCGCAGAACGTCGGCATGCCCGAAGACCAGCATTTCGACCTGCGCGCCGGTATCAACGCCGCGATGGCGTGGAGCGACGGGATCGATATCTACGGGACCGGTGTAAACCTGGCAGCACGGCTGGCCACACTGGCCGGCCCGGGCGAGACGATTGCCAGCGCGTCGGCCCACGAACAACTGGCGGCGGCCTTGGCCACTCTGGCTAATCCCGGGGAAACCATCGGCAGTGCCGCGGCACGCGACGAACTAACGCACGGCGTCGATGCGTCGTGCGAGGACCTTGGCGAATGCATTCTCAAGCATTTTGACAAGCCGGTCCGGGCATATCGCGTTGGCCCGGCCAGTCCGCGTCCAAGCCTTACCGGGTGGCACGACTATGGAACGGCCATGCAGCCGACCATTGCCGTGATCCCATTCTCTGCCAGGAGCGACAGCCCAGCGCTTTTCGATGTCGGCAACCTGATTGCCGACAGCGTGATCTGGCGGCTGTCGAAGGCCGCGGACCTGAAGGTGATTTCACGGCTGTCGACTGCCGTATTCCGCGGCCGTGCGCACGATGTCGGAGAGGTATCAGCGCATCTTGGCGCCACCTATGTCCTCAGCGGGGCCTATGTTGCGGATGCCGGCAAGATCATGGTGACCGCCGAACTCTCCGAGGCGCGCAACAACCAGGTGGTCTGGACTGACCGGTTGAACGGCGAAATCGGCGATCTGCTCAGGCCGGAAAGCGAACTGGCGGATCGTATCGCGCAGGCAGTGCATTTGTCCGTACTCGACGCCGAGGTCGAGCATATCCTGACCCAGCCGTTGCCGACCCTCGAGAGCTACTCGCTGCTGCTTGGCAGCATCAAGTTGATGCACCGCTCCAGCAAGGAGGAGTTTCTTCAGACGCGCAAGATCCTTGACGAACTGATTAACCGGCATGGCCGGATCGCTGCCCCGCGCGCCTGGCTTGGCAATTGGTACATCCTGCAGGTGACACGCGGCTGGTCTGAGGACCGCAAGCGCGAGGCCGTCGAGGCCTTGAGCACAACCCACGCCGCCCTCGACCGGGATCCGTCGGACGCACTTGCGCTGGCGACCGAAGGGTTTGTCTACTGTCACTTGTTGAAGGACCTGGAGACCGCTCGCAAGCGCTGCAACGAGGCTGTGAATGCCAACCCCAGCCACGCCCTCGGCTGGCTCTATCTCGGCACCGTCAACGCGTTCATGGGGGAAGGCAAAGCGGCTGTGGACGCGACACGCCGCGCAATAGAGCTCTCTCCGCTCGATCCGCAACGCTACTATTTCGAGTGTCTTGGCGCTGCAGCAGAGCTTTCCGCGCATCAATACGAGAATGCCGAAAAGCTCGCGCGCTCATCGCTTATGCACCATCGCATGCATTCGTCCACGTGGCGGGCCCTTACGATCTCGCTGGTGGCGCAGGACCGAATGGATGAGGCGCGCGAGACGCTTGCCAGGCTGCTGCAGCTCGAGCCACAATTGACGGTGGAGCGGTATCTCGCGCGCATACCGAATGCGGCGCTCGAAACCGGCCGGCGCTGGGCGTGCTGCCTGGCCATGGCAGGCCTCCCCTCGGGAAACGGCAACTCGAACCGGCATTGATCCTGGAGAAAAAATATCTCGCTCGTGTGAAGCAGTGCACATTCGGAACGAGCACAACCGGACAAATCTAGATCACGCGCTTACTGGCGAAAATCTGACTTACTCACAGAGGAGGCAGGAATGGCTCAACTCGGTGGTGCAGGCGGAGCAGGTGGTGCGGGCGGTGCAGGTGGGGCCGGCGGGGCCGGTGGCGCTGGAGGGGCCGGCGGTGCTGGTGGCGCGGGTGGATCATTCCTTGGCACGATGGCCGACGCCTATGCCAATCCGATCATGGTCGATGCGCTCATTCTCGGGCGCGAAGGGACCAGCGTCGTTCCCGAGAGTACGACGTCCCCATTCTTCACGTACTACGCGCCGCAATTGCCGCCGACGATTGACGCCCCGCTACAATTGGAACGCTGGGAGGCGTGGGTCCGCGCTTATACCGCGGTCGGCGAAATGCTGCAGGGGATCAGCTTCAACAAGACGACATCGATAACGCCACCCCGTGACGTCGGATTCCAGGTCTTGTCGTCCTCATATGTGATTGCGGAAATAGAACGTCCGAGCGGATTGACGTTCCAGAGCCAGATTCCGATGGTCTTGAGTTGGGCCGAACTGCGCAACGAACGTGCCACCGAAATCTTGGCGCAGATCGATCCTCAATACGCATTCTGGTCGTCGATCGTCTACATGCACCCCGACCGGACCCGGAGGACATTCGAACTGATCAACATCCTGCTGCAGTTCTGCGTCTACGTGGAAATGCGCTTCAAGCACGCGCTGGCGTGCTGGCGGCCGGTTGAATACAATGCGCAAGTGCAGCCGATGATCACGACCCCGGGGCACGGAGCCTTCCCGAGCGGACATTCGACCCAGGCTCATGCGGTAGCGCATGTGCTGAAAGCGCTGTTGAACCTCAATCCGCAAACGAGTCCGCCGAAGCCGGGATACCCAACGGTGACCGATCAACTCGATCGCCAGGCGGCACGCATCGCGACCAACCGTGTCATTGCGGGTGTTCATTTTCCGGCCGACAGCATGGTGGGACGCATGCTTGGCGTGGCCCTGGGCGAATATTTCATCGCACGTTGCACGCCGAGCCAAACCTTCAGCCGGAAGTTCCTTGCCGCGGGAATCGACGCTGCTCCCGCCACCGATTTCAATCCGTTCAGCCCTACCCAGCAGTTGAACGCTGGGCCGTTCTACTCTGAAACTTCGGGAGGGGCGGTCACGCCATCCCCTTTGATGGGTCAGTTATGGATAAAGGCGCAGGAAGAATGGGCGATGCCAGGCAAATTTCCATAGGCGGAGTCTCATTCAGCAACCCGTAGCGGAGAACGTTCCATGGCCCAGATGGAATTGCCGAGCTGCTTTGACCCGTACCTTCGGTACGCGATCGCGTCCGACTTCAAGTACTTCAAGTTTTTCGACGCGCGGAATTTCAAGCTCTCGCTGCTCGTGGAGTTCAGGACAGTCGCACTGGCAAAGACGTTCAAGACCGATATGAAATCCGACCACGCCATTGAGTTCAGCCCGGCCGACCATGGCTCCAGATACACCACCATCCGCGCCCACAAGTCCGTGGTAACCGACCCGGGCACATTTCCCATCTGGATTAAATGTGTCTCCAGGGTGGAACTGTCACTGCCGGTGAAGCCGGTGACAGGTCCACCGGAAAAGATACTTCGTAATCGTTGGGCGGAGGGCAAAGAGAAGAGCGGAGAGCTCTTGATCGGCGTGCTCGATGACGGCTGCCCGTTCGCTGCAGCGCAGTTTCTGACTGCGTCCGGTACACGGGTGCGTGGCATCTGGGACCAGAACCGAAACAAGCAGCCGATTACTACAGTTGCCGGCGTGTTCGGGCAAGTACCGAGCGATTTCACGTATGGCGTCGAGTTCCTGCGCGATTTTGCTACGCCGACGTCACAGATCGGCCTCAACGAATGGATTGGATTGCACCGGACGACGGCAGGCAGCATCGACGAGGATGGTTGCTACGCGGATGCCGACTTCAAGCCGCTCAAGCACCGCTTGTCGCACGGCGCACACGTGTTGGACGTGGTTGCGGGGAGCATCCCGACCTCCTCACGCATTGGTCCCTCGCGTCCGGGACAGGACAGGCGCGATCCGCCAAGTTTTGCTGTCGCGACCGACCCCGCTTCCGGCGCCGATTTGGTCTTTGTACAATTTCCCGAGGACGGCATCCGCGATGGAACCGGCGTCTGGCTCAAAGCCTATGTTGAGGAAGGCATCCAGTACATCATGACCTTTGCGGAGCCGAACCGGACCAAAAAGGTCATCGTCAATCTCAGCTATGGGCCGACGACCGGACCGCACGATGGCACGGCGTTGCTTGAGGAGGCGCTGAACGCGCTTGTCACGTATTATGACGGCACGCAAGGGAAACCCGAGCTTGAGATCGTCCTGCCCGCCGGCAATGCCTATCTGAGCGAGGGCCATGTGGCTTGCGTGGGGCCAGGCACGACCCAGGCTGGCGGCATCGAGTGGATGTGGCGTCTTCCGCCCGACAATTCGGTGCTGTGCTTTGCCGAGATTTGGATGAGCACGAACGACGCGAGCGGTGTCGTCGTGACGCTTGGATCGCCGAGCGGCCTCATTTCCACATCTACCGCCGGTCCCATTCCTCCACCCAACGGCATCCCCTTTCCGTCTTTCACGGGAGCGTACGCCCCGCTGACATGGGGCAGCAGCACGGTGTGGCTGCTTGCCGTCGAGCCCACCATCGCCACGTCCGGGTTCGTACCCGAGCATGGGGATTGGATGATCAGGATCGATGGCGTTGGCGCGAACGCCAAGGTTCATGCCTATGCGGCCCGCAGCGACCCGAACATGGATGTACGCTCGGGCGCCAAGCTCTCCTATTTTGTCGACCCCAAGTGGCAGCGAACCCGCTCGGCCGATGCCAGCTGCAACTACGCCAATGGGGAGTTCGACCAGGCCGGATCGCAAATCCATCGCTATGGCACCCTCAACGGGATCGCCACCGCCAGCGTTCCTACCGTGCACGTTGCCGGTGGTTACATCATTTCGAACAGGCGCAAGTCACGTTATTCGTCGGCCGGCCCTGCGCGCGGAGGCACCCGCTACGGTCCGGACTACGTACTGCCCTGCGACGAGTCCTACGCTCTCGCCGGGATACGTGCCGGGGGAAACAGGAGCCGCGCCGTGTTTCGCCTGGTTGGAACCAGTACCGCGGCACCGCAGCTGGCGCGGCAGTTAGCCAAACTGGGGAGTGGATTGCTCTTCCCAACGCCGACCGACGTTCCATCTCTGACCGACGTCGCAGGACGCGAGAGCCGCGGTGGCGGCAATATAGAGCCCTCGTAGGGTCAGGGCCGGCGCGTCCAGCTGTCGGCGTTGACAGCACCAAGAGGAATCTCGCCCGCGACAATCCGCTCGACCTGCCGGACCGTCTCCAGCGACTGGCTCTCGATTGCCGGCGGCGTCAGTCCACCGATATGCGGCGTCGCGATGAGGTTCGTGGACCACCCCGGAACGCCGGGGTCAGCATCCTTCGTTGATGTCCTCAACCTGCAACCGACGCATGGCTCTCGTGGCCGAAATAGGCGCGCTCGAGCCGCTGCGGCAGATTGTTCTCGCTGGTCGGCGCTTCCAGCACGATATTGCCCTGCACCAGCGCATAGACGCGATCGGCGGCGGCAAGCGCCTTCTCCAACAACTGTTCGACCAGCAGCACGGCGGTGCCCTGCTTGCGCAGTTGCGCGATCACGTTGAGCACGCGATCGACCAGCACCGGCGACAGGCCGGCCGAGGGTTCGTCCAGCATCAACAGCCGCGGGCGGCGCACCAGACCCTGCGCGACCGTGAGCATCTGCTGTTGCCCGCCGCTGAGCGCACCGCCGCGCTCGTGACGCTTCTCCGCGATCTCCGGGAAAAACGACAAGGCTTCCTCGACCCTCCCGGCGCGCTCGCTGCGCGGCAGATCGTAACCGGCGATCAGAAGATTGTCGGTGACGGAAATCTGCGTGAACACGCGATGGCCCTCGATCACATGGACGAGGCCGGCGCGTCCCGCCTCGCGCGGCGTCGCGTTGGTCATGTCGCGGCCGTCGAAGCGCACATGCCCCGAAGTGACCGGCAGCAATCCCGACAGCGCCCGCAACAGCGTCGTCTTGCCCGCGCCGTTGGGGCCGAGCAAGGCAACCACTTCGCCGGCTGCGATCTCGATCCCGATGCCATGCAGCACGCGGATCTTGCCGTAGCCCGATTCAAGCGCTTTCACCGAGAGCAGAGGTTCAGCCGCCGAGGTAAGCACTGACCACCTCCTTGTGGATGCGAATCTCGGCCGGGGTACCGGCGGCGAGCGTCCGCCCGAGATTGAGCACGGTGACCTGATGACAAATGTCGAAGATCAGGTCGGCATGGTGCTCGACCAGCAGCACACCGGTGCCGCGGGCACTGATCGCCTTGATCAGCCCGGCCAGCCGCTCGATCTCGTCGTTGGAAAGGCCGGCGGCGGGTTCGTCGAGCAGCAGGAAATCCGGATCGAGCATCAGCGCGCGGGCGATCTCGATGAAGCGCAATTCGCTGTGCTGCAGGCGGTCGGCACGCACCTCCGCCAGCGGCTCCAGCCCAACGACGCCGAGCAAGGCGCGCGCCTTGGCCGCCAGCATCCGCTCATCCTGCGCGTTGCGCGGCAGCGCCAGCATCGACTCGACAAAACTCGCTTTGCCCTCGATCGAGCCGCCGATCATGACGTTCTGCAGCACCGACGCCTCGCCGATCACGCGCGGGGTCTGAAACGTGCGCGCGATGCCGCGATAGGCGCGCAACGTCGGCTCACCCGGCGGCAGCGCATCATCGCCGAGGGTCATGTTTCCGGCCTGGGCGGCGTAGTAACCCGAGATCACATTGAGCGTCGTGGTCTTGCCGCTGCCGTTGGGGCCGATCAGCCCGTGGATCCGGCCCGGCGCCACGTCGAGGTCGAGGCCGTCGATCGCGCGCACATTGCCGAAGCTCAAGGCGATGCCACGCAGCGTCAGCAAGTTGCCGCCCGTGCGCTTGCGCACGATATCGGCCAATGCCGCCGGTCGCGGCACGATGGCGCGGTTGCTGGCCAGCGGACGGCGGTTGCGAAAATCCAGCAGCGCGGCGATGCCACCGGGCATCACAAGCACGATCACCAGCAGCAACACCGCATAGAGAAACGTCGACCACGCCGCCAATGGCGCCGCGATCTCCGGCAGGATCGTCAGGATGATGGTGCCGAGCATCGGCCCCAGGATCGAGCCACGGCCGCCGATCAGGATCGCAATGAAGAACAGTACGGACAGGTCGAAGGTGAAAGCATCCGGCGTGATGTAGGTCTGCAGGGTCGCGAACAATCCGCCGGCGATAGCCGCAAGCGCGCCGGCAAACAGGAAGATGGCGATCAGCATTTTCGGCTTGGAAATGCCGGTGGCCTCGGCCGCGACTTCGGCGTCGCGCACCGCAATCAGCGCGCGGCCGAACCGGCTGCGGGCGACGTTGGCGCTCAGCCAGGTGGTGAGGGCCGCGATCGCGATGCACAGCGCGTAAAAGCCCCACGCCGTGTTGAACGGCGCCGGAAATTCCGGGCCTGATATGCCGATGCCGCCGCCGGTGACGCTCTGCCACGCCAGCGCGATCTGCGTCACGATAGTGGCGAAGCCCAGCGTCGACATCGCGAAATAGAAGGTGCGTAATCGCAACGCCGGCAGGCCGACGATCACGCCGAATACCGCGCCGATGCAGCCTGCAATCGGCAGCGCGGCGAATACCGGCACCGGCGGCATGACATTGCCTGCGACCAGCACGCTCGTGGTGTAAGCGCCGAGCGTCAGCAACGCGACATAGCCGATCGCAAGATGCCCGGCAAAGCCGACCACCAGGTTGAGGCCGGAGACCAGCACCCAATAGATCGCCGCCCGCGTGCCGATCAGCACCCAGTAATCGTTGCTGACGAAGGGCAGGATCATCGCCACCGCAAGGATGCCGAGGAACGGCGCGATGTGCGGCAACGCCGCGCGAAGGGTGCCGGAGTCGCTGTGCGCCGGAACGGCGGTGACTGATGTCATCACACTCTCCGCGCCGTGGAGCCGCCGAACAGACCCTGGGGCGCCGCCAGCAGGACCACGATGAACAGCGTAAAGACGGCGACCGACGAGAAGATGCCGCCGACCAGGAAGTTCGCCGCCTGCTGAAACAGGCCGAGCGCCAGTCCGCCGACGATGGCGCCTCTGTTATTGCCGAGCCCGCCGAGCGCCACCGGAACAAACCCGTAGAAATTCAGCAGCGCGCCATTGGCGAAGAACGCCAGCATCAATTCGCCGCCGGAATATCCGGCCACACCACCGATCACGCCGGCCAGCGCGTAGCTGGCGACGCGCAGATTACGTTCGGGCAGGCCGAGCGCGCGCGCCGCGAAATTATCCTCCGCGATCGCGACGAAGGCACGTCCAACCAAAGTGCGGCGATAAAGATATTCGAGGGCGACAATGGTGATCGCACAGGCTGCGACCGGCAGCCAGAATTTTTCGTCCCAGACACCGCTGCCGATGCCGAAGAGCCGTGGAAACGGCTGCGGCTCGGTGCCCCATTTGATCGCGGCGACCTGCTGGATCATCAGCGCAACGGCGAGCGTCGAAAGCACGTAGAGGTGCTGGTCGAGGCTTTTCAGCACCGGCCGCACCGCGACGAATTCGGTGATGATGCCGATGATGGCGCAGCAGAGCAGCGTCAGCAGGAAGCCTACGAGTATCGGCAGGCCCAGCTTCAACGTGAACATCGAACCGAACACGCCGCCCAGCATCGCAAGCTGGCCCGCGGTGAAGCTCATCACCCGCGAGGTCGAGAACATGGTGTTGTAGGTGACGCCGACGAGCGCGTAGATCGCGCCCGCCGCCAGTCCGGATGCGAGGATCGAGGCGAGCATGTGCTAGCGCCCTCTTCCGCCGCTCACGTATATCCCGGCGCCAGCGCAAACGTCCCGTTCTTGGCGGTGGAGGCTTCCGACATCACGATCTCTTCGGTCGGATAACCATTATGCTGGGTCGGCGAGAAGCTGTAATTGCCGAAATAGCCGGGATACTTCGATAACGTGTTCCAGTAGGCGATGATCCCGGCGCTCTCGGTCGATCCGCTTTCCGCAACGGCCTTGGCGATCAGTTCGATCGCATCGATACCGCCGGCGACCCACCACAGCAGCGTGTCGCTGAGCACCACATTGGCCTTGGTGAGACGCGCGACCAAATCCTCGCTCTTCGGCGGCAATTTTCCGGCCGCGTCATAGCTGCAACTCTTGTAGCCGATGGCGTAGACTTTTTTCCAGTTGGCCGGCTTTTCGACGAGGCCGGCGAGTTCGCCCGACGCCATCGAGGGGTGGCCGACAAATGCAACATCCCAGTTCAACGCAGCGCGGACGTTGAACATGCGCGCTTCCATGCCGGTGGAAACGCTCCATACCACAATCACTTCGGCGCCGGCGTTCTTGGCGCGCAGCATGTCCGGCGTCATATCCGGTTGGGTCGCGTCGACATTGGCTTGATAGACGACTTCGGCGCCATCCTTCTTGAATGCCGCGACCGAAGCGCCGACCGCGGTTACGCCATAGCCGGTGGTATCGCCGATCACGGCGATCTTTTTTACCTTGAGGATGTTGAGACAATAATTCCGGACCGCGTCATCCCATTGGCTGTTCGACGGCGCCATGCGGAAGGCGTTCGGAAACTTGGTGGTGTCGATCAGGGTTTCGACAACGCATGGGTGAATATCCGGCATCTTGGCGCGCGCCATGATCGGCGTGGTCGCCAGCGCCTCGCCGGAATTGAGCGGGCCCCAGATGGCATGGACCTTGGCCTGGCTGATCAGTTCCTGCGTGGCGTTGACAGCCTTGGTCGGATCGCCCTGGGTGTCGCGCATGACGATCTCGAGCTTGCGGCCCTTGACGCCGCCTGCGGCATTGATCGCATCCGCCGCGAAATTTACGCCCCGGTTGAAGCCGATGGTCGGCGCCGAACTCGGACCGGTCATCGCCGCGAGGCAGCCGACCTTGATCGGTTCCGACTGGGCAATGGCGGGGACTGGAAACGAAAATGCTGCCGCGCCTGCGGCGCCGGCGCTGCCCAACAATACGTCACGACGTGAAATGGCCATGTGATGCGCTTC
>Ga0307500_10000171_pt1 | contig 21710 bp, 19 predicted proteins | sample 14_S_MG_FD_201362 | JGI IMG/M metagenome (GOLD analysis project Ga0307500, IMG submission 201362) | Soil microbial communities from Populus trichocarpa stands in riparian zone in the Pacific Northwest, United States - 14_S | ecosystem: Environmental > Terrestrial > Soil > Riparian zone > Trees... | reverse complement strand
CACGCTGGTGCGGGACAACATCCGCGTCCGCTCGGTGCGCGCCCGCGTCGAACAGGACGACATCGCCTATATCCGCGTCACCACCTTCAACGAGCAGACCACCGAAGGCCTGAAGCGCGAGATCGGCAACCTCTCGAACCAGCTCGGCGACAAGCTGAAGGGCTACATCATCGATCTCCGCAACAATCCGGGCGGCTTGCTGGAGGAAGCGGTCACCGTTTCCGACACCTTCCTGGAGCGCGGCGAGATCGTCTCGACCCGCGGCCGCAATGCCGAGGAAACCCAGCGCCGCGCGGCGCATACGGGCGACCTGACCAAGGGCAAGCCGATCATCGTGCTGGTCAATGGCGGCTCGGCTTCGGCCTCCGAAATCGTCGCCGGCGCGCTGCAGGACCACAAGCGGGCCACGCTGGTCGGCACGCGCTCGTTCGGCAAGGGCTCGGTGCAGACCATCATCCCGCTCGGCAGCGGCAACGGCGCACTGCGGCTCACCACCGCGCGCTACTACACGCCGTCAGGCAAATCGATCCAGGCCAAGGGCATCGTGCCCGACATCGAAGTTTTGCAGGACGTGCCGGAAGAATTGAAGTCGCGCACCGACACCAAGGGCGAAGCTTCGCTGCGCGGCCATCTGAAGAACGACGGCGACGAGAAGACCGGATCGCAATCCTACGTGCCGCCGGACGCCAAGGACGACAAGGCGCTGAAGACCGCCGCCGACCTGCTGCACGGCATCAAGTCGACCGCGACCGCAGCGCCTGCAACCGGCGACAAGGCAGCGATCGACAAGCCGGCCACCAAGGCCGCGAACTGATCGGCGCTACCAGCCAGCTTCTAAAAAAGGGCGGCCTTCGGGTCGCCCTTTTTGCTGGGCGGCTGAGTAGCCAGGCGCCCCCTGCGATTCGAAGAATTTCGAACAAGACAAGGACCGAGGCTCTAGATTGGTTTTGTCGCGTTTTCTCGACGCGAACCGGTCTCCACTTCGCTGGAAAACGCTCTGGCTGCCGTGGCCCTGCTCTGCCGTGGTATCGTCAGCCCCGGTGATTCGGGGAGGTCCATGACGGAAACGACCGACGATCTGAGCGCGCCGCTCGGACAGAAGACAGAGCGCCAGAAGCGCCGGTTCCGGCTGCCCTTCACTGCGATGCAGGCGCTGGCTGTGCTGCTCGGCCTGTTCCTGGTCGCTTTCCTCACCATAGCCCTTTTCACCGACAACCCGTTCGGCGGCGAGCCGGTCGCCCGTATCGCGCTGCGCCAACCGGCAGCGGCGGACGAAAAGCTGCCTGGAACCGAAAAAGCGGCGAAATCTGTCCAGCCGGCCGCAACCGGCGACAACAAGACCGTCACCATCATCGACGGCTCCAGCGGCAAGCGCCAGGATATCGTGATCGGCAGCGATGCCGGCGACAAGTCAGGCGCCGAGCCGGCAACGGCAATGGCCGGTATCGACCAGCGGCTCCTGGAAAAGTCCCGTTACGGCATGATCCCGGTAGTTGCCGACGGGCTGAAACCCTTCACGGTCTATGCAGCCGACGCCGACCGCACCAAGGCGGCCAAGATGCCTGTCATCGCCATCGTTGTCGGCGGGCTCGGTGTCGGGGCCGCCAAGACGGCCGATGCCATCATGAAGCTGCCGCCGGCCGTGACGCTGGCGTTCACGCCGTACGGGGCAGACCCCGCCAAGCTCGCCGAGCGGGCCCGGGCGCAGCGCCACGAGATCCTGCTTCAGGTTCCGATGGAGCCGTTCGACTATCCCGACAATGACCCCGGCCCGCAGACCCTGCTCACGACGCTGACGCCGGAGCAGAACATCGACCGGCTGTACTGGCATCTCAGCCGGTTCCAGGGCTATGCGGGGATCGCCAATTTCATGGGTGCACGTTTCACGGCGACCGACGCCGTGATGCAGCCGATCATCCGCGAGGCGGCCAAGCGCGGCCTCGGTTATCTCGATGACGGCTCCTCGCAGCGCAGCGCAGCGCCATCCCTGACGGCGGCCCAAGCCATGCCGTTCGCCAAGGCCGATTTCACCATCGATGCCGTGCCCACCTCGGCCGAGATCGACCGGACGCTGGTCAAGCTGGAGACGCTCGCCAAGGAACGCGGACTGGCCGTGGGCATCGCTTCGGCGCTGCCGATTTCAATCGAGCGGCTGTCCGCCTGGATCAAGACACTCGACAGCCGTGGCATTATGCTTGTGCCATTGACAACGGCGATGCTGAAATCAAAATCAGGCTAGACATCAAGCCGATGGCGGCGATCCGGACTTTCCCGGACTGCGTTGGACCGACCAATTGCGGGTGGACTTGATGCAAGCAAGGGAATCGTGAGGGACATGGCGCGCTACGAAGACCTGCCTTACCGGACCTGCGTCGGCATGATGCTGATCAATGCGGCCGGGCTGGTTTTCATCGGCCGCCGCGCCGGCGGCATCGAGCATGTCGACGAAACCCACGTCTGGCAGATGCCGCAGGGCGGCGTCGATCCCGGCGAGGACACCTGGGAAGCCGCCAAGCGCGAGCTTTACGAGGAAACCAGCGTCCGTTCGGTGGAGAAGCTCGGCGAGGTCCCGGATTGGCTGATCTACGACATTCCACGCACGGTGGCAGGCCGCGCCTGGAAGGGCCGCTACCGCGGGCAACGGCAGAAATGGTTCGCGGTGCGCTTTACCGGCAAGGATGCCGAAATCAACGTCGCAAGTCCCGGCGGCGGGCACAAGGCCGAATTCGTGAACTGGCGCTGGGAGCCGATGAAAAACCTCCCGAACCTGATCGTTCCGTTCAAGCGCCCGGTCTATGAACGCGTGGTCAAGGAATTCTCCAGCCTCGCAGGTGGCTAGAACCGGACCGGTTGGAGTCGATAGACACAAAATCGCGAAAACAACCCCATGCAAAGTAGAATGGGCCTCGTCTCGCAGCACTCAGACCGCTTGCGTCCGGGGCACGAATGGTCTGTCGTCACGGCCCAACCTGGCCTCATCCTGCTCTAGCTCTTTTCAAGTTGTGCCGCTGCGGCGCTATCCGGTACCCCCTCCATGTCCGACAAACCCTATCGCCCCAATGTGGGTATCGCGCTGTTCAACACCTCGGGCCAAGTGCTGATCGGGCGGCGCTTCCGGGACGACGGACCGGAAATCATTCTTCCTGGCCTGGAGTGGCAGATGCCGCAGGGCGGCATCGACGCCGGGGAGAACCCGCGCGATGCCGTCATGCGCGAACTCTGGGAGGAGACCGGGGCGGTCAGTGCCGAATATCTAGGCGAGACCGGTTGGACCACATATGAGTTCCCGCCCTATGACGGACCGGCCACGCATCGCCTTGCCCAATTCCGCGGCCAGCGGCAGAAGTGGTTCGCGCTGCGGTTCACCGGCCGCGACGACGAGATCGACCCGCTGACGCCGCGCAACGGCCAGCCGGCCGAATTCGATTCATGGCGCTGGGAACGGCTCGACCGCGTCGCGGACCTGGTCGTGCCATTTCGGTACGACGTGTACCGGATGGTGGCGCAGGCCTTTGTGGAATTCGCCCGCTAGCCTGCCGTGGTCTCGCCCCGGTCGCGGCACGAGACGCTGACGGATCCCGTCACTCCATATTTTTCCGCCGGCCGGAGTTCGCGAGAAAAGCGCCCGGCGCCGCCGGCGGTGTCAGCGAACCTTTTTGTATCGAGCGCAGACTAACGGTCTCAGCTTTGAAATAACCCGGACCAAACGGTGTCTTGCCTCACATGATGGAAGTGACTGTAACCAAGCGCCGCCGGACTTGGGAGTGGCGGGTGTCCGACCAGAATGGGACACTAATCATGCACGGGCGCGAACGTACCCGTCCGGCTGCCCGCTACCAGGGGAACCGGAGCCTGTTCATGCAACTGGCGATCGGCCGAAGGCCCACAGCCTTCAGGGCTTCCGAGACTTTCCCCACACCGGACCAATCGGATTCGGGCGCCAGCAGGTCGTGGTCTAGTTAGGCCCGACCGCAAACGGGCCAATGGCTATGATCTGACAATTGCCGTCCCGCGCGGCGCATTCGGCGAGCGCCGCATTGACCGCAGCCTGTTCCGTCATCGCCTTCAATCCCAGCCCGGGACGGCCGGCCGCGCCGACCGCGACAGCGTTCCAGCCGCTCGAGGCATCCGCGAGCCTGCGCCCGACATCGTCGCGCGCGTCGGCAGAAATCGCTGTATTGCCGGCAGCCTTGAAGAAACCGGTTATCCTGAGCGAAGCCGGAATCGGGACGACGAAATTATCGTTGAGCGCGACGATCGTGCAGGAGACGCCAGCGATCCCGCCGCACGATTCCAGCGCCCGCCGCACGGCTTCCTCGACACTGTCCGATGCAATCGAAAAGAAAAGCGCACCGCCGGGGCCCAGCGCGAGCGCCTTGTTCTTTCGCGCTGGCGCATACACAGCTTCAAGCCGCGCCTTGCTGGCCTCGCGGGTAAGCGGGACGTTTTTGGCGACGAAGGGCTGCCCGGTCATGGCGTCATGCCTGATCCAGGGCAACGGCGGCATTGGCGGCCGGCCATGCGCGTAAACGACGGTATCGCCGACCGCGTAGAGTTCGCATTTGCGCGGCGACTGAGCGGTGTCCGCGCGCTTCTGACATTGCTCGACCGCGGCCAACTTCGCGGCCTCCTCGCTCGGCTGTCCGACGACGAAAGCGTTGAACCCGCCGATATTGAGCGAGAACGCCTTGAAATCGGCGGCCGGCGCGTAGTCCGAAGCAAGCGTGGCGCGGGTCTTGTCGCCGATGAAGGGAATGTTGGCGACGCCGAATTTTTCCGACGATACGACCATAGGCGATGAAGGTGATGACGGAGCCGCCGTCGCGGCGGGGGCCGGCGCGGCAGCCGCGATGGCCGGCGGAGCAGGCGACGGCTGCGCCGCGGCGACAGCCGACGGCGCCGGGCTCGCGGCACTAACGGGAGCGGCGACCTTTGACGGCACCGATGTCTCCAGCTTGGTGAAATAGAGAAAGCCACCGACACCGATCGCGGCCAGGCTGACCACGGTGACCGCGACCGGCCACATCCAGTTCGGCTGCGCCGCGCCTTGGGCCTTCGCCGGCTTCTTGACCTGCGGCGTGGCGTAGGTGCCGTCTTCGCGGCGCATCGCCACCATGTAGGCGTGCACCGGCGTCGGAATGTTCTTCACCTCCTGCGCGCCGATGTCGGCAAACTGCACCGACAGCTTGTTGGCGACCTGCTCATGCACCGCGCGCGAGATACAGATGCCGCCGACTTCGGCGAGGCCCTCGAGTCTCGCTGCGATGTTGACGCCATCGCCGAGGAGGTCGCCGTCGCGCTCGACCACGTCACCGATCGTGATGCCGATGCGAAAGGACATCTGGCGGCTGGGCGGATAGGCCATGTTGCGGGTACGCAGGCTCTCCTGGATATCGATCGCGCAGCGCACCGCTTCGACCGCGCTCGGAAATTCGGCGAGCACGGCATCGCCTGCGGTATTGAAAATGCGGCCGCCGCTCCTGGCGATGAAATCGTCAGTCACCTGACGGTAGGACGCCAGCCGACGCAGCGTCTCCTCCTCGTCCTCGGCAACCAGTCTGGAGTAGCCGGCAATATCGGCCGCAAAAATCGCCGCGATCTTGCGTTTCATCGAGAGCAGCCCCGAACCACGATCTGGTGCGGCAGAATGCCGCCAGAAGTTCCCCGGCGCAACCTTAGCGGTTCCGAGTGGTGCCAGGGGCGTCACGAAAGAAAATACTGCACAAAAAACTCAGCGCCCGTCACGAGATGACGAGCGCTGGCTTGATCAGGGACTTCAGGATGCCCCGGAGCGGTGCCCCGGGGCTAGTGCATAGCCGTCGAAGTGAGCTCCTGTTGGATGCTCTTGTAGTGGTCCAGCCGCTCGATGGCGTGATCGAGTTCGGAGCCTTCCTTTTCGGCGAGCTTCGCTTCGAGCTCGGCAATCGACTCGGCGAACTGCGCGAGGTCGAGATCCTCCAGCGAGGTAGCGACGTTGGCAAGGACGGTGAGGCCGCTCTCCGACATTTCAGCAACACCACCGAGCACGATCACCTTCTGACGGGTGCCGCCGGCGATGATGGTCAGGATGCCCGGGCGGATCGCGGCGACGACCGGCGCGTGTCCGGCGAGTACGCCGAAATCGCCTTCCACGCCGGGAACGTCAACCTGATCGACCTCGCCGGAGAAGGCGAGCTTTTCGGGGGAGACGAGATCGAAATGAAAGGTAGCCATGCTCTTTCCGTTCTTTCGCTGTCACCCGCGGGCTTGACCCGCGGGTCCATCAAGAGAAATTTTCTTGGCGATGGATTGCCGGGTCAAGCCCGGCAATGACGAAGTAACTTAGGCTGCTTCAGCCGCGAGCTTCTTGCCCTTCTCGACGGCTTCCTCGATGGTGCCGACCATATAGAAGGCAGATTCCGGCAGGTGATCGTACTTGCCTTCGCAGATCGCGCGGAACCCCTTGATGGTGTCGGCGAGATCGACGAACTTGCCGGGCGAGCCGGTGAAGACTTCAGCGACGTGGAACGGCTGCGACAGGAAGCGCTCGATCTTGCGGGCGCGGGCCACCGCGATCTTGTCCTCTTCGGACAGTTCGTCCATGCCGAGAATGGCGATGATGTCCTGCAGCGACTTGTACTTCTGCAGCACCTGCTGGACCATGCGCGCGGTCTCGTAGTGCAACTCGCCGACGACGAGCGGGGAGAGCATGCGCGAGGTCGAGTCGAGCGGGTCGACCGCCGGATAGATGCCCTTTTCCGAGATCGCGCGGCTCAACACCGTGGTCGCGTCAAGATGGGCGAACGAGGTCGCAGGCGCCGGGTCGGTCAAGTCGTCGGCCGGCACGTAGATCGCCTGCACCGAGGTGATCGAGCCCTTGTGCGTGGTGGTGATGCGCTCCTGCAGCGCGCCCATGTCGGTGGCGAGCGTCGGCTGATAGCCCACGGCCGAAGGAATACGGCCCAACAGCGCCGACACTTCGGAGCCTGCCTGGGTGAAGCGGAAGATGTTGTCGACGAAGAACAGCACGTCCTGGCCTTGGTCGCGGAAGTGCTCGGCAACGGTAAGGCCGGTAAGGCCGACGCGGGCGCGGGCGCCCGGGGGTTCGTTCATTTGGCCGAACACCAGCGCGCATTTGGACTTCACGCTCGGATCGGGATTCTTCGGATCGGCGTTGACTTTGGATTCGATGAACTCGTGATAGAGGTCGTTGCCTTCGCGGGTACGCTCGCCGACGCCGGCGAACACGGAATAACCGCCGTGCGCCTTGGCGACGTTGTTGATCAGTTCCTGGATCAGCACGGTCTTGCCGACGCCGGCGCCGCCGAACAGGCCGATCTTGCCGCCCTTGGCGTAAGGCGCCAGCAGGTCGACGACCTTGATGCCGGTGACGAGAATTTCAGCTTCGGTGGACTGGTCGGTATAGGTCGGCGCTTCCTGATGGATCGCGCGCAGGCCTTCCGAAACCACCGGACCGGCTTCATCGATCGGCTCGCCGATCACGTTGATGATGCGGCCGAGCGTGCCGGCGCCGACTGGCACCATGATCGGGTTGCCGGTGTCGGTGACTTCCTGACCACGCACCAGACCCTCGGTGGTGTCCATCGCGATGGTGCGCACCGTGGATTCGCCGAGATGCTGGGCGACTTCGAGCACCAGACGGTTGCCGCCGTTCTTGGTCTCGATCGCGTTGAGAATGGCGGGCAGATGCCCCTCGAACTGCACGTCGACGACGGCGCCAATGACCTGCGTGATGCGTCCGTTCTGGTTGGCGGGTGTGGCCATAAACTCTCTCCTTCGAATTCGTATCTGGAAACCGTCAGTTTGATCGTGCCTGTCGCCGCTACATCGCCTCGGCGCCGGAGATGATTTCAATCAGCTCCTTGGTGATCATGGCCTGACGGGTTCGGTTGTAAATCAGGGTCTGCTTGCGGATCATGTCGCCGGCGTTACGGGTGGCGTTGTCCATCGCGCTCATCTGCGCGCCGTAGAACGAGGCGTTGTTTTCCAGAAGCGCACGGAAGACCTGCACCGCGAGATTGCGCGGCAGCAGCCGCGTCAGGATCTCGTCCTCTTCCGGCTCGTATTCGTAAGACGTAGCCGGCCCGGCATTCGCGGCCGGCGCTTCCACCACCAGCGGGATGATCTGCTGGGCGGTCGGGATCTGCGAGATCACGGATTTGAAGCGCGAATAGAACAGCGTACAGACGTCGAATTCGCCGGCCTCGAACCGCGCCAGAACCTTTTTGGCGATGTCCTCGGCATTGATGAAGCCGAGCTGACGAACCGAGCGCAGGTCGACATGCTCGATGATGTTCTTCTCGAAGGTTCGGCGGAGCTGCTCGTAGCCCTTGCGACCGACGCAGAAAATCTTGACCTCTTTGCCCTGGTTGAGCAGCGAATACGCGCGCTCGCGCGCCAGACGCACGATCGAGGAATTGAAGGCGCCGGACAGGCCACGTTCGCCGGTGCAGACCAGCAGCAGATGCACATGGTCGTTGCCGGTGCCGGCCAGCAGCGCCGGTGCGCCGGGCGACCCCGCCGCTGCGGACGCGATATTGGAGATCACCGCGTCCATCTTCTCGGCGTAGGGCCGCGCCGCCTCGGCCGCGGTTTGCGCGCGGCGCAGTTTTGACGCCGCGACCATCTGCATCGCCTTGGTGATCTTCTGCGTCGCCTTGGTCGAGGCAATGCGGACCCGCATGTCTTTTAGTGAAGCCATTCTCAGTTCACCCCGGCGATCCGGCCTCTAAGGCCTCGACCGCAAGCCACTCTTTCGTCAGGTCCGGCCAACCGCCGGGCCTCGACGGCAAATCATCAAGCAAACGCCTTGGCGTGACTTTCGACCACGCTCTTCAGCTTGCCGGCGAGATCGTCGGAGAGATCGCGGCTGTCACGAATGCCGTTGAGGATCTCGACGTTCTTGCCGCGCAACAGCGACAGCAGGCCGTCTTCGAAGGCGCGCACCTTATTGAGCGGAAGCGCGTCGAGATAGCCGTTGGTGCCAGCCCAGATCACGCAAACCTGCTCTTCCATCTTCAGCGGCGAGAACTGCGGCTGCTTCAGGAGTTCGGTCAGGCGCGAGCCGCGGTTCAGCAGGCGCTGCGTCGAGGCGTCGAGGTCGGAGCCGAACTGCGCGAACGCCGCCATTTCGCGGTACTGCGCCAGCTCACCCTTGATCTTGCCGGCGACCTTCTTCATCGCCTTGGTCTGCGCCGACGATCCGACGCGCGACACCGACAGACCGACGTTGACCGCCGGACGGATGCCCTGGAAGAACAGGTCGGTTTCCAGGAAGATCTGGCCGTCGGTAATCGAAATCACGTTGGTCGGGATGTAGGCCGACACGTCGTTGGCCTGGGTTTCGATGATAGGCAGCGCGGTCAGCGAACCCGATCCCTGGTCCTTGTTGAGCTTCGCCGCGCGCTCGAGCAGGCGGGAGTGCAGATAGAACACGTCGCCGGGATAGGCTTCGCGGCCCGGCGGGCGGCGCAGCAGCAGCGACATCTGGCGGTAGGCGACGGCCTGCTTGGACAGATCGTCATAGATGATGACGGCGTGCATGCCGTTGTCGCGGAAGTACTCGCCCATGGTGCAGCCGGTGAACGGCGCGATGTATTGCATCGGCGCCGGGTCGGACGCGGTGGCGGCTACGATGATGGAATATTCCAGCGCGCCCTGCTCTTCCAGCACCTTGACGAACTGGGCAACGGTCGAGCGCTTCTGGCCGATCGCGACATAGACGCAATACAGCTTGATGTTCTCGTCGGGCTGCGCGTTGAGCGGCTTCTGGTTCAAAATGGTGTCGAGCGCGATCGCGGTCTTGCCGGTCTGGCGGTCGCCGATGATCAGCTCGCGCTGGCCGCGGCCGACCGGGATCAGCGCATCGATCGCCTTGAGGCCGGTCGCCATCGGCTCGTTCACCGATTTGCGCGGAATGATGCCGGGCGCCTTGACGTCGACGCGCTTGCGCTCGGTCGACTGGATCGGACCCTTGCCGTCGATGGGATTGCCGAGCGCATCCACCACGCGGCCGAGCAGACCCTTGCCGACCGGCGTGTCCACGATGGCGCGGGTGCGCTTGACGGTCTGGCCTTCCTTGATCTCGCGGTCGGCGCCGAAGATCACGATGCCGACGTTGTCGGTTTCGAGGTTCAGCGCCATGCCGCGGGTGCCGTTCTCGAACTCGACCATTTCACCGGCCTGGACGTTGTCCAGACCGTAGACGCGGGCGATACCGTCACCGACGGACAGCACCTGTCCGACTTCGGTAACCTCAGCCTCCTGGCCGAAATTCTTGATCTGGTCCTTGAGGATCGCGGAAATTTCCGCGGCGCGGATGTCCATCAGCCTGCCTCTTTCATCGCGTGCTTGATCGAATTGAGTTTGGTGCGAAGCGAACTATCCACCATGCGGCTGCCGAGCTTGACCACAAGGCCGCCGATGATGGAGGGATCGACTTTCACGTTGAGCGCGACGTCCTTGCCCGTCACCGACTTCAGTGCGGTCTTCAGGGCGTCGAGATTCTTGTCACTAAGCTGTTCGGCGACGGTGACGTCGGCAGTCGCCTCACCCTTGTACTTCGCCACCAGCGCGCGGAAGGCGCGGATCACGTCAGTGACGGCGAACAGCCGGCGATTGGCGGTGAGGACTTTGAGGAATTTGGCGGAGGTGCCGGAAATTTCGGCCTTGTCGAGCACGGCGTTGAGCGCCTTGGCCTGCGCATCTGCCGAGAAAACCGGGCTGCGGACGAGGCGCTTCAGATCGGCGCTTTCACTCAGCATGGCCTCGAATCTGTCGAGATCGGCCCTTACCGCGTCGACGGATTTCTCGTCGCGCGCCAACTCGAACAAGGCCGTAGCATAACGGCCGGACACTCCCGAAACGGACGGATCTTCTGCAGCCACAGACTCGCTCTTTTCAGCTGTCAAACTCGCAAGGGAAAAACCGTCGCCACGGGTAGCGGCGCCTAGCGATCCAAGCCCTTGGAATTCAAGCGGGACTTCGATTTTCGACCGGCACGCGAGGCGCCGGGATCGTTAAAATCGCGGCTTTGCTAACATAGCGGGCGCGCAGGTGCAACATGACCGCGCGTTCGGGCGATGCCTTGTCGCACGCCTATTTTGATCTCCGGCAGAACGCTGATTTGACGGAGATCAGCGCGCCCGAATCTTGCGACTCAACTTTGCCCCCCGGCATCGCGGAGCGATCCGGGCGCGCCTCCCCAAAGAGAAAATCGCTCCTGTCGTATTTGCATGGCGGCCATGAGGCGGGATCGCGGAACGAACCGGGCCAATTTGCTTCATTTGCCCATTACTTGCCTAAATCTTTTCACGCCGAGCGATGACTGTATTCGTAAGTAATAACAAGTATTGAATTAGTTAAAAATTCGTTAAACGGCAGATTACGGAATATCGGCTGATTAGCTGATCTCGGTAACAAGATATTTCAGCCTGCGACATTCCTTCTTTACTGCCCAATTCACGCCTTATTGCCTGACCAAACGGCACCCACTGAACTGGGACGGGGGTTCCATTTGCCATGCATGTGGCAATACTATCTGAGGGACTAGTTTAATGTTGAATACCAATAATTTGGTGCCGGGAACTCTAACCCGGTCCCGTACGGCGTTCGCCTTGATCGCCGCAACTCTCCTGGTCGGCGGCAGCTTTTCCGAAGCGTCCGCCAAATCCAGGCACCATCGCCACCATTCCCATCACGCCAGCAAGGCCCAGGCAGCCGGCGGCAGCTGGCTGGACTCCAATGCTTCGATCGGCTCCCAGAGCTCCGGGCGCGGCTTCGCGGGAAAGGCCTCTTACTACGGCAATGAATCCGGCAGCCGGACCGCTTCCGGAGCGCGCTTCAACCAGAACGCCATGACCGCGGCCCACCGCTCGCTGCCGTTCGGCACCAAGCTCCGGGTGACCCATCGTGGCCAGAGCGTCATCGTAACGGTCAACGACCGTGGCCCGTTCATCCGGGGACGCGTGCTCGACCTGTCCAAGGGCGCTGCCCGCGCCATCGGCCTGACCGGCGCCGGCGTCGGCCACGTCACCGCCGAGGTCGTTTCCTAAGCGCGCGTCTGACGCGCGGTTTTCCATTCCATCAGTTCGCGTAAGCGTTGCGTAACGGTCGCGGAACCTATCCGCGGCAACAAAGGCCTGCCGTCGCAAATGACGGCAGGCCTTTTTTGTTTGCCACCACTCCATCCACGTCATTGCGAGCGCAGCGAAGCAATCCATGCCTCAGCAAGCGGAAAGCTGGATTGCTTCGCTGCGCTCGCAATGACGCTGAAAAAGTTTTCCTTCGCTACAAAAAACTCTGCGGATCGACGTCGACCTCGAGCTTGAGATTGCCCTTGGTCTTTGGCCCTGCCGCCAGCCATTCGCGCAAGTACTCCGACAGATCGACATTGCGCAGCGACTTCACCAAGAGCCGAAACCGGTAGCGGCCCTTGATGACGGCAAGCGGCGCTTCGGCAGGTCCCAGCACCTGGATGCGCTCGTCGATCGGCGCGATGGCGGCGAGCCTGCGTGCGAAACTCTCCGCAGTCGGGCGGTCGCCCGCGGAAATGATCAGACTGGCGAGCCGGCCGAACGGCGGATAGCCGGCACGTTCGCGGGCCTCGATCTCGCTGGCATAGAACGCCTCGCGGTCGCTCGCGACCAGCGCCTTCATCACGGGATGTTCGGGCTGATGGGTCTGCAGGTAGCCGACGCCGCGGCCCTGCTCGCGCCCGGCGCGGCCGATTACCTGGTTGAGCAACTGGAACGTCCGCTCGGCGGCGCGCGGATCGCCATTGCCGAGGCCGAGATCCGCATCGACCACGCCGACCAGATTGAGCCGCGGAAAATTATGTCCCTTCGCCACCAGTTGCGTGCCGACGATGATGTCGACGCGGCCTTCTGCGATTTCGTTCAGCTCGCTGCGCATGGTCTCGATCGAGGTGATGAGATCGCTCGACAGCACCATGGTGCGCGCATTCGGAAACAGCGCCGCAGCTTCCTCCTGCAGGCGCTCGACGCCAGGGCCGACCGCCACCAGTGTTTCCTCGGCCTGGCAATGCGGGCAGATGTTCGGCCGCGGCATCGAGAAGCCGCAATGGTGACAGACCAGCCGCTGGCGGAACCGATGATCCACCAGCCAGGCATCGCAGATAGTGCAGGCAAAGCGGTGGCCACAGGCGCGGCATAGGGTCAGCGGCGCGTAGCCGCGGCGGTTGAGGAACAACAGCGCCTGTTCGCGCTTCTCGATCGCGAACTGGATCTGTTCGGCGAGCGGCGGCGAGATGAAGCGGCCGCGCGGCGGCGGCGCGCGGCGCAGGTCGATCGCCTCGATATGCGGCATGTGCTGGCCGCCGAAACGCGACGGCAGCGCGACGCGCTGATAGCGGCCCTTGCGTGCGTTGACCTCGGTTTCGACCGAAGGCGTCGCGGACGCCAGCACGATCGGGATCTTGGCGATATGCGCGCGCACCACCGCCATGTCGCGGGCGTGATAATGCGCGCCGTCGTCCTGCTTGTAGGCCTGGTCGTGCTCCTCATCGACGATGATCAGGCCCAGATCCGCATAGGGCAGAAACAGCGCCGAGCGCGCGCCGACCACGACCGGCGCCTCGCCCGATGCTATCGCCGCCCAATTGCGCTGCCGCGTGCGTGGCGTCAATTCGGAGTGCCATTCGATCGGACGCACGCCGAAGCGCAGGGCAAAACGGTCGAGGAACTGTCCGGTCAGCGCGATCTCCGGCATCAGGATCAGCGTCTGTTTTCCGCGACGGACGATTTCCGCAATCGCCTCGAAATAGACTTCCGTTTTGCCCGACCCGGTGACGCCGTCGAGCAGCGCGACATGGAAAGAGCCATTGGCCGCAAGCGCGCGCATCGCATCCACGGCCGTGCGTTGCTGCGGGGAAAAATCCGGCTGCGCAAAGGATGGATCGGGCGCGGGCGGCGCCAACGGCGGCGGCATCGCCTCGACGGCGAGCGTGCCCTCGTCGACCAGGCCGTCAACCACGCCGGCGCTGACGCCGGCTTCCCGCGCCGCTTCGGACTTGCCGTGCAGCAGGCCGTCCGACAGCACGTCGATCAGCCGTCGCCGTGCCGGCGTTAACCGCCGTGGCGGCTCGCCGACCAGCCGCACGCCGAGCCGCATCCGCTCGGGGCCGAGATTATCGCCCATCCGCAACGCCATGCGCAGCACCATGCCGCGCGCCGACAGGGTGTAATTGGCGACCCAGTCGACCAGGCTGCGCAGTTCCTCCTTCAGCGGCGGCACGTCGAGCTTTTCGCCGACGTCCTTCAGGCGGTTGTGCAGCCGCGGATCGGGATTGGCGTTCTCCGCCCACACCACCGCGACTACTTCGCGCGGACCGAGCGGCACGCAGACGACGTCGCCGGGCTTCAGCGCCACGCCGCGCGGCACGCGGTAGGAATAGTTCTGATTGAGCGCGACCGGGACCAGCACGTCGACGACGCGGGTCGCCGATGCGGATGAGGTGGTATCGCGGGTGGCGTGGTCCATCGGGGAATCGGCTTGAGGTGTTTTGGGGCAAGGCTAGCGCCACGCCGCCAAGTTAGCGAACGGTAAACGAAAGAGGTGCGATATAATGGATGGAATCACCGCCTCCAAGGCATAGGGCTCATGGCCAAGCCAGTTCCAGCACTTCAACCGATCGAACTCGACTGCGCCGACGAGGGTTTTGCGCTGGAGATGACGCGCTGGCTGACGCATCTGCGCGCCGAGCGGCGGCTGTCGCCAAAGACGCTCGAAGCCTATGCCCGCGACCTCCGCCAGTGCCTGGCGTTCCTCAGCCAGCATTGGGGCAGGAAGGTCACGCTGAAGGGGTTTGCGGCGCTGGAAGCCACCGACATCAGGGCCTTCATGGCGATGCGCCGCGCTGACGAGATCGGCAGCCGCTCGCTGATGCGGGCGCTGGCGGGCTTGCGTTCATTCGGGCGCTATCTCGAACGCGAGGGCAAGGGCAAGGTCGGCGCCCTATCCGCCATCCGCGCGCCCAAGGTTGCCAAGAGCCTGCCGAAGCCGATCCAGATCGATGCCGCCAAGCGCTTTGCCGATGCCGACGAGCGCGCCGGCGAGGAGCGCGACCCCTGGATCTGGGCGCGTGACGCCGCCGTGATGGCGCTGCTCTACGGCTCGGGCCTGCGCATATCCGAAGCGCTGGGACTGAAACGGCGCGACGTGCCGAAGCCCGGCGAAGGCGACGTTCTCATCGTGACCGGAAAGGGCAACAAGACCCGGATGGTGCCGGTGCTGCAGAACGTGCTGGCGCTGATTGCCGATTATGTCGCGATGTGTCCGCATTCGCTGCCCCCGGCCGGACCGATTTTCGTCGGCGCGCGCGGCGGACCGCTTTCGCCGCGGATCATCCAGCTCACCATGGAGCGTCTGCGCGGCGCGCTTGGGCTACCCGACAGCGCCACGCCCCATGCGCTGCGGCATTCCTTCGCCACCCACCTGCTCAGCCGCGGCGGCGATCTGCGCGCGATCCAGGAACTGCTCGGCCACGCCTCGCTCTCGACCACGCAGATATATACCGGCATCGACAGCGAGCGGCTGTTGGCAGTGTACAAGAGCGCGCATCCGCGCGGGTGAAATGCGCTAGTTGGCAAGATATTCAATCGCGTACACGTAGTTCGATCCGCGACCGACCTCCACGTGGACCACCGGCAGGAATTTCAGCCGTTCATAGACGGGCGTGGTCACCTTAACGGAGCGGCCGGCTATGTCGGCCACGTATTCGGAATTGTGCCTCCCTCGCGTTCGCAAGTTCTGAACGCGACCTTCAAGCACGATCGGCGACTGAAAGAAGTCCTGGATCAGGACCGTGCCCATCCAAACCGAAAGGGCAGCCCCGCCGAGTACACCAGCGCAGGCCTTCAATATCGATTTCGAAATCGACCGAAAGAAATACCCCTCTTGCAATCCGAGCCAAATCAGCCCGAGCCCGAGAATGAACAAGAACAGATAAAAATCGATGACACCGACAAGCGAACTAGGGCCATAAGCCACCCACAGTATGACGCAGAGCGCAATGAAAGGCCCGATGATGGCGCCGATCAACCGCAACGGCACCGGATCGCGCACCGTGTTCATCAGCACGACCAAGAGAATGACGAGCGGCCAAAAGCACGCCGCGACGAAATCGGCGGTTGTCATATTGAAAGCTTAAAGAGAGTGACAAAAAAATCCCTTAAAGCAACCGTTCAAATAGCAGCCAGACGCTTGCTTTGAACTGACCGTTCGGCAATCGTGGACTTGGATCTCACTGGAGAGGGGAAAATATGGGCGCACATGAAAGCATGGAGCACGCGGAGCATGCCGAGCACGCTTCGGGCTCGAACAAGAAGATCGCGTTGCTGATCGCGGTGATCGCCTTGTTTCTGGCGCTATCGGAAACGCTCGGCAAGGGCGCGCAGACCGAAGCCATCAGCAAGAACGTCGAGGCCTCGAACCTGTGGGCGTTCTTCCAGGCCAAAAGCATCCGCCGCACGGTTGTGCAGGCGACCGCCGAACATGCCAAGCTCAGCATGGGCACCGTCGGCGACGAGGCCGCAAAGGCGGCGCTGCAGAAGCAGATCGATGACTGGAACAAGACCGCGGCGCGCTACCGCTCGGAGCCGGAAACCGGCGAAGGCTCGGAAGAACTGGCCAAGCGCGCCAAGCAAGCCGAGCACCAGCGCGACGATGCGACGGCGAAATATCACCACTACGAAATCGCCTCGGCCGCCTTCCAGATCGGGATCGTGCTGGCGTCCGCCACCATCATCACCGGCATAGCGATTCTTGCCTGGGTGTCGGGCGCATTGGCGCTGGTCGGTATCGTCATTACCGCGCTCGGCCTCTACGCGCCGCATCTGCTGCATCTGCATTGATTGTCATGCCCCGCGAAGGCGGGGCATCCAGTACGCCGCGACGTCTCGGCTCAATCACTACGGCCTCTGGAATACTGGGTCACCCGCCCCAGTGCGCAAGCGCGCACAAGGCGGGTGACGACAAGAGCGGAGGCGTCAACGCGCCTCGTGCACGCTCTTGCGAAAGCGCTGGATCAGCCGCAGCGTGCGCGATGACCAGCCTTCGCCGCTGCCACGCAGGATTTCCCGGATGCGCTGCTTGATCGGCTGGACCAGGGCCGCGGCCTTGGCGCGCATCGCCATGATGAATTCATAGACCTTCTTGAACCACGCCATCTGCAGCAGTTTTGTGCGCGTCACGTCGAAGATGAACGCGGTGACGCCGACGCCGACGAATTTCCCCAACACGATGACGACGGCGGCGCTGACCCAGTATTCATGCGCCAGCAGCCAGAGGCCGACCAGCTTGAGCGGAAACAGCGGGATCACCGGCACCGCGAATACAATCAGCGTCATCGCAGGCGTCAACGTATCGACGCGCTCGGACAGCCATTGCTTGAAGGCACGAAGCGGGATCCGCGCAACGACGCGCGCGACGATCGGCTCGAGATGATCCCACAGCCATGCCTCGATCAGGAAGATGACCGCAAGCAGGACCCAGAACGGCTGTAACAGGCGGCGCATCATCGATCGTGATCTCTAGAGCGGAATGACGTCCAACGATTGGTCGCTCCGCTCTTTTTCCTCGTTCAAAGCATGATCTTTTCTGGAAACGGGGTACCCGCTTCTTCAATCACACTCTACCCGGTATGTTCCGGATATGGATCACATATGGATGGCGCGTTTGCCGACCGCAAGCGCGGCTTCCTTGATGGCTTCCGAACGGGTCGGATGGGCGTGGCAGGTGCGCGCCAGATCTTCGGCAGAACCGCCAAACTCCATCAGAACGCAGGCTTCGTGGATCATTTCGCCGGCTTCGCGGCCGACAATGTGCACGCCGAGCACGCGATCGGTTTTCGCATCTGCGAGAATCTTCACGAAACCGTCAGTGGTCTGGTTGACCTTGGAGCGGCCGTTGGCGGTGAATGGAAACTTACCCGAGGTATAGGCGACGCCCGCCTGCTTCAGTTCCTCCTCGGTCTTTCCGACCGACGAGACTTCCGGCGTGGTATACACGACGCCTGGAATAACATCGTAGTTCACGTGGCCCGCCTGCCCTGCGATAATTTCAGCGCAGGCCACGCCCTCATCCTCGGCCTTGTGCGCGAGCATCGGGCCGGCGACGACATCGCCGATCGCATAGACGCCCTTCACGGTGGTTGCGAAATGCGCGTCGATCTGCACGCGGCCGCGATTGTCGAGCGCGATGCCGGCTTCCTTGCAGCCGAGGCCATCGGTGTAGGGCACACGGCCGATGCAAACCAGAACCACGTCGGCCTCCAGCGTCTCCGCCGTTCCGCCCGCGGCAGGCTCGACGGTCGCCTTCAGCGTCTTCCCCGACGTGTCGACAGCGGTGACCTTGGCGCCGAGCTTGAACGCAAAGCCCTGCTTTTCGAGAATGCGCTGGAATTGCTTTGCGACCTCGCCATCCATGCCGGGCAGGATGCGATCGAGGAATTCGACGACGGTGACCTTCGCACCCAACCGGTGCCAGACCGAGCCGAGCTCCAGCCCGATCACGCCGGCGCCGATGATCAAGAGGTTCGACGGCACCTTGTCGAGCGATAGCGCGCCGGTCGACGAAACGACACGCTTCTCGTCGATCTCGATTCCCTTCAGCCGCGCGATATCGGAACCGGTGGCGATGACGATGTTCCTGGTCTCGACCGTCTGCGCCTTGCCGTCGCTGCCGGTGACCTCGACCTTGCCGGCGCCGAGAATTTTTCCCTTGCCGCTGATCACGTCGATCTTGTTCTTCTTCATCAGGAACTCGACGCCCTTGACGTTGCCGTCGATGCCCTGCTGCTTGAAGTTCATCATCGATGGCAGATCGAGTTTCGGCGCGGAAACGCTGACGCCCATCTTGGCAAAGGAGTGCCCGGCCTCCTCGAACATTTCGGACGCATGCAGCAGCGCCTTCGACGGCATGCAGCCGACATTGAGGCAGGTGCCGCCGAGTGTCGCGTTCTTCTCGACCACGGCGACCTTCATGCCGAGTTGCGCCGCGCGCACCGCGCAGACATATCCGCCCGGGCCGGTGCCGATGACGACGAGATCGTAGGAAGCCATGGTGCAGTCCTGTACTTAAGAAAGGTGTCGGGGATTACCGCCCACCCGAGACATCAAGGATGGTGCTGGTGACGTAGGAGGCCTCGTCGGACATCAGCCAGACAATGGCATTGGCGATTTCATCGGCGGTACCGACGCGCTTCATCGGCACCATGTGCGCGAGCCGATGCGCGCGGTCCGGCTCGCCGCCCGCGGCGTGGATTTCAGTATCGATGAGCCCCGGCCGGATGCCCGCGACGCGGATGCCTTCACCGGCGACTTCATAGCCAAGACCGATGGTGAAGGAATCGATCGCGCCCTTGGAAGCCGCATAGTCGACATAAGTGTTGGGTGCGCCGAGCCTGGCCGCGACCGAGGAGAGGTTGACGATGACGCCGCCCTTGCCGCCATGCTTGGTCGACATGCGCTTCACCGCCTCGCGCGCGCACAAGATGCTGCCGGTGACGTTGATCGCCATCACGTGCCGGATGCGCTCAGCTGACATTTCGTCGACGCGCACACCACTCTTGCCGACAATGCCGCCATTGTTGACGAGCGCCCCGAGCGTGCCGAACTTGTCGGCGGCCTCGAACAGTTTGAGGATATCGCTCTCCTCGGCGACATCGCATTTCACCGCGACGGCCTTGCCGTTCTTGCCCTCGATCAGCGCGACGACCTCGTCGGCTGCCGTCTTGTTGCTGGCGTAGCCGACCACGACGCGATAGCCACGCGCGGCGGCAGCGAGTGCGGTGGCACGACCGATGCCGCGGCTGCCGCCGGTGATAACAACAACCTTGTCCGTCATATCAGCCCCCACACATCAACGCGCATCGATCCACGGCTAGCGACGCCGGCCTTGATGCCGGCGTCGGCGAGCATGAAATGTCAGAGATCCAGCACCAGCCGCGCCGGGTCTTCCAGGCTCTCCTTGACGCGCACCAGGAAGGTCACGGCTTCCTTGCCGTCGATGACGCGGTGATCGTAGGATAGCGCCAGATACATCATCGGGCGCACCTCGATCTTGCCGCCGACCACCATCGGCCGCTCCTGGATCTTGTGCATGCCGAGAATGGCGGACTGCGGCGCGTTGAGGATCGGCGTCGACATCAGCGAACCATAGATGCCGCCATTGGTGATCGTGAAGGTGCCGCCCTGCATCTCGTCGATCTTGAGCTGGCCATCGCGGGCGCGGCGGCCGAAATCGGCGATGCCCTTTTCGATGTCGGAGATCGACTTGTGGTCGCAGTCGCGCACCACGGGGACGACCAGGCCCTTGTCGGTGCCGACAGCAACCCCGATGTGGTAGTAGTTCTTGTAGATCAGGTCAGTGCCGTCGATCTCGGCATTGACGGCCGGGATGTCCTTTAGCCCCTGCACGACGGCCTTGGTGAAGAAGCCCATGAAGCCGAGCTTCGAGCCATGCTTCTTCTCGAACACGTCCTTGTACTGCGCGCGCATCGCCATGATGTGGGTCATGTCGACTTCGTTGAAGGTCGTCAGCATCGCCGCCGTGTTCTGCACGTCCTTCAGTCGCCGCGCGATGGTCTGGCGCAGCCGCGTCATCTTCACGCGCTCCTCGCGCGCCGCATCGTCGGCGGGCGACGGCGCGCGAACCTGCACCGAGGCGGCCGGCTGATTGACCGGGGTCGGCGCGGACGCCGCCTTTTCGATCGCGGCCAGCATGTCGCCCTTGGTGACGCGGCCGTCCTTGCCGGAGCCGGGAACGGTTGCGGCATCGACGCCACTTTCGGCGGAGAGCTTGCGAACCGACGGCGCCAGCGGCGCATCCGCGGCCACAGCCTTCGGCGCCGCGGCAGCGGGGGCGGGAGCGGCCTTGGCAGGAGCGGCGGCCGGCTTCGCCGCGCTCGCGGCACCACCTTCGTTGATCTGCCCGAGCAGCGCGCCGACGGCCACCGTCTCGCCGTCCTTGGCCGCGATCTCACCGAGCACGCCGGCGGAGGGCGCCGGCACTTCGATGGTGACCTTGTCGGTTTCGAGCTCGACCAGCGGCTCGTCCACCGCGACGGCGTCGCCGGCCTTCTTGAACCAGCGGCCGATGGTGGCTTCCGTCACGGACTCGCCGAGCGTCGGAACACGAATTTCAGTCATGGTAGTTTTCCTCAATTGCTTCCACGGTCACCGTCCGCGGAGACGCACGATCCAGCGCTCCGAGACGTCGTGATCTAAAAATGATAACTCGGGGTACTGGATGCCTCGCCCGGTGCGCGATTTCGCACCAGGCGGGGCAAGACGAATTCCTAGTTCAGCGCCTCATCCAGCATCGCCTTGAGCTGCGCCAGATGCTTCGACATCAAACCGGTGGCGGTTGCGGCCGAGGCGGCGCGGCCCGCGTAACGCGGACGCCGGTTCGGCGCATGGATCTGGTTCAACACCCATTCGAGGTAGGGCTCGATGAAGTGCCACGCGCCCATGTTGCGCGGCTCCTCCTGGCACCAGACCATTTCGGCGTTCTTGAAGCGTGCGAGTTCGTGCACCAGCGCCTTGAGCGGCACCGGATAGAGCTGCTCGACGCGCATGATGTAGATGTCGTCGATGTCGCGCTTCTCGCGCTCCTCGTAGAGATCGTAATAGACCTTGCCCGAGCACAGCACGACGCGGCGGATCTTGTCGTCCGCCACCAGCTTGATCTTC
>Ga0307500_10000170_pt1 | contig 21722 bp, 18 predicted proteins | sample 14_S_MG_FD_201362 | JGI IMG/M metagenome (GOLD analysis project Ga0307500, IMG submission 201362) | Soil microbial communities from Populus trichocarpa stands in riparian zone in the Pacific Northwest, United States - 14_S | ecosystem: Environmental > Terrestrial > Soil > Riparian zone > Trees... | reverse complement strand
GCCGCTACCGCACCATCACCATCCAGGCCGGCGACCACACCATCACCGCCGCCGACCCCATCCCCGACGAGCTACAAACCGCCCTCGACACGATCCACGGCCCGCACTAAATGGCCTAAGTCGGGTCGGGGCAGCCATTGGGGCCTGCCCCGGTGCCCGTACCGGCTGGCGGGTCAGCCGATGCCGAGATAGGCCTGCTGGACGCGGGCGTCGGCGAGCAGTTCGCCGGTCCAGCCGGCCAGCGCGATCCTCCCGGTTTCCAGGACATAGCCGTACTCGGCGGTGTTCAGCGCCGCGTCGACGTCCTGTTCCACCAGCAGGACGGAGGTGCCGCCGGCGGCGATGTCCGGCAGCCGGGTCATGATCTCGTCCACGATGACCGGGGCCAGCCCGAGCGAGAGTTCGTCGATCATGATCAGGTCGGGCTGGCTCATCAGGCCGCGGGCGATCGCGCACATCTGCTGCTCGCCGCCGGACATCGTGCCCACCACCTGGCTCAGCCGCTGGCCGAGCTGCGGGAACAGTTCGAGCACCCGGTCCAGCTCGGGTTCCCGGGCGGGCCGGCTGGCCCTGGCGGCCCGCCAGCCGGCCCGTTCGCCGGCCACCCGCCAGGCGCCCAGCCTCAGGTTGTCCCGGACGGTCAGGCCGGGGAACAGTCGCCGCCCTTCGGGGACGTGCGCGACGCCGACCATCACGATCTCCTCGATCGACCGGCCGACCAGCTCGCTGCCGCGGAACGTCACCGAGCCCGACCGCGGCGGGATCATCCCGCTCAGCGCCCGCAGCAACGTCGTCTTGCCCGACCCGTTCGGCCCGATCAGCGCGACGATCTGGCGCGCCCGGACGGTCATCGTGATGTCCCACAGCACGCCGACCCGGCCGTACCCGGCGCACAATCCCTTGACGGCGAACATCCTGTGTGTTCACTGCTCCCGTCGGGCGTAGCGGTGGCCGAGGTAGGCCTCGATCACGCGCGGGTCGGACAGGACGTCGCGCGGGGCGCCGTCGGTCAGCACCCGGCCCTGGTGCAGGACGAGCACACGGTCCGAAATGGACAGGATCGCCTTCATCACGTGCTCCACCGCGATGATCGTCATGCCCTCGGCCTTGAGCCGGTGGATCAGCTCCAGGCTCGGGTCGATCTCGGTGTGCCGCAGCCCGGCCATCACCTCGTCCAGCAGCAGCAGGCGCGGCCGCAGCGCCAGCGCCTTGGCGAACTCGAGCCGGCGGGCGTCGGTGATGGTCAGCTCGCCCGGAGTGGCGGCGGCCTTGCCGGCCAGCCCGACCCGGTCCAGCACCTCGTCGGCCGCGGTGAGCGCCGCGGTCATCCGGCGCATCCCCTGCCGGCCGTACAGCAGGCCGATCGCGACGTTCTCCCGGACGGTCATGCCGCGGAACGGCTTGACGATCTGGAAGGTCCGCGCGACGCCGGCCTTCGCCACCGTCCACGGCCGGGCGCCGGTCAGATCCTGCCCGGCGACCTCGACCCGCCCGGCGGACGGGCGCAGGTGCCCGGTGACCAGGTTGATCAGCGTCGACTTGCCCGCGCCGTTCGGCCCGATGATGCCCAGCGTCTGTCCAACCGGGACGGTGAAGCTCACGTCGGCGACCGCGTGCAGCCCGCCGAACCGGCGGCTCAACCCTTGCACAGCCAGCATGTCCACTAGAGCCGGTACTTTCGGATGTTGTCGAGCAGGGAGAAGTCACGGTTGCGCCAGGCCGAGCCGGCGTAGCTGACCACCCCCTGCGGGAGCAGGATCACCGCGACGATCACGATGGCGCCGAGGATGAACGGGTGCGCCTCGGTGAAGTGCTGGCGCAGGTACTCGGACACGAACTGCAGGAACGCCGCGCCGATCACCGGGCCGACCACGGTGCCGCTGCCGCCGATGATCACCATGATGACCATGAGGACGGTGAAGTTCACGTCGAACAGCCGGGCCGGGAAGATCGTCACCTGCTGGAAGCCGTAGGCGGCGCCGAGCAGCCCGGTGAGGAAGCCGGACAGCGCGAAGACGCTCACCTTGGTCCGGGTGGTGTGCACGCCGAGCGAGGCGGCGGCGTCCTCGTCCTGGTTGATCGCCCGCAGCGCGAAGCCGAGCTTGCTGGCCGACACGATCGCGACGACCAGCACCGAGACCGCGGCCAGCAGCAGGAAGAGTACGTAGAAGCCGTCGTTGCCGAGGTAGCCGGTGGTCGCGTCGGCGCCCACGGTCGGGATCGAGATGCCGGCGCCGCCGCCGGTCAGGCTCGGCAGGTTGGTGACCACCTCGCGGGTGCCTTCGGCCACGCCGAGCGTGGCGACCGCGAAGTAGTGCCCCTTCAGCGGCAGCAGCGGCAGCCCGATCAGCGCCGCCCAGATCGCCGCGAGCAGCCCGCTGGCCGGCAGCGCGAGCCAGAACGAGACGTGCGCGTGCGCCATCAGTGCCGCGGTCGTGTAGCCGCCGAGCCCGAAGAACACCACCTGCCCGAAGCAGGCGTACCCGGTGTACCCGCCGATCAGGTTCCACGCCTGCGCCAGCCCGACGAACATGAACACCGTCGCGACGGTCCGCTCCTGCCCCGCGTACAACTGGCTCTGCAGGCCGAAGCAGGCGGCGAGGACGAGGCCACCGACAGCCCACGGCAGCCAGGCGCGCTGTGTCACTGGCGAGCGGGTGGAGGCCGCCGAAGGCGGTGCCTTCCCGCCGTGCCGTGCCGCGCCGCCGTCGGGGACTTCGTCCCGGCCGGCGTCGGCGCGTCGCGTCAGTCCGGGCACCGCCGCGGCCTCGCCCCGCTCGCTGGTCACACCTCCACCCGGGCGGCGTAGTGGGCACGGCCGATCAGGCCGGACGGGCGGACGATCAGCACCGCGACGAGGACGGCGAAGGCGACCGCGTTGACCAGCGTCCCGGGCAGGTACTGGCTGCCCCACGCCTCGACCAGGCCGAGCACCAGCCCACCGAGCAGCGCGCCGTACATGTTGCCGAGCCCGCCGAGGACCGCGACCACGAAGCTGAACAGGGTGAACCGGCCGGCGTCGGCGGGGCTGAACGTGTCGACGGTGCCGACCATCGCGCCGGCCGCGCCGGCGATCGCCGCACCGATGCCGAACGTCAGCGCGTACACATGCCGGGCCCGGATACCCATCAGCCGGGCCGCGCCGCGGTCCATGCCGGTGGCCATGATCGCCAGCCCGGTCCGGGTGCGGCGGACCAGTGCCACCAGCGCGAGCGTGATCCCGATCGCGACCGCGAACGCCAGCAGCCGGCCGACCGGCACCCGCACGTCGCCGGCCAGCACCAGGCTCCGGGACGCGTACGAGGTGCGGATGCTGCGGTAGTCCGCGGAGAACAGCAGGATCAGGCCGTTCACCAGCAGCAGTTCCAGGCCGAACGTGAGCAGCAGCGTGATGAACACCGGCGCGTTCACCACCAGGTTCACCAGCAGCCGCTGGATCGCGTAGCCGGCCGCGAACAGGGCCAGCGCGGCGACCAGCATGCCGAGGAACGGGTCGACGCCGACCCGGCTCAGCTCCCAGGCCAGGTAGGCACCGACCAGCACGAACGCCCCGTGCGCCAGGTTGACCACGTTCATGACGCCCCAGACCAGCGAGAACCCGGCCGCGATCAGCGCCAGCAACCCACCCTGCAAGAGCCCGTAGATCGTCGCCTGGAAAAACTGGCTCAAGAGAGTCCGGGCCAGATCAGCGGGGCTTCGGCGTCGGACTTGGGCCAGACGGTGACCGGTTTGCCGTGCTGGATCTGGATGACGGCCATCGGCTTGGCGACGTTCTTGCCGGTCGGGTCGAACGTGATCGGGCCGAAGAAGCTGGCCGCGTTCAGCCCGGCGACCGCGTCCCGGATCTTGTCCGGGTCGGTGGTGCCGGCCTGCTGGGCGCCGAGGACCAGGGTCAGGCAGGCGGCGGTGGCTTCGGCGTTGTGGTACTCCGGCACCCGGCCGAACTTGGTCTTGAACGCGGTCACGTAGTCGGCGGCGGTGCCGAACCAGTCGTCCTCGCCGCTGGTCTGCGGGGTCCACTGGGTGGAGCCGAGCACGTTCTCGGCGATCGGGCCGAGGGTCTGCACGAAGTCCGGGGTGGGCGGGGCGACGGTCTCGCCGAACCCGCCGGCCGGGGTGATGCCCAGCTCCTTGGCCTGCTTGATGATCGCGACACCCTCGACCAGGTGTACCGAGCCGATGATCACGTCCGGCTGCTTCGACTTCACCTTGGTCAGGCTGGCGCTGACGTCGGACGCGCCGTTCGGGAAGTACTCGGTGGCGACGACCTCCATGCCCTGCGCCTTCGCCTCGGCCGTACCGCCGGCGGTGACGGTCTTGGAGAAGCCGTCGTCGGCGGACAGGAACGCGATGCGCTTCGGCCGCGGCTGCGCCAGTTCGGCGATCGCCTTCACGATCGAGGCGGCGTACCTGGTCGCGGGTGAGAGCACCGCGAACGTCCGGGTGTAGCCCTTCTCGAAGATCTTGTCGTCGGCGCCGGCCGAGTCGGCCATCACCTGGTGGTTGCGCTCGACGACGGCGGCGGCCGCCTCGGTGGTGGCCGAGCCGTACGGGCCGAGGATCAGCTTGACGCCCTGGTCGTTGAACTGGTCGACCAGGGTGCCGGCGGTGTCCGGCTTGGAGGTGTCGTCCTGGTAGCGGATGTCGAGCCGGTACTTGCGGTCACCGATCGGGACGCCGCCCTTGGCGTTCACCGTGGCCTGGCAGAGGTCGTAGCCCTCCTTGGTGAGCAGCCCTTCCCGGGCCAGTGACCCGGTCAGCGACATGGAGGCGCCCAGCACGAGCGAATCCGGGCTGCCGGTCTGGGCCCGTTCACCCTTCGACCCGCACCCGGACGCGAGCAGCGCGAGCATGCAGCCGCCGGCAAGCAGTCTTGATCGTGATCTCACCGTGCACCGCCCCTAGCAGAGAGTCGGCGAAACAATCTGAATTCGCTGTATACAGTGACGGGCGTCACTCCGTCAACGGTCTGCCGGGGGTAGCGGGTCAGTCCACCAGGCGGCGCAGCGGGTCGGTCGGCGGCGCGACCACCTGCTGCATCGAGGCGACCAGTTCGGCCCGGGCGGTCGCGATGCTGTCCACCAGCAGCGCCCGCAGCGTCTTCCCGTCGCGGCCCCGCAGCGCCGCGACCATCTCGGTGCGCTGCGCCTGGGCCTGCGTCCGCGAACCGAGCACGTGCGCGTGCACCCGGGCGTACGGCTCGACCAGGTTCAGCACCTGTACCACCAGCCGGATCGCGTGCCGCCGCTCGGACAGCTCGTACAGCCGGCGGTGGAACCGGTAGTTCAGGGTCGACCATTCCTCGGACTGGCCGGCTTCCAGCTCGTCCATCGACGTCACCATGCTGGCCAACTGCTGCACATCCACCGGCCGGGCCCGGGTCACGATCGGCACCGCGAGCGCCGGCTCCAGTTGCAGCCGCAGCTCGTACAGCTCGTTGACCTCGTCCGGCTCCAGTTCGGTGACGACCGCGCCGAGGCCGGTGTTCATCACGACCAGGCCCTCGCCGACCAGCGTGCGCAGCGCCTCCCGCAGCGGCACCCGGCTCACCCCGAACCGGCGGGCCAGCTGATCCTGGTTCAGCACCTCGCCGGGGGCGAACACGCGCTCCCGGACCGCCCGACGCAGCGCGTTGGCGATCTCATCCGGCCGCATCCGGCTTCCCGATTCCACTGTAGGCAATGTATACGCCGGCCCCGGCCGGCGGAGCCGAATCAGCCGCATCGCAGCGGCGCTGCCAAGCCGGCCCGCCAGGGCGGCGGCCCACCGGGGCGCCGGGGCGGCTCGCGGCGCGGTTCCGGGTGAGCGGCGCGGCGCCGGATCAGTGAGCTTCGGCCGGCGCGCGGCGGTTCAGCCAGCCCCGCCGGCGTCCCGCGCTGCGCGACCCCCTAGTCATGCAGCTCACGGCTGGCGCGGATCAGGACGGGCAGCGCGACGAGCATGGCGATCCCGCGCAGCACACCCGCGATCGGGTACGGCGCGCGCAGGCCGAACACGTGCGCCACCAGCCCGCCGGTCAGCGCGCCGAGCGGGATGAGGCCCCAGCCGAGCATCCGGTAGACGCTGTTCACCCGGCCGAGCAGCTCGGACGGGACGATCTGCTGGCGGAGGCTGACCGTCACGATGTTCCAGAGCGTGGTGACGAAGCCGTTGCCGGCCAGCAGGGCGGCGAGCACGACCGCGTTCGGGCTCAGCCCGATCCCGACGAAGATGACGGCGTTCGCGCCGAGCGCGGTGAGCAGGGCCGGGAGCGCGCCGATCTGCTGGACCACGCGCGCGTTGAGCAGGCCGCCGAGCAGGCTGCCGAGCGCGGCGCCGGCCAGCAGCAGGCCGTAGCCGCGCGCGCTGAGGTGCAGCGTCTGGGTGGCCAGCAGGACCAGGGTGGCGGCGCCGAGCTGGAAACAGAACGTGTTGACGCCGAGCAGGATCGCCAGCGTGCGCAGCAGCCGGTGCCGGGCCAACCAGCGCAGGCCGGCCGCGATCGCGGTGCGCATCGGCGGGTGCTCGGCGTGCCGGCGGCCATGCCTGGGCAGCGTTGCCAGCAGCGCGGCGGACAGCGCGAACGAGCCGGCGTCCAGCCCGAACGGCAGCGCCACGGCGACCGCGAAGAGCAGGCTACCGATCGGTGGTCCCAGGAACTGCTGGCCGATCGTCGTGATCGTCTGCTGGTTGCCGTTCGCCTTGTGCAGCAAGGGTTTCGCGACGAGGTCGGGCAGGATCGCCTGGGCCGCGTTGGCGAAGACCACCTCGCACGCCCCCAGCCCGAAGGCCGTGATCGCGAGCACCGGGATGCCGATGTGGCCGAGTGCGGCGAGCACCGCGACGGCGCTGACGATCACCGCCTGGATCGCCTGCGAGCGCCACATCAGGCCGACCCGGTCATGCCGGTCGACGAGCGCGCCACCGGGCAGCGACAGCAGCAGCCAGGGCAGGTACGTCGCGGCGGACACCACCGAGACGAGCCGGGGGTCGCGGGTGATCGTGACGGCCAGCAGCGGGACCGCGGCGGCGAAGGCCCCGTCACCGATGTTGTCGATACCCACCGCCCACCACAACCGCCAGTAGGCCGCGGACAGGCGTGGCGGCGCGTCGATCCGGGTCATGCCGGGATCCTCCGGGGCCGGGCGCCGGCCGGACAGCATTTAGCTCATTGCTACATACTTCAACGGTGGCGCTGACGGTCGACCTCGGTGTGGCCGAGCTGGCGGCGACCCGGTTCGCGATCTCGCCGCTGTCGGAGACGGTGTCGGCGCTGCAGCTGTTGGGTGGTCGCGGCCGGCAGCCGGCCAACCTGCGGTGGCTGCGGTGGGCCGCCGACCGGCTCGCCGGCGACCCGCTCGACCTCTCGCACACCTGGCCGCTGATCGTGACCGACCGGCCGAGCTGGCCGGAATTCCTCGTCCCCGCGCCGCCCGGTGCCGGCGGGTCCATTGTGGACGACCTGGCCGCGGTGCGGCGGACGACGGCCCGGCAGGTACGGGCCAGCCTCCGGCGGGTGTACGGCGACGAACTCCCCGCCGACGCCGCCGCGCTCGCCGCCCGGCCGGCGGCGGGCCTGCGGGCGATCGCCGCGGAACTGCGGGCGGCTCACGACCGGCTCATCGCGCCGCACTGGGCCCGGATCCGGGCCGTCCTCGACGCGGACGTCAGCTACCGCGCGAGGCAGTTGGCTCGCGGCGGCGCCCAGCGGCTGTTCACCGACCTGCATCCGGATCTGCACTGGCGCGACGGCCGGCTGCTGCTGGACGGGGCCCGCCGGCGGGTCGTGAATCGCGGCCCCGGTGGGCTGGTCCTCATCCCCGTCGCGCTCGGCTCGCCACACGTGCTGATCAAGGGGAGTACGTCCACGCAGACCACGGTGCGGTATCCGGCCCGGGGCGTCGGGACACTGTGGACCGCGGGAACACAGCCGCCCGCGGGTAGCGCGGTCCGGTTGCTCGGCCGGCCGCGGGCCGAACTGCTCGAGGCACTGCGCTCACCCGCCACGACCACCGACCTGGCCCGCGCGCTCGGCGTCACGCCCAGTGCGGTGTCGCAACACCTGAGCGTGCTGCGCGCCAGCGGGCTGGTCGCGCGGGAGCGCTCCGGGCGCAACGTCCTCTACCTGACGACCGCCCTCGGGGCCGCCCTGAGCGGGACAACCAGCTAGCTGGCGAGCCCGGCGGCCACCAGTGCCCGCACCGCGGACTCCGGGTCGGCGCTGGTGACCAGGCCCTCGCCCACCAGCACGGCATCGGCGCCGGCCGCGGCGTAGGCGAGCAGGTCGTCCGGCCCGCGTACACCGGACTCCGCGATCGTGATCACATCGGCCGGCAGCCGGGGGGCGATGCGCGCGAATACGTTCCGATCAACCTCAAGAGTGTGCAGGTCGCGGGCGTTGACGCCGACCACCCTGGCGCCGGCGGCCACTGCGCGGTCGGCCTCCTCCTCGGTGTGCGTCTCGACCAGGGCGGTCATGCCGAGGGACTCGACCTCGCCGACCAGGGTCACCAGCGCCTCCTGGGCCAGGCCGGCGACGATCAGCAGCACCAGGTCGGCGCCGTGCAGCCGGGCCTCGTGCACCTGGTACGGGCCGACCACGAAATCCTTGCGCAGCAGGGGCACCGACACCCGGGCGCGGACCGCGTCCAGGTCGGCCAGCGAGCCGCCGAACCGGCGCTGCTCGGTGAGCACGCTGATCCCGAGCGCACCGCCGGCGGCGTACCGGGCGGCCAGGTCGGCCGGCTCGGCGATCTCGGCCAGCGCGCCCCGGGACGGGCTGCGCCGCTTCACCTCGGCGATCACGCCGACGCCGGGCTGCCGCAGCGCGGCCAGCGCGTCCAGCGCCGCCGGCGTCGCGGCCGCCGCGGCCCGCAGCTGGTCGAACGGCAGCATCGCCATCCGGTCGGCCAGGTCGAGCTTGACCCCGTCGATGATCGCTTCGAGCACGCTCACTGTGTCCGCTCCTACTCTGCGCCTCACTCAGCGCCGCCCCTCCCGGCCGGCGAGCCGCCGGCGGTTGTCTCGCTGGCCCAGCGGTGGCCGTGGTACCCGTGGCCAGCGCCAGGCCGTCGAGGGCGGCGTCCGGTTCGGCGACCGCCGCGGGTACGGCCGGCACCGTGCACGACTCAACGTCGCATAGCTGATCCTCCTCGGTTGGCAGTAAATCAGTTGAGGCGTTCGTCGTGGAATCTCGCCACCGTTGTCCCGAACCGGTGCAGGCTGCCGGGCGCCGCCGGTTCCCCCTGGGCCGCAGTCCGATCTCGCGGTTCAGTGACGCTGTGTGGGCGGCGCTGTGCGGGCGGCGCTGGGCGGCGGATAGGGCGTCGCGGTCAGGAGTGGCGGCCGGGTCGGCGCGCGGGGCGGCGCGGCCGGGGCGGCGCGGCCGGGTCGGCGTCGGCGTCGGCGCCGGCGCGGTCAGGGCTTGGCGGCGCGATCCAGCCGGGCCCGGACCTCCGGGCGGCGCAGCGGTGGGACCGTCGCCGGCGGCTGGCGCCGGGCCGGCAGCGCGTCCAGCAGTCGATGCGTCGCGGCGGTCACCTCGGCGATCGTCGCCTCGTACGCCTCGGCCACGTCGGGCGGCGGCTGCCGCAGCCCGCTGATCTTCCGGATGAACTGCCGCGCGGCCGCCTCGATCTCCTCGTCGGTGGCCGGTGGCTGCAGCCCGCGCAGTTCGGTGATGTTGCGGCACATGCGACCACGCTAACCCGCCGCGCGCCCAGCCGCCGCGACGCGGTGCCAGCTGGCCGGATCGGCCGGGACCGCCCCCGGCACGAGGCCGGCCCGGGACTGGTGTCGGGTTGTGATCGCGGGTGTCGGTTTGCGGTGGTCGGTGATGGGTTCGGGGTCGCGGGTGATGGCGCTGCGGCGTCACCGGCCCGGGGAACCCGTCACCGGCCCGGGGAACCCGTCACCGGCGCGCGCTACCCGTCACCAGCGCGACGTACCCCGTCACTGGTGCGGGGAACTCGTCACCGGCGAGGGGCGTGCCGGCGCTGCTGCCGGGTGGTACCGGCCGGAACGTCCACTCTGGACCGTTCCAGCGGATCGACCGAGGTCTTGACAGCCCGAGGGCGCCTTGAGAACGTTCACATCGGACTTGTCTCCGCAGCCCGGCGGTACCGGCAGTAAGCCTGTCAAGCCGGGGCATAGCGCCGTGCGCCGGCTCCGTGCCCTCGCTGCTCGCGCCGGCGGCCCTCGGGCCCGGGGCCCGTCTGTCCACAGTGGGAGGACAGGCCATGCGCGGTGAACCAGGCAGTGTCCGATCGGCCGGCGGGAGCGCGATCAGCCGCCGGAGCCTGCTGCGCGGCGCGGTCGCCGCCGGGGTCGGCATCGGGGCGGCCAGCCTGACCGGCTGCTCGGTACCGGTGCTGAACGGGCTGACCGCGTCCCGGGAGGAGCCGGGCACGGTGCAGTTCTGGAACCTGTTCGGCGGCGGCGACGGGGTCCGGATGCAGCAGATGCTGGACGGTTACCGGCGGTCGCACCCGGCGGTCACGCTGGTCGCCACCACGCTGACCTGGGGCAACCCGTACTACACGAAGCTGTCGCTGGCCACGGTCGGGGACAAGCCGCCGGACGTCGCGGTCGCGCACCTGACCCGGATGCGCAACCTGGTCGCCGGCGGCCTGCTGCAGGAACTGCGCCCGGACGACCTGGACCGGTTCGGCCTCACCCGGGACAAGTTCAACCCGCAGACCTGGGACGCCGGCCTGGTCGACGGCAAGGTGTACGCGATCCCCATCGACACGCACCCGTTCGTCATGTTCTACAACACCGAGATCTGCCAGAAAGCCGGCCTGATGGACGGGGACAAGATCCGCCCGATCACCAGCGAGGCGGCGTTCGCGGACGCGATGCGCAAGGCCAAGGCGGTCACCGGCGGCTACGGCGGGGTGGTCGCGGTGATCAACGAGAACGCCACCCCGTGGCGGATCTTCCAGTCGCTGTACGCACAGCTCGGCGGGAAGATGCTGGCGGATGAGGGCCGCGAGGTGGTGGTGGACGACGCGAAGGCCAGCCAGGTGCTCAACCTGTTGCAGGGCCTGACGAAGGACGGCACGTTCCCGCGGACCGCCGACTACCAGGGCTCGATCGCGACGTTCGCGAACGGCCAGGCCGGTTTCCTGTTCCAGGGCGAGTGGGAGATCACCACGTTCCAGACGGCCAAGATGCCGTTCTCGATGGCGCCGTTCCCGAACGTGTACGGCGGCAGCAACTACGCCTGCCAGGCCGACTCGCACACCCTGGTGCTGCCGCGCCGGCCGGGCGCCGACCCGGCCCAGTTGGACCGTTCGCTCGGCTTCATCCGGTCCATGTTGGACCAGAGCAAGACCTGGGCCGAGGGCGGGCACGTGCCGTCCTGGCTGCCGTTCCGGGACAGTGACGAGTACAAGCAGATGACGCCGCAGTCCTACTACGCCGCCGCCGCGGATGCCGCCGTCTACGACCCGGACGGCTGGTACTCCGGCTCCGGCTCCGGGTTCGAGATCGTCACCGGCGCCGCGATCGGCAGTGTCCTTTCCGGACAGTCGACGCCGGCCACCGCGCTGCGCCAGATCCGCACCAAGCTGGGCAACCTCGCCGCGACCGCGACACCGATCTAGCACACCCCGAGCACACCCGAGCGCGCCAGGCCGACGAGTCCCCGGAGGTCGACCGTGTCCACTGAAGCCATCCCGCGGGCCCGCACCGACGCCCCCCGGCGGGTGGCCGCGGGTACCCGCCGGGTCAGCGACGAGAGCCGGCCGGCGCTCGGCTTCCTCGCCCCGTTCGTGCTGCTGTACCTGCTGTTCGTGATCGGCCCGGCGCTGTACGGCCTGCTGATGAGCTTCTTCCACACCAGCCTGGTGAAGCCCGGGCTGAACGGCTTCGCCGGGCTGTCCAACTACAGCGAAGCGCTGCGCAGCGCGGACTTCTGGTCCTCGCTCTGGCACACGCTCTGGTTCACGATCCTGACCACGCCGCCGCTGGTCGTGCTGGCGCTGGGGTTCGCGCTGCTGGCCGACCGGGTCGGGTTCGGCCGCTGGTTCTTCCGGTTCGCCTTCTTCGCGCCGTACATCCTGCCGTCCGCGGTGGTGGCGCTGATCTGGATCTGGCTCTACACGCCGGGGCTCGGCCTGCTCGACACCGCGCTCGGCAAGGTCGGCCTGACCGCGCCGAACTGGCTGGGTAGCGAGAACTTCGCGATGATCTCGCTGGCGATCACCACGGTCTGGTGGACGCTCGGCTTCAACTTCGTCCTGTATCTCGCCGGCCTGCAGGACATCCCGCGCGAGCTGTACGAGGCCGCCGCGATCGACGGCGCCACCCCCTGGCAGCAGATCAGGACGATCACCGTGCCGCTGCTGGGCCGGACCACCACGCTGGTGGCGGTGCTGCAGGTGATCGCGTCGCTGAAGGTGTTCGACCAGATGTACCTGATCACGTTGGGCGGCCCGAACTTCAAGACCCGCTCGATCCTGCAGCTGGTCTACGACGAGGGCTTCACCAACTTCCGGACCGGCTACGCCGCGGCGATCTCGATGCTGTTCTTCGTCGTCGTGCTGGCCGTGTCGGCCGGCTGGTTCATGCTGGTACGCCGGCAGGAGAGGGAGGTCTGACGGTGGCGAGCGCGACCCTGGCGCCGGCCCGCGCCGGTGCGGCCGGTGTGACCCCGGCCCAACTGGACTGGCGGACCAGCCTGTTCAACCGGATCTGCGTCGGCGTGCTGATCGCCTGCGCGCTGCTCTGGCTGGTGCCGCTGGCCTGGGCCGCCGACACCGCGCTGAAGCCGAACGCGGAGACCACCAAGTCCACCTGGCTGATCAGCAATCCGACCTTCAGCGCGTTCACCAACGCGCTGCGCGACACGGACATGCTCAAGTGGTACGGCGCCAGCTTCATCACCTCGGCGCTGGCCGCGGCGTTCACCGTGGTCACCGCGAGCCTGGCCGCGTACGCCCTGTCCCGGATGCGGTTCCGGTTCAAGAACTGGGTGTTCTGGTTCATCCTGGCCGGCATCATGATCCCCGGCCAGGTGCTGATCGTGCCGCAGTTCCGCGAGTTCGGCTCGGTGCACCTGCTGAACACGTTCTACGCGGTGTTCCTGCCGCAGGTGCCCACCGCGGTCGCGGTGTTCGTGTTCAAGCAGTTCTTCGACGGGCTGCCCAAGGACCTGGACGAGGCCGCCCGCATCGACGGGGCCAGCTCGCTGCGGATCTACCGGCAGGTGATCATGCCGCTGAGCCGGCCGGCGGTCGCCGCGGTCACCATCTTCATATTCGTCACCAGCTGGAACAACCTGCTCTGGCCGCTGCTGGTGCTGACCAACCCGGACCTGATGACGATCCCGGTCGGGCTGGCCACCGTGCAGGGCGCGTTCGGCATCCGCTACGCCGACACGATGGCCACCGCGATCCTCGGCGCGCTGCCGCTGATCGCGGTGTTCCTGCTGTTCCAGCGGAACATCGTGGAAGGCATCGCCGGCACCGGGCTCAAGGGCTGAGGCGCCGGGTGCCGGCGGCCAGCCTCACCATCGACCCCGCGTTCCGGATCGGCCCGGTCGACCCGCGGCTGTACGGGTCCTTTGTGGAGCATCTGGGCCGGTGTGTCTACACCGGACTGCACGAGCCCGACCACGAGACCGCCGACAAGGACGGCTTCCGGCAGGACGTGGCCGATCTGGTCCGCGAGCTCGGAGTGCCGATAATCCGCTATCCCGGCGGGAACTTCGTCTCCGGCTACAACTGGGAGGACGGCGTCGGCCCGGTCGGGCAGCGGCCGAGGCGGCTGGAGCTGGCCTGGCGCTCGATCGAGACCAACCAGGTCGGCACCGACGAGTTCGTCAAGTGGGCCGGCAGCGTCGGCGCCGACCCGCTGCTGGCGATCAACCTGGGCACCCGCGGCATCGACGCGGCGCGCAACCTGGTCGAGTACTGCAACCACCCCGGCGGCACCTACTGGTCGGACCTGCGCCGGGCCAACGGCAGCCCGCAGCCGCACGGGGTCAAGGTCTGGTGCCTCGGCAACGAGATGGACGGCCCCTGGCAGATCGGGCACCAGACCGCGGCCGAGTACGGCCGGCTGGCGGCCGAGACGGCCCGGGTGATGCGGCTGGTCGACCCGGGCATCGAACTGGTCGCCTGCGGCAGCTCGCACCGCCGGATGCCGACGTTCGCCAGCTGGGAGGCGACCGTGCTGGCCGAGGCGTACGACGCGGTGGACTACGTCTCCATGCACGCGTACTTCGAACAGCACGGCGCCGACCGGGACAGCTTCCTGGCCTGCGCGGTGGAGATGGACCAGGCGATCGAGGAGGTCGTCGCCACGGCTGACCACGTCCGGGCGGCCGGGCGGCACCGCAAGCGGCTGGGCATCTCGTTCGATGAGTGGAATGTCTGGTACCTGAGCAGGTTCCAGGCGGCCGAGGAGCAGTCCGAGCGGGACTGGGCGGTGGCGCCGCGGCTGCTCGAGGACGTCTACTCGGTCACCGACGCGGTCGTTGTCGGCAGCCTGCTGATCACGCTGCTCCGGCACGCCGACCGGGTGAAGATCGGCTGCCTGGCCCAGCTGGTCAACGTTATCGGGCCGATCATGACCGCGCCGGGCGGCCCGGCCTGGCGGCAGGCCAGCTACCACCCGTTCGCGCTCACCTCCCGGTACGGCCGCGGCACGGTGCTGCGGCTGGAGCCGACCAGCGACCGGCACGAGACCGCCGAGCACGGCGACGTCCCGTTGCTGGACGCGGTCGCCGTGCTCGCCGACGAACCCGGCGGACCCGGTGAGTCCGGTGAGTCCGGTGAACTGAGGCTGTTCGCGGTGAACCGGCACCAGCACGAGCCGCTCACCCTGGACGTGGACCTCCGCGGGCTGCCCGGGCTCGCGGTGGCCACCCATCTCGCCCTCGCCGACGACGACCCGGACGCGATCAACACGGCGGCCGAGCCGGACCGGGTCAGCCCGCGCCGGCTGGCCGACCGGACCATCGATGCCGGCCGGCTGCGGACCGTGCTGCCGCCACTGTCCTGGAACCTGCTCCGCCTCAGCCCACCCGGCTGAGCCCCGGCCGGCCCCGGCGGCCCCGGCGCGCCGGCCCGGCTCCGCGCCGGCCGGGCCGGGGCGTCACGGCCAACGGGTCCGGACGGGTAGGTCGAGGAAGTGCGCGTACGGCTCGAATGACTTGTCCACTGTGGACTTGTCGGCGGCGCGGAGCTTGGCCAGCGGCTTGATGTCGACCGTCACCTGCTTCTTGGTCGCGGTCCGCTTCCAGGTGCCGATGACCCGGCCGGACCGGACCAGGGTCGGTTGGAAGACCCCGTTGCCGCCCGGGATGATCGCCTGCTGGTGCGCCTCGTCGACCATCAGCGAGCGGTCCTTGTAGCCGAGCAGGTACTCGTCGAACCCGGGCAGCGCCCGGACGCCGTCCGCGTCGTGCCTGATGCCGGGCGCCGGCCCGCCGCCGTCCAGCAGCGCCGGGTCGAGGTACATCTCCTGCCCGTCGACGGTGACCGAGGTCAGCGCGTCGCCCGCGGCGGCCAGGCCGCGCTTGGCATCGGTCATTCCGAGCCCGGTCCAGCCGGCGAAGTCCTTGCGGGTGGTGGGGCCGTGGCTGCGGAAGTAGCGCAGCACGATCGTGGCCAGCGCCTCGTCCGGGCCGGGTCGGTGCGGGTCGGGCGCCCAGTCGTCCAGCAGCGCGAAGGTCTGCTCGGTGCCCCGGTTCGGGGCGATGCAGGTGACCCCGCGCTGGCTGGCGTACCAGAGCAGGTGGTACGCGAGCTGCCCCGCCGCGTCGACACCGGCCGCGCTCATCGCCGCGACGCACTCTGCCCGCGTCATCCGGCCCCCGTCGGCCAGCGCGGTGCCGAGCGCGTCCACCGCCTGGTCGGCCATTTTCTCGGTCAGCCCGAGGTACTCGCGCCGCTTGGCCGCGCCCGCCAGTGCCTTCCCGCCCATCAGCTCGAGCATCCAGTGCGCGTCCCGGGGCGGGATGAGGTGCACTGTCCCGCGCATCGGCCAGGTCCGCAGCGCCTCCCGGCGCTCCAGCGCGGCCTGCACGTCGGCCAGCGTGAGCGCGGGCAGCCGGGCGCCGAGCGACCAGAGCCCGCTGCCCAGGTCCTGCGCCTGCATCGCGCCGAACCAGGTCACCACGCCGGCCACGTCCTTCGGCCGGGCGGTGATCCCGTCCGGAGCACCGGCGGCGCCGACCCAGTCCCGGTCGGTCAGCAGCAGGCTGGCCATCCGCAGGCGTAGCGCGTCCGCCGTCGACAGTTCCAGCACCGGCCACCCCCAGCCCGGCCGGGCCGTCCGGCCGAACGGCCACCGTACCCGGCCGGCTGGTTCCGCCGCCCGCCGCCCGCCGGCGCCGGCCGCCGCCCCGGCCGCGACCGCTAACCGGGGATATGGACGATCAGCTCGCCGGCGGCGTCAACGGTGACCGGGTAGACCGGGACCGGCGGCTGCCCGCTCCGGGAGCAGCCGGTGGCCAGCTCGAACACGTGCTGATGCAGCGGGCAGACCAGCACGGCGCCGTCGGTCTGGGCGTCGGCGAGCGGCCCGCCGGCGTGCGGGCAGCTGGCGCCGACCGCGTGCAGCCGCCCGCCCCGCAGCCGGAACACCGCGACCTGGGTGTCGCCGACCGCGTACGCCCGCCCCTCGCCGAGCGGGATCGCCGCCGCCGGCCCCAGCCGGTGCCGCCGCGCCGGCCGCGCGGTTGCCGCGTGCGCGGTCATCGGGTCGGGACCAGCGGAAGGTCGACGAGCGGGAGGGACGGGCGGAACTGGCCGGCGGTCGCCGGCTGGGCACCCTCCAGCCAGGGGTCGCGGTAGGCGGCCACCGACTCGGCCACCGCGGCGTCCAGTTCAGCGGCGATGCCGTCGCTGTCGTCCACCAGCACCGCGCGCAGCCGTTCGATGCCCAGCCGCGGTACGAACGCGTACGTGCGCTCCAGCCAGTTCGCGTGCTGCCGGTAGAACTGCAGGAACCGGCCGGTCAGCGTGAGCACCTCGGCTTGACTGTCCACAGTGGCCAGCAGGTCGCCCTTGCGGACGTGCGCGCCGGCCGCGCCGCCGACGTAGATCTCCCACCGGCCGCCGTCCACCGCGACCACGCCGACGTCCTTGACGTAGGACTCGGCGCAGTTGCGCGGGCAGCCGCTGACCGCGAGCTTCATCTTGGCCGGGCCCTCCAGGCCCTGGAACCGGGACTCGATCGCGATGCCCAGCGCGGTCGAGTCGCCCACCCCGTACCGGCAGAAGTCGGTGCCGACGCAGGTCTTCACGGTGCGGAAGCTCTTCGCGTAGGCGTGCCCGGACGGCAGCCCGAGGTCGGCCCAGACCGCCGGCAGGTCCTCCTTGCGGACGCCGAGCAGGTCGATCCGCTGCCCGCCGGTCAGCTTCACCAGCGGCACCTGGTACTTCTCCGCGACGTCGGCGATCCGGCGCAGTTCGGCCGGGGTGGTGCAGCCGCCCTTCAGCTGCGGCACCACCGAGAACGTGCCGTCCCGCTGGATGTTGGCGTGCACCCGGTCGTTGATGAACCGGGCGTCCCGCTCGTCCACGTAGTCGTTCGGCCACATCATCCGCAGCAGCGAGGCCAGCCCCATCTTGCTCTTCGCGTCCTCGGTGCCGTCCGGGGCGAGCTCGGCGAACACGGCCGAGACGGAGGTCAGCCGGCGCTCCCGGATGGCGGTCATCAGGTCCGGCTTGGCCAGCGGGATGCCCGGCACGTACCAGCTGTCGGACGGGTCGGCGGTCGCGGCGCCGCCGGCGGCCCAGCCGACGATCTGCCCGACCAGCGACTTGCAGGAGCCGCAGCCCTTGCCGGCCCGGGTCCGCTCCATCACCCCGGTGACCGTGCTCGCGCCGGCCGCGACCGCCTGGACGAGCGCCCCCATGCTGACCCCGTTGCAGTTGCAGACCTGCGCGTCCTCGGCGAGCTGGGCCGGGTCGAGCGCGGCCCCGCCGCCCGTGCCGCGGTCGAAGAACAGGTCGATCCGCTCGGCCGGCAGCGGGACGTCCCGGTCGATCGCCTGCACCAGGAACGCGGCCCGCGCCACGTCGCCGACCAGCGTGGCGCCGATCAGCCGGCCGGCCCGGATCACCGCGCTCTTGTAGACGCCCCGGCCGGGTTCGGCGTAGCAGACGAACTCGTCCTCGCCGGCCGGGGTGGTCAGGCCCATCGAGGCGACGTCCACGCCGGCCACCTTGAGCTTGGTGGCCACCCGGGAGCCGGTGTACGCGGCGGCCGGGTCGGCGCCGGTGAGGTGGTCGGCCAGCACCCGGGCCTGCTCCCAGAGCGGCGCGACCACGCCGTAGACCCGGCCGCGGTGCTCGGCGCACTCGCCGACCGCGTAGACGCCGTCGGCCGCCCGCAGCTGGTCGTCCACCAGGACGCCGCAGTTGACCGGGAGGCCGGCGGCCGCGGCGAGGTCCACGTCCGGCCGGATGCCGGCGGCGATCACCACCATGTCGCAGCGCAGTTCGCGGCCGTCGGTCAGCCGCACCCCGGTGACCGCCTCGGTGCCGAGGATCGCCGCGGTGCGCGCGTTCAGCTCGACCCCGATGCCCAGCCGCTCGACGCTGCCGCGCAGGATGCCGCCGGCCTGCGGGTCCAGTTGCTGGTTCATCAGGTGCCCGGCCGCGTGCAGCACGGTGACCCGCAGCCCGTGCGCCTGCAGCCCGCGGGCCGCCTCCAGCCCGAGCAGCCCACCGCCGAGGACCACCACGTGCTCGTGCTCGCGCGCGTAGCGGACCATCCGGCGGGTATCGTCGATCGTCCGGAAGCAGAACACGCCCTGGTGGAAACCCCGCTTGGGTTCGCGGGCGCCGGCGATGTCGGGCACGAACGGCCGGCTGCCGGTGGCGATGACCAGCCGGTCGTAGGGCGTGACCGAGCCGTCCGCGGCGTGCACCTGCCGGGCCGGCCGGTCCAGCGCGGTGACCCGGATGCCGGCGCGCAGCGTGATGCCGTTCTCGGCGTACCAGGGCAGGCTGTTCAGGAAGATGCCGGCCTCGTCCTCGGCGCCGGCCAGCACCCCGGACAGCAGGATCCGGTTGTAGTTGCCGTACGGCTCGGCACCGAACACGGTGATCTCGAACTGCTCGGACCCGCCCCGGCGCAGGATCTCCTCGACCGTACGGGCCCCGGCCATCCCGTTGCCCACCACCACCAGCCGCTGCCGCACGCTCGTCACCGCTCCTCGCTCGGGTCGCCCGGATCCTGCCTGCCTGCCGTACCGCGACTGTCCACTTCGTCCGTCCGAATGCGACTGTCGAGCTGGTCGATCCGGACCGGTGGGTCCGTCCCGTCGGTCCGGACGCGGCGGACGGAAACCGCGCAGAGCTTGAACGCCGGCATCCGGGAGAGCGGATCCAGTGCCGGGTTGGTGAGCGCGTTCGCGCTGGCCGGGCCACCCCAGTGGAACGGGGCGAAGACGGTGTCCGGCCGGATCGTGTCGGTCAGCGCGGCCCGGAACCGGGCGCTGCCGCGCCGGGTGCGCAGCTCGATCAGATCGCCGGGGCCGATGTCGTGCCGCCGCGCCAGGTCCGGGTGCAGTTCGGCCGTCGGTTCGGTGCCTTCGGTCAGCGCCCGGACCCGCCTCGTCTGGGTGCCGCTCTGGTACTGCCGCAGCACCCGGCCGGTGGTGAGCAGTTGCGGGTACTCGGCGTCGGGCGGCTCGGCCGCTTCCCGGTGCTCGACCGGGAAGAACCGGGCCCGCCCGTCCGGGGTGGCGAACGACTCGGTGAACAGCCGCGGCGTACCCGGGTGGTCGGCGCTCGGGCAGGGCCAGAACACGCCCTGCTCGGCCTCGATCCGGCGGTAGCTGATGCCGGCGTAGTCGGCCGGCCCGCCGGCGCTGGCCCGGCACAGCTCGTCGAACACCTGCTCCGGGTCGGCGCAGAAGTACTTCCCGCGGCCCAGCCGGTCGGCCAGCGCGGTCAGCAGCGCGAGATCGTCCCGCACCCCGGGCGGTGGCCGGACCGCCCGGCGGCGGCGCAGCACCCGGCCCTCCAGGTTGGTCATCGTGCCGTCCTCCTCGGCCCACTGCGTGGTCGGGAAGACGACATCCGCCTCGGCCGCGGTCTCGGACCGGAAGATGTCCGCGACGGCGAGGAAGTCCAGGCCGCGCAGCCGATCCAGCACGTGCCGCGCGTTCGGGGCGGAGACCACCGGGTTGGAGCCGAGCACCAGCAGCACCCGCACCCCGCCCGGGGTGCCGAGGCGGTCCAGCAGTTCGTACGCCGAGGGGCCGGGGGCCGGCAGTTCGGCCGGGTCGATCCCCCAGACCGCCGCCACGTGCGCCCGCGCCGCCGGGTCGGCCAGTTTCCGGTAGCCGGGCAGCTGGTCGGCCTTCTGCCCGTGTTCCCGGCCGCCCTGCCCGTTGCCCTGGCCGGTGATCGTGCCGTACCCGGACGCCGGCCGGCCGGGCAGCCCGAGCGCCAGCGCCAGGTTGATGTAGCTGTGTGCGGTGTCGGTGCCGTTGCTGTGCTGCTCGGCGCCGCGGGCGGTGAGGATCAGCGCCGAGCCGGCCGTGCCGAGGATCCGGACCGCCTGCCGCAGCAGGGCTTCCGGCACGCCGGTGATCCGCTCCACCCGGTCCGGCCAGTAGCTGTTGACGACCGCGCGGACCGCCTCGAAACCGGTGGTGCGGGCCGCGATGTAGCCGGCGTCCAGGTGGCCCTGCCGGATCGCCAGGTGCAGCAGGCCGTTGGCCAGCGCCAGGTCGGTGCCGGGGGCGGGTTGCAGGTGCAGCGTGGCGGCCCGCGCGGTCGGGGTGGCCCGCGGGTCGACCACCACATGCTGGGCGCCGGCCGCCTTGCCGGTCTCGAAGAACCGCATCGCCGGTGGCAGCGTCTCGGCCGGGTTGCCGCCCACCACCAGCACCGCCTCGGCCAGCGCCACGTCGGCCAGCGGGAAGGGCAGCCCGCGGTCGATGCCGAAGGCGCGGTTCGCCGCGGTGGCCGCGGACGACATGCAGAACCGGCCGTTGTAGTCGATGGCCGACGTACGCAACCCCACCCGGGCGAACTTGCCGAGCAGGTAGGCCTTCTCGTTGGTCAGCCCGCCGCCGCCGAAGCAGCCGACACTGTCCCGGCCGTGCGCGTCCTGGCTGGCGGTGATCGCGGCGCTGACCCGGTCCAGCGCGTCGGGCCAGCTGGCCGGGCGCAGCGGGCTGCGCCGGTCGCCCGGGTCCGCGCGGACCAGCGGGGTGCGCAGCCGGTCGGGATGGTCGAGCAGGTCGGCCGCGGTCCAGCCCTTGGCGCACAGGCCGCCGAGGTTGGTGGGGAAGTCGGGCTGCGGCGCGAGGGTGAGGCGGGCCGGCGCGGCGTCGAGTGTGATCCCGCACTGCAACGAGCAGTACGGGCAATGGGAGTCGACGATCCGGACCACCTCGCCATCATCGGCGTCGGCTATTTCCGGAGATTTCCGTTAGCGTAACACCATCTGCACATCGTCCACCTGGCTGTTGTGCGTTCTCACCGGGTGAATTCCGGGCCGGTGCGGCAGATGTTTCCCAGCCGACGCCGGCGCCGTATCGCCGGGTAACGGGGCCCTCATACGGTCGTCCGCGTCACCACACCAGGAGGTGCCGCCGTGCCGGTTTCCATTACTGATCAGTCCATTGTAGACAGTGCTCGGTCGGCGCCGCCGCGGCGGCGCTGGATCGACGACTGGCGGCCGGAGGACCCGGCGTTCTGGGCCGGCGGCGGCGCCACGGTGGCCCGCCGGAACCTGATCTTCTCCATCTTCGCCGAGCACGTGGG
>Ga0307500_10000169_pt1 | contig 21765 bp, 18 predicted proteins | sample 14_S_MG_FD_201362 | JGI IMG/M metagenome (GOLD analysis project Ga0307500, IMG submission 201362) | Soil microbial communities from Populus trichocarpa stands in riparian zone in the Pacific Northwest, United States - 14_S | ecosystem: Environmental > Terrestrial > Soil > Riparian zone > Trees... | reverse complement strand
ATGCGGCGGTCGGCAAGGCCAAGGAAAAGGTGATAGCGCACTACTTCCCGGAAGGGCAGGAGCCGAAATACGACAAGCTGCGCATCGCCGGCGTGTTCAAGGAACTCGAATCCAAGATCGTTCGCTGGAACATCCTCGACACCGGCAAGCGCATCGACGGCCGCGATTCCAAGACCGTGCGCAACATCATCGCCGAAGTCGGCGTGCTGCCGCGCGCCCATGGTTCGGCGCTGTTCACCCGCGGCGAGACCCAGGCGATGGTCGTGACCACGCTTGGCACCGGCGAGGACGAGCAGTACATCGACGCGCTGTCGGGAACGTACAAAGAGACGTTCCTGCTGCACTACAATTTCCCTCCCTACTCGGTCGGTGAAACCGGACGCCTCGGCGGCACCAAGCGCCGCGAGATCGGCCACGGCAAGCTGGCCTGGCGCGCGATCCACCCGGTCCTGCCGCCGCACCACGAATTCCCCTACACGGTGCGCGTGGTCTCGGAGATCACCGAATCCAACGGCTCGTCGTCGATGGCATCGGTATGCGGCGCCTCGCTGGCGCTGATGGATGCGGGCGTGCCGCTGAAGCGGCCGACCGCAGGCATTGCGATGGGCCTGATTCTGGAAGGTTCGCGCTTTGCGGTTCTGTCCGACATTCTCGGCGACGAGGATCATCTCGGCGACATGGACTTCAAGGTGGCCGGCACCGACCAGGGCATCACCTCGCTGCAGATGGACATCAAGATCGAGGGCATCACCGAGGAGATCATGAAGGTCGCGCTCGGCCAGGCCAAGGATGGGCGTATCCACATCCTCGGTGAAATGTCGAAGGCATTGACCAATGCCCGCGCCGAGCTCGGCGAATACGCGCCGCGCATCGAGACCTTCAAGATCGCCACCGACAAGATCCGTGAAGTGATCGGCACCGGCGGCAAGGTGATCCGCGAGATCGTCGAGAAGACCGGCGCCAAGGTCAACATCGAGGACGACGGCACCGTGAAGGTCGCCTCCAACGACGGCGAGGCCATGAAGGCCGCCATCAAGTGGATCAAGTCGATCGCCTCCGATCCGGAGATCGGCCAGATCTACGAGGGCACCGTGGTCAAGGTGATGGAGTTCGGCGCTTTCGTGAACTTCTTCGGCGCCAAGGACGGTCTCGTCCATATCAGCCAGCTCGCCTCGGCGCGCGTGCAGAAGACCTCCGACGTCGTCAAGGAAGGCGACAAGGTCAAGGTCAAGCTGCTCGGCTTCGACGACCGCGGCAAGACCCGGCTGTCGATGAAGGTGGTCGATCAGGAGACCGGCGAGGACCTCGAGGCCAAGCAGAAGGCGGATGGCCCGGCGCCGCGCGAAGCGGCCGGCGAGTAAGGCATCGCAACAATGTGAACAAAGGGCGGCTGAAAGGCCGCCCTTTTTTGTTATCTGGCCGGGGTAGAATGGTCCGAACCGATTACCCCGTGCGAATCCGCCATCGCCGCAGCGAACCCGACCTAGACCCTCGTCCGTAGCTTGTCGCGCTGCCGCGCGCAGTGTGCGAACCGCTCCGTCACGAAACTTATTTCACCCACAGGTAAGGAGTAATCAATGTCATCCATGTCCCGCCGCCATCTGATGTTTGCGGCAACCGGTATCGCAGCCGTTGCTGCAGCCCCACGTCTTGTCTTTGCGCAGGCGGCCGCGCCTGCCCCGGCCGCGGCCCCGACCGGCCCCTTCACGCTGCCGCCGCTCACCTATCCGACCAATGCGTTCGAACCGCACATCGACGCCAAGACGATGGAAATCCACCACGACCGCCATCACGCCGCCTATGTCGCCAACCTCAACAACGTTGCCAAGACCAATCCGCAGTTGGGAACGGCGAAGATCGAGGACGTGCTCGGCAATCTGAATGCGCTCGACGACAGCATCAAATTCACTGTCCGCAACAATCTCGGCGGCCACGCCAACCACACCATGTTCTGGGAGATCATGGGCCCGAACGGCGGCAAGCCGGAGGGCGACGTGCTGGCGGCCATCGACCGCGACCTCGGCGGCATGGAAAAATTCCAGAACGAGTTCAACGCCGCCGGCGGACGCCAGTTCGGCTCGGGCTGGGTGTTCGTCACCGTCAGCAAGGACGGCAAACTCGCGATCGAGACCCGCCCAAACCAGGACAACCCGATCATGGACGGCAAGCGCGCCCTGATGGGCAACGACGTCTGGGAGCACGCTTATTATCTGAACTACCAGAACCGCCGCGCCGATTATCTCAAGGCGTGGTGGAACACGGTGAACTGGGCCAAGATCGCGGAGCGCTATGCCGCGGCAAAGGCCGGCACGCTCGGCGCGTGAACGTGACCCAAATAAACGAGAAGTAAACGAAAAGGGCGGCCTCGCGGCCGCCCTTTTTTACTTTCATCGCGATTGATGATCGCCCCTGACGGGATCAGGCGATGTCAAAGCGATCGAGGTTCATCACCTTGGTCCAAGCCGCCACGAAATCCCTGGCGAACTTTTCCTTCGAATCGGCGGCTCCGTAGACCTCCGCAAACGCGCGGAGCTGCGCGTGCGAACCGAAGATCAGGTCGACGCGGGTGCCGGTCCACTTGACCGCATTCGTCTTGCGGTCGCGGCCCTCATACGCGCCGTCGGAGCCGGCGGGCTGCCATTGCGTGCTCATGTCGAGCAGGTTGACGAAGAAGTCGTTCGTCAGCGTACCCGGCTTGCTGGTGAACACGCCGTGCTTGGAGCCGCCGGCATTCGCGCCGAGCACACGCAAGCCGCCGACGAGAGCCGTCATCTCAGGCCCCGTCAGTCGCAGCAATTGCGCACGGTCCACCAACGCCTCCTCCGGCGCCATGAACTGATGCCGCTTGCCGTTGACATAGTTGCGGAAGCCATCGGCCCGCGGCTCCAGCGGAGCAAAGGACTCGACGTCGGTCTGATCCTGCGACGCATCCATGCGTCCCGGCGTGAAAGGCACCTTCACGTCGAGCCCGGCATCCTTGGCGGCTTTTTCGACCGCCGCAGAGCCGCCGAGAACGATCAGGTCGGCCAGCGAAACCTTTTTGCCAAAATCCTTCTGGATCGCTTCGAGCTTCTGTAGCACCGTCTTGAGTTCACCCGGTTGGTTGACCTCCCAGTCCTTCTGCGGGCTGAGACGAATACGCGCGCCGTTCGCACCACCGCGCTTGTCGGAGCCGCGGAACGTGGACGCCGACGCCCATGCGGTCGAGACCAGCTGGGACACCGACAGGCCGGAGCCGAGAATTTTCGTCTTCAGCGCGGCAATGTCCGCCTCGCCGATCAGCGGATGATCCACCGCCGGGATCGGGTCCTGCCAAATCAGCGTTTCCTTCGGCACCAGCGGGCCGAGGTAACGGGCGATCGGGCCCATGTCGCGGTGCGTGAGCTTGAACCAGGCGCGTGCGAACGCGTCGGCGAACTGGTCCGGATGCTCCAGGAAGCGCCGCGAGATCTTCTCGTAGGCCGGATCGAAGCGTAGCGACAGGTCGGTGGTCAGCATGGTCGGCACATGCTTCTTCGATTTGTCGTAGGCGTCCGGGATCGAGGCTTCCGCGCCCTTCGCCTTCCACTGCTTCGCACCGGCCGGGCTCTTCGTCAGTTCCCATTCGAACTTGAACAGATTCTCGAAGAACAGGTTGCTCCACTTGGTCGGCGTCTGCGTCCAGGTGACTTCCGGGCCGCCGGTGATGGTGTCGGCGCCGATGCCGGTGCCATGCTTGCTCTTCCAGCCGAGGCCCTGGTCCTCCAGTGCGCCGCTTTCCGGGTCCGCTCCCACCAGCGACGGATCGCCGGCGCCGTGGGTCTTCCCGAAGGAGTGGCCGCCGGCAATCAGGGCGACGGTCTCTTCATCGTTCATCGCCATGCGGAAGAATGTTTCGCGGATGTCCTTGGCCGCCGCGAGCGGATCAGGATTGCCGTTCGGCCCTTCCGGATTGACGTAGATGAGGCCCATCTGCACGGCGCCGAGCGGTTCGGCGAGCTGCCGTTCGCCGCTGTAGCGCTCATCGCCAAGCCAGGTGCCCTCAGGCCCCCAGAACAACTCTTCCGGCTCCCAGACGTCGGCGCGGCCGCCGGCGAAGCCAAAGGTCTTGAAGCCCATCGATTCCAGCGCGACGTTGCCCGCGAGAACCATCAGGTCCGCCCACGAGATTTTCCGGCCGTATTTCTGCTTGATCGGCCAGAGCAGCCGGCGCGCCTTGTCGAGGTTGGCGTTGTCAGGCCAGCTGTTCAGCGGCGCAAAGCGCTGTTGACCCGCGCCGGCGCCGCCGCGGCCGTCCGTGATGCGGTAGGTGCCCGCGCTGTGCCACGCCATGCGGATCATCAGACCGCCGTAGTGACCGAAATCGGCCGGCCACCATTCCTGCGACTCCGTCATCAACGCCGTCAGATCCTTGACCACGGCGCTGAGGTCCAGCGTCTTGAATTCCTTGGCGTAGTCGAACGCCCCGCCCATCGGGTCGGATAAAGTGGAATTGCGGTGCAGAACCGAAACGTCCAGCGCATCCGGCCACCAGTCGCGATTTCCGCGTCCGCGCGAGCCCGTGAACGGGCATTTGGTTTGATCATCCATGGTCGTCTCCTGATGGTTCCTGGTCGGAATTGGAGGCAATCTAAGCGCCGCTCCCCATCAGGTAAAGTTGATTTTGTTGATCGAACCGATAAGATGTTCTGATGATCCAGATGACGCTCAGACAGCTTCGCTACTTCGATGCGCTGGCCCGTCACGGCCATTTCGGACGTGCGGCGGAGTCATGCTCGATCTCGCAACCGGCGTTGTCGATGCAGATCAAGGAAATGGAGGAAGTTCTCGGCGGCGTGCTGCTGGAGCGCAGCGCACGACAGGTGACGCTGACGAAATTCGGCGAAGAGATCGTCCAGCGCGTCCGCGAGATCCTGCGTTCGGTCGACGAACTCGGCGACTTCGCGCGCGCCTCGCGCGACCGGCTCGCGGGCCGATTGCGCATCGGCATGATCCCGACCATTGCGCCCTATCTCTTGCCGAAGGTGATCGAGAACCTCGCGCGCATGCACCCCGAGCTCGACATCCACGTCCGCGAGACGCTGACGCCGAAGCTGATCAAGGAAGTTGTCGAAGGCCGGCTGGATACGGCGATCGTAGCCCTTCCGGTATCCGAACCTTCGCTGACCGAAGTCGTGTGTTTTTCTGAAAACTTCCTGCTGGTGCGGCCGGGGGAGGACGAGGGAACGCCGGTGCCGAGCCACGAGACGCTGCGCGAGATGCGGCTTTTGCTGCTCGAAGAGGGACATTGTTTTCGCGACCAGGCGCTGTCGTTCTGCAACATGCAATCATCGCCGCCGCGGGAAGTGCTGGACGCAAGCTCGCTGTCGACGCTGGTGCAAATGGTCGGCGCCGGGATCGGCGTCACCCTGATTCCGGAAATGGCGGTCGCGGTGGAAACCCGTTCGGCGACGGTCTCGGTCTCGCGCTTCAGGAACCCGCAACCGTCGCGAACCATCGGCATGGTCTGGCGCAAGACCAGCCCGCTCGCCGGACAGCTCCAGCAGATCTCCGAAGTGGTTTGCCTCGCAGCCGACGCGTTGCGCGAACAGCGCAAGGCGAAAACGCCATCGCGGAGATGAAATTGCGGGCCTGACAAGGCGTGCGCCTCGGGAGATGCCGACTTTGCCACGAATCATCATTCGCCCCGCCCGACCAGACGAATATGACGAGGTCGCCCGCGTCTGGATGGAAAGCTGGGTTTCGACCGGGCTGGAAGACGCCAGCGATTCCCTGCTCGCGAAATTGCGCGCACGGGTGCCGGTGGAGATCGAGAAGGGCTGGAGCCTTTACGTCGCCGACGACAACGGAAGACTGGCGGCAATGCTGGCGATGCATGTATCCGACTGCTACCTCGACCAGTTGTTCGTGGCACCGGAATATCAAGGCAGCGGCCTTGGGCGCCAGCTACTAGCCTTTACGCGGCTGCAATTGCCGGATGAAATCTGGCTGCGGTGCGTACGGGAGAATGAAAAGGCGTGGCGCTGGTATGAACGTGAGGGCTTCATGTTCGAGAATGAACATGTCGAGCCGTCCGGTCGTACCATGAAAAACTATCGCTGGAAGAAACGAGGAAACGTCCCATGATAAAGCTCTATTGGTCGCCGCGCTCGCGGTCGTTCTCCGCGATCTGGCTGCTGGAAGAAGCCGGGCTGCCTTATGAACGCGTGCTGACTGATATCTCGACCGGCGCACAGAAGGCGCCGGAATATCTCGCGATCAACCCGATGGGCAAGGTGCCGGGGCTGCAGGACGGCGACGCCGCGCTCGGCGAGGCGGCTGCGATCTGCGCCTATATCGCCGACCGCTATCCGGAAACGAAACTGGCGCCGGCCGCAACCGATCCACTGCGCGCGAAATATCTGCAATGGCTGTTCTTCTCGCCAAGCTGCATCGAGCCAGCGCTGATCCAGCTCTTCACCAAGCTCGAAGTGCCGGCGAGCACGGCGGCGTGGGGCAGTGCGACGCAGACCTTCGACGTGCTCGATGCCGCCTTGCAGAAGGGCCCATGGATTCTCGGCGAGAAACTTTCCGCAGCCGACATCATGTTGGGCTCAGGCCTGAACTTCGCGGTGCGGATGTTCAAGATGGTGCCGCCGCGGCCGTCGTTCGACGCCTATATCGACCGCTGCGTGGCGCGCCCGGCGTTTAAGCGTGCGGAAAAGATCGCGGCGGGGTGAGGGGATCAGGAGTCGTAGGGTGGGCAGAGCGCAGCGTGCCCACCATTGCAGACGCGGTCTGACGATAGATGGTGGGCACGCTCCGCTTTGCCCACCCACAGATTCTGCAGACCCAGAACCAAAATCGCGAAAACAACCCCATGCAAAGTAGAGGCGCTTCCCGAGCCGTTCACGTCACGACGCGCGGGTCCACATCCTGTGCGTAGTCGACGCCGTCGATGCCAAAACCGAACAGGCGAAGGAATTGGCTCCTGTATTCCGGAAGGTCGGCCAATTCGCCAAGCGTTTCCGTGGAGAGCAGCGGCCATCGCCGCAAAACTTCCGTCTGAACTTCGGGCGAAAGCTCCCAGTCGTCGACCCGAAGCCGCTTGGCCTCGTCGACTTCGACACCCTTGCCGAGGCGGGTCCGGAACAGGCGGTCGATCTGTTCGATGCAGCCTTCGTCGAGCCCGAGCTGCTTCATGACCTTGAACAGCACCGTACCATAGAGCGGCACCACCGGAATGGCTGAGCTTGCCTGGGTGACGACGGCCTTCAGCGCCACCACGCGGGCTGCGTCCTGGCCGAGCCTGCTTCGGATCGCTTCCGCCTTGTGGTCGAGATCCACCTTGGCGCGACCCAGCGTACCGTGCCAGTAGATCGGCCAAGTCAGTTCACTGCCGAGATAGGTGTAGGTTAGCGTTCGGAAGCCCGGCGCCAAAACACCGGCGTCCGCGAGCGCGTCGATCCAGCGCTTCCAGTCATCGCCGCCCATCACCGCCACGGTCGCGGTCGCTTCTTCCTCACTCGCTGGCGCAATGGTCGTCTCGTAGACCTCGCCGGTTTCGGTGTTGAGTGTCTTGATCTCGACGGGAGCGCCGAGCGGCTTGATCGCCGAGCGCCAGGTCTTGCCAGTGTCCGGGTCGGTCCGGACCGGCGCGGCCATGCTGTAGACCAGCATGTCGAGCTGTCCGAATTTTTCGCGCACACGGTCAATGAAGGTTTTCTTCAACTCGTTGGAGAAGGCGTCGCCCTCGAGCGTGAGGGGAGAACGCCCGATCTTCTCGGCCTCGAGCTCGAACGCACGGTTGTTGTACCAGCCGGCGCTGCCCGTCTTGGTAGCCGAAGGCTCGCGCTCCAGCGACACGCCGATGGTGTCCGCGCCCCCGGCGAAGGTCGCGACGATGCGGCTCGCGAGGCCGTAACCGGTCGAACAGCCCAGCACGGCGACGCGCTTGGGGCACTCGGGAATAGCACCCTGGCGGAGAACGTAAGCGATCTGCTCGCGGACATTTGTGGCGCAGCCGACGGGATGTGCCGTCGTGCAAATGAAGCCTCGCACGCGCGGTTCGATAATCATGCCCACCCCGTTTCAAATCGCTGCAAAGTCGCCATGCGCTGCCTGCCTACCCGCTCACCGCAAGCGAGGAGCGATAGAAGCGAAATCACGCATCCATCCGCTTGAACACCAGCGTGGCGTTGGTGCCCCCGAAGCCGAACGAGTTCGACAGCACGGTGCCGAGTTTGGCGTTGTCGATGCGCTTGCGGACGATCGGCATGTCGGCGAACACCGGATCGAGCTCGGTGATGTTGGCGCTCTCGCAGACGAAGCCGTTGTTCATCATCAGCAGCGAATAGATCGCCTCCTGCACGCCGGTGGCGCCGAGCGAGTGGCCGGTCAGCGCCTTGGTCGCCGAGATCGGCGGGCACTTTTCGCCGGTGCCGAACACTTTGCGGATCGCCTCGATCTCCGGGGGATCGCCGGCCGGCGTCGAGGTCGCGTGCGGGTTGATGTAATCGATCGGCGTATTCACGGTCGCCATCGCCATGCGCATGCAGCGCTCGGCGCCCTCGCCCGACGGCGCAACCATGTCGTAACCGTCAGATGTCGCACCATAGCCGACCACTTCGGCATAGATCCGCGCGCCGCGCGCCTTGGCGTGCTCGAGTTCTTCCAGCACCACCACGCCGGCGCCGCCGGCAATGACAAAGCCGTCGCGAGTGATGTCATAGGGGCGCGAGGCCGTGGCAGGCGTATCGTTGTATTTCGAGGACATCGCGCCCATGGCGTCGAACAAGACCGACAGCGACCAGTCGAGTTCCTCGCAGCCGCCGGCGAAGATCACGTCCTGCTTGCCGATCTGGATCGTCTCATAGGCGTTGCCGATGCAGTGGTTCGAGGTCGCGCAGGCCGACGAGATCGAGTAGTTCACGCCCTTGATCTTGAACCAGGTCGCGAGCGTGGCTGATGCCGTCGACGACATCGCCTTCGGCACCGCGAACGGTCCGACCCGCTTGGGCCCCTTGCTTCGCGTAATGTCGGCCGCTTCCACGATGGTGCGCGCGGACGGCCCGCCGGAGCCCATGATGATGCCGGTGCGGACGTTGGACACTTCCTCGGGCGACAATCCGGAATCCTGGATCGCCTGCTCCATCGCGATGTGATTCCACGCCGCACCCTCGCCGAGGAAGCGCATCGCGCGGCGGTCGATGACGTCGGCCGGATTGAGCGTCGGTGCACCCTGCACCTGCGAGCGGAAGCCCATCTCGGCATATTTGCCCGCGCGCGTAATACCGGATTTTGCTTCGTGAAGGCTCGCAAGCACTTCCTGGGTGTTGTTTCCGATGGACGAGACAATACCCATCCCCGTGATGACAACCCGCTTCATGATCGCCTCGCCTTACCGTTTCCGTTTGTCCGTGAAGATATTTTGATAGCGTGATCGCGCCGCTCAGCCTGGCTCGGTGCCTTGCTTGAACAACCCGACTTTCAGGTCCTTGGCGCGATAGATAATCTCGCCATCCATGGAAAGCCAGCCGTCGGCAACACCAAGCACGAGCTTTGAACGCATCACGCGTTTCATGTCGATGTTGTACACGACCTTGCGGGCATTCGGCAGCACCTGGCCGGAGAACTTCAGCTCGCCCAGCCCGAGCGCCCGTCCGCGTCCTTCGCCGCCGACCCAGCCGAGATAGAACCCGACCAGTTGCCACATCGCATCAAGGCCGAGGCAGCCCGGCATGACCGGATCGTTCTTGAAATGGCAGCCGAAGAACCACAGGTCCGGCTTCACATCGAGCTCGGCGCGAATCAGACCCTTGCCGAACTCCCCGCCTTTTTCGCTGATATCGGTGATGCGGTCGAACATCAGCATCGGCGGCAGCGGCAGCTGCGCGTTGCCCGGGCCGAACATCTCGCCGCGGCCGCAGGCGAGCAAGTCCTCGTATTCATAACCGCTGCGCCGATCCAGCATCGTGTCCCGCCTCTGTCTTAAAGATGTCCCGATGAGCGCTTTCTGAGCGAACCGGACCCGTTTCCCTACGGGAGTACTTGTTTCCCGCAAATTGGCGCTACTTAGGGTGCTATCGGCATTACCCTCTGCCGAAATCGCATATGTGGTCCGCGCGCTCTGTAACATAGGCACCGAGGCCCGGCAAAGCGCCGGAAAGAGCGAAAACTGTACGTTTACCAGCTTAGTTCCTTTCTAAACTTGGGAGGGTTCTAGTTGCGAAAAACTTGCATCTACCTGATTTCCTTTTATATTAGACAAGATTATTGCCAGAGTTGCAGCGTGGTGCCCGAAGTGGACATGAACGACCAAGCGCCGACCCCGAACGACGACGGTATCGATCCGGCCGCCCGGGCCGCCGGACATCAACCAGCGTTGACCGGCTGTCCCTGGCACGACGTCAACGAAATGCTGCAGGCCGCCGGTCTCAGGCCGACCCGCCAGCGCATGGCGCTGGGCTGGCTGCTGTTCGGCAAGGGCGCCCGCCATCTGACCGCGGAAATGCTGTACGAGGAAGCCACGCTGGCCAAGGTTCCGGTGTCGCTGGCGACCGTCTACAACACGCTCAACCAGCTCACCGATGCGGGTCTCCTGCGCCAGGTCTCGGTCGACGGCACCAAGACCTACTTCGATACCAACGTCACCGCGCACCACCACTTCTATCTCGAGAACAATCACGAGCTGGTCGACATTCCCGATCCGCATCTGGTGCTGTCGAAGATGCCGGACGTGCCGGAAGGCTACGAAATCGCCCGCGTCGACATGGTCGTGCGCCTGCGCAAGAAGCGCTGATTTCCTAGAACGACTAGCGAATGCTCGTCATGGCCGGGCTTGTCCCGGCCATCCACGTTTTTGTGGCAATCAACAGACGAATAAGACGTGGATGCCCGGGACTGACGGTGTCGAACGTGTTTGCCGATTCCGAGGGGTCCGCAGACCTCACTCCACCTTCTCGTCCGCATAGACGCCCCACAGGCGCTGCTGCTCGATCCAGCCGTCAAAGCCGTTGCCGATCACGCGGCACCAGCCATTGATGCATTTCTTGACCTGGGTGACGACGCCAACCTGCAGGCGGGCCGCAATCGCGCTGGTCGGATCGGGCCGATCATAGAGCGACGCCAGTTCGTCCTTGGTCTTCATGGTGACGACCGCAGTGCGGCGGCCGGACAGCAAGGAATGATAGACCCAGCCCTCGGAGCCCTCGGAATCGCGCACGCGGCGCCAGTTCTCGAATTCGGCGGTGATCTCGACCGGCAGGCCTGAGCGGGTATAGATCCAGGCGACATCGTTATCCTTGGTCGGACCGGCCCGGACATTCACGTGGTCGGATTTGAGGCTGACATATCGCGGCACCGGCAGGCCGCTCGTGGTGGTGGCCGAATCCTTGGCCGAAAATCCTGTACTGACCGATGCCACAAGCCAGCACCCCACCAGCACCGCCACCGAACAGAAACGCCCCAACGCCATCAACCCGTCTCCTGCCGAGATAGCCGCAACTCAAATTCTTCGAGTTGAAACCGCTCGCTAACGCCCGAAAACCCCAAACCCCGTGCCCCCGCTTGGTCCATCTCCGGATTGTGACTTCCGAGGGGTTCTTGTCTTGGCCCGGCCTTCTGATAGAGAGGACGGAACGTTGAGAACAAGAACGCCCGAATTTTCCGCTGAAAATCCGAGGCAAGTATTTGGGAACCCAAGGACTTACCTAAGAAGCAGCGGGACATCGGGACCGCGTGGCGTCAGCAGTGTCGAACAACCGGGTTAATGAGGTCTGAACGGAGAGCACCGGCGAGCCGTTGCTTCATGAGAGCAGGAAATGTCGGTTAAGAAAAAACCTCTCGTCGTCGTCACCCGCAAGCTGCCGGACTCGATCGAGACCCGGATGCGCGAGCTGTTCGATGCGAGGTTGAACCTCGACGACACGCCGATGACCCCGGAACAGATCGCGGATGCGGTCCGCACCGCCGACGTGCTGGTGCCGACCGTTACCGACATGATCAACGAGGAGATGCTCAAGCATCCCGACTGCAAGTTGCGCATGATCGCCAATTTCGGCAACGGCGTCGACAATATCGACGTCACGGCGGCGCATGCGCGCGGCATCACAGTGACCAACACGCCGAAGGTTTTGACCGAGGACACCGCCGACATGACCATGGCGCTGATCCTCGCAGTGCCGCGGCGGCTGATCGAAGGCGCATCGATCCTTACCGAGGGCAAGGGCTGGCCGGGCTGGTCGCCGACCTGGATGCTCGGCCATCGCATCGGCGGCAAGCGCCTCGGCATCGTCGGCATGGGCCGCATCGGCCAGGCCGTGGCCCGCCGGGCGCGCGCCTTCGGTCTGCAGATTCACTATCACAACCGCCGCCCCGTGGCGCCCGTGATCGCCGAGGAACTCGGCGCGACCTATTGGGAAAGCCTCGACCAGATGCTGGCCCGGATGGACATCATCTCGGTGAACTGCCCGCATACGCCGGCGACATTCCATCTGCTCTCCGCGCGGCGGTTGAAGCTGATCCGCAAGGACGCCTATGTGGTCAACACCGCACGCGGCGAAGTCGTCGACGAGGACACGCTGATCAAGCTGATCGAAAGCGGCGACATCGCCGGTTGCGGCCTCGACGTCTACGAGCACGAGCCCGCGGTCAATCCGAAGCTGGTTCGGCTCGCCAAGGCCGGCAAGGCGGCGCTGCTGCCGCATATGGGCTCGGCGACGATCGAAGGCCGCGTCGATATGGGCGAGAAGGTGATTATCAATATCCGCACCTTCCTCGACAACCACAAGCCGCCGGACCGCGTGCTGCCCAGCATGCTGTGAGCGGGCACCGCACCCAATCCTCATGGCGAGGAGGCGCGCCAGCGCCGTCTCGAACCATGTAGCCCCCGATGCTGCATCCGGGCTTTCATCCTTCGAGACGCGCGAAGACGCGCTCCTCAGGATGAGGCTCGGAGCCGGAGCGGCGAGATGACCGGAATGAGCCGACGAATTACTTGCTCTTCCGCCGCTCCCGCTTGCGCCATTCCGCGACGAAAGCCACGAACGCGGCCAGCGCCGGCGGCGGTTGTCGACGGCTCGGGTAATACAGAAACGGTCCCGGAAACGGCGCGCACCAATCGTCGAGCACGCTGACCAACGCGCCCGACTTGATGCCATACCGAACGTAACCCTCAAACGTCAGCCAGAAGCCCACGCCATCATGCGCGGCGCGTAGCGCCAGGCCCAGATGGGTTGCGATCAATTTCGGCGGCGGCGAGACTTTCACGACACGTCCGGCCTTCTCGAACTCCCAGTCCAGCATCGCACCGCTGCCAAAACGGGTCCGGATGCAGGAATGCTCCAGCAGGTCTTTCGGAAGTTTCGGGCTGCCATGCCGCGCGACGTATTCGCGCGAGGCCACCACCGCGTAGCGCTGCGGCGCGCCGAGCGAGACCGCGATCATGTCCTGCGCCAGATGCTCGCCATAGCGCACGCCGGCGTCAAATCCTCCGGCCACGATATCGACGAACGCACTCTCGCCGACGATCTCCAGATCGATCTTGGGATGGGCTGCGAGAAACGGCGCGACCATCGGCGCCAGCACCAGATCGATCGCCGGCGGCGGCGCATTGATGCGCAGACGTCCCGACGGCACGGCCCGCAAGCCGCGCACCTGATCGAGCGCAGCGCCGACATCCGACATCGCAGGCCCGACACGGGCCAATAGCATCTCGCCAGCTTCGGTCAGCGCAACGCTGCGCGTGGTGCGGTTCATCAGGCGGACGCCGAGCCGCTCCTCCATGTCGCGCAGCCGCTGGCTGAGGCTAGAGACCGAGACGCCCTGCTCTGTCGCGGCGCGCCGGAAATTCCGGGTGCGCGCCACAGCGACGAAAGCATCGAGGTCGCGGAGGTCGAGATTCTTCATTGTTCGATATACTGAACAAGCTATTTACGATTGTCCAGCTTATCGCTTCGCGCGAACCGGCGCATATGAGCCTCGTCACCACGGCGCGAATATCCGCCGCCGGAAACGAGGAGAAGCACCATGGAAAAGCGCAAGCTCGGCACGACAGGTCCATCCGTCTCGGCCATCGGCCTCGGCTGCATGGGCATGTCGGATTTCTACGGCCCCGCCGACCGCAGCGAGAGCATCGCCACCATCCACGCGGCGCTCGATGCCGGGATCACGTTGCTCGACACCGGCGATTTCTACGGCATGGGCCACAATGAGATGCTGATCCGCGAAGCGCTCACGGGGCGCAATCGCGACAATCTCCAGATCAGCGTCAAGTTCGGCGCGCTGCGCGATCCCAACAAGGGTTTTCTCGGCTATGACAGCCGCCCGGCGGCGATCGGGAATTTTGTCGCTTATTCGCTGCAGCGGCTCGGCGTCGACACGATCGACATCTATCGGCCGGCGCGGCTCGATCCGGACGTGCCGATCGAAGAGAGCATCGGCGCGATGGCCGACATGGTGAAGGCCGGCTGGATCAGGCATATCGGACTTTCCGAAGTCGGCTCCGAGACCATTCGCAGGGCGCACGCAGTGCATCCGATCGTCGACCTGCAGATCGAATACTCGCTCGTCGCGCGCGGGATCGAGAGCGACATTCTCAAGACCTGCCGGGAGCTCGGAATCAGCGTCACCGCCTACGGCGTATTGGCGCGCGGGCTGATCAGCGGACACTGGTCGAAGGAACGCGCCGTTGTGCAGGATTTTCGTCAGATGAGCCCGCGCTTCCAGGGCTCCAATCTCGACGCCAATCTGGCACTGGTGGATTCCCTGCGCGCCATTGCGGCCGAGGTTGGGGCATCGCCGGCACAGGTCGCCATCGCCTGGGTCGCGGCGCAGGGCAACGACATCGTACCGCTGGTCGGCGCACGCCGCCGCGACCGCCTTTCCGAGGCGCTCGGCGCGCTGGATGTGAAATTGACGGATGCGCATCTCGCCGCGCTCGCCAAGGCCTTTCCGCCCGGCGCCGCCGCGGGAGCACGCTATCCCGAGGCGCAGCTTGCGCACATGGATAGCGAGAAGCCGGCAAGGGCGTCCTGATCCCAGCGAGGCCCGCTCACGTCGGTGGCGTCAGGCCCCGCGCAGGTCCTGACGGTAAGACTCACGCCGCGTAGCCGCTCAAATCAGTGATCGTGGGCGCATCGCCATTGAGCGGGTTGGCCGGGTCGCGCGCGTAACGCAAGGTTTCGAAGCGCATCGCGCGCGCGTCCACCATCACCAGCCGGCCGACCAGGCTCTCGCCGAAGCCGACGATTTCGCGGATCGCTTCCAGCGCCATCATCGAGCCCAGCATGCCCGCCAGCGCGCCCATCACGCCGGCCTCGGCGCAGGCCGGCACTGTGCCTGGCGGCGGCGGTTCGGGAAACAGGCAGCGATAAGTCGGATTGAACTCGCCATCCGCGCCGCGTTCATGGGCGCGGATCGTGGTCAGCGATCCGTCGAACTGGCCCAACGCCGCCGTGATCAGCGGCTTGCCGGCAAAGAAACAGGCGTCGGAAACCAGATAACGCGTTTCGAAATTGTCGGAGCCGTCGAGCACGAGATCGTAGCCACCGATCAGCGACATCGCATTCTTTGCATCGAGACGCACCGCATGCGCCTCGAAATGAACATGCGGATTGAGCGCGTCAACGACCTCCGCGGCGCTGTCGACCTTGTGCCGTCCGACGTCGCGCGTGGTGTGGATGATCTGGCGCTGCAGGTTGGACAGCGAGACGATGTCGTCATCGACCACGCCGAGCGTGCCGACACCGGCGGCCGCCAGATACATCAGGACCGGCGCGCCGAGCCCGCCGGCGCCGACCACCAGAACGGACGCCTCCTTCAGCGCGGTTTGCCCGGGGCCGCCGACTTCGCGCAGCACGATATGGCGGGCGTAGCGTTCGAGTTCGTCGGCCGTCAGCATGATCGTGTCAAATCCTTCCGCATCACGTCTGTCAAACCCTCATGGTGAGGAGCGCGGAACGCGCGTCTCGAACCCATGACGCCCCGATCTCGCCCGCGGCCATCCTTCGAGACGCCGCTTCGCGGCTCCTCAGGATGAGGAGTTCAATCCCCTGAACCGGGGCGCGGTTGGTGCCGACTAAGCAGATGTGCTTAGTTGGCGGGACGTCAATGCGCACTCCCCTATCCACTCCGGCATTATCCTGGATTTGTCATGAGATCGGTGCTTTCGGCAACATTGATGATCGGGGCCTCCGTTTTCGCGGCCTCGGACGCGCGGGCGCAGCTGATGCCGCCCTCCACGGCCGGCGCCAAGGCGAAACCGGTCGCCACGATACCGATCCGTCCCGCGCTGCAAAAGCCGGAGGAAACGGCGAATGGGATGGGACAGGCCGAGCGGCTGGCGCTGCAGTCAGACCTTGCCTGGGTCGGGCAATATAACGGCGCGATCACCGGCGACGTCAGCGAGCGCCTGGTCAATGCGATCAAGGAATTCCAGAAGGGGCGCGGGGCCAAGCCGACCGGCGTGCTCAATCCGCAGGAGCGCGGGCTGCTGGCCGACACCGCCAGGAAAAAACAGGAAAGCGTCGGCTGGAAGATCGTCACCGATCCTGGCACCGGTGTGCGGCTGGGAATCCCGACCAAACTGGTGCCGCAGCAGGCCAGCGACGCCAACGGCACCAAATGGACATCGCCGACCGGCACGATCCAGATTCAACTGGCCCGGCGCAAGGAAGCCGGCCCCGTGACGGCCAAGCTCGCCGAGCGCGAGAAGAAGGAGCCCGGCCGCAGCATCGACTATACCGTGGTCAAGCCGGACTTCTTCGTGCTGTCCGGCCTGCAGGGCCTGAAGAAATTTTATCTTCGCGGCACCTTCAGGGGCGACGAGGTCCGCATTCTCACCATCCTCTACGATCAGGCGACCGAGAATACCGTGGAACCGGTGGTAATCGCGATGTCGAGCGCATTCAACGCGTTTCCCGCTGCCGTACAGGTGGCCGGCCCGCCGCCGCGCAAGACGGTAGAATACGGCACCGGCGTCGTCGTCAGTGACGACGGCGCGATCATCGCCGACCGCCAGATCACCGACGGCTGCCTGACAGTCGCGATCGCGGGCTTTGGCAATGCCGATCGCGTCGCCGAGGACAAGGAGCACGATCTCGCGCTGCTGCGCATCTATGGCGCCCGCGGACTGAAAGCGCTCAATCTCGCCAACGCCGCCACGAAGACGGCGCTCGACCTCACCGGCATTGCCGATCCGCAGAATCAGGGCGGCGGCGGCGCGGTGACTGGCGTCAAGGCTTCGGTGGCCCAGCTTGGCGGCGGCAGCAATATCGCGCTGACGCCCGCGCCCGCACTCGGCTTTTCCGGCGCGCCCGCGCTTGACGGCGACGGCAGATTCGCCGGCGTCGCGCTGCTGAAGCCGGTTCAGGTGGCCGGGTCCACCGATGGCGTACCCGCGGCGCAATCGGTGCTGGTGACGGCCGACACCGTGCGCGGCTTTCTCAGGAGCAACGGCGTGAATGCGGCAGGAGCATCGGCGGACGCGAAGGCGTCTGTGGTGCGCGTGATCTGTGTGAGGAAGTAGGGTCCCTAACCTCGCCCCGCTTGCGGGGAGAGGTCGGATTGCGAAGCAATCCGGGTGAGGGGGTACAGGTCTCACGTCGTTCAGAACTCGCGGAGAGAGCCCCTCACCCCGACCCTCTAAGAGCGAGCTTCGCTCGTCTCGACCCCGCAAGCGCGGGGCGAGGGAGCACACCGACTTACGCCAGCCCGAACCTCACGCCGGCCCGCGCCAACCCGCCGGCGATGCCGACCGGTGTTCCGTCCGCGCGCCAGCAGGCCGCGCCCGACATCGTGCCGTCCTCATGAAACTGGATGGCATTCATCCCGCCGGCGACCGTCGGCATCGCCTGCACCTTGTGGCCCATCGACGTGAGTTTGGCGCGAACGGCGTCCGGCACCGCCAGTTCGACTTCGAGCGCGTTGCCTTCGGTCCACACCCGCGGCGCTTCGACCGCTTCCTGCAGGCTCATGCCGTGGTCGATCAGGTTGATCAGCGCCTGCATCGCGCTCGGAAAGATCTTCTTTCCGCCGGGCAGGCCGAGCGCGTAGACGAGCTTGCCGTCGCGCAACGCCATCATCGGTGACATCGAGGTGGTGACGCGCTTGCCGGGCGCGAGCGATAGCGCGTGGCCGGGACGGGGGTCGTAAAGGTTCATGTAGTTGTTCGGGACGGTGCCGAGACCGGGAATCAGAATTTTCGCGCCGAACAGATTGTTGATGGTCTGGGTGGTCGCGACCACGTTGCCGAACGCATCCGCCGCCGTCATGTGGGTGGTGTGCGCGCTTTCGAGCTGCGCGACGCCGGCGCTCCATGCCTGCGCGAGGGTAGGATCGATCGCGCGGCGGCGTTCGTCGGCATAGGCCTTCGAGGTCAGCCGCTCGACCGGCACGTTGATGAAATCGGGATCGCCGCTGGCCGAGGCGCGGTCGGCAAAGGCGATCTTGAGCACTTCTGCGAGATAATGGATCGTGGCGGCGGAGCCGAAGCCGAGCTTCTCGACATCATAGCCTTCGAGAATGTTGAGCATTTGCGCGATATGCACGCCGGAGGCGGCGGGCGGCGGCGGCCCCAGAATTTGCCAGCCGCGATAATCGGCGCGGATCGGCTGGCGCTCGACCGTCCTGTAACGCGCAAGATCCTCGCGGCTGATGAATCCGCCATTCCTCTTCATGTAGTCGACGAGGATATCGCCGAGCGGGCCGTGATACAGCGCCGCCTCGCCGCGCTGGGAGATGTAGGTCAGGGTTTCCGCATATTCCGACTGCACCACGCGCTCGCCAACCCTGAGCGGCGTCCCGTTGGGTAGATAGATCGCCGAAATCTCCTTGTCCTTCAGCATCTCCCCGGCGCTGTCGACGATGCATTCATGCAGGTACGGCGTTGCCGCATAGCCGCGCGCGGCGTGCTTGATCGCGGGCTGCATGACGTCGGCGAGCGACATGGTGCCGAACCGCTGCAGCGTCTCGCACCAGGCCTTCAGCGAGCCCGGCACGGCGACGGCTTTCGGGCCGTTGAGGTTTTCGTCATCGATGGTATCGAACACGTCATGCGCCGAGCCGGGTTTCGATCTGTAGGTATCGGGCCGGACCGCCAGCGGCACCGTGCTCTGGCCGTCGATAAAGCGATGGCTGCCGTCGGCCAGCCGGATATGCGCCATGCCGCCGCCGATGATGCCGACCATCATCGGCTCCACGACCGTCAGCGCGAACAGCGTCGCAATCGCCGCATCGATGGCGTTGCCGCCGGCTGCCAGCATTTCCGCGCCCGCGCTGGATGCCAGCGGGTGGTTGCTGACCACCATGCCGCGACTCCCGGTCGCCGGCTGCTTCTGGCACCTAAAATCAGTGGTTGCACGATCCCGCCAATTGCCCGTCATGCGTTACCCCGTTTCTTGTTGTCGTTTTCAGGCATCAGCCGGCAAGATTCGAGCGCGGCCGTGTTCGCCCGGGATAGCCAGAATTCCACAATCCTGCATCATTGCAAGCTGAGTGATTCGGACATCCGCGATCTCTTCCTTTGGATCGGGCTGGGTACGTCTGGGCGAGCTACGGCTCGCCGCCGCAGAATGCGGGCTGTCTTGTAAAGCGTACCCCCAAGACCGCTGAAAGCCATCCAAAGGACGTAAAATGCAGACGATCGTATTGACCACCCAGAAGGGCGGGTCGGGAAAAAGCACGCTTTCCATCAGCCTTGCACTCGCCGCCATCCGGGCCGGCCACAATGTCCGCCTGATCGAGACCGACCCCCAGGGCACCGTTTCGAACTGGAAGCGCCGCCGTCCCTATGCCTCGCCGATCGTCGAGCCGATCTACGCCGCGCGGGAGGTCGAACAGCGCCTGCAATCGCTCGCGCAGGGCGGCGTCACGGTGACGATCGTGGATACCGCCGGCGGCGAGACCGCCGCGACCAATTCGGCCATTCGCTATTCCGACCTCTGCCTGATTCCGACGCGGCCGAGCATCGCCGACATCGAGGCGACCGCCGCGACGCTCCGCGTCATCCGCGCTTGGCACAAGCCGTTCGCCTACGTCCTGAACCAGACGCCGATCCGGGCCGCGGCGCGCCTTGCCGGCGCCGAACACGCACTGGGCGCCGAGGCGGCGCTCGATGCCGCCGAGATCGTGGCCCAACCCTTTGTCGTGATGCGCAACGACTACCAGGACGCGCTGAGCGCCGGCCTTGCGGTTTGCGAACATGCGCCGGGCGGCAAGTCCGCGGAGGAAATACGCGCCCTCTGGCAGTGGGTCGAAACGCGGCTGGGCAATGCGGTGACGGCTACCGACGAACCGGTCGTCGAGGACTTCGTTGAAATACCCGCGATTATTCCCAAATGGGCTGCGCGGCCGTCTTTCGACACCGACAGCGCGCACTTCCTCAGAGCACCTGCCCGAAGCTGATACCCGGCCCCCGCAGCGTCATCCGCGCGGGGCAATGCGACGAAGCGATCCGGACCGCCAGCACCGCCGGATTGCTTCGTTTCGCTACGGCCTGCGGCGCAGCCAGTTCTCCCGCGTCACGCGCCATTTTTCCGCGAGCGTCTGACCGCTGTGATGGGCGAGCTCGATGTAACCGACAAGTTCGGCGCCGGTCTTTTGCTTGACCCGGCGTGACGCCACGTTGGTCGCCGCATTGCAGGCGTAGAAGCTCTCGATGCCGAGCGTACGGAAAGCAAAATCGTTCGCCGCCGAGACGGCTTCGCTCATCAGTCCCTGATTCCAATAGCGCTCCGCGAGCCAGAAGCCGCGATTGCCCTTCGCATCGTCCGATCCAGGACGAAAGCGAATATTGCCGATCGCCTCGCCATCACCGCCGCGCAGCACCAGCATCCAGTTATAGATCTCCTCTCCCGCGGCGACCTTCTCCAATTCCCGCGCGATGAAAGTCTCCGCGCCGTTCTCCGGATACGGCCAGGGAACGACCTGCGCGAGATGCTGGATGATGTTCCAGTTGTTGAAATGGCGCTGGATCGCCGGCGCATCCGACAGTGCGAGCGGCCGCAAGATCAGTCGCTCGGATTGCAGCGTCGGCGTGATGGTTATTTCTGACATTTCGGGCACCAAAAGGTCGAGCGGCCGTTTTGAACGAAGCGCCGCACGATGCCACCGCAACGGGCGGTCTGACATTTCTCGCCTTCCCGGTCATAGACCTGGAAGGAATGCTGGAAATAGCCAAGCTCGCCGGACGTCAGGCGATGATCGCTGATCGAGGAGCCGCCGGCCTTGATCGCCTGATTCAGCACCGAATGAATCGCATTCACCAGCCGTACGGCGTGATCGGTCGGCTCTATCCCGGCAACGCTTTTGCGTTGTCCGGTTTTTGTCGCCAGCGTCGCCGCCAGCCGTCGCGGCGACAGCTGTGACCGGAACAGCGCCTCGCAGACATAGATATTGCCGAGGCCAGCGACCACGCGCTGGTCGAGCAGCGCGGCCTTCAGGCTGGTTTTTTTATTATAGCACGAGCGCGCCAGCATCGCGGCATCAAATTCGTTGCCGAGCGGCTCCGGGCCGAGGCCTTTCAACAGCGGTTCGTCCTCCAGCGCGTTGCGGGCGATGATCTTCATGTAACCGAAGCGGCGCGGATCGTTGAACACGATCGCGGCACCCGATGACATGTGGAACACCACGTGATCGTGTGCGCGGTCCTCGCTGCGCGGATGGTGGAATTGGCCGGGCGTGCTGTTGCCGTCGCCTTCCAGCACCCGGAACGAGCCGGACATGCCCAGATGCATCAGGAGCACGTCGCCGGAGCCGAGATCGGCCATCAGATATTTGGCGCGGCGGCCAAGGCCAGTCACGGTCTGG
>Ga0307500_10000168_pt1 | contig 21789 bp, 18 predicted proteins | sample 14_S_MG_FD_201362 | JGI IMG/M metagenome (GOLD analysis project Ga0307500, IMG submission 201362) | Soil microbial communities from Populus trichocarpa stands in riparian zone in the Pacific Northwest, United States - 14_S | ecosystem: Environmental > Terrestrial > Soil > Riparian zone > Trees... | reverse complement strand
TACCCCCGGGCGCGCCGGATCAGCCGCTCCCGCCCGCCCACCACCCGGCTGACCGAGTCGTCGTACCGGGACCGGATCGGCCGGTCATGCCGCAGGAACCCGTCCGCCACCCCGGCCAGCCGGCGCAGCACTTCGGCGTCGTCGATCGCGATCGGCTCGTCCGCGTGGTTGCCGCTGGTGACGACCAGCGGGCGGGCCGCGTCGGCGAGCAGCAGGTGGTGCAGCGGCGTGGTCGGCAGCAGGATGCCGATCTCGCCGGTGCCCGGATGGACGCCGGCGGCCGGCAACGTCGGTTCCGGGCTCCTGTCCGACTGCCGGTCCGAGCTCGCGCCCGGCTCCCGGTCCGGGCTCCCGTGCGGGCCCCGGCCCGGGTCGCCGCCGGTCCGGGCCCGGGCGAGCAGCACCGGCCGCGCCGGGCCGGTCAGCACCTCGGCCTGCACGTCGTCGATCACCGCCAGCGCCCGGGCGGCGGCCAGGTCGGCGACCATCACCGCGAACGGCTTGACCGGCCGGTGCTTACGCTCCCGGAGCGCCGCCACGGCGGCGGGCGCGGCGGCGTCGCAGACCAACTGGTAGCCGCCCAGCCCCTTGACCGCGACGATCCCGCCAGCCAGCAGCACCGCGACCGCCGCCGACAGTGCGGCCGCGCCGGACAGCCGCTCGCCGGCCCCGCCGCCAACCGCCGAACCGTCCAACCAGGACAGTCGCGGCCCGCAGTCGGCGCAGGCGACCGGCTCGGCGTGGAAACGGCGGTCGGCCGGGTCGGCGTACTCCGCGGCACAGGCCGGGCACAGCGGGAAGCCCCGCATCGTGGTCCGGGCCCGGTCGTACGGGAGGTCGTCCACGATCGTCGCCCGCGGCCCGCAGTCCGTGCAGTTCACGAACGGATACCGGTAGCGCCGGTTCGCCGGGTCGAACAGCTCCTGCCGGCAGGCGGCGCAGGTCGCCAGGTCCGGCGGCAGGTCCCCGGCCAGGTCGGCCGCCGGATCGGCGGCGCTCGTGTCGGCACTGTCGACCACCGCGAAGCCCGCGCCCGGCACCGGCCCCGCACCGTCGACATAGGACACGACGAGGGCGGTGACCCGCGCCTGCGGCGGCGCCTCCGCGGGCAGCCGCCGGGTCAGCTCGGAAACCGCGGCGCTCGGGCCGGCCGCCTCGACCAGCACGCAGCCGCCGGCGTTGCGGACCGAGCCGTCCAGCCCGAGTCCGCTGGCCAACCGGTAGACGAACGGCCGGAAACCCACCCCCTGGACGGTGCCGCGCACCTCCAACCGGCACGTGACCCGCGCCCCGTCCTCCGGCAGCACCGCGGCGGCCGGCCCGGCTGGCAGTGCGTCCGTCGACCTCGCCGCCGTGCCTGGCCTCACGCGCCTGGCCTCGCTGGCCCGGCAGCCCACGGCACAGTGGACGTCCCCGCCGGTTCGTAGCCACCGAGACCCAGCCGGAAGGGCAGGTATTCGTCGGTCATGAGGCCGGCGTACGCCGCGACCCGGAGGACCGCCGGGTAGTCCGGCACCCCAGCGGGAGTGAACGGTGGGTACCGGTCCGTCGCTAGGGCACCGCGATACCGCACCCGCCAGGTCCAGCGCCGCATGCCCACCACCGCTTCCTCGCCGCGGGACGACTATCGGGCGCAGTCACCACCTCGCTGCACCGCTGTACCCGGTTTCGACAGCCCGCCCGCCTGCCTGCTTCCCGCGGGCAGGCGGGCCAGGCTGCCATCCCCTTGCATCGACCGCGCCCGTCAGCGATCCGCGGCCGAGTTGACGCTATGACCCGGCCGGCGCAGCCGGTAGTGGACGAAAGTCACCGCCGGCGTGCCGGACATCGGCTAGCTGCTCGGCGAATGCCGCCGCCCGCTCACCCCTGCCGGAGGCGGCGCATGGCGGGGCACGAACCCGGTCAGTCCCACCCGCCCGATGCCGGTCTTCAGACAGGACGCCCGATCCAGCTTGGTACGCTCCCGCCATCGACGGGTAGTTCGGCCCTTGCGGGGCCGGTTGCGGCGGCAGACGCTGAAGGTGCCTGGAGGTCGCCGTGTCCACGCCTGAATCCTTCTCGCTTGCCGAACCGGTCGTCGTCGGTGTCGACGGGTCTGCGTCCGGCCTTGCCGCGGTTGACCTGGCCGCTCGGGAGGCCATTCTGCGTCGGCGTCCACTTTGCCTAGTCCACGCGTTCATCTGGCCCTACCTGCACGTCCCGCTCGATCCATCGCCGTCCGGACCACCCGAGGGCGGTCTGCGCCACCAGGCCGAACGCATCCTCGCCGAGGCCCACACAAGGGCCCACGCCACGGCGCCGGACCTCGTCGTCCGCAGCGAGCTTGTCACCGGCGACGCCGCTGCGGTCATGATCGGCGCCTCCCGCACCGCCGATCTGGTCGTCGTCGGTGACCGCGGTCTCGGCGGGTTCACCGGTCTGCTGCTCGGCTCGGTCGCCGTCCAGCTCGCGGCACACGCCATCTGCCCGGTCATCGTCGTCCGCGGCACCGCTGACCCGGCCGCACCGGTGCTGCTCGGCGTGGACGGTTCACCCGCCAACGACCGCGCGATCGGGTTCGCGTTCGAAGAGGCCTCGCGACGAGGCGTACCGCTGATCGCGCTGCACGCCTGGACTCACCCGGCCGCCACCGGCCCCGGCACCAGGGCCCAGCCGGGCCGCGACGACGCCGAGGTCGAAGCAGCCCGCGTGCTCGCCGAAGCCCTCACCGGCTGGCACGACGAGTATCCCGACGTCGTCGCTCACCGGGACCTGGTCCATGCCGGCGCCCGCAACGCGCTCATCGAGGCGACCCACCGCGCCCAGCTCGTCGTGGTCGGCACCCGTGGCCGCGGCGGCTTCACCGGCCTGCTGCTCGGCTCGGTCAGCCAGGCGGTCCTGCACCACGCCGCCTGCCCAGTCGCTGTCGTCCCAGGCCCACGAACAGCCGCATAGCCCGCACCCGGACGGGACTCCGGGGCCTGGCCTCGTCTGGGCTGGTCACGCGGCAGTGCCAACGCGATCGGGCCGTACCGGGCGGGCAGTTCGATGTCGCTGGCCCGTGTGCTCGCCTTCGTATCCACCTGTGCAGGCGGGGCCGTCGGCGCGAGATTTCCCGGCGGGCCGGCTGGGTGGCTGCGGGAACGGGGCGGGGGCTCGTCCGGGCCGGTGTCCGGGTCACCGGCCCCGTGCCGTCGGGCCCGGACGTCCGGACCAACGACTCTGCGGCTGCGTGTCGCTGTGCCCTGGGCGCGGCCTGGTGTGCTGGCGAGGATGGCGGACACGGGGTGTGTGGGAAGGGAGGCGGGCCATGTCCGCAGAAGGCCCCACGATCGTGGTGGGTGTGGACGAGTCGGCTTTGCCGGCCTGCTGCTGGGCTCGGTCAGCCAACACGTGCCGCGGCACGCCGACTGCCCGGTCGCGGTGATCCGGCACTGACCGGAGCCACCGGCCGGCGGCACGGTCATCGCGGCGACCGGCACCGGGCCGGGTTGGCGCGGTCTGTCGACAGTGGAGGGATACGCGCGTGGGTGCCGGTGAGCAGGGCGTAATGATGGCGCAGCGGCGGGGACTGTCCTCGGCCGAGGCGGCGGCGCGGCTGGCGCTGGACGGTGCGAACGTGCTGCCGGCCGGCCCTCGGGTGCGGCTGTGGCGGCGGCTGGTGCGGCAGGGGCGGGACCCCTTGGTGCTGGTCCTGCTGGTCGCCGCCGCGCTGACGATCGGCACCGGTGACTGGGCCGACGCGGCGGTGATCGTGCTGGTGATCATGGTCAACACCGCGGTCGGCGTGGGCCAGGAGGTCAAGGCCGACCGGGCGATCACGGCGCTGTCGGAGGTGACGGCCGCCGAGGCGCGGGTGCTGCGCGACGGCATGCAGCGCCAGGTTCCCGCCGCCGAGGTCGTGGTCGGCGACCTGCTGGTGCTGGCCGAGGGGGACGTGGTGCCGGCCGATGCCGCGGTGGTCGAGGCGGCGGCGCTGCTGGTGGATGAGGCGTCGCTGACCGGCGAGTCGGTACCGGTCGACAAGGCAGCGGCCGACGCGCAGCAATCGGCCGATGCCGTGTCGGCCGGCACGGTGGTGGTGCGGGGTCGGGGTCTTGCGGTGGTCACCGCGACCGGCGCCGCCAGCGCGATGGGGCGGGTCGCGGCGTTGCTGGTGGCCGGCTCCGGGCTGACGCCGTTGCAGCGGCGGCTGGTCGGGGTGGGGCGGGCGCTGGCCGGCGTGGCGGTGGTGCTGTGTGCGGTGGTGCTGGCGCTGGGCCTGGCCAACGACCAGCCGGTCGAGCTGATGATCGTCGCCGCGATCAGCCTCGTCGTGGCGGCGGTGCCCGAGTCGCTGCCCGCGGTGGTCACCCTGGCGTTGGCGCTCGGCGCGCGACGGATGGCCGCCCGCAACGCGCTGGTCCGCAGGCTGCCCGCGGTGGAGACACTCGGATCGGTGACCGTCCTCGCCACCGACAAGACCGGCACCCTCACCGAAGGCGCCATGTTCGTCCGTCACCTGTGGACACCGTCCGGTGTGGCGTCGGTCAGCGGTAGCGGGTACCGGCCGGACGGCCAGATCCGTCGCGATGGCCGCACACTCGGCCCGGGCGATGCGCCGGACCTCGACGAGCTGCTGTCCGCGGCGGCGCTGTGCAACGACGCGGCGCTGCGCGCACCGCAGATCGGTGGGTCGGACTGGTCTGCGGTCGGTGACCCGACCGAGGCGGCACTGCTGGTCGCGGCCGGCAAGATCGGACTGGACCCCGCTGGCCTCGCCGCGCGGCTGCCGCGCTGCGCCGAGACGCCGTTCGACAGCCGCCGCAAGCGGATGGTCACCGCGCATCGCCTGCCCGACGGCCGGATCCGGGTCGTCTGTAAGGGCGCCCCGGAGGCCCTGCTGCGCCGACCGGTACTCGCTAATGACGCCGACAGCGTGGCATGGGCCGTCGCCCGCGCCGAGGATCTGGCCCGAGACGGTTTCCGGGTGCTTGCCGTCGCCGCCGCTGACCACCGCACGCTGCCCGCGGCCGACGGGTTGGAGCGCGGACTGCGGCTGCTCGGACTCGTCGCCATCTTCGATCCACCCCGCGCGTCGGCCGCCGCGACGATCGCCGCGTGCCGGGCCGCCGGGATCACCCCGATCCTGATCACCGGCGACCATCCGGCCACCGCCCGCGCGATCGCCACCGAACTGGGCATCATCGCGCCCGGCGAGCCGGTCGTCGACTGCCGCCAGCCGCCCGTCGACCGGAACGGGCCATGTTGGCGCGACGCGCGGGTCTTCGCCCGGGCCACGCCGGAACAGAAACTGGACATCGTCGGTGCCCGCCAGGCCGCCGGCGATGTGGTCGCGATGACCGGCGACGGTGTCAACGACGGCCCGGCACTGCGCCGCGCCGACATCGGCGTCGCCATGGGCCGACGCGGCACCGAGGTCGCCCGCCAGGCCGCCGATCTGGTGCTGGCCGACGACGAGCTGGCCACCGTCGTGGCCGCCGCCGAAGAAGGACGGCGCGTCTACACGAACATCCGCCGCTTCCTCCTCTATGGACTGTCCGGCGGCAGCGCCGAGATCGCGGTCATGCTGGCCGGGCCGTTCGTCGGCCTGCCGCTGCCGCTGCTACCCGCCCAGATCCTCTGGATCAACCTGCTCACCCACGGCCTGCCCGGCGTGGCGCTGGGCAGCGAACCCGCCGACCCCGCCGCCATGCACCGGCCACCACGGCCACCGGAGCAGAGCGTGCTCGGCGCCGGCCTGTCGCAGCGCATCGCCCGGGTCGGCCTGGTCATCGCCGCGGTCACCCTCGGCGTCGCGGTCTGGGCACACGCCACCGGCCGCCCCTGGCAGAGCATGGCCTTCTTCACCCTCGGCACCACCCAACTCGCCGCCGCCCTCGGCTCCCGCGCCCGCCCCGGCACCTGGACCAACCCGCTCCTGCTCGCCGCCGTCGCCGCCGCCCTGCTGCTGCAGTTGGCCGGCATCTACCTCCCGCCGCTGCGCGAACTGCTCAGCACCCAACCACTCGCTGTAGCTGACCTGGCCATCGTCTGCGCCCTGGCCACCCTCGGCTACGCCGCCATCCGCCTCGACCGCATCCTGCACCCCAGCAAGGACACCCACTGGCCACCCGGAACAGGCGGGGAAGAGGCGCCACCGACCCATCCGGCCTGACCAGCGACCCGTACCTCCGGCGTGCACCTCCTGTCGGCGTCGGGGTTGGTGGGCTGCGTTGGGCCGATGGATCTGCTTGGTGATGGTGGCCCGGCGCGCTTTCGCGTCTTCCGTTCATGGTCGGACTGGTGGCGCGCTATGGTCCGGCGAGTGGCTCTGGCCGTCGTCGGAATGGGGTGGATGTGGAGTCGGTGGCGGATGTGCTCGGGAAGGTCGACGAATATCAGTGGTACGTCAATAAGCGAGACGCGGCCCATTACCAGATGGCGTTGCGGTTCAACCGTCACGAGCGTCTGCTGGGCATTCCTGTCATCGTTACGACGACCGTCGTCGGCACCGCGATCTTCGCGACGCTCCAGCAGGACGCCGCCGTTGGTTGGAAGATTGCAACTGGGCTGCTCTCGGTGACGGCGGCGACGCTCGCCGCTCTGCAGACCTTCTTCAACTACGGTGGAGAGGCGCAGCGCCATGCGGAGGTGGCGGTCGGTTACGCACGGCTGTGGCGGCATATTGACCAATTCAAACTCCGTTACCAGCAGGAAACAGCGACGAGGGAAGAATGCCTCACTGACCTGGCGACCCTGGTCAAAGACATGGACGACCTGGAACGGCAGGCTCCGCGGATAACGAACAAAATTTGGCAGCAGGTCAAGAATGAGGCAGAACACGGATGATTGATCAGCGTCCGCGCTTGGCCGCGCTGATCGCCTAGGTCGCCCGAACCAAGCCGGGTCTGCCGATCCAGACTGACACCGCCGCCGGATGACCGCCTGCGTTCCGATCTGCCGCCCTGCCCACGATCCATGATCGGGTCTGTCTCGTTAGCGGTGTTTCGGATCGCGCGTGGTTCACCGGCGGGGCACTGCGATGAGTTGGCAGAGGTCCTCGTAGAGGTCACGGTACATCCGCTCGGCCCGTCGTACGGTGGCGAACGTCTCTTGGCGTTGTCCGAGCCGTGACCGCGCTCGTGCTTCCACGAGCGCGTCGGGCTGCGGCTGCTCCGCTCCGTCCGGATGTGTGGTTGATGGCATCGCGGAGTAGTCATGACCGAAGCCGAGCCGGTCGGGCCGGGTATGGTAGAGCCGGCAGAGCGCGTCGAAATAGTGACTGCTCGGGAAATCCGCCCCAGTCTCCCACCGGGAAACGGTCTGGTGGGAGAGGCCGGTAACGCCGCGCCAGTGCCGCGGAGGACCGGCCAGGTCCAGCCGCTGTCGCTGCGCGGACCGCAGCTCGGGCACCAGCCGCGTCACCGCGACCAGCGCCACCACCCCGATCGGCACGTTCACCAGGAAGATCCAGCGCCAACCCAGCAGATCGGTGAATCACTCCACCGGCGAGCTGGCCGAGGATCGCCCCGGCCGAGCCGACGGCGCCCCAGACACCGAGCGCGCGGTTGCGCGCCTCGCCCTCGGCGAACGTCGCGGTGAGCAGGGCGAGCGCATTGGCCGAGAGCAGCGCAGCGCCGGCAGCGGTTCCGTCAGCTCGGTTGTGCGGTGAGGTGGGGCAGCGCGGCGAGCCTGGCGCGGATCCGTTCGACGTCGGGGTGGTCGAGATCGGTGAGGATGTCGAGCGCCTGCTGCCAGCTGCTCCGGGCGGCGGCGGGGTCGCCGGCTGCGCAGTGGGTGTCGCCGAGATGGACGAGTGTGTCGGCATCGTTGTAGCGGTCGCCCAGATCGTGGTAGAGCTGCAGTGCTTCCCGGTAGCAGTCGGCCGCCCGGGAGTAGTTGGCGAGTTCGTGGTGGGCGCGGCCGAGGGTGTCCCAGGTGGCGGCCATCCCGGCCTGGTCGCCGAGTTCTTCGAGCATGGCGAGCGACCGCTCGCACAGCAGTATTGCCTGGGTGTGCCTGCCGAGTCCCACCTCGCACCACGCGATGTTGTTGAGGGCCAGCCCCTGCCCGCGGGGGTAATCGGCGGCCCGGAACAGATCGAGTGCTCGCTGGGCGTGGTCGATGGCGTGGTCCATTCGACCCTGCAGCTTCCACAGTTGGCCGAGGTTGTGGTGGCTGATCCCCTGCCGGATCAGGTCGCCGGCCCGGCCGTCCAGATCGAGGGCGAGCTCGTACTCGGCGTGGGCCTCGGCGTAGCTGCCGAGCGCTGTGTGCGCCCCGGCCAGCAGGCGGTGGGCGTTGGCTTGTGCAGGACCTTCGGCGAGCCGGACGGCCGCGGGCAGCGCGAGCTGCCAGGCGGCCGTGCGGTCGTGCCAGTGGCCCTGCCGGCTCAGGTACGTGTCGAGGGCCCAGGCGAGATACCAGGTCTGGCTGTCATGTCCGGTGTCGGCGGCTTGGCGGAGCGCGGCGAGCAGATTGCGGTGCTCGGTGCTGAGCCAAGCCATGGCCCGGTCGTGGTCGGCGAGCTGCTCGGGGCTGGTCCCGGCGGCAGCGGGGGTGAGGGCCAACGCGGGTTCGTGCCGGGTCTGCTGCAGCAGTCGGTCGGCGGCGACGGCGGTGTGCGTGTAGTGGTCGAGTAGCCGGCCCAGCGCGGCGCGGCGGTGCTGCTCGGTGTCGGTGGCCCGGCTCAGGTCGGCGGCGTAGACGGCGAGCAGATCGTGGTAGGCGTAGCGGCCCGGCCGATGTTCGGTGAGCAGGCTGCCGCGGGCCAACTCGGTGATCAGCTCCCGGGCCTCCGGCTCGGGTACGCCGGCCAGGCTGGCCGCGGCCGGGAGACCGATGTCAGGTCCGCGGGTCAGGCCGAGCAGGCGGAACAGCCGGGCGGCCGGCGCGGTGAGGGCGGCGTAGGACCAGGCGAACACCGCCCGTACCTCGGTGGCCGGGTCGCCGGCGTCCAGTGCCGCGAGCCGGGTGCGGGCGTCGGTCAGCTCGGCGGCCAGCGCGGCGAGCGGGAAGCCGGTCTGTGCGGCCCGGGCCGCGACGATCGCCAGCGCCAGTGGCAGTCGGGCGCAGGCGGTGATGATCTGCTCGACCGCTTCCGGCTCGGCCACGACCCGGCCACAGCCGAGCCGGCCGGTGAGCAGCTCTCGGGCCTGGGCGGCCGGAAGCAGGTCGAGGGTCAGCGGGTGGGCGCCGGTCGCCGCGACCAGCCCGGTCAGCTGGTTGCGGCTGGTCACCAGGACGTGTGCGGCCGGCCCGCCGGGCAGCAGCGGCCGCACCTGTTCGGCGTCCCCGGCGTTGTCGAGCACCAGCAGCACCCGCCGCCGGGCCAGTTCGGTGCGGTACAGCGCGGCCTGCGCGTCCAGGTCTGGCGGGATGCGGGCGGTGGACACCTCCAGCCCGCTGAGCAGCAGGCGGATCGCATCGGCAGGCTCCATCCGCCGGCCGCTCGGGTCGAACCCGCGCAGGTTGACGTACAGCTGGCCGTCCGGGAAGCGGTCGGCGACCCGGTGTGCCCAGTGCACGGCCAGCGCGGTCTTACCGATCCCCGCGGTGCCCGACAGCGCGGACACGACCACGGTCGCGGGCTGCCCGGGTACGTCGAGCAGCGCGTCGAGTTCGGCGAGTTCGTGCTGCCGGCCGGTGAACCCGCGGACGTCGGTCGGTAGTTGGGCCGGGCGAGCGGACGCCCGCTCAGCCGGCGGCCGCGGGCCGGTCGGCCGGGCGGGGCTACCGTCGGGTGCGCTGAGCTGGCCTCGGAGAACGTCCCCGTGCAGGGCACGCAGCTCCGAACCAGGTTCGGTGCCGAGCTCGTCGGCCAGCCGGGCGCGGTGCGCGGCGAAGCATTCCAGCGCCTCGGCGTGGCGGCCGGCCGCCACCAACGCCTGCATCAGGCTGCCCACCAGCGGCTCCGCCAGCGGCTGGTCGACCAGCAGATCCCGGACCGTGGCGATGACCCGATCGCCTCGACCCAGGCGCAGCTCGACCTGCGCCCAGGCCACCGTCGTGTCCAGCCGCTGCTGCTGCCACCCGGTGCGGGCCCGGGCGGCCCACTGCCCGCCCACACCGATCAGCGGCGTGCCCCGCCACAGGCGCAGTGCCTCGGTCAGCAGCTCGCTCCGGGCCGAGTCGGCCAGCCGCGGATCGCCCGCTTCGAAGGTCAACCGCCGGAACCGGTGCAGGTCGACGCGCTCTGGGTCGACATCGAGCAGATAGCCACCCGGGCGGCGGGCCAGCGTCGCCGGTGACGGCGCTGCAGCTACCGACTCCAAGACGCGACGGATCCGGGTCAGGTGGGAGTACAGCACCTCGCGGACCGCCCGCGGCGGGGATCCGTCCCAGACCCGCTCCACCAGCAGGTTCAGCGGAACCGGCCGGCCCGCATCGACCGCCAGCGCCGCCAACACCGCCCGCAGTTGCGGTCTCCCCAGCGCCAACGGCCCGTCGCCGGCGCGGACCTCCACCGGACCCAGCAACCGGAACTCGATCATCCGCAGCCCACCCACATCCTCGGTCCAACCGCCCAGCGCAGGCTGATTGGTCGGAATTTCAGGCTATCGACCCGGAATGGTTTACGGGGCAGGTGGCATTGCCGGTTCCCGCGGACGGGCAGGGTGCGGTCAGCCATGCCCGTACCCGGCGTCAAGGTTGCGTCAAGGCAGTCGTTCGGGCCACCGGTACAGGCTGCGATCGAGCCGTCCGACGGCACCCGACCGCAGTGAAGGGATCGCATGATGGCACCACCCGAACGATCCAGTGGGCCGGATCGGCCCGAGCAGCACGCCGGCGAACCGATGACCGGGTCGGCCCGAGCCGCCCGCAGCGGCCAGCCCAAGCGGCACCGCCTCGTCGTACCGCCCGCGGTCGCGTTGGCGGTCGGAGCGTGGATAGCACACCCACCGCCCGCGGCGGCCGAACCCCACGATCCCGCCGGATCGGGAGTCTCCGCCGGAGGCCAGAACCCATCGAACGCCTCGCCCGGACCCGCCAACGTCGGCTCGCTCCTCGGCGGCTCGCGGGGCGGCAAAATTCACGCCTTCATCACCCTCCGGAACGGTGACTTCTTCACCGACAGGGATGTTCCGGCGGGGGACGATGAGGTCGGTGTGGAGCCGGGCACCCGGGTGTCCACGATCGACGGCACGGTCACGCTCGCCGAGCCGAACGACGAGGTCACGGTGAGTGGCATCCGGTTCTACGTGTACACACTCGAGAAGCCGGCGGATCTGGTGCCCCCGGATCTGGTCCCCCCGGACGTCGACGACGAGCCGGCGGTGGATCCGGGCCTGGAGCCCGGGTTCTCGCTCGGCGAGACGCCCGACGGCGTGGACGTGGCGTCCGACCCGGCGCAGGCCGGCCCGGCGCCCGCGGACAGCGTCGACGGCGACAACCCCGCGACCGGCTTGCCGCCGGGGGTCTCCCTCGGGGAAGCGCCCGACGTGGGCGCGGCGCCCGGTCCGGCGCAGACCGGCCTGCCGTCCGCGGCCACGCCTGACGGCGACTCCGCGACCGACCTGTCCGCCGGCCCGCCGCAGGTCGACGCCCAGATGGGCAACGCCGAGGTCACCGAGAAGCAACTGGCCCGACCCAACGAGCCGCCGGCCGTACCGCCGGACCGGAACCTGAAGCCCGACCGTGACGTGAGCGACGACGGGACCAGGGAGACAGCACCCGATGACAGCGAGGACCCGGAGTCCCGCCCGAGGGCCGATCAGGCGGCGATAGCGCCGACCGACAACGACGACAGCGAGGATTCCGGTGACGTCGCGACGGTCGGTCCGCCCGGCGAGGACGGGGCGGACGGGGCGGGCGGCACGGACGGGGCGGGCGGCACGGACGGGGCGGGCGGCACGGACGGGGCGGGCGGCACGGACGGGGCGGGCGGCACGGACGGGGCGGACGGGGCGGACGGGACCAGCACCGACGGGGCCGACAGCACCGGCGAAGGCGCTGGCGACAGCGGTTTCGGCGGCGGCGGAGACGGCGGCGAGGGTGCCGGCGATGGTGGTAGCGGCGGCGACAGCGGCGGGGGCGACAGCGGCACCAGCGGCGGCGGCTCTGGCGGCGACGGCGGCTCTGGCGGCGGCGACGGCGGCTCCGGTGGCGACGGGGGTAGTGGTGGTGGCGACGGTGGCGGCTCCGGTGGGGGCGGCGACGGCGGAGGCGGCGGGGGCGGCAACAGCGGCGGGGGAGGTGACTAGCGGTGGCTTCGACGCGGACTGAGAATCCGTTCGGCGGTGGCCGGCGGGATCGTTCACGGGCCGGAATGGGGAGGCTGGCGAGCGCGCCGGGCCTGGCGATCGTGGTCGTGGCCGGTGGCCTGTCCGTGCTTGCGGCGCCGGGGACGTCCCACGCGGATCCGGTGGCAGCACCCGAGCGGGTGGAACTCGGGGTCTTCGGGGACTCCTACGCCTCCGGCGCCGGGACGGACAAGCCCAGCGCCAACTACGCGACCCGTACCGTGGCCACGTCCGGCCGACCGGCCACGTATGTCGACCCGGCGCATCAGTCCACCCGGGCGCCGGCCTGGCAGGCGGTCGACCGGCTCCGCCGGGCGCACCCGGAGGTCGACGTCCACGTGGCATTCGACCCGGTCCTCGGCACGACCACCGGGTCGTTCCGGACCAAGATACGGCCGGGGACGCCGTTCGAGCACCCGGCACAACTCGCCGCGACGGCCGGCAAGGACGTGGTGCTGCTGAGCATCGGCGGCGACGAGGCGGACCTCGGCGGCTGGGCCCGGATCGCGGCCGACGCGCAGGAGGACACGTCGGCCAGCGCGTTCCCCGGCCTGCTCGCGCGGCTGCGGGACCCGGCCTTCGCCCGGCGACTGCAGCAGACCTACGAAGCCGTGCTCGCGAACATGGCACCGGGCGGCACCCTGATCGTCACCACTTACCCGGTCGTCCTGCCGGACCCGGTGCCGGCCGCCGCGCTCACCGGCTCGGCTGGTTGGGTGATCACCACCCGGGAGGCCCGCCTGTCCAACGACTACGTGCGGACTCTCGACGCTGTCATCGGCGCTGCGGTCAGTGCGGTGGCGGCGCGGGCCGCGCAACAGCGTAAGCACGTGGACGTCGTTGACCTGCGGGACGCGTTCGGCCAGCACCTGCTGTTCGCTGCGCAGCCCGCGGTCCGCGGACTGCTGTCGCTGACCGATGGCGGCCTCGTGCTGGACTCGTTCCATCCCAACGACCTGGGCCAGCAGATCATCGGCCAGCACCTGCAACCGGCGCTCGACCGCGCGGTCACCCGGGCCGCCGCGGCGCGAGGCAGCGCCGGGCGGCCGGCCGGGCCGGCCGGCCCGAGCCGACCGACAGCGGGCGAAGGCGGCTCGGCAGCCCGCCCACCGCTGGCGCAGCACGGCCACCGCCCGGCGCAGCCGGTCAGCACCAGCGCCGGGCCACCGCCGAGCAATCCGAACCACCCGGCCCCGGCCGGCTCCTCCCCACCAGGCGGCTCATCACCACCGCCCGGCAGATCGACACCAGCAGCGCCCAACCCGGTCGGCCGGACCCCGACCGGCAACGGACCCAGCGGATCCACCCCGGCCGGCGGCGTCCCGACGCCCGGCGGATCCACCCCGCCGAACGGCAGCCACCCACCGGCCGCCGCGCCAGCACCACCGGCGGCCGCACCGGCAGCGTCCGGCGGATCCGACGCCGCCCCCGCCACAGCGACCCCAGCGGCCGACCCAGGAGCCGCCGAGTCCATCACCGACGACGGCCCGACCACCGAATCCGACCCGGGCACAGCCCCCGCAGCCGACGACGCCACGCCGACCGCAACCGACCCAGCGGACAGCCCCGACGCCGACGGCAACACCGACGCCGACGGCAACACCGACGCCGACGGCAACACCGACGCCGAGAGCAGCGCCGACTCGGCCGACGACGCCTCCGACTCTCCTGGCAGCGACTCCGCCGACGGCGACAGCGACGGGAGCGACGGCGGCGACGGCGACGGCGACGGGAGCGACGGCGGCGACGGCGACGGCGACGGGGGCGACGGCGGAAGCGGCGGCGACGGGGGCGACGGGGGCGGCGGCGACGGGGACTGACCGACGGCACCACCGGCCCCCACCCGCAGCGGGGCCGGTGGTGCGCACGGCTGCACAGGTCGAGGTCGCGGAGTGCTTCGAGAACTCCGCTTCCAGGCGAAGCGCCGCAGCGCGGTCGTTCGTAGTAGCCCACCTCACATGCAGGTCCGCTCGTACGGGAGCAGCCGCCACCCAGTCGTGCGGTGGGTGTTCGCTCGAGTCCTCAGGCGTCCTTGACCACGGCGACACCACGTGGGGCCGTGGACGTCGCCTGGTGCGCCCGTTCAGTCGTCGACGGCTTTCACCGCGGCGGCGATCGGCTCGAGCCCTGCGATCAGTTCGTCGAGTTCGTCGGCGCTGAGCACGTCGTACGCCGGCGCCGCCAGTTCGTCGGTGCGGGTCTCGATGCGCTGCTTGGTCTGCCGGCCCGCTTCGGTGAACCCGCCGGCAGCGTCCACCAGGCCGCGGCCGCGCAGCCCGTCGACGACGGCGGCCAGCTGCGCCGTGGGCAGGTGGTGGATTCGGCCGAACTCCTCCGCCCTCATTCCGAGGGAGACGGCGAGCAGGACGTGGGCTTCGGTGCCGCCGATGCCGTGGGCGAGCAGGGCAGCGTTGTGGCCGTCCCCGCGATGCTCCCGCAGCAGCATCGCGGCATGCCAGAGCCTGGCCACCGGCTCCTCGGGCAGGGCAAGGGCCCGCAGCCCGGCGTACAGCGCTCGGCCCTCGGTCGGCGCGCTCACCGCTGCCCGGGTGGCGAGCTCGGCGACCCGCACCAGACCGGGGGACTCGGCGAGCTGCCCGAGCATCTGCCGCAGCGCGGCGGCGCTGCCTCGCTCCCGCACGGCGATCGCCTCGGCCGGGGTGATCTTCCCCCAGACCCACGGGATGTGGCGCGCCACCTCACCGTCGGCGAAGTTGTAGAAGACCGCGTGCACCACCTCAGCCGGTGCCAGCCCCAGCGGCGCGGCCCGGCCCGCGAAGTACCCGTCCCAGTAGTTGCGCATGCCGACGGCCAGGAACGCCTCGTTCGGCACCTCGGAGAAGGTGACCGTGGCGATCGGCTCGACAACCTCGAACATGCGGTGGACCTTGGCCAGTGGGTGCGACATCCGCCGAATCTCCTGTTGTCATCGTGTCGGCACCCCCATGGGCAGCCGCTCACCCCAACCACGAACAACGCGGCCCGGATCCGACAACCCCCGGCGACATCAACCCAGCCAAGATCAGCCCTACTCTCCTGCCGCTCTTGGTCGATCTCGCCGATCGCATAGCGATGCCATCACCTGGCGCCTGCCTACCCGGCGGGCGCCGGTGGGGGCACTGGGCGGTGATAGCGCACTTCGTCAACGGTGACGCCGAAGACCTCTTCCGTACGGGCGCTGCCGTCGGGCTGCCAGCCGTAGTGCTCGTATACCGCCCGGGCCCGTTGGTTTCCGGCCGCCACCCACAGCACAGCCCGGTCGAACCCCCGCTCGGCCAGGCCGGCCGTGGCCGCGGTGAGCAGCGCCCGGCCGACGCCCCGCTGCCAGTGATCGGGCCGCACGTTGATCGCGTACAGCTCACCCGCTGCTTGCTGGACCGGCCGCGCGCCGGCCGGACCGGTGATCCTGGCCGGACCGTAGCTGGCGAACCCGGCGATCTGACCGTCCACTGTGGCCACCAGCGTCGGTGTCTGCGGGTCCGGCGCGGCGAGCCGGCGCCGCCACTGCTCGCCGCGCTGGGCAGGATCCAGCCCGTCGAGGTAGCCCTGCGGCATGATCCCCTGGTACGCCGCCTGCCACGCCTGGACGTGCACCCGCCCGAGCGACGCGCCATCCTCGACCACCGCAGGCCGTACCACCACTGACATGGCCGCAACGGTAAGCCGCCGGACCGTACAACTCATCTCAAATAACTGCGGCGCGCTGCCCTGCCGGCGTCGGCATGTCTACTAGAACGTGATTCTCGCGTTCGAGGACGTGGCCGGGGAGGAGCCGGTCCAGCCGTGGGATGCCGGTGAGTTGCGCCGGGTCGTCGCCGCGATCGAGGCGCTGTCGGCGGTGCCGGCGCCGCCCGGGTTCCCGGCGGCCGGCGATCGTCCGCGGCTGGGGGGTTGGGCCGAACTGGCCGCCGACCCGGTCCGCGTCGGCGGGTTGGCGGTGTATTCGCCGTGGGCCGCTGCCCGCCTCGACCGGCTGCTGGTTCTCGAGCGGGACGGCCTGACCGCGGCGGCGGGGTCGGCTGTCGTCCATTTCGATCTGTACGCGCATGACATTCTGCTGACCGCCGGCCGGGTCGTGTTCGTCGACTGGCCGCACGCCCGTCTCGGCGCGCCGTTCGTCGACCTCGTGATCACCCTGTCCAGTGCGGCAGCCGGCGGGGTCGATCCCGAGCCGCTCATGCGCGAGCACCAGACCGGCCGCGGCGTCGACCCGCTCGCGGTCACCGCCGTCCTCGCCGCGCACGCCGGCTTCTGCGTCGCCGGCGCCCTGACCCCGCCCACCCCCGGCCTCGAACCGATCACCGCGGCCAAACAACACCTCGGCCACGGCGCCCTGGCCTGGCTGGAACAACGCCTCACCCACACCTGAGCGCCCTGGTCAGCGCGGCCCAGGCGGGTGCCATCGGGGCTCCTGACCGGCAACGTGCGGGGTAGGCCCGGGCCGGCAGTCGCGACCGGGACGCGGGTCATTGTGTTTCTCGTTGGACCAGGTCGGCGATTGCGGCGATGCCGGCTTCGATGGCGTGCTTCGGGGTGTCGCCGAAGCCGAGCACGAGCTGCGGTCCGGTCGGGCGCGCTGTGCGGTACATGCCGGCCAGGCCGTAGAGGCCGACACCGCGGCGCCGGGCGAGCTTGATCAGTTGGTCTTCGTCGGTACCGGTGGGTAGGTGCAGGATGGCGTGGAAGCCGGCGGCGAGGCCGGTGACGCGCAGCCCGGGTGCGTGGGTGGCGAGGGCGGCGAGCAGGGTCTGGCGGCGGGCGGCGTATTCGGTGCGGGCGCGACGCAGGTGCCGGTCGTAGCGGCCGGATTCGATGAGTGTGGCGAGCGCCAGCTGGTCGAGGCTGGGGCTGCCGCGGTCGGCGACCCGCTTGGCGTGGGCTATCGCCCCGAGCAGCGGCGGTGGAGCGATCAGCCACCCGATGCGCAGGGCGGGGGCGAGCGACTTGCTGACCGTACCGAGCGAGACGACGCAGTCGGGTGCGAGCCCTTGCAGCGAGCCGACCGGCTCGCGGTCGTAGCGGAACTCGGCGTCGTAGTCGTCTTCGAGGATCACACCAGCACGTCGGCGGGCCCAGGCAATGAGTTCCTGGCGGCGGTGCCCGGCGAGCAGGACGCCGGTGGGCCACTGGTGGGCCGGGGTCACGAGGACGGCCCGGGCGGTGGTGCGTTCCAGCGCGGTGACGTCGAGGCCGTCCGCGTCTACCGGGACGGGCACCACGGCCATGCCGGCGGCGGTCGCCTGTTCGGTAGTCGAGTTGCCGGCGCCCGGGTCTTCGACGCCGAGGTTGTGGACGCCGGCGGCGGCGAGCACGCGCAGCACGAGCCCGAGACCCTGCGCCATGCCGTTGCCGATGACGACCTGGTCGGCGGTGGCCGAGACCGCCCGCACCCGCCGTAGATAGGCGGCGATCACCTCGCGCAGCCGTGGCTCACCGGCCGGGTCCCCGTAGTCGAAGGCGCTGTTCGGGGCGGTGCGGCAGACTTCGCGGATCGCCCAGGCCCAGTCCTCGCGCGGCGCGAGGCGCAGGTCCGGCACGCCGTGCCGGAAGTCGGCGATCGCGTGGCGCGGCTGGACCGGTGGCCGCGCCGTCGGTGGCGTGGCCGGGCGGGCGACCGCGGCCGCCGCGACGCGGGTGGCCGATCCGGGGCGGCTGGTCAGGTAGCCCTCGGCCTGCAGTTGGAGGTAGCACTGCTGGACGATGCCCCGGGACAGCCCCAGGACGCGGGCGAGCTCGCGCGAGGACGGCAGCCGCTCGTCGACGGCCAGCCGGCCGCGCCGGATCGCGTTGCGGAGCTGGCCTTCGAGCTGCGCGCGGAGCCCCGCATCGCCGTCCCGATCGATCGTGACGAGCAGCTCGGGCCCCAAACCGGCCCACTCCACAGGCATAGAACTGGACCATACCGGTGACCCAGCTGGGCCATAGCGTCGGCGCCATGACCACTGACGTGCTTGCCCGACCGGCCGGGACCACGCTCCTGTCGCGGGCTCTGCTGCTGCGGTTCGTCTCGATCCTCGGCTCGTCGATCGGCTTCTACCTGCCGCTGTCCGTGGTGCCGCTGTTCGCGAAGGAGGCCGGCTCCGACAGCAACGCCGGCCTGGCCACCGTCGCGCTGCTGCTGGCGACCGTGGCCTGCGAGCTGGTGACGCCGCGGCTGATCACCCGGGTCGGATACCGCAGGGCGCTGGCCCTCGGGCTGGTGCTGCTGGGCGTGCCGACGCTGGTGCTGACGTTCAGCGCCAGCATCGCGGTGATCGTCGCGGTCAGCGTGGTACGCGGCGCCGGGTTCGCGATCTGCGCCGTCGCCGGCGGGACCGTCACGGCCATGCTCATCCCGGCCGACCGGCGCGGCGAAGGTCTCGCGCTCGTCGGCATCGTGAGCGGAATCGCCAGCCTGCTCGCGTTGCCCGGCGGCGTGTGGATCGCGGCGCGCTGGGGATACCCGCCGGTGTTCGCGGCGACAGCGGCGGCCACACTGCTCGCGCTGCTGTCCGTGCCCGGGCTGCCCCGCCGCGCCGCGACCGTGAACGAGGGCCGCCACCACGGAGTGCTCGCTGCGCTGCGCAGCGCCGCGCTCACCCGCCCGGCGGCGATCTTCGCCGGGTCGACGGCGGCGGCCGGAGTGTTCGTCACGTTCCTGCCGCTGGCCGTCACCGACCAGCCGGCCTCGGTCGCCGCGGTCGCGCTGCTCGCCCAGACCGCCGCAGCCACGGTCGGCCGCTGGGTCGCCGGACGGCTCGGCGACCGGCACGGCACCGCCCGCCTGCTCACCCCCGCGGTGGCCCTGACCGCAACGGGAATGGCCGCGATGGCGGCCACCGGCACCCCGTCCGCGGTGATCGGCGGAGCGCTCCTCTTCGGCATCGGGTTCGGGCTGCTGCAGAACGCTTCGCTGACACTGATGTACGCCCGCGTGCCGGCGGGCGGCGAAGGCGCGGTGAGCGCCATCTGGAACGCCGCCTACGACCTCGGCATGGCCGCCGGCGCGCTCGGCGCCGGACTGCTCATCACCTCGATCGGATACCGCGCGACCTTCCTGCTCACCGCTGCCGCGATCCTCCCCGCGCTCACCCTGGTCCGCCGCGACCGTCGCCCCTGACCGGAAACCCGACGCCTCACCGGCCCCTCGTCACATCGGCCGCGCGTTGATCCTGCGCGGGCGTGCCGATGCCCGGCTGGGTCGTCCAGCCCAGGCTGGGGAGATTGCCTGCTGCCGTGGGCTGATCTGCTCACAGCAGCAGACCCGGCGAGCGGGACCGGGGCCGGAGCATTGTCAGGGCATGACGAACGAGGAGAGGCAGCCGCTGTTCGACCACCGGCTGCGTGAACGGTTCTTCAGTCAGCGGGTTCTGGTCCTCGACGGTGTGCTCGACGACGACAACGGGACGGTGCTGGCGACCCAGATGCTCTGGCTGGCCAGCGAGGATCCGCGCAAGGACATCGCGCTGTGGATCCACTCGCCGGGTGGCTCGGTGCCCGCGATGCTGGCGATACGCGACGTGATGCAGCTGGTGCCGTGTGACGTGGCGACGCTGGCCCTGGGGCTGGCGTGCAGTGCGGGACAGTTCCTGCTGTCGGCGGGCACTCCGGGCAAGCGCTTCGCCCTGCCGCATGCCCGCATCCTGATGCACCAGGGATCCTCGGGGATCGGCGGCTCGGCGGTCGAGGTGGAGGTGCAGGCCGACGACCTGCGGCACACCCGGGACACCGTGCTCGGGATCATCGCGGCGGACACCGGCCAGCCGATCGAGCGGATCTTCGCCGACTCACTGCACGACCGCTGGTTCACCACCGAGCAGGCCCGCGAGTACGGCTTCATCGACCGCCGTGTCGACGCGCTCGCCGACGTGGTGCCGGTGCGCGCCCACGCACTGGGACTGGGCGCACCGGCCGGAGCACGCGCATGAGCACGTACACCATCCCCAACGTCATCACTCGCGTGGCGGGCAGCGAGCGAATCATGGACGTCTACTCGCACCTGCTGGGCGAGCGGATCGTCTACCTCGGCACCGCGATCGACTCAGGGGTGGCGAACGCGCTGATTGCGCAACTGCTGTTCCTGGAAGCCGACAACCCGGACCGGGAGATCAACCTCTACATCAACTCCGAGGGTGGGAGCATGTCGGCGGCGCTCGCGCTGTACGACACCATGCGCTTCATCAAGACGCCGGTGGCAACGACCTGCATCGGCCAGGCCGTAGCCGGGGCCGCGGTGCTGCTGGCTGCCGGCGAGCCCGGACGCCGCTCGGTGCTGCGGCACGCCCGGGTCGTACTGCACCAGCCGGCGGCCCAAGGCCGCGGCGCCATCCCCGATCTCATCCTGCAGGCCGACGAGGTGGTGCGGGTGCGAACCCAGCTGGAGGAGATCCTCTCGGCGCACACCGGTCACGATGTCGCACAACTACGGCACGACACCGACCGGGACCGGGTCTTCGACGCGGCGGGTGCGGTCGGCTACGGGCTCGCGGATCAGCTCCTGGACAACCGCGCCTGAGGCCGGGACCTCAGGCGGCCATCAGCACCGGCCCGCTGGCAGGACGCCGGGCCATCCGACTCCCGCCGCGCACCTGCCGGACATCGCCGGCGATGCCCACGAGCAGGCCGGCCAGATCGACCCCGAGCGCACCGGTGACCGCCGCGATCATCTCGCTCGACGGTTCCTTGCGACCGCGTTCGATCTCCGACAGGTACTGCGGCGAGATGCCAGCCCGCTCCGCGACGTCGACAAGACGGCCACCCCGTTCCTCCCTGGCCGCCCGCAGCCTCCGGCCCAGGACCTCACGCCAGAGCGGCTCGGGCTCACCATCCGGCGCCGGGGTACGGTCCGAAGGGAACTGGACGATGTCCGCCATGCCGCCATCGTGACATCCGCCCAGAACCCACAGGCACACTTCCGCCAACAGCGAAAGGCTCCCGTCCCGTCCCGCGGCGCACCGTCACCAGTCGGCGTGCCAACCCACAACGTCGTCACCGCGAGCGGAACCGCTGGTCCGGTCGCGACCGGTGGTGTCAGGTCTCGGTGATGGAGAAGGCGTTGCCGTCGGGGTCGCGGAAGGCGAACATCGGTGGCACGCCGGGCCAGCTGAGGATCTCGTCGGTGTCGACGCCGGCGTCGGTGAGGGCGGCGTGCGCCGCGGCCGCGTCCTCGGTGCTGAACCGGATCATGATCGGGCCGCGGGTGACGTCCGCGGTGGCGTGATCCAGCGTGACGACGACGTCGTCGTTGCCGGGCGCGAGCTCGATCCACCGCCCGGTCGGGATCGGCCCGTCGCGCAGCACGGTGAAGCCGAGCGTTTCGACGTAGAAGCGGAGCGCCTGCTCCTGGTCGGTGACGGGCACGCTGACGGTCCGGATGCCCGTGATGACCTTTGCCGGCGCGGTCATCGCGCGATCCGCTCGTCTTTCCCGCCGGGCGTGATGTGTAGTGCGGTCATGACGGTTCGCCTCCATACATGAGTGAGCCTGGTGTGGTGAGTTCCGTGCCGGTCTCCAGCCAGGTCTTGAGCCCGGACAGGATCATCGGCCAGCCGCCGTAGAGGTGCTCGTCGGCGTCGGCGGCGAGTTGGTCGTGCCGGACGACGAGCCG